>Ga0247822_10000047_pt1 | contig 44804 bp, 59 predicted proteins | sample 13C_Cellulose_Da_FD_192423 | JGI IMG/M metagenome (GOLD analysis project Ga0247822, IMG submission 192423) | Soil microbial communities from agricultural site in Penn Yan, New York, United States - 13C_Cellulose_Day30 | ecosystem: Environmental > Terrestrial > Soil > Agricultural land | place...
CAGGGGGTCGGGGGTGTCTCGCGGGGTAGGAACTCTGACCCTAAAAATTCCTGACCAAAATTCCCAAAGCTTCACTTTCACCATTCCTATCATCTTGGGACCCGTCTAGGATCCACAGAGAGGCACCACCAGCGGCTGTTTCGGGGTGCTTGGCTACATGGGTAGCCTGAAGGGGCTCTAAAGGGCTCTACGGGGCTCTAAACCGATAGCCCGGTCAACAAAGGATTAATCAATCACGGATATCCTAGCAGGCTTACCCCGAGGGTAGCTATTGGGAGCTAAGGGTTAGCTGTTGTACATACCAATCGTTATCCTAAAGTTATATCTTTTGTTAATCCCTCTACCTCTCCCCCCTATAGTCCCCCCTCTCCTTCTCCCTTTACGAATTATTTTATCGTTTATGTACGATTTATCACACAAAGGGGTTGACTTTCGTCGCCAGATCTGTCATAATAATACTGTAGGGTGAAATTCAGGAGCCTAACAGCACTCCTGCTTCCCTCCCCTACCTCCCAATCAGCTCACCCGACGGGTAAGATTTTCGGTTCACCAAGGAAATTACCGTGTCCCTTGAGAAATTTAAGAACGTAAATGGCGTATGGCTTCTCCGAGAGATCTTCTTCGAGACCGCCCTGAACAAGGACAACGTCCTGTATACGCTCAAGCAGGAAGACCATGCGGGTTTTCCCAGCCTCTACCAGCTTTACATGGATACCAACGACCAGACTGAGTACCTATTCGCAGTAACCCATCTCGGTGGGTGGCAGCATTGGAAAGCTCTGTCTGAAGCTTCGTTTTTCAAGTCGTACATCACTGAGTGGCGTGAAGAGCTTGAGATCCGTTCTCGCTCCATCGCCCTAGCCAAGATCATCGAGACTGCCAACGGCAAGACGAAGGACGCCTACGCGGCTCAGAAGTTTGTGGCCAACAAAGAATGGGACAAGGCAAAGGCTCCGGCACGTGGTCGTCCTAGCAATGCCCAGGTCAAACAAGCCGCTAATGATTTCGCTGCTGAACAGCGTAGACTCACCGAAGATCTCGAACGACTAGTCACGAGGAACTGATGGGCCTGTACTCACACGACGGAAGCTACTTCGTCACCCCGACAGAAGATCTGTTGACAGACGGTGGCGATGGTCCTAATCGTAGGCTCCGAGTAGACGTCGGACAGACTGGCTTCTTTGCTGGTCGTGAGTTCAGGACGTTCTACGAATTTTCCTCAAGCTTTGTCATTCAGGTCGTAGCTCCAGTAAATACGATCTTATTTGAAATCAGTGTTGCTCTGACGTCTGGTGAAGTCCGAGTCGAGTCTGTCACCGGTGGTACACCAGGCGGAATGTTCTCGACCCCGCTTCCTGTCTTTGCTCGCAACACCATGACTGAACGTCCTTTTCCGTACTACACTCCGCAGGTTACTGCCGCAGTCGGTGGAACGCATACAGGCGGCACGGTACTAGACGTCTTTAAAAACAAAACAGCAGACAACGCTAATTTTGCTGCCGGTGTTGGTTCGGGCTCTAGTGACGAACGGGGCGTCGGTCCAGCAACGTATTACATCCGAGTCACTGTCACCGGCACTACCGCCGGTATTCTTAAATTCCGGTGGGAGGAAAGACCCTAATGCCTAAGAATAATCCTGCAGGGTACCTTCCAAAGGGTAAGGCTGCTTCTCAGAAAAAGTCAGACAAAGCAAATCTCGCTTATAGTAAGACTAAGACTTTTTATAAAGCTGGCGGCAGCCCTAGCGATCAGGCCCGAGGGCGTAGTCAAGCTACTAAGGCGAAGAAGCGAGCTAGTAAGTAAATATGGCACAGCTAACGAAGAAGGACCAGATTCGTGAGTTAGCAGAGAACGACCTCTCTTCTTTTATTCGTCTTGTCCACCCTAACCGAGTCCTCGGTATGGTTCATGACGAGGTCATTTCATGGTGGACCCGTCAAGACGCCAAGACTCACCAGCTTCTGCTTCTCCCTCGAGACCATCAGAAGTCAGCACTAGTCGCTTACCGCGTAGCGTGGTGGATCGTCAAGAACCCAGCTACTCGTGTCCTCTACATCTCAGCAACCAGTAACCTCGCGGAGAAGCAGCTTAAGTTCATCAAGGACATCCTTGAGTCTAAGGTCGTCGCGATGTACTGGCCGGAGCTAGTCAATGCTTCAAGGTTTGATCGTGAGAAGTGGGGTGCGACCGAGATTTCCGTCGATCACCCAGCTCGTGCTGCTGAAAATGTTCGTGACCCCACTGTATTCACCGCCGGTCTTACTACGACAATCACTGGTCTCCATTTTGATGTCGCCGTCATGGATGACGTGGTCGTACCAGATAACGCCTATACACAGGAAGGCCGCGACAAGGTCCGAGCTCAGTATTCTCAGCTCGCTTCTATTGAATCGACTGACGCCCTCCAGTGGGTCGTAGGTACTCGTTATCATCCAAAAGATCTGTATTCAGACTTGATGGAAATCACCATCGATCTTTATGACGAGTCAGGTGAACTCACATCAGCCGAGGGTCTTTATGAGAAGTTCGAACGACAAGTCGAGTCGCAAGGTGACGGAACCGGTGAATTTATCTGGCCTCGTCAACAGCGCCGGGACGGTAAGTGGTTTGGTTTCAATCAAGAAATCTTGGCCCGCAAGCGGGCTCAGTACCTCGACAAGACCCAGTATCGGGCTCAGTACTATAACGATCCAAATTCCATCGACGATGCCCCCATCGACCCCGACAATTTCCAGTACTTCGAACCCCAGCACGTACGAAACCGTGACGGTTACTGGACTTATCAAGGTCGAAGACTTAACGTATTCGCGGCTGTCGACTTTGCTTACACCCTCGGACGGAAGTCCGACTACTCCTGTATCGTGGTCGTTGGAGTGGATGGCGGGAACAACTATTATGTCCTAGACATCCTGAGATTTAAGACCGACAAGATCTCTGAGTACTTCAAGCATATCCTCAAGGCCTACGAGACCTGGGGCTTCCGAAAGATCCGGGCTGAAGTCACTGCAGGTCAGAAAGTCATCGTCAAGGATCTCAAAGATAACTATATCCGACCTTATGGTCTACATCTCTCTGTCGATGAGAACACTCCTACCCGTCATGAAGGTACGAAGGCCGAGCGTGTCAACGCTATTCTTCAGCCCCGATATGACAACAAACAAATCTGGCATTACAAGTCTGGTAACACCCAGGTCCTAGAGGAAGAGCTCGTTCTCAAGAACCCTCCCCATGACGACGTCAAGGACACCTTGTCAGCCGTAATTGAAATCTGTGTTCCTCCTGCTAATGTCAACACTACGATTGACCAGCGTGAGGTCCGTTACGGCGGAAGCCGGTTTGGAGGCATCTAGTGCCAAGAGCAGGCAAAGTCTTACAGCTTAATGATGTCCTCACACAGGACGATCTCGGTAGGGCAATCGCTAATAAGTTTCAAGAATGGGACATGTTCCGCGCTCCTTGGAAAGCTTTGAAGCGAGAGCTCTACCGTTACATCTATGCGACAGATACGACTTCAACGACTAATTCTTCTGATCCGTGGAAGAACACCACCACGACTCCTAAGCTGACTCAGATCCGGGATAATCTCTATGCCAACTACATGGCTACGATGTTTCCTAATCGTCGCTGGATGAAGTGGGAGGGTGCCTCGGAAGAGGACGACACGAAGGCAAAGATCGAAGCGATCCAGTCTTATATGTCTTGGGTCATTGAGTACCCTGGCTTTAAGGACGCTGTCTCTCAGCTCATTCTTGACTACATCGATTACGGCAATGTCTTTGCTACGATTGATTGGCTTGATGAGCGAGTCGAGCAGGATGCTAAAATCCAGACTGGGTATGTCGGTCCCGTGTTGAAGCGCATCAGTCCTATGGACATCGTACTCAATCCTGCGGCTCCGGACTTTGTTCGAACCCCTAAGATTGTACGATCACTCATCAGCCTCGGTGAAGTCGAGGATCTACTCAAGAAACTCTCTACCGACGAAGACGAACGTGCAACGGCTGAAGAACTCTTCCGTTACATGGTTGACATCCGAGCGAGGGTTTCCTCTTTTGAAGGCGACCTCCAGTCCCCTGACGAATTCTTCCAAGTCGACGGTTTCGGTTCATTCCGGAACTACCTAGAGTCCGGGTACTGCGAAGTCCTGACATTCTATGGAGACATCTATGTACGAGAAACTGGAGAATTCCTTAAAAATCACATCATACAGGTTGTGGACCGTCATCGAGTCATTCGGAAAACACCGAATCCAAGTTCTTCGGGACTGCCTCCTGTCTATGCAGCCGGTTGGCGTATTCGACAAGACAACCTCTGGGCCATGGGTCCACTGGATAATCTCGTAGGTATGCAATACCGTCTCGATCACATCGAGAACCTCAAGGCTGACTTCTTCGATCTTGTCTACGCACCGCCTCTGAAGATCAAAGGCTATGTCGAACCCTTTACTTGGGCTCCATTCGCTCAGATCCCTGTCGGTGATGACGGTGATATCGAAGTCATTCAGCCTACGATCAATCCACTCCAGGCAAATTTCGAGCTAGATCGTCTACAAGCCCAAATGGAGGAGATGGCCGGTGCACCGAAGGAAGCCATGGGCTTTCGTACGCCGGGTGAGAAAACCGCCTACGAAGTTCAGAGACTTGAGAACGCTGCCTCTAGGATCTTCCAGAACAAGATTGCTCAATTCGAAGAGCAGATGCTGGAACCTCTGTTGAATGCCATGCTAGAAATGGCTCGTCGATTGATGGATACGACTACTATTCGTGTCATTGATGATGAGTACCACGTAGCTTCGTTCCTGAGTATCACTCCAGAGGATATCTCTGGTACGGGGCGGATCAAGCCTATCGCGGCTCGACACTTCGTAGAGAACGCAGAACGCATTCAGACGCTGACTAATTTCTACGCGTCTTCTATCGGTCAGGACCCTGAGGTCCGTGTACACTTCTCTTCCATCGGTACTGCTCGTATGTTGGAAGAACTACTTGATCTCACTGATTGGGATCTGGTCGAACCGTACATCCGTCTGTCTGAAAATGCCGAAGGCCAGCAGATGAATATGCAGCTCGAAGAAGACACTCTGATGGGCGCCCAGACCGCTTCTGGTCTGACCCCTGAGGATACCGATGAAGCCTTTATGGGTGGTGCTGTATAGTGGCCAAGCCCTCTTTAGAATGGACTAAACATCTACCGGAAAAGGAGCAGGAGGAGTTTCGACAACTTCTTCTGTCTTCCCGGCAAGTCCTAGGACGTCTTTACGACATCCTTCAGGAACGAGAAGCCTCCCTAACTAGGGAAGAGATCGATCCCCAGAATTACGACAGTGGTTATCCATACCGCCAGTCGCATCAGAACGGGAGACGTCACGAGCTGACCAAGCTCCTACAACTCCTTCAATTTACTCAGGGATGACCATGTCTCTCATTGACGACAACCAGAATTCTCCTAAGCTCGAAGACCTTATCGGCGAAGGAAAGAAGTATCGTGACCCCGATGCTGTAGCAAAGGCCGTACTTGAAAAGGACGCTTATATTCAGCGTCTCGAAAAGGAAGCCGAAGAAGCCCGTGCAGAACTCCGTACGCGGCTGACCCTCGAAGAGCTATCCGACAAGATTCTCTCGAGTCCGAAGACCCCGATCCAGCCGACACCCGGTAACCCGCCGGCGGAAGCAGATCTCAATAAAAACACCCCCGATATCTCCGCCCTTGTGGCTCAGGAACTTGCCAAGACTCGATCTGCTGAGCAGACTGCAGTCAATATGGAAAAGGCAAAGGCAGGTCTGAAGGAACGGTTCGGTGGTGATTACGTTTCCGCTCTCACTAGTGTTGCGGAATCTCTGTCTGTCAACACTAAATTCCTTGATGGACTTGCTGCCCAGTCTCCTACTGCATTCCTACAGCTTGTTGACTCTGTCAAGCCCAAGGATGATCGTCGCCCTCTAGCACCCCCGACCTCTGGTCTGGATCCTGCTCGTGGTGGCCTTCCCTCTGGCGTGAAGAACAACAAGTACTACCAGGAACTCCGTCGGACCGACCAGAAGTTGTACTTCTCCAAGAAGGTCCAGGCTGAGCTCTACCGCAATGCGATGGAACAGGGTTCGAAGTTCTACGAATAAGTCACTCAAGGTGACAAAAACAAAGGGTACCTTAATTGGCACATATGACTACTAATACCGAACATCTGATTCGGTCGGATCTCTGGAGCTCCCAGCTCAAGGAGGTCTTTGAAGACGAACTCTTCGGTCTTCGCTACATCGATTGGCTCGATGGTTTCCCTGATGGCGACCTCTTCCATATCCCGTCTATCGGTCAGGCCGAAGCACAGGACTACGAAGAAGGCCAGGCCGTGACGTACACCCAGCTCGATACCGGTGAGTTCCTGTTCCGGATCACTGAGTACATCCAGTCGGGTCACTACATCACGAACAAGATGAAGCAGGACTCGTTCTATATGAACCAGCTTGTTTCGTCCTTCGTCCCGAAGGAACACCGTGCGATCATGAAGCGCATGGAACTCGATGCTCTTCGTATCGGTCCTGATCGTCAGACGACTGGTTCGTATAACACGATCAATGGCGTAGCACACCGCTTTGTCGGCACTGGCCCTAGCAACTCGATCTCGGTCGAAGACTTTGCTCGCGCCCGTCTGGCTCTGCAGGTCGCTAACGTTCCCCTGACTAACCTCGTTGCTATCGTTGACCCCTCGGTTGAATTCACTTTCAATACGCTGGCCAACATCACCAACGTCATCAACAACCCGCAGTGGGAAGGTATCATCAACGATGGTATCGGTACCGGTATGCAGTTCCGCGTTAACGTCTACGGCTTTGACGTCTACGTCTCGCAGAACCTGAAGCAGGGTATCTCTGAAACCATTCCGGGTGGCGGCCAGGCTGTCACGAATGGTGTAGCGAACCTCTTCTTCTCCGCAGCTCCGGGTGCTCAGCCGTTCGTCGGTGCAATCCGACAGGCTCCGAAGGTTGACTCGGAATATAACAAGGATCTTCAGCGCGAAGAATACGTCACGACCGCCCGCTATGGTCTTGACCTCTTCCGTCCGGAGAACCTCGTGACTGTTATCACTGATAACACCATTCCGGCTCCGACCTACTCGTAAGCCATAAGGAAGGAACCATATAATGGCTATTTGGACTAATGCTGACGGTCTTCGCGTCAAGTTTGGCGCAGACGAAGGCGTCCCCGCTCGCGTGGCCGAGTACACTACGGATGCAGATGAGCGCTATGTCGAGATTGTTCTGGATGCAGACTATCTCCCGACTGGTGCCTCCATCTTCTTCGATGAGTACTCTCTCCCCGAGGGCGCACAGATCTCTGCTTGGGGGCTGACGTCTCCTAGCGTGGATTTTGCAGGTGGTACTAGCGTCGCTATTACTGCCGTAGATAAGGACGGTACATCTAATTCCGTCACCATCTCTGGTGCCATCACTACGGCAACTCTGAATGGTGCCGGTTCGGTCACTAAGCTCGATGCTGGTGCTGTCGAACTCGCGAATTCGAAGTATCTCAACCTTACTACCGTCGGTGACTATTCGGCCGGTAAGTCGACTCTCAAGGTCTTCTTCCTGATCCCGAAGGTCGAAACCGATACTCTGGTCTGGTCGAAGGCCTAAAAGCTCACTAGCGTAAGCTAGGGCTACAGTTTAGGGGAGGCGACCCGTCGGAAGGTGTGGCGCTGAGGTGCCCCTTGCCTCCCCTATTCTAACCTTAAAGGAACTGATATGGCTAAACCCCAGATTCTAGATCTCTCTGGTAACGTCGTCAAGGCTGACGGCTTCCAGGGCTCGGTAGATAATCCGGCTGTTACTGCTATTACTGCACTGACAGATAACTCTGGTGGTGCTGCTGCTGACGGTACGATTGGTGTCGTTGCTGCTGCTACTGCCGCCTCTACTGATACGTCAGCGGCTTCGCTGGCGTCTACTAACACTGCCATCACTGCTCTTAAGGCTGCGGTGACAGAACTGTCTACCAAGCTCAACGCTCTTATCGCTGCACTGAAGGCATAAAATGGTCGAGCACGTCACAATCACTGATCCGAATATCCATGAGCCGAAAGGTGTCAGCACGGCTGCCAATAACACAGTATACCGTGCTAATGGTGGCGGTTCCGGTGCTTGGACGATTTTGTCGTCGAACAGTCTGAATATGACTGAGATCGAGGGGGTCCTACGGAGCGATGCCCAAGCGGGTACTTTGCTCCTGCCGACCCCCTTTGTTCTTACTGGAGTCATCACTGACGTATCCACGGCATCGAGTCTGTTGTTCGCCATTCCGACGAATTGTCGAATCATTGGGGGCGCTTTTACTCTCGGTGGCGCAATCACAGTAGCTAACTCTGTCGTCTCTGTCAAGAATGCTGCTGGCTCCTCAATGGGAGCAAACGTCAATATCGTTCAGGCTGGCTCAGCCAAAGGAACTACGTTTACATTCACTGCGACCAGCAATAACAATCTGACTGGCCCGACTTGGATGGAAGTAGCGACAGACGGTGCATCGACTACGGCCCAACCGCTGTACGTCACAATTAACGGTGTGTTCAATGCCTAAGGTTAATATCTCTACACTGGCGTCATTGGATAACAAGACGTCGGCTGTCGCCACGATTAATGCTAACTTCGCTGCCATCCAGACTGCATTTGAAAATACGCTTAGCCGTAACGGTTTCGCACCCAATCAGATGCAGAACACTCTGGACATGAATTTTAATCGTGTCATCAATAATCCAGCTCCTTTCGCTCCCTCCGATCTAGCCCGTCTTCAAGACGTTCAGCCGGGTCCTCCGGGTGCTACTGGTCCAGTTGGTCCTACCGGTCCTCAGGGTCCTACTGGACCGATGGGTCCGCAGGGCAGCGTTGGTCTGATTATCAAGGGTGAGCTCAACGATCCATCGGAACTTCCTGCTCTACCTGACTCCCCAGATGATGCCTGGCTTATCGATGGCAATCTTTGGGTCTGGGACTCTGTAAATACTGAATGGGTTGATGCCGGCTCTATCCAAGGTCCTCCGGGTCCACAAGGTATTCAGGGTGTTCAAGGTGATCCGGGCCCTACCGGTCCTGCTGGTCCTACCGGTCCTCAAGGCCCACAGGGTGATTCTTCTGGATCCGTTCCAATCGGCCTTGTCTTCTTCTCTCCGACTGGTGCAGTACCAGGTGGTTATCTTGTCTGTGAAGGCGGCACGTTTGACGCTCTAGTTTATCCAGATCTGTTTACGTTCTTGGGGACTACGACTCTTCCTGACTATCGCGACCGTGTTCTGCGCCATGCAGGCTCCCTTGCGGGCTCCTCCGGGGCTACGCAGGAAGACGCCATTCAAAATCATACCCACGAACAAAGTGCTGTTGGTGCTGCTGCTGGTGGTACAATCATTGCGCCGGGTAGTGTCGGTAATACGGGCACTAATCCGCTGCCTTCTGGTATGTATACCCAGGCGACGGGTACTACTGGTCGCTTTAATGCTTCGGAAACCCGTGTCAAAGCAGCTATCGGTAAGTTTGTTATCAAGGCTTATGATGCCTTTATCAACGAAGCCGATGTTGACCTCGTAGAAATCGAACAGATCCTGACTTCTGGAGTGATTCGTAAGGATGTTGACCAGAGCGCACAGGCTTACTCCGGTGCAACAAAGGTCAACGTCCTGAAGAACACTCTTCAGGTTTGGGAGCAGATTGGACCCGAGATTGTAGTCACCACATCTACGGCCTTTATTGATTTTACGTCGCTGTCGGCGTATTCTGAACTTCGGCTCACGGCTTGGTTTGCACCTGTATCGTCTGATGACGTTTTGGGGTTTCAGCTTGGGGCAGGTACGCCAGACACAGGCAGCAATTACGGAAACCATGCCTTCGCAATAACAAATTCCACCACAGTGGCGAATATTACAACGTCAACAAAAGGATTTCTAACAAACCTTGTTGGTAACGCAAGTTCTTTGCAAGTTGCCTCAATTGCCGCCCACTTCTTTAATTTCAATAAAGCCGCGCCCGCACGATACCAAGCGCAATCAGGGTCTTTGAGTTCGGCGTCCGATGGGCAACAGAGCATGCGGGCGGGCTACCACAATACAAACGTTGCACGCAACATGCTGCGCCTGATCTGCAATACGGGCAATATTGGTGTTGGTAGTCGCTTTACATTGGAAGGAAAGCGAGGATGATTAAACTCGTTGTAGGCCCAGACGGAGTTAAAGAAGTCGAAATGACACACGAGGAGGTTTCCGAATGGGAGGCCTCTCGGATTGTCGTAAATCCTTGGGATGCGCATCGTCAGAAGCGCAATCGTCTTCTTGCTGAGTCTGACTGGACCCAGCTTTCCGACGCCCCTGTTAATACAGAAGCTTGGGCAACGTATAGGCAAGCCCTACGGGATCTTCCGGGTACTTATGAACCTGGTGAACCTACTTGGCCTGAAGAGCCCACTAACTAACAACAAAAGATCTCCGGGGCTGTTCGGGTCCCGGAGTAGCTCCTCGCAGAGCTGTCAATGACCTAAGGTTTGCGATATGAAATCAAACTACGACTCGGCTATCGAGGAGGTCTTCAAACATGAAGGCGGCTATGTGGACCATCCTAGTGACCCTGGTGGTGCTACTAACATGGGCATCACGAGAGCGACACTCGCGAGGTGGCGGGGGCTAGAAACCCTTGAACTGCCCAAGTCTGAAGTCAAGTCTCTTAAGAAAGACGAGGCTCAGAAGATTTACTACGAGAATTACGCCAAGAAGGTGAAATTTGACGATCTTCCTTCTGGTCTGGATTTTAGTGTCCTTGATTACGCTGTCAACTCTGGTCCGGATCGCTCGATCAAACTACTCCAGAATCTCTTAGGAGTAACTGCAGACGGTGTTATCGGTCCCAACACTCTTGAGGCTGTTCGAAAGATCAAGGACGTCAAGACATTTATCAATCGATTTAATGATGATCGTTTGACGTTTCTTAAAGGTCGAGCAACCTTTCCTACTTTTGGCAAGGGATGGACTCGACGAGTCTCTGAAGTGCGAGAATTCTCTCTCCAGCTAGCCTCTGTGGCACCTGCTGCTGAAGTAACCAAGGCTGGCTTTAACTGGTCTGCTCTTGGGCCCATTCTAGTCGTCATTGCTACGGCTATTTTCGGGCTGTTCCAAGGGAGTAACAAATGAACCTCGGTTGGATTTGGTCCGCCGGTGAGTTCCTATTCAAGCTTGGTCGAGGCGTAGCCAGCGTATTTACTGGTGGTGGTCTCGATTCAATCCTTGCTACGATTGATCGTGGTATGGACAACGAAGTCGAGAAGGAACGAACAAAGGCAGACGTCGTAAAGACTTGGATTAATGCCCAGGCTGCTCTCTTAACCGGCCGTACGTGGTGGTTCCAGCTTTTCTTCGTCATCCCTCTCGGCCTGTATTTCGGCAGTGTGTGTTGGCAGGCTGCCTTTCCGATGTGGGCCTGGGGTATGGGTGACCTACCCTCTCCCATGGATCAGTGGGCGATGTATATCGTGACCGCTCTCTTTATCGTCGATGGCAGTAAGGCTGTCACCGGAATGCTGAAGAGGTAAACATGCCATTCAATCATTTGTCTGACCGCGTCACAGACGGAGTTGCAGTAGCTGCAGTAACATCACCAATATGGGCGTCCATGCTACAAAACGTCTCCGAATTCGCTGGTCTGATCGTACCGATTCTCGGTGCTATCTGGCTCCTTGTCCAAATCATTGGATATTTCTATAGGAAACCGTGATGAGATATAATCTGCTGAAGATGACTCAGCTCATTCTGTCCTCGATGGAAAGTGATGAAATCAACTCTATCGGTGACACTGTCGAAGCTCAGCAGGTCGTCGACATCATTGAAACGACTTACTACGATATCTGTTCACAGATCGACTTTCCAGACAGTTGGGATTTCTTTGAGCTGGATCCCAGTCTGGATGCGTCTAAACCCACCGTACTTCGTCTCCCAGATAACGTCGCTAAGATGGAATGGCTGAAGTACAACATCTCGGATGATCCTAACGTACGTGAGTATCGCACGATCAATCCGATTGAACGAACTGATTTCTTTGATCGAATGAACTCTCTGGATGTGGCCGACGAACGTGTCTTCCAGTACGACTACAAAGTCGGAGACATGACGTTCGACGTCAGAGGGTATAACGATAACGACCCGGTCTACTACACAGTCACAAACGACCGTACGGTCTTCTTCGATAGTTATGTCGCGGATCGTGAACACACTATCGTTGCCAATAAGACGCAGTGCTATGGGATGATCATTCCGCAGTTCCTTCGTGAAGACAGTTACACCCCGGACCTAGAGCCTCGCCATTTCACTCTGTTGTTCAACGAAGCCAAATCACTTGCATTCAATGATCTCAAGCAGATCCAGAACGCAAAGGCAGAGCAGCGAGCACGTCGGGGCTGGACCTCCGCCCATCGTAAGTCTCCCCAGACAGGTGACGCAGGCAGGGTCCATTGGGATTACACATGGAACTTCGGTAGGAACGTAAGAGGTCGTCGATGACACAAGAGACTATTGAACTAGAGAACGGTAACAAAGCTCATTTCAAGAAGAACCCTCGGTTCGGTACTTGGAGTGTCAACTTCGATAAGGGCGGCATCCCCCCGCTCCTTGAGGGTGAATGGCAGAGTCTTCCGTTCCTAAAGAATAAGCTGGAAGCGTATCTGGCTACTCGCACTAAGAACAAGACAGGATTTGTCAATGCCAAGGACAGTCGGAACAGCCGTAGAGAACAACCTCTCGAAGGGGCTAGTGACTGAGGCTACGGCCCTCACATTTCCTGAGAACGCCGTATCGGATGCACTCAACGTTATCTTCAATACGAAGGGTAACACAGTTCGCCGGAACGGTTTCGATCTAGAGACTGACCCAGCATACGTCACCTACACACCGACAACCGGTCTGGTCCGAGAGTATTTCTGGGACGCTTCGGGTTTCATCAACAACACCCTGTACCTCGTCCTTCAGGTCGGATCAAAGATCTACTTCTATGATGTCGCTAATCCATCAAGCATCTCGCCTAATATCGATAGTTTCGTTATTGATCTTGCTACGTATGCCACCGGCGTCGAAGGTGATCTACCATTTACCCCTTGTGCCTTCGCTAGCGGACAAGGCTTCCTCTTCATTACAAACCCATTGATCAATCCGATCTACGTCCAATACGACACTGCTCTCGGGACCTTCGTCACTAAGACGATTAACGTCCAGATCAGAGACATCGAAGGACTGGATGACGGTCTGGGTACTGAAGAGCGTCCGGTCTCTCTAAGCACGAATCACAACTACAATCTTCTGAATCAAGGCTGGTACAAGCAGGTCCGCGTTGGCTCTGCGAATAACGAGGTTTAACGTATGGCATTTACCTCAGAAACAACCAGTCTCGCATTTCCGATTGTCCACTTTCAGGCTCGGACGGGTGTATACCCGGCTAACAACGAAGTCTGGTGGAGCTATAAGCGACCTACTGAAATCGGCTCTGACGAGCCTCCCAAGACCTACCTAGAGGTCTTTGATCCTGCGATGCGTCATCAGGTGGCTAGAGGTAATACCCTGGCTCCCCGAGGTCACTACATCCTCGATGCATTCAATCTGGATCGTACGGCTGCCTCTGGTGTCGCATCCATCCCGGTAGTCTCAAGTGGTGGTAACCGACCGGCGGCTGTGGCTTTCTATGCAGGCCGTGTGTTCTACGCCGGTGTCAACTCAAAGAAGTTCAACACAAAGATCTACTTCTCTCAGATCCTTGAGGGAGAGAAAGAGATCCCTAAGTGCTACCAAGCAGGGGATCCGACTTCCGAAGATCTCTATGAACTCCTGCCGTCTGACGGCGGTGTCCTTACGGTCCCTGAGATTGCAGACATCGTCTACATCAAACCGGTGTCTCAAAGCCTCTTCGTCTTTGCTACGAATGGTGTCTGGGAGATCGCGGGCTCTGAGGGTGTCGGTTTCCGTGCCAATGACTTCTCAGTCAACAAGGTTTCTGGTAATGGAGCTCTCTCGATCACGTCATTCGTTGACGTCGAAGGTCTTCCGATCTGGTGGAACCGGGCAGGTATCCATACACTGGCTGTCACCGATCAAGGTGCTTTCTATGTCCAGTCCTTGTCTGACACGGCGATCAAGACATTCTACCTAGACATCCCAGAGGAATGTAAAGCCTTTGCTAAAGGTGTCTATGATCCTCTTGAGCGCCTCGTCTACTTCCTTTACCGAAGCACGACGCCTACAGTCCTGGCAGAGCGCTACAGCTATGACTCATTCCTTGTCTTGAACGTCAAGACTGGTGGTTGGTACCCTTGGAGACTCTCCGGTCTCAGCACTGCAATGCTACGCGGAGGCATCTCCCTCGGTGGCCGCCAGACACTGCAGTCTGTCTTTGACATCACTGTCGAAGGTGTGCAGGTAACTGTAGGTGGAGAAGACGTCACTGCATTTATCGCAGCCCAGTCTCAGATCTCTTCCCAGTTGAAGTTTCCTGTATACGTAACGAACCAAGGATTGACCTTCGCAGAGAACCTCTCAGGTCACCGAGACTGGGTCTCTATTGATGATCTTGGTTTCTCGTTCGACAGCTACTTCACCTCCGGCTACAAGCTTCTGGGTGAAGGCAACAAAGACTTCCAGAGCAATATCGTCACGGTTAACTACGAACCTTTTGAAGACGGTGGTGCTTACATCCAAGGCAAGTGGGACTACTCGACCGACAGTGTGACTGGACGTTGGAGCACTTCTGAACAGATCTATCGACCAGACAGTCTCTTTAAGTTCAAGAACCGTAAAGTCAAGATCCGCGGTCAGGGTGAAGCCCTACAGGTCCATGTTTATTCCGATGGCGATAAGCCTTTTGGTGTCAACGGATGGATCGTCCACGTAACAGGAAACTCCTCTCCATGAGGTATGCAACAAAAGAAGACATCCCTCGATTGATCGAACTCTCGAAGGGTCTCTACCAAGAGATGGGTGTCTTCATTCCTTATTCGGAAGAGCAGACTGTAAATACCTTAAAGGTCTTCATGTCTGATCCCACGAAGTACCTCTTCCTTGTTCAAGAAGACGAGGGTGTCGTAGTAGGTGCTATCGCAGGTACTACCTCTGTCCCGGTCTTCTCTGACGCCAAGGTTGCTGTCGAGCACTTTCTATACGTAACTCCTGAGCATCGCTCTAAGGGTTACGGCAAGGATTTGATCGAGGCTTACTACTACTGGGCTCGACTACTGAAGTGCAAATATGCACTCGTTAATAAACCATTGAGTCCTGAAAAGCCTAATCCACTTCTGGGTTACGCGACAGAGACCGCTTATATAAAGGTCCTTTAGGATGGGTCTAGCTACAGCTATTTCAGCCATCGGTGTTGGTATCACTGCCATCTCCGCCATCGGCCAGCATAACGCCCAGCAGACAATGATCTCTGAGCAGAAGACTGCAAGCAAGAGATCTGAGAACGTCCGCTACCAGCAGATGTATCTCGACTCTCAACGTCGTAAACGCCAAGCCGTTCGTGAGTCTGTCATGGCTCGTGCCACTGCATTGAGTCAGGGTGCCAATCAGGGTGCTCAGGGCTCGTCCGGTCTGGCTGCAGCTATGGGTCAGACGTACAGCCGTGGCCTTGAAAACCAGGGCACGATTAACGCAAGCACTGGACTGGGTGAACAGATGTTCGCCGCTAACGCAGCCTACAGTGATGCAACATTTAACGGGCAGGGCTCTATGTCAGCTTGGCAGGGCTTTGGTCAGTTTGGTCGACTCTTTACGAATTCCGGCCAGCAGATCGCCCGAGTAGGCCAGCAAGCTATGACTGGTAGAGGTTTCGCATGATTAGTTTGACCCCTCCGGCTCAGCCGGTTCCTTCGAAGTTCAATGATGAAAAGCCTGTCATTGTCGATCAGGACCTCGCTACGGAGAGGGCAGATAAGGCCAGCTATGGTCTTGAAGCACAGGCTGACGCCCCGGATGCTCGTCTAGTACAGGGTGCCTTTCTGACTGGTGGCGAAGACATGCTTCGTCGTAACGTTCTTGTCCGTGAGCAGATTGCTGAACGCAAGAAGCGTATGGGACAGATCCAAGAAGTCGCACAGCTCGCCACACAGGAGGGTCGTGAGATTTCTGCGGCTGAGCGCCAGTACTTGATGGAACTCTCGTCCACGGACTTTGCTGGCTCGCCAAACACGATCCTAGAACGTCTCTACGCCAAACGTGTAGTCGAGGATACTGTCGAAGAAGGCAACCTGCATGACGACTCCGTCTTTGGTGACGCCGTTGCAGAGAACTCGTCTTCGGCTCTCGCTACTCGGACATACATGGAAGATCTGACTGCTAAGGGTGAGATCGCTAATCGACTCCTCGAAGAAGCTTCTCAGCGTGTGTCTGACTCTTCGTGGCAGGGTATCTCCTGGGACTTCGTCAAGGGATTGATTCCCATGTATACGTGGTACCAGCAGCGCAATGCTGTCGAAGACGTAGGTGCAAGCAACTTTTTCCTTGGCCAGAACGTACAGGAACAGATGGCTGGCCTCTGGGCTTTGCCTCCCGAAGAGTTCGAAGTCGCTGCTCGTGCGGCAATCGATAAGCTCGGTTCTGAGAATGTCCTTGAAGCTTTGACTCTGGCTTCGTCCATCGTTTCATATACCCAGCAGGATGCTGCTTGGGACAACGTATTCACAGGTCTAGATGCAGTTGATGTCGCTACTCTTGGCGGTTCGGCAATCGTCAGTGCGGCGGTTACCGCAAACACTAAGTTCGCTAAGACTGCAAAGGCGACTGTCCAGGCCGTCTCGAATGCAAAGACTCCGGTTGCACGAGCTGTCGCTCAGGGTAACATCGAAGTTGCGGCCGACAAGAATGCACTGACTCGTCTGAATGGTGTTCTTCCTGGAACCCAGTCGACCAGTGTTGAAGTCGCCCAACAGGGTACGAATGTCCAGAAGGCGATGAATGATCTTGCCAAGTCGGGTTCGTCACTCCTTGACTCAAAGGAATGGACGCGCAATGTCGGTACGCTCAGCAATGAACGTGCAACTCGTGTCCTTGATAATCTCACTCATAACGCCCAGCTTCTTACCGACACGCTCTTCGGAGCACCTAGTGTTGGTCGGTTGTCGGATGACGCTGCCGCTGCTGCATTCAAGGCTGCTGAACGAGATCTTCGTCGTCAGTACTCCAACATCGAAGACTCCATCGTAGATATCTCCCCTGTCCGTGAGTCAGAGGATATCGCCTTTGGTGTTGACCGCATCGAAGCTCTCTTCGGTATGCGTGGTGCTGTCGGCTTCAGTGATCCCGCTCAGGCCATTATGTTTGCTCGGGACTTCTACAAGTTCCCGCAGGGCTCCTACAAAATTAAAACCCGGGGTGGCAACTACCTCATTTCGGTGTCTAAGACAGTTCGCGAAGACTCTCTGGACGTCCTTGATGCTCGCATCTTGACCCAGAACGCACAGCCTGTCGATCTGACGAATACATTCCTCGGACTGATCGCCTCTCCAGACAATCTCTTGTCTAAGGAAGCTACTCGTCAGCGGAAGGCCGTCACTTATGGCAGCAACGTCGTCATGGAACGCATGAAAGAGGTCACGAAGCCATTCGAAGGTATGTCTAAAGAGAGCCTCGGCCGCCTCCGGACCGTTATTCAAGACGGCAAGGACCAGTGGCAGCGTGTAATCGATATAGATGGCATACCACGACGTGTCCAAGGCGCCTGGCATGAGAACATCGGGCAGCTCGAACAGGCATTCCTGAAACGCTTTAAATCGCTGCCGAGCGACCAAGAGATCCAGGCGTACTTCACGTTCCGTCAACTCTCTGATTGGGATTTCGTACAACGTAACCTCGGTATGTTGCGTGACAAGTCACGACTCGGAATTGAACAGATCTCAGTAGGCATTATTGCTGATGGCAAGTATACTCAATCGCCATTCTTTGAGGGACGTTTGATCGAGGGTTTGCCTAACGCAGGTGACGGTGAATTCACGGTTGGTTTTATCAACCCTACGAATAACAAAGCTTACACCGTCTGGAATACCGATCCGGGTTACCTCAACCAACAGAAGGTTCTTAAAGAGCTCATTGAGAGCAAAGACTATAAAGTCGTCCAACTGGCTGATGAACGAAATGCTGAAATCGGGAAGGCTTTCAAATCTGGCGGCAGTCCCCTGAACTTTGTTGTCGTACGTAAGTTTGACAGTAAGCCTCTTAGTACGTCCCAGATCCCATACACCGAGGGCGGGCACTGGAATTACCCCGACAATGGTGTTTACATTAAGCAGACTCAGAGTCATAAGTCAGGCTCCCGTCGTATTGTTGATGGCGATACCACTGCGCTCTTCCTTCAGTCCACGAAGGACGGCAGCAAGTTCCGAGAGGCGATTGAAGTCGCTCGTCGGATGCTCCTCGACCCCAACCATGACAAGGCGGCCTTCGATAAATTTGTACGTGAAAACCTTCCATTCAAAAGTGGTAAGGCTTTCGCTAGGATGTTCAAGGACGCTCCCGGCGCTAGTTCCGATGCTCCGTTTAATCTGAATACTCCTTTTGTCGTGACTGAAAGTGGTCAGTCGGCTTCGGATCTTACTAAGCTCGGAGAGCATTTCCCCGAGACTATCTACGATCCTTCGTCCTCTATCCACTCGTTGGGTAAGAAGGTCAACACCCAGTACGCACAACAGCGTAATGAACGTCTACGGACAATCGACACAGAAGGGACTGAGGCCTCCCCGGTCTTCAAGCTCCGTCCTGCACCGATGGTTGATCCTCTGAGGGCTCTGGCTCGTGACTCTGCAAACCTTGCTAAGTCTCGTTTCTTCGAGGACTACAAGCATACGTCTGTCGAGGAATGGGCTCATCAGTTTGGCCATCTCCTGAAAGCCACTAAGGCTGAAGTGATGTCTGATCCGATGAAATTCCTTAGGAACCCTGAGTTCATCGAAGGTGGTCGGATGGCTCCTGAGCTGGCAGCAGCAAAGAACGCCCGTCGGTCTATCTTGACTCTGCTTAACGTCGATAACGATGCTATGTCTACGATGAAGTGGGCAAGGCAGAAGGTCGTCGATCAGGCGGTAGGTAAGAAGAACTCAAAGCTAGTTGAACCCTGGGCTTGGACCGAGAATACTGATCCTACGGCAATCACCCGTAGTGCGGTCTTCGATTTCAAGCTCGGCCTCTTCAACGTTCTGCAGTTCCCACTTCAGGCACAGACAACTCTCGCCGCTGCTGCGATTGACGGTAACCCAGTGCGCTCCGCCCAGAGCGTATATGCATACTGGACGATGCGTATGATGGGGCTGGCGGACACCAACGTCAAAGCACAGGGAGCCTTCAGTAAGGCTACAGGTAAAGCGCTCGGTATAAGCACTGATACTGTGACTGAGATGTACGAAGCTTTCCGCAGAAGTGGAATGGATATCGTAGGTGGTGAAGTTGGACGTCTTGATGATCAGCTTAACCCTAAACAATTCTGGGGTCCTTCTTCGGCTGGTGGTAAGTTTCTAGATGCGGGCCGCTTCTTCTTCAAGGAAGGTGAGCGGATGAACCGTGGGGTGGCGTTCTCTCTGTCGTATCTGCGATGGAAGGAAATGAATCCCAAGGCTCGTCTGACTGACAGGGCTCTGTCTGAGATTACTGCTCGGGCTGACGTGATGTCTCTCTCGATGACCCGTGCTAGTAACGCTGCATGGCAGTCGGGCCAGACTTGGCCTCAGAAGCTTCTCAGCATTCCTACCCAGTTCTTCGCGTACCATGCTCGTCTGTCTGATGCATTGCTCGGTAAGCAGTTGAACTGGAAAGAGAAGTTCCGTCTCTACACCGTCTTTGGTGCGATGTACGGTGTTCCTGTGGGTGTCGCTGGCGCTGCTCTTGGTTCGGTCCTTCCGGTCCATGAAATGTTCCAGACGTATGCTCTAGAGAACAATGTCGATCTAGACCAGAATGTCTTTGTCGAAGGTATGACTCAGGGTCTGGGTCATCTCGTCATCAAGGGTTTGACTGGTGAAGACTATGACTTCGCTGGTCGCTATGGCCCGGGTGGTTTGACTTGGATGGGCGATCTGTACAACCTCGCTACTGGTAGTACGAATACCTCAGCACAGGACATCTTTGGTGCCGGTCCGAATTTCTTCGGAGATCTCTGGGCCAGTACTGATGCAGTCCGTATGAGTGTCGTCTCTGCCTTTAACCCGAATGTACAGTTCGATGCCAAGCCTGAAGACTTCCTTGATGTTCTCCGGAATATTTCGTCGGTCAACAACACTGTCCGTGCCTACCAGATTTGGAACGCCGGTCAATGGTTGACTAAGTCTGGTCGGGTTGTCGCTGAATATGAAAAGAACGATCCGTTCAATACGTTGGCAGTCGCCCTAGGCCTGTCTCCGAACGAAGTCGTCGATGCATATTTAAAGCTACAGTCCAACAAAGACTTCCAGGCAGCCAAGACGAGTATCCAGACTCAGGCTATTCAGGAGTTCCAGAGAGCGATGAAGGCTCTACAGGGTGGTAACGAAGAAGAATACTTCTCGTTCATCAACCGTGCTAAGGCAATCATGGCTACTGGAGATTTCACAGAAGACGAAATCACGAATACGTTCCGTCGAGCTCTACAGCAGAACGGTACCCTCGTCGAGTCCGTCGACTACGATTTCATGGTACGTGCTCCTGAAGATAGATACGGTCAGTGGTGGGAAGACACCGTAGATCGAACCACAACAAGACTTAACAACGCGAGTGAATAATGGCACAGTTTGATCCGGTCCCACAAGAAGTCTCTCCGGTCAACTACGCGAGCTCTTCGCAAGGTTACCAGACGTCCCCCAACACAGCACTGGGCGATCTCTTCGGTAACCTTGCGGAGACCATCGATGCTGGGGTACAGGTCGCTGATCAGTCAGTCCAGACCAGTATCAAGGAAGACGTCTACGCCCAGACCGATGCCATCAAAGATGAGTTCGGGGTGTCTGATGCTACGCTTTTTGAAGCAGACGCAGAAGGCTCCGGGCCATTGCCGCCGCAACTCGAACAGGCGGGCTCTAACATTGCTCGTCTTCAGAATGCCTATAACAAGGGTGCTCTGAGGGAAAGCCACTACTGGGCTCGCCTGAATTCGATGGTTCGCCAGCTACGGCAGAAGTACCCGGGTTATCGTGATCAGATCGATGACATGGTGTCTAGCACCGTAGGTGGCCAGCCGGCTAATCAGCTTCGTGCTGCTCTGTTCCAGGAATTCAACGATACTGCTGGGCAGGCTACGAAGGACTACAACGATTTCGTGGAACGTGCTGGCTTCCAGGGTCTCCTGCCTCCGGACTTCTTCCAGCGACAGAACGCTGGCAATCCTTATGGTATGACTGAAGTCCAGGCTTACGTCTTTAACCGGACGGCTAGGTCTGCCGCGATCTCCGAAGAGAAAGCAATCCTTGAGCTGTCTGCTCAGCAGGATAACGTAAACGTCAAGGAAGTCGGTCGAGTCTTCTCGGAAGAAGCTTCTCAAAGCGTCTGGAATATCCTTGAGGATACGACTAACGCACTGGGTTCCCGGTATGATCAGATTTCTGAACGGCTCCGTGCTTATCAGGAAAATCCACGACTAGTCGAGCAGGAAGGTGGACAAGAAGGTCTGGCTTGGCTGCGAACCGAGATTGGTTCTCTAGAACAGGGCCTCCGTATGGAGCTCCTCAAGACCAGTACCAATCCTTGGGGCACTGATGCTGCCAATACCTATGCGTCTTATCTCGAACCTGAGGAACTCAATCAGCGTGTCGAGCAGGCCATGATGCCGCTGACTCTCCTAAAGAATGCCATCAACGATGAAAACTTTGGGATGATCAACGCGTTGACTGCTCAGATCGAGGCAACCAAGACGCAGGCGCAGGCGAAGCTTCTTGCGGATGTACCCGGTGTCGCTTATCTGAAGGCTCTTCAGGACCTCGCTAATCCAACGGCTGTCGACAAATACCTCATGCTCAATCCTCAGATCGGCAACGCTGTCTCTGCTGCTCTCCTTGACACCGTCTCTGCACAGGCGGCAATAGGCGAAGGATCCGTCGTTAGCGCGATGGAACTCGGGGAGGCCAAGAACCAGTCTGCTGACTTCTATAACGGGCTTATCAAACGCTGGGAAAATATCGCCGACCAGATCGGTACTGATCTCCCTCCCGAGATGGTAGCCCAGAACGTTCGATTTATGTTCAGTGACGACGCGTCTGTGGTGTTCAGTAAGATGTCTCCGGATGATAAATGGAGCTATTACACTCGTGTCAGCTCCCCTCAGGTCACCAAGAAGATGCTTGAGCTGAAGGCGATGGGCGACACTCAGTCTTGGAACACTTACCAGACTTGGACCTCCAGAGCGTTTGTAGGTCTCTTCCGTGAGGAGCTCTTGACGCTCGGTAATATGAACCAGGATGTCAACTCGCCTTACACTGTGACTTGGAACGACAGGATCAAGGGCTTCGAGCTCTATTCCCCGGGCTTCTTGTTCGGTGATGTCACTGTCCCGATGACTCGAATCAATTCGGCTATTCAAGTGATTTCTCCAATCATTGAGGCTGATGGCAAGGAAGTCGGTGAGGATCTCTACACCTTCTTGACTGAAGTTGGTTTCCGTCCAGAGGGTGGTAATCGTGGCGGTGTGCCATGGACTCCAGTCGGTATGGGTCGTGCCTTCGCTGGCGCTCTAGAAATGTTCCAACCTAAGGAAGCGTCTGAATAATGGCCAGACTATACAACGCAGACACCAACCAGTGGGAAAGTAACGAGACTTACTTCGCTAACCGCGAGGCTTGGGAGTCTGCGGGTATGACTGGCGGTATGACCGGCACAGGGCTACGAGAACTCGCTGAGCGAGGAATCCTCGGCAAGGATGCTTCTGGGAGTATCGTCAGGGGATCCGAGAGTCTTTCAGTAGGTGGAGGTGGTGGGGCTGCTGCTCAGAACATCGCTATCGCCACCCAGCCTACTGTCTCGCCGGTCCAGTCTGTTCCCCGTCCGGGTGTGACTCAGACACAACAGGAACAGAAGCAGGCTCCTACTCCAGCTAAGCGACAGAACAAGGCTACGCCTACTAATGTCGTCATTCCAGCTATCGATGCAGTCGGTACGATGCCGGGATGGTTGGATTTTTCGGTAGGCTTTGGTCCTGCTGTTCCTCAAGCTGCTGGAAGTGTCAACAACAATAAAGGACAAGAGCAGCTCCCTTCTGGCTTTAACTACACGCCGAGAGGGACTGTCAACACGACTTCGTCTAATCCTATTCAGGTCGTGGCTGCTCCTCAGACTCGTGAAGTCCCTAGTCCTCGTGCTCGTCCTGCAGATATGACGCAGGAGGAAAGCCGTGGGGCACAGGGCGTCACTATCGACGAGAAGGTATCTGGTAGGACGTCTTACGTCGAGCGTAAGCCAACTTCGGTAAACACGACGTCACAGAATAAAACCAGTGGTGGGTTGAACATTCGATCTGTCGCTACGCAGACTATCAATGCACAGCCTGTGGTTGAGTCTCGTCGAGGTTCAAATGCCTTGACCGCTCAGAACCTGTCTTGGGAGCCCGCTGAGAGCGTCAGGCCTTCAGTGACTACTCCGGTACGGGAACGGGAGCTTCTGCCGCCCTTGCCTCGCTCTACGCTCTGGACAGCGGTTCTACAGGATGCTCCTCCTGCTCAGCGAGTTCCAGCCAGTTATGTCTCCCGTCAGGAAACGATTCCTGATATTGGCCAGCCGGGTGCACCTACTCAGTCAAGCCTTATGACGGCCGCTGGGATTAAGTACGCACCGACTCCACAGACTATGTCTGCCGGTATTGCTATGACTCGGGAATACAACAACCAAGTCCAGCAGGAAGAAGCAGCTTCGGATAATCCGAAGGAATTCCTCGACCTTATCGCTAAGGGTGAGGGTACTCTAGAGGCTCTAGGCTTCCGTGGGTACAACGAGTCTTACGGCTACGGTGCCTACACAGGTGGTGATCGAGAACTCACCAGCATGACCATCAAGGAGATCCGAGATCTTCAAAGAGAGATGCTGGCGGATCCAAACAACTCAAGGAACTCGTCGGCTCTTGGTCGATACCAGATTGTTGGTACAACTCTTGAAGGGTTGATCAACTCACTGGGTCTGACTGGTGAAGAGCGCTTCGACGAACAGATGCAGGACATGCTTGCGACTGAGTTGCTTGAGCAGCGCGGTCTTTCCCGTTACCGTGCAGGTAACATCGATGAGACAAGATTTATGAACAACCTTGCTCAGGAATGGGCTTCGTTCCCACGTGGTGACGGCAGTGCAAACTACCCTGACCAGCCGTTGGGTCTGACCCAGAATGAGGCTCGTGTCGGTCTCGGTATTCTAAGAGGTTTCTAAGATGCGGAGCATCGTATCCGTCACCGGAGGTGCCTAATGGCCAAACGCAAACGAAATTACCGTAAGGAGTACGACGACTACCACGCCAAACCCGAGCAGAAGAAGCGTCGTGCTCAACGAAATTCCGCTCGTAGCAAGGCTGAAAAGCAAGGCAAGGTCAGAAAAGGCGATGGTAAAGAAGTCCATCACGTCAACGCTCCTCGAACTGGTAAGTTGAATAACAAAAAGACCCGGGTTGTTTCCCGGGCCTACAACAGATCTAAGCAACCTAAGCGATCATAAAGCTAACCCCCGGTATCCGAAAGGACGCCGGGGGTTTTTCTTTTGTTATTCTACGTCCTTCTTAGTCGGATCGACCGACTCGACGTAATGCGATTCCAAGAAGTCTTCGATCTTCTGCTTCTGGGTCTTTGCCAGAAAGATCAGACCACCAAGCGTAACTACGACGCCAACGATAAAACCAACGAGAAATTCCATTATGCACTTTCCTTTTGTTTTTCAGTGAAGATGACCTTACCCTTGTTGTGGTTGAGGTACAGGTCGGTTAATACGTAGTCCTTACGGTACTGCGCGGCTAGTCCATTAAGAGTTTGTAGCAAAGCTACAGAGGAATCTTCTAGGAGAACAATCTCAATGGTGCGGGATGTCAAAACGGAAGTTCCTCTTGTTCAGGACTGATTTCAGACAGGACATAAGTATCAGGGTTGAAGAAGAGATCACCAGCCGGGCCTGTCTTGCCAGCGAAGCGATTCTTTGAACACATCATGTGAGTAGTGTTCCGGGTAGTCGGAGAAGTAGCCTTAAGGTCACGATCCAGATCAATACGTAGATCTGCAACCTTACCGATGTTCCTCGACCCACGAGTCTGACCTTCGTCGTTGACGTGAGAGATCGCGAAGAGAGTGAAGTCCAACTCTTCGACCATCATTGCTAGTCGCGTCGAGAGGTAATCAAGAGCACGACGCTCATCGTCTCCAGCAAGGCCAGATACAACCATGGTAAGGTGATCAAGAAAAACATACTTGCACCCACAAGCTCCAGCCATGAACCGTATCGTGCTAAGAATGTGATCAGGATCATCTGAGCCAAAGTGGCTGTAAATGTGAATACGGTCATCACGGGTGGCGACCTTTCGTAGTGTTGACTTCAGCTCATCCTTTGAAAGCTGGAATTCAGGGAGGTGGACAGGAAGTTTGGTTTCATACCCGACAAGACCTTTGAGTGTCCGGGCCTTGCTCTCCTCAAGATGGATGATACCGAGGTTGTCGTTCGTCGTCTTAAGGAGATGATACTCTAGAGCTCGAAAGACTTCAGTCTTACCAATGCCTTCTTGGGCAGTGAACAAAACAAACTCGCCTGTTCGTATGCCGAAGGTGAGACTCTGTAGACCATCGAAAGGATACGGTACCGAGGGTTTGTCACCGTCGTCATCAATGATCTTGTCGAACTCATTATAGCTTGAAAGGATGCCTTCGGGAAGAAACCTCCGGGCGTTCCACCAAGCCTTCTCGAAGGCCTTGCTGTCGGACTTCTCGAGGTATTCGTGGGGATCCTTATGATCAAGATGGACCATGTAGATCTTATTGAAGTCAAACATACGAGCTACCTTCTCGGCAGCTTCCTTACCCGGGCCGTCGTTATCGAAGGCGAGGTAGATCTTCTCGAAGCTGTTTAGGTAGTCGTAAGCCTGTGCACACTCGGACTTGGCTGAAGATGCACTCTGTACGGCGACACTGGGGTATTTAGACCCAAGCATCTGGTACACAGCCATGGCATCGTTAAAGCCTTCTGAAATTGTGATGGCTTTGGCTGATCCTTGAGGGAATTTATCTGAGCCAAATAGAGAGAGTAGGCCTTCCTCTCGTTCTCCCGAGAAACGGAAGTCTTTGGAGTCGAGTCTTCGGTGAAGAGCGCGTCCATTAGGAGTTCGATAAACGACACCTAGAGGTTCCCCCTCTCCATTGACTTCCCAGAGTACGCCGTATTCCTTGAGTGTGTCCGGGGTTAGTCCCCGATACGCGATACGGATTGGTTGATAGCTCATTACTTCTTCTTGTTTTTCTTCTCGAGCTTTGTATTCTTGACCTTGGGCTCGGATGTTACCGCACCTTGCGAAGCAGTATCCTGAACCGTCTTCCCGCCGAGAGTAAGCGTCGGAGGAAGTGCAGACAGGACATGGTAGATGTGTCTCAACAAACTCACTTCTACTCTGTCCGTTCAGCTCGCCACGCATTCAAAGCTTCCTTGCTCATTGTTGAGTTCTGTAGGATTGCTTCAGGCTTGTCGTCGATCCAGATGTCAATCTTCTGATGCTCTGGTGCAGCGAACTGCTCCATCCACCAACGCTTAGCTACACCGCGAGTATAGTATACACTACCAACGACAGACAGTGTATTGAGACATGGTGTCTTGTCAAAGCGATCATCACGAGCAGTGACAACAACAACCTTATGCCCAGCTAGGCGGCAGATATTTAGGAATGCTGCCCATAGAGTTTTATCGGCTGTGTAGGTATGATCATAGTCGAGAGCAATAACCAGATTAGTCTTCGTCATCAACATCCTCGTCGAGTTCATCGTAAAAGCCGGTCTCTTCCAGAGCATCGTCGATCATCTCTTCGACCTCAGCAAGGGTGTAACCAGCAGAAGCGAGTCGCTCCAGGATGTCCTCAAGCGCGGTCATGTCAGAGTCGTAGGTCTTGGGCATATTACAATTCCTTGTTCGTAAATGCTTTAACAGGATCTGGGTATTTATTCAGAAGGTTTGTTGCCAGGGTGTTTAGCTCGGTAATGAACTCATCCTTGTCAGGGATAGTGGGAGGACGATCATCAGTCCAGTTACCCATATGTTGAGAGTCTCGGATAACGTAAAGGCAAGCGATGGCTTTGACCAGATGGGAGAGCCCGGAGTCTGGATCAATATCTTGCCCTTCCCACCACGATACCAGATGTCGCAAGCAAGCATCATAGTATACTGAAGCACGCACACCCACAGCGCGATAATTATGACGACCATACTTGAGAGCTCCTTCGAGCATGGCTAGACCGACCTCGGCCGTGACCTCCGAAGGTACCGTAGAGAAGGGAACCTTCTTGATGCCTACAGAGTCCTTGGGGTTAGACGGCTTCGTTTCCAACGATATGCTCCTTAATCAGATCAGGCCGGAAACCCGACCAATGGTTAAAACCAGCGACGACGACAGGAGCAGCCTTGTATCCCATACCGACGATGAAGTTCAAAGCCTTCTCATCTTCAGAGACATCAAAGACTGTATAGTGTACTCCCAATTTGTCTAGGTGCTTCTTAGTGGCGTCGCATTGTGCGCAATTGGGTTTAGAATAAACGGTAATCAGCAAATAAATCTACCAGTGCTTGTGGAATGTATTCCTTGTAATTGTCTTTAGCATGGTCGCCGTCCATGTGCTGCAACCATAGGGCTCGTTGCTTAACCCCATTGATCTGCGAAGGCGTCAGCGATACCTTGGTAAGTTCTCGCCCTCTCAAGGCCGCGATTTGCGCTCGGTCCGAGTTTGTTTTGTCCTGCGTCAGTTTGGTTACTCCATCTTTTCTTTCCGGCGTAGGGGCCCGATTCTACGATCCTTGGAGGGAACCAAGCGTCTTGAGACGGTATAGTTAAATTCGGGAGGCCCTTCAACCAAAGGCACGTCCTCTTCGATGCGTCGTCCCCGAACTGGTATGGCTGTATAGATTGTGCGTACTTCGGTAGGTTCGAATAGCCGTGAGGGACTGGGTTCTCGATGCAGATCTTCGGGATCGGTTGGTCCCACAAAGTCATGAAGAACGCACGGGCATCTTGCATATCCACCCATCTTTTCATTACCTTTTCGTTGTTAAGACCGTTAGGTTTAAGGGCCCAGACACCAGAGTTACAGAGGTAGGTGCAAGGCGGATGGGCAATCATTAGATCCCAGCCTTGCTCTTCCTTCAAGAGCTGAAGTACATCGACCTGACAATGGTAAGGCGAGCCGTCCTCGGCGGGAAGCAGATCGCAGGACCAGACATCGTGGCCACGCTTACGAAACGCTTCCCGCACTATGCCTGAGTATTCACAGGCAACCAGTACTCGCATTAGGACTGGACGAGGGGCTTACTGGGATCGACATCGGTGTTGGCATAAGAAGGCCAGCAGAAGGCGATGAAGCCCTGAGCATTAGCTTCAGCATTGAACTCATCGGCGAACTTCCAGCAGTCATCCACATTGTCGAAGACCTGTTCGCCCATGATCACCAGAGACATATCCTGCTGGACCTGTCCGTAATTAGCGACAATAGTTGGAGTTCGTTCCTCTGCCCGGGCCCCGTAAGCCAGTACACCGAGCAGACCACCGATGGCTGCAGCGATTGCAATCTTAGTTCCAGTATTCATTACTCGTCCCTTTCAAAGACACGTTCAGGTTCTGACAGAAGCCCTTCCTCAAAGAGGATTGTTAGGACCTCTGTCGTTGACAAATTATTCATCTCAAGAATTTCCTCCAGACTGAACTGTTCCAGAAGAAACTCAAAGATGTCTTCGATAGAATTATCCTTCCCATACATCATGCGTCACCGTAGATTTCCTTCAGACGACGAAGGGAAACGAATTCCATATCGAAGTCGCCATCAGATACACCCCGTAGGATAACCACCCCACGGCTCCAAAGATCAGTAACATTACCAGCCCAACCAACAGGATAGTCAACAAAGCAGGGAAGACTAAGTCCATGAAGAGTCTTTGTGCCCTTCTGATACTTCTGGACATCATAGCTAAAGACATGGCTGTGGCCTACAATGGTGGATTTATGTCGCTTCTGGAGGAGCTGGAACCCTTGGTGAACAGAAGCAAGAGGCCGACCTGAAATACCAGCAACGACGTAGTGAGCGTAATCAATCCCATCAATATCGATAACACCAGGAGTGCCGTGACCTTCGTAAGGGACCACGGTGTCGTAAAAGGTTTCAAGCTGAAGATCCTTCATTGAGATCGCACCGTTGAGCTCAGGCGACTTGCTTAGGGCTCGCGAGATACGATCTTCATGGTTGCCAATACAGAAGACACGGTACGGTAGTTTCTTCTTCTGTCGCTTCACAGGCCCCCAGACTCGATCCTCGAACTCTAGATGAGCATTGACGTCATCCCGATAGTTGCGGCCCACAAAATAACTGAGACCCCTATCGTAAGTGCTAAGACTAGCCATGTCTGCGGAGTCACCGATGTGGACATAGACATCCGGACGAAGGTCGTTAATGAGACCAGCGAGCAGATCAGCCCTAGAATTGTCAAAATCAGGATGGGCATGTGTATCCCCTACAACCAAATGGATATTACTCAAATGCGTAATCCCACTCTTCAACCAGGAACATAACACAGATTAGCTCCTGCTGTGTCATCTCCCAGATCTCAGTCACATCCTGCTTTGAAATAAAGCCATCCGTAATCGTGTATCCCTGAAGAATAAGATATTCCTCTGGGGCAGCCAGATCGAGATCTCCGAAGAGTTCACGGATCTTATTTTGTAGCTTGTCTGTTGCGCTTGGCATTCTTTTTCTTTCTTTTCTTAACGGGGACAAACCAGCCAGTGAAAGGTGGCTCTAGGTATCGGCTAGCGGCCTGAAGTAGAAGGAAGTCTCGGTGCCGTCCAACCACGTAACGGTTACAGAAAGTGCAGAGGAGGCCGCGGATTTCCCGAGTCTTGTGATCGTGATCGACTGAAAGGGTCTGCCCAAGATCCTTAGCAGCTCTTCCACAGACTTTGCAACAGCCTTTCTGACTGGCAAAGAGTTGTTGATATTGCTCAAGATCCAGTCCGTATGTTCGTCGTAGGTGTCCTTCACGTCTCTTCTCCTGTGGTGTCAATGTCATCGGATCTCCCAGACCTGAGGCTCCCTATGCACCTCTGTTAAGAAGACCGGGCCATAGGAATAAGCAAAGGTTCTAAGTCCTGGCCAGCAAGAACGTTTGAAGGCACAATAGGAGCACTCGACTCCCAGCTTTTTGTTTCCGCTCTTACCTTCTGGTACAGACGCAAAGCCTCTTGGAGGAAGCTTAGGGGAAGCGAGCATCTCATTCTTTTCTGAGATGAGCTTAGCAAAGTCAATGTCAGATCGCTTGTGGATGTCCAGAGTGATCTTGCCAAGCTGCTTGTCTGAAGCAAGGAAGGCGGCCCTAGATTTGTCTGTGACTGTGTCATCATTGTCCGCTGCGTGGAGGTAGAAGTTAAGCTGTTTGATGTAACCGAACGCATCGGTCTCAGGAGATAGGCCGTCTACGAATTTAATGAAAGAACGGCTTGAAGCAGACTTGACGTCAAGAGTAACGCCATCAACGACAGCGTCACGACTGCCAGAAACACCATGCAACTCGAGAGCATCCTGTTGACCCGCAACCTCGTGGCCACTTGCCTCGGCGAGGAATAGAAGGACTGCCTCATGAATATCCCCGATCAGGAATTTGAGTTTGGTTTCTGGGGGGAGGGGCTCAGCCAGCTCAGGCTTACGAATACTGTACCAGAGCTTTCGATCACAAGCCTCTCCGAGATTGCTAGGACGCAGGTAAGAACCCGAGGTTCGTTCCTTAAGTCTCGACCTAACGATCTCGGCAAGCCCTTCAGCGAATGAGGAGACCAGTTCGTCACTGACCTCCCCACCGTTGTCTACCAGTCGATAAATATCTCCTACTAAAGTACTGATGTCCTTAGAATGGGAGATCGTCGCCTCCGACTTCTTCAGCGCCCTTGTACTCAACGAGCTTCTCAATTGCTACGACGGTCAGCTCATGGCCCTTGCCACGGTTGGTATCGTAGACACGGACCTTACAGATGATTTCAGAACCATTGCCGATGAAGTCATCGAACGGGGTGTAGTCACCGTCGGCATTCTTCAGGAGGACCTGCGGTGGTCCGTTATCGACGACACCCTTGTCCTTGAAGTTCTTCTGGAGAGGGCGACGGAGACGGATGTAATCACCATCTTCAGTCGACTTGACCTTGAGCTGGAGGCCGGAATCCTTGAACAGGATCTTGGACTCGCCGTCGAGGAAGAGGTCTACAGAGTAGCACTCGTATTCCTTGTCAGGGTTCTTGATCTTAGCCCAGGCGCTCTTGCCCTTAAGGTAGTAGTACTTGTCGGCCATTGCTTGGCTCTTTCTTTTCTTGTAGCTTTTAGTTTACTGTGGTGTTTATGTCTTCAGCATCAAAGTCGTAGAACTCTTTCAGACTTTCGATCTCTGAAGGAGTGGCCTGACGGAACTCAAGGAGTTCGATGTTGTCGGCATACTTCTCAGAGAGAGCTTCTAGAAGGAGCTCCTTAGTCTTGTCCTCCGGGGCGTCTGAGTTTATTGCTCCGGTGACATTGATCGTCAGCGTGTATAGATAGATCGCTGGTTCGACTGGTGTGTAGTGCTCTGTCATTGGTTTCCTTGGTGGAACTCTTAATTGGTATGATTAGAATACCCCATACCGGGTCAGATGTCAACCCCCAATATCCATTTTATCCTCCTTATTCCCAAATATCTTGTTCACGACGGAAAACACCGTCAGACACATCGACCTCAGCAAGGTGATACCGATAGTCAAAGCCCGAGAAGCTGCTCTTTTTTTCGTTGTCCGACAAGAACAGAAGAGCTTCCTGCGGTGTGTTCCAGATGTGGACTTCACCAGTAGCGAAGCCAGAGGACCACAGGAATTCTCCTACGTATTCAAGATCGTATGGATCTTCGTCACCCATACCCCACATCTCAACAACGATAGCGAACATTAATGCGTTTCTTTCCAGGAATAGCCACCATAGAAGATCGTCCCGTCGTCATTTGCATGCTTCGAGGTCGTGCCTTCCATGGGGCATTTCAGTTTAAGGATGTCAGTCGTATCCCGAAGGGCTTGGATCTGGATGTCAGTCACAGTCTTAGCCAGATCGTTGTCATCTGGAATAAGGGTCTGCCATTCATCATGTACCCAGTTCAAAAGCTCTACGGGCAGTTGCAATAGCTCCACCTTGGACAGCCATTCTCGGAGTGCATAAGACATGATGATTTTTTCTCCGTTCTGGAGATATCCGGAGAGCATAAGGTGTTCGGAAGAACAAATGACTTTTCTTCCATCGAGACCAATGAAATACCCCCTCTCAGCGTCGCGAGGAATACGCTCCTGCTTGAGTTCCTTAAGCCCGGGATAGAAAGCCAGGAAAGAATTAACTGCTTCCTTTGCTTGGTTGACAGAGCACTCCAGAATTTCTGCAACTTTGCTAATTCCGGCACCCAAGAGAAAGGCATAGATAAAAGTCTTAGCTGCATCTCGAGACTTGCAGACACTTCCAAGGGCTCGCTGGTGGACGGAGTGGATGTCTGTTCCATTGGACTTGTCTCCAGACACGAGTGCCTGAATGAGTCTCTCATCCCCAACAAGGTGGGCAAAGATTCGCATCTGGATGCCGTCCGCGTCTGTACCCAATAGTCGGTAGCCGCGCGGTGCAATGAATAGCGCTCGCATTCGGTCATTGATGTCATTGACCCACGAGACGAATTCAGTATCTCTTGGAGAGCGCTTAGCGACAGGTATATTCGCTGAATTTGGTTTAGAGTGCGCCAAGCGCTGAGTCCATGCCCCGATGCCAGAAAGATATGGATGTAGACGTCCATCGTTGGCAACGAGGGCGAGCCACTCTTCGACATCCGACACTCGACTTGCAATGGTAATCCGTTCAGCCAGTTGGCGAGCTGCCCTTGGAGCCGAGTCGGGAAGTGTGAGTAGGTTTGTCTCAGATACTTTCCAACCGATAGCCTGAAAGTCATGGAGGCGCTGTTGGTACTCATCCTTGGTTCCTTTGAAGAAGCGGCGGTTCTTGATGAAGTCAGTGTGCCCCTTCGTCTTCTCTGTAGGTTTCCAACCTGATTCATTCAGACGGGTGACGATCTGAGAAGGACTGCCGGGATTAAATGGGATCAGCTCGCCAAGGGAAAAGGGCGTACCATCAAAGTCAGACAGATCAGCAACACGATCAGGGACACGGTCACCCAGTGTAACAACACCCTTCGACTTGTCGTACGTATACTCATGCGTCGCTGCCCAGCGGAAGTCTTTCGAGTGGAGGGTACCACTCTTTGTCCGAACAGGCGTAACATACTTGATCTCCTTAAAGACCGGAGGGAAGGCCTGTAGCAGGCTTTCATCAATAGGAGCCAGTCGGGTAGCCAAATCATCGTAAAGCCCCTTGGCGGCCTCCGTATCGAATTCTAGGCCATGTTTACGCATCCTGCGGCACTGCCATTCGACAAAGTGCTCGATCCCAATGGCCTGCTCCCAGGACTTGTCCTTGAGGAAGCGCATCTGAGATTCAAGGATACGGCGATTGATTACGACGTCCGACTTACAACGACGGAGCATCTCTTCGGTGTATACCGAGAAGTCCTTGATGTCCTTGCCTTCCTTTCGGACACCAAAGCTTTCACCATAGGCAGCGATGGAATGCCCACCAGGACGAGAGTAATTGACGAGGCGCCCCATGACGAGAGTGTCGAGGATCTTATGATGGGTCAGTGTGCCAGGCAGGAGGTCCTGTAGAGCGTCGTAGTCGAACTGAATGAAGTGGTGGCCAGCCACTGTGTTGTACTCATGGAGGAAGTCTCGCATATCCCGGGCCACCCACGGGAGACGGGAGGGTTCTTCAAAGACGTATTCGGTGCCATCCATCGTGTTGAAGACACAGCAATGGACCTTCGTATAGCCGTCGAGGGCATCGGTTTCGACGTCCCCAACTACGATTTTATCTAGATCGAACATTTTCCCTCTTGACGGGGATTAAAATTCATGCTACCCTATTAACGTAAGTTCCCAGGGGATGTATATCCTATGGCAATCGCCAGAAGATCGGGTCCTGACCTGTAGCTACCAGCATGGAGTTAACCTTGGTGAATGGGCTACTGCCAAAGAATTGATCGAAGTCCTTCCCCATGATCTGTGGGCCTACGGCATCGACGATAAGAGCCTTCTCAGGAAGGAAATCGATGTAGTGATCCCTGGCTGTGTTCCACAGAAGGAAGACAGTGTTTGGGTTCTCGTTGTAACACGTCGTCAGGATTTCATTCGTGAGTTCGTGCCATCCAATACCGACATGACTCCTCGGTTTGGACTTATGGACAGTCGGAGTGGCGTTCCAGAGGAGGACGCCATACTGAGCCCACTTATCAAGACACCCGGATTTAGGAGTAGGCCAGCGAAGATCGTGTTCGTACTCCTCAAAGATATTCTGGAGGGTTTGCGGTAGGAGACCCGGGTCCTGTACTACACGGGGATAGCTGAAGGCCAGCCCGTCGTTAGCCATCATTGAGTGAGGCTCACCGCCAAGGATCACGACACGGACCTTATCGAGTGGTGTCTCAATCAATGGACGGAATACATCCTCAATAGGCGGTACGAACTGACCCTCCTCAGCCTTCAGTGTCTTGAGGACTTCGTGCCAGGCTGGTGTCTTCCAGAAGTTCAAGTCCTTCCAAGTCGTCATCGAGGATTGGGACCTCTCCATTTTGTTCCACGTATACTGGTTGTTTGAAGCTATACTGACGGCAGGTAGAGCAGACATATCCGTTGTCCTTCTTGGACCAGGTATACTGCTGGTGAGACCCGCCGTCAATTTCTGAGCATTTATCGCATGTGACACAACGAGGCATTATATCGCCTTTCTTTTTATGTCGATTAACTAAATAGTCTTGAAGGCCTTGAGATAGTTTTCGAGGGTGGTGCCTTCAAGGCCGGGTGCAGTATTGATTTCAAGGACGTATGCCTTGTCTTCATACTCGTTATAGATGACATCGACAGCACCGAAGTCCAGACCAGGGATTGCCTTAAAGGCAGCCAGAGCCTGGACAGTCACGTCATTCGGGACAGAAATTTCGTTCCGCTTGAAGATGAAACCATTGCGATGGTTGCGGATACGGAAGTCGATGTCGTTCGTCGGCATGGGATTACCAGCCGGATCGGTAGTACGAAGAGCCTTCTGCTGAAGATCAATGATCTCTCCGTTGAAGATGTGGACACGGAACTCGTGCTTCTTCTTCTTGTAGACCGACCAGAAGTCAGCCTTCGAGAATTCCGAAGCGTTCTCCTCGTAGAACACGATATCCGTGCCGCAAGACCCGTTAGCCTTACGGCCCATGACGAGCTTGCCATCGCGGACAAGAGCAAGGGCGGGCTCCAGCTCGTAGAGAATCTCAGGAATGCGAGCCTTGTCGCCGACGGTCTGGAAGAACTTCACCTTGTTACGACAGATATTGACTGCCGTGGTGTCGTTCAGCACCTTGGTGGAGATAGCACGAAGCCACCCGGGAAAGTTGCCAGAGCCCCAGTTGATCACCGTCTTGACCTTGGTGTCATTAGGATGTATCACGTAGGTTTCTTCGAGCCGCTGGACCGAGTTGTACATAAGGTCAAGGCCCTTGATGAGAGCCTTCGCACCCTGCGAGAACTTGTTGTAAGGCAGAAGGAAGACATCCTTGTTGCCAGTCAGGGTCGAGCGGGGCTTGCGCTTAGCCTGCTTGATGTAGCCCAGCGAGTCCGTGTAGTAGTCAGGCATAATACTCTCCTAGAGTATAATAGTATCAGAAGTTTTCCGGGTCGTCAAGATGATTCGGAGCGGTCGTCGCAAAATCATCAGGCTCGAACTCGGGAGGCGCGCCCACATCGTCGAAGATCGTCCACGTATGAGCTGCAGCAGGTGGAGCGGTTACAGCACCTGTTGGTGTAATGTCGCCAGTCCATCCAGTAGGTTGAGGTGGTTGAGGCTGGTGCTCCGCAATATTTGCCACCATCTGCTGGATCTGAGCTGCTGTCATATTAGGTGGCCAGGGCTGACCCTGAAGTGTATTGATGACCTGAGGGTGAGGAGTCGGCGGGGCAGCCCAATCGTCACCCTCCTGCAGCTCCCCCACAGCGTACATCTCCTTGGCCTGCGTCGGATCATAGAGATCGGCGTCCCAGAACATCTTGGGAAGCTGGAACTTCTTGAAAGAAAGATCCTGAGCCAGTTCAATCATGTAGTCATAGTTCGTATGAATGAGCTGGTTGAGGTTCAGGTCCGAAGGCAGCTTGTCGAGGATGTACTTATCCGAGTTTGGCCCCATCAAAGAACGAATGAACTCAGCCGGTGACAGCTCGTCATAAGTCTTGAAGAGACGGTTCGGAGTGAGATTGCTGGCGACCTGTGTCAGCGTGTGGAACATCTGGGACCACGCAAGGATGTCCTTGCAGTTTGTCATCGCGTCGAGGAAGCGGAACTCGATCGAGCCGAACTTCTTGACAGAGACAAGGTTCAGAGCTGCATAGCGATTGCGATCACGAGTAAACGTGTCGAACGCCTGGGCCTTGTGGTTGTAGAGATCCCATTCGAGATCGAGGTAGATGTTCTCGGCGTGCTCCATCGTGAGACAGAACAGATTGCCCCAACGCTTACGAGGCTGGGTCCGCATCAGAATTGGTTCAAGCAGGTAGTAAGCCAGCAAGATGTACCAGACCTGACGAGGAGTGTAGCTCGTGACGTTGACGTGGATGTGCGTACTGCACCGGATGGAGTTCTGTGGCTTCGAGTTATCGATGGCCTTCTGAAGGTCCTGGAGAGCCTCTGGGAGTAGCTTGATCGGCCAGGGCTTAGAGAGGACGTACTCACCCCCAGACCGAAGACTACCCTCTTCCTTGAAGCTCCAGTGACCGGCAGGAGTACCGTGTGCCATCGAGCCTTCGATCTCCAGCTCGACACCTACGTCGCCCGGAATAGGCTTAGCCTTTTTCTGGATGGCGTAGAAAGGCGTGTCAAGGCTGTTCAATGATGCCATAACGAATACCTCGATTCAAATCGTTGAGGAAAATTTCCTGCAACATATGCTTGCGGACCTTGGTCAGCCGACCACGACGAAGCAGGAAAGATCTGTTAGCCGGGGTATAGGTCCCGACGCAGATAGAGTTGTGCCAGACCGTGAAGATCTTTTCGTTCGTCCCAGACACAGGGATCAGTGCCCATGAGGCATTGATGACACCACCCTTCGGGCCAGAGGCCGAGGAGATAGCGAACTCCTTGTTGTTGATGCAGTCTACGAGAGGCTCGAAATACACCCAAGAACTCGTAGGCCACCCATTCCCTTGGTCTGAATACGTCATATTCCAGACGGCCAGACTTTGAGGACATAGTCCCTGCTTCTGAGCAGTACGGGTAGTCCGGGCAAGAAACAACGGAAAACCCTGCTGGTCTGCCGAATTCGCCCAGCCCATCGGAATAGACTCGATGTCCAAATGCTTGTCCGATGAATGGACATAGAATTCAGAACCCTTGATACTGCCTTCAAGACCCCGTAGGGTGAGGGCAAGATGCAGATCCCAGTCTACTACGTGAGTGACATTACGGACATAGCAGAGCTCGCCGCGATACCTCACGATGGTTTCTTGGAGACGCATCTTGACATCAGACGCCGAAGTATAACGAAGCTCTGGCAAGAGATCCGACTGCTTCGTCAAGATTGTAGTCATATTGTCCTCTCGATTCAGGTCGAGTGAGCTGGACTTAGAAAGCCAGCGGGCGGTAAGCCTTCGGAAGAGGTTGGAAACCCAAGTCATCGACCAGAATTTCATGGGTGGCGCGGAGCTCCGAAGGCATGATCGTCAGACCATCACGGATGATCTTGGTGTAGTGTCCGAGATCCTTGTCTTCCCAAAGCTTCACCTGCTTTACCTTGGAGTCAAGGAGCTCCATGGCACGTCGGGTCGCATTGAAGACCCACTTCTGGAGGTCGGGATCGGCAACCCAGGCATTGCTCAGAGGGCGGTACTCGACACCGTAGTGCTTCGGACGGAACGCACCCATCTTGCCATAGAGAGTCCGACGCTTCTTGTCGGGATCCCAGAGCAATGACATCGGATAGAGGACGGCGTCAAGCTGCTTCGTTGCTTCGATGCAATCAAAGAAATGAGCGTCGTCAGCCGTGTCAGCATGTTCAGTCCAGCCGACATGGACATGGCCAGCACCAGTACGGAACGGCAGGGTGGTTCCGGGGAACTCCGTCCGCTTCTCCGTCCAGGCATTGAAGTCCGGCGTACAGCCGAAGGCGAGAGCTTCTGGAGGCAGAGAGTTGAAGTAGTTCGCCTCGAAGTCGGCCACAGGAGACACACGGAGCGTCAGACCCGGCGCCTTTTCCTTCAGGTGCTTGCTGAGATCGACGAGGACGGCCTTGATGTTGGCACAGAACTCTTCGTCTGAAGTAGCCGGATCGATATTGAACTCGGCCGAAGTACCATCTGGCTGGATGGCACCCTTCGTGACGCGCATCGGCTGGAACTTGTCGCCAGGGATGAGGTCGTGGGCAGACCGGAAGTTGCCGGTGGAATCAACGAGGAAGAGCTCGGGATCACAGCCGATGGAGTAAGCGAAGGAAGTGCTGTCCTTCGATGTCGTATTCGAAACAATACGGACGGGCATGTCGTTTCTCAGTGTGAGGGTGAACGGAAGCGAGAGTTGAGCGGCCGGCTTAGGCGGCAAGAACTTTCTGGAAGGCATTGAAGGCCTCGGGAAGCTGTGCCTTGGTGATCTGGTAGCTGGAATTCAAAGAAGGATACTGCTTCTTGAGTTCAGCAAGAATGCTGGTTTTGGTATGACCGAAGAGATCATGGAGCGTTGGACGGTCGTATGCGCCACGGTCATGGAGAGTCGGGCCTTCGATGATAGGAGTCCCTGCGAGGAACAACTTGGGATCGAGGAACGTAGACAACGTATAGTCGTTGCCCTGAACGTAGTACGTCGAGCTGTCGTAGGTCGTCAGAAGACCCCAGAATAGCAGAAGCTCTGCCGTGTTCGTTTCGGGGAACTTGTCACGGAGTTCCTTCCAGGCCTTGGCCCCATAAGTTCCCAGCTTGCCACGGAAGAACATCCAGCCTTCAACCAAGATTGTCGGATTGAAGTCAGTGCTCGAATAGAAGATACCAGCCGGACGGTCACCATCCATGATGATCGAACCGAACTTGCTGGCATCACGCCACGGAGAGGTCTCGGGATCAAGATAGGCATTCAGGAAGTCAATAGTCGCCTCGGTATCGCCCGGCTGAACCTTGGTGTAGAGAGACTGAGCGACAAGCACAGGATTGCCTGTCTGAGGGAAAGGCGAATGGAGATCGCCGGGCTTGCCAACCTTGGCCTGACGCTCTGGCTGGACATCCTTGTGAGTGCTGCCGTAGGGACGCATCTCGCCGTAACACGGCTGGCCGGAGTTGTGATATACCGTGAGGACATCCTTGTCGTTCACGACATAGCCATAGGACATGCCAGAGGCTCCCGATACAGCCTTCTTGAGGACGATCTCGGCCTCGTTCATATCGGCAACGATAGTCTTAGTCTGACCCATAATGGGCTCCTTCAATACGCCACAAGTGGCTTAGTTAATAGTGACCTTGGAGAGTTCGTCTGATCCAAGCAGCTCTACGAGTTCGGTGGGGATTTCACCCTCGACTGCCAGACGTACCCAAGCAGTTTCCCCAGAGGCGTTATCGAAACAGTCTCCACACGCGAAGAACTGACGGTTCCACCAGTGGACACGGGATGCGGCTGCATGATCGTTAGGATCAACACTATTGCCACAGCAGAAGCAGCCACGGCTAAGCCGAAAGTTGCGTTCGGACTGGTGGACCGGCTCCTGACCATGGGGGTGGCGCTTCGTTTCAGGAGTCAGTGGAACGAGAGCCCCGGTAGAATTGCCTACCGTTGCCTTGATAGTTGTTCCCTTGTCGTTCCCAGCCGCAGCCGTTTGCGTTCCTGACGAGCTATCCTTCGAGCTTTCTTTCTGCTCATCGGAAAGCCAGGGGAGGCTGGTGATACCTTCCTTCCCATACTTGTCTCGAAAGTTACCGTAGCCGTCCGAGGACGTGCTACCCCCCTTGGAAGGATTCTTGTTGGCGTAGTCTTCCCACGAGTCGTAGTTGACGCCATGGACGTACGTCGTACCCGTTGTGTAGGTGACACCCTTCTTGACGTTCAGGGGCTTGATGCTAGCCTCGGAAGCACTCTTGCCGAGAGGGATCGACAATAGATGGTTTTCCTTGATCGTGAAGAAGCCCTTGTCGTTTCCGACGTTGTCCTTGCCAAAGCCGGACGTAGAGAGACGGGTCGAGCGCCGGTCGAGAGCGAAGTCCATCATCTCCCACTCGGAAGACCACATCAACGTACCCTTGGCGTAGAGAAACGTGAACCAGAGAGGACGTTCGAGGTTGCGGACGAAGTTGAGGGTCCCTTCCTGAGTATCGATCCAGGACAGGGCATAGGCCGGAGAAGCATTCCGGATTTCGTTCAGAGCTTCTTCGATGCCGACCTCATTCACGAGGGCATAGAGAGCTTCTGAATCGGTCTCGTACTCACTGGATCCCTTGAAGGCCCAGCGGATGGTGCCGTTGTGGACGCCAATGGTGTGGTTAAACCGGAACGGATGAGCGTTCTGGACTTTGACCTCGCCTTTAGTCGCAGCACGGCAATGACCGATATAGCCGATGGTTTTCGTGTGATCCTTCGTCTCCTTCTTGTCATGATCCCAGATCATATCGTTGCCATACTTGGCAGTCACGAATGCCGGGGACGGAGCGACAACACGCTTGATCGCTGCCGAAGAACCCTTGCCGGGCTCATTGATACGGACGACGCCGGTGCTGTCCTTGCCACGATAGACGTTCAGCATCAGCAGCGATTGGAAGAGCTCTCGCTCAGTCATTCCGATGTTCTGGGAGTAAATCCCGGTGATTCCGCACATGCGGGCAGTTCTCCTGGTTAACGGTAGAAGTGAAGCAGGTTAAAGAAAGCCTGCCTTGTCGGTTCATCACCCCATTCAGGGTGGGGTTGGAAGCAGAAAGAACGCGTCTCAGGGTACCAGACCCCTTCACAGACGTTGTCCTTCTTCGACCATGCAAAGACCTGCCCGGTCTCGGCAGGTACGATTCCTTGATGGTGGTCTTCGTGAAGATTAACAGAGACGAGGCTCTCCATGAACGCAATCCACGAAGATTGACGCCCCATACGATGACCAGGAATATCCTGAACCATCTTGCCGCCGTTCATGACGTTGAGGAACTGTCCTCCTCGGCAGATACCGATGAAACGCTTGGCACCTTTGAAGGCGTTGTAGAGGGCGGTCTCACGGGTATCTCGGGCAGGGTCGGTGTAGGATAGGCCGACATTGACCTCCCCATACAGATCAGGAGAGACGTCAGCACCTCCGGTGAAGCATAAAAAGTCAGCCTCTTGCGGGTCATCTCGGACGTCCCATCCTTCGTTCTTGAACATAGCAGTGACCGAATGATCAATGCCGATGACGAACACCTTGTTAACCATTGCAGGCCTCGGATTCGATGAAGAACTGGACAAGGTTTTCGTTAAACCCTTTGTGACCCTCGACGTGCATCATGGCCTCGAAGTCCGTAGGATGTTTCTTCAGACCTGCGGCAACACGCTCGGGCACCGTGGCAGGCAAAACCTTTCCACCACGGATTTTCAGACGGACGGTAGCCTCAGTCATCGAAGGTGCCGATGTGTTTGGTGAGGTTGACGCGGCCTACACATTCGGTAGTGCTCACCTTAGCTGCGTCGATGCATTCCTCTAAAGAAATATATGCACCTCCGGTCCACAGGGATTCATTATTCTGGTAAATGTTGACGTACACGTCCTTCGGCTTCGGAGGGGGCTCGACGACAGTGATGGTGACGAACTCGTGGGCGTCCTTGTAGTCCCGGAAAATGGCGTCAGACCAATCTGCAGGTACTGGTACAACAGCGCCGGTAGCTAAATACCGAAGATAGTCGCCCTTCACGGGCTTGCGAAAAAGAGTCATGATTTCCTCTTGATGATGATGTCGTAGCCGAGGACTTCAGCCAGATCGACGACGAGTTGAAACGAAGGAGACACCCTTCTCTGGCGGATGCCTCGGAGATTTTGGTAGTGGTACCCGGCTTTCTCAGAGAGCTGCAACAAAGGCATTCCCTTGGCGTCTTGCTCTGTAAACAAATCGAACAAAGCAGGATGGAGTTGAGGGTTTGGAGGTCTCTGAGCTTTGCCGGGCATGACTTACCTGTATTCAGAAGGGAACGGCCAGTACAGCATGTTGTTGTTGTCTGGCTCGATGATAGGACGGCCTGCAAGGGAGATATTGACGTCACGACCGAAGTACATCAGTGCGAGTTCGTCACGACCGTCTTCCATCACAAGAGTGACAGGCTCCGCTTCATAGAAGTGAGGAGCACCCTCGTAGTCATCCAGGCCCTGAAGGACTTTCGTCGATACTTCATAGAGCTCGCCAAGGATATGACCCATTGGCGCTTCAAGCCCCTTTGGGATACCGTTGATGCGATTGGCGACAGGAAAGCCACCACCGTGGAGACAGAAAGTCCCGAAGTAGGTGTGACCCTTGCCGAGAAACTTGACTCCGGCCTTGTCACGACCCCGTCCGGGACGATCCATCCCCTTCAACGTACCGTAGACGAATACTTTGTGGGACTCTTTGTCCCGGGCAGAATCATTCATTGTATTTGAACCTTGATTACGGATACTTGCAGAAAGACTTGAGAAGTACTTCCTGTAGTTATTCGTCGTCATCGTCGGTGGGCGTTTCGCTTGCCTTGTCGTCATACTGCAAGCTCAGACCAAGCTTCAAAGACTTGGAATGGTCGTTAAACCGTTCAACAAAGTCTCGAACAGGAATAGCGAGAAGCAAAACCTCGTGGTTGTACTTCGGCATCTTGTTGGACTGCGTGATCGACCAGCCACCAAACTGTTCCAAGACTTCGAGAGCCTTCGTCTGAGTGGTGATCACGGTCGTCATGAGCAGACCTTGCCGACGGAAGTAGTTGGCCGAGTCTTCACGATTGTTGTGGCGATCAACCAAATTTCGGAATTGCTTGAGGAAATCAGCCAGGCTGTCGACAGAATTGGTGCACTCGCGGTAGCCATATTTCTTGCTATAACCGGTCGGAGTTTGGCCACCCCAGCCGCTGAGCCGCATGAGCGAACATGTATTATCGTCCATGCCGAGAGACAGATTGGCCATCTTAGGCGACTTTCCCCTGCTTGACCGAGCAGACGTCGGCATAGCGTGGGGACACGAACTCGGCGAACTTCTGCTGAAGCTCTTGCTCGGAGCCGAAGAGCAGACCGGCAGCAATGTAGTCACGGCCATGGGCCATCACGAGGTCTTCGACACGGTCCCAGTTCGGATGGGAGTAGCTGCCCCAGGGCTTGGCTTCACCCTTCGGGACGCCGATATGGCCTTCGTTCTTCGGACGATACGGAAGGGCCTCGATATCACCGAGAGCCTGACCGCGCAGGAAGCCGATAGCGATGTTCGTAGCACGGGCCTCGTTCTTCAGGGCAATCTGGTCACGCTGAAGGTCGGGGATGAAACGGGCCGGTGTCTTGGACGGACGAGCCAGACGCTTCGCGATGCGGATGTGTGCAGCGAGCGTAAGGCCGAGGTATTTGAGTTGGGTCTTCATGATAGGAATCTCCTGATCCATCAACATAGAATACACCACCGTGATGTACTCATAAATTGATGAGCCTTTTATAGTCATGCTCAGGACTTTCGAGCGAAGCTCGCCTATGAACTTCGTTCAATTGTCAGGATTGTGTATGCAAGCGTTGTTTATCTTGAGCTACATTTTATTCACCATGCTGTTAGAGGGCTTAATCTATTCTTCTGTGTGTGGGGCAGTTTAGAGCCGTGCCGTAGGCTATCCCGGTCAGTGGGAACTAGTAGGTCGACCCTTCATCAAGGAAGAGGACAAAGACGACAGCAAAGAAGATGACGAGTAGAGCGGTGCCTTCTTCGATAGTCAATTGGCGATAACCCAGTCACGGACGTCTTCGAAGGGCTGAGGAACACACTCACCACGGTAGGTGTGCTTTACAGCCTCTTCACAGGCCGCTTCGGTGAAGTAGGGCACAGGAATGACGCTTACGCCACCCGAGAAACCCTGCACCACCAGCCAGAAGACCATTGTGCCGACGAGTGAGGCGTCCTTAGCAACCTCCTGCGGAAGAGGACTCCGAGGTCTCGATGGACCAGGCACCGTCACGGCTGGTATACGGGCCGTTGTAGGTCAGGGTCTTGGTCATGGTAAGGCAGTTGACGACATCAACCGTGCCACCGTCGATGACAGCGCCGGGAATGGTGAAGCCACCAGTAGTCGGGGAGAGAGAACGGGTCGGAAAGCACTTCGGCTTGTCGAATGTGCCACCAAGGATCGAGCCAGTCAGGCAGGTCACAGGGCCATCGATAGCATCGCCACCGACACCTTCTGACACGACCGTATCGGGAAGCTGGGTGTCGGGGAGATCGACAGTCGACCAGACTTCCTCGCTGGAGGTGCAGGAAGAGCCGGAGCAGTACATACCTGCCAGCTCAGCCTGGGCCTGCTGAAGAGTCAGAGCGACAGCCGGGGAGCAG
>Ga0247822_10000048_pt1 | contig 44734 bp, 75 predicted proteins | sample 13C_Cellulose_Da_FD_192423 | JGI IMG/M metagenome (GOLD analysis project Ga0247822, IMG submission 192423) | Soil microbial communities from agricultural site in Penn Yan, New York, United States - 13C_Cellulose_Day30 | ecosystem: Environmental > Terrestrial > Soil > Agricultural land | place...
GTGGTGGACATGTCGAAGTCAAGGCTCATGTGGGTTGCTCCAGAAATGGGAAAGGGGCGCCGAAGCGCCCCTCAGGATCAGTTGGTGGTGCCGACAGTCGGCCAGTTGAGGTAACCGGGGGCCGTACCGGCCGAAGCAGCGCGCGCCGTGGTGAGCCACATGCCCGTGATGTTCTTGGTCGGGTTGGCCACCGCGTCGTCAAGCTGACCGGCGGTAACGGTGGAGGCGAGCGGCACGTTGGCCGCGGCCGATGCCGAGACCTGGATTGCGTCACAAGTGCCGTACATCTGCACCCAGCCATAGTCGCCAGCGGCGGCCACGGCAGGAGCCACGGCGACCTTGTCACCGAGGGCGCCTACAGAGTTGGACATCATGACGGCGAGGAAGTCCTCATCCACCACGACGCTGTAGCCGAGGCCGGTCACGCCACCGACGCCGAACAGCACGTAGACCCACTTGGAGCCGTCAGTGCCGTCAGCGATGGTGCCGATAGCGACCGGGGCAAGCTGCCCGGTATTGTACGAACCCGCTGCCGGCGGGGTGAAGGTCTGCGAGAAAGCAAACCCCGCCGCATTGGAGGTCGAGTAGGGAATAGCCATAGTGATTGCTCCTTTCCGGCGATCAGGTGGGGTAGTGAACCGCCTGGAGGCGGCGGTTGCTGATGGTCATGTTGCCGGCCCATGCCGTGAGCTTCACGACCGCGTCCTGATTGATGGAGAAGCGGTCGGGGTTCAGCGGCACGAAGTTGCGGGCGCGGTGCGGGCGGTACTGGACGTATTTGGTGTTGAGGAACCAGGTGAAGCCAGCGGGCACACCACCGACCGGAACTGGGTCGGTCGAGTAGCCCTGGAAACCGCCGTCGAGCACCACCGGAGCGCCCATGTATTCGAGGGTGATGAAGCCCGCCGAAGCCATGTCCGCGTTGGTGATGCGCTGCAGCGGCTGCATCGACTCGTTGAACAGCCGCCAGTTGGTGTTGTCGCAGACCAGCAGGTCCGGCTTGTCGGTGCCGCGCACCAGCTGGGGATAAATCGTGTCCCAGTAGCGGCGGATATTGGCCGAGGTCGTTGCAGCGCCACCGTTGGTGATCGAACCGTAGGTGATGTTGCGCCAGAACTCCCAGCTGTTGGCGTCGATGCCGCCGACCGAGTTGGTCGGGGTGGTCGCCACGAGCTGCTGCAGACCGCCGATCGACTTGGGGTTGGTGCCGTCCGAGTAGATGCCATAGGCGATGAGCGCCTGGAGCGTGTCCTCGGCGTTCTTCACTCGGCTTTCGACCAGATCGATCATCTGCTCTTCGCCGGCATTCTGCAGCTCTTCGAGGCCCGAGATGCTGACCGCGACGGCGGCCTGGCGGATCGGGAATTCTGCTGCGGTGAGGATCTGGCTCGGGCTGACGTTCAGCTGCTCGTAGCCCGAATACCACCCTGCAGTGGAGTTCTGGGCGTATTCGAGTTCCTGCCAGAGGTTGCGACCGCCGGAGAACGGCTTGGCAGTGCCACGCTTCATCATGCGGTTCAGAAGCGCGTTGTTGCGGGTAATGTTGTCGGCGGCCTTTTTCGAGCGGTTCTCGATGGTGGTCGCGACAATGTCACCAATCGAGGGATTGGGGGTTGCCATTGGTTATTTCCTTGAGATGGAGGGTGATCAGCTCGCGTGCTGACGGAACGCAGCCTGCACTGCTTCCCGGACGGTCTCGTATTCGGGCTTGGCCTGCGGAGCCGGGCCACCAGCGGGGGAACCACTGAGGCTGAGGGCGCCGGCACGGGCCTTGTCGGCCGCGGCCTTCTCTGCGGCCCGACGCGACGCCTGCTCAGATGCGGTTTGAGCCGCTATGAGCTGGGGGCGAATGCTCGGGTCGAGCCAGATAGCCTTGTCATAGGCGTCGTTCAGGTCGTTGGCCTGACCGGCTTCCATGAGCTGGCCCATCCGGGCTTTGACGGTCTCGAAATGCTCGTGACCGGGAGAGGAGGCGAAGGACTCGATAGCTGACTTTGCCTCAGCGACTTCCCGCTGCTGCAATGTCGACTTGAGGCCGGAGACTTCCTGATGCAGTTGGGCGATGCGCGGGTCAGCCTGGGGCTGTGGTGCATTGCTGTTGGAAGGCGTAGACAGATCGACGCCGTAGGCTTTGGCGAAGGCTGCCAGAGCCCCCTTGGGATCGCGCTCGAGCCATTCGTTGGCGCTCAGGAGACGGTTGATGGTCTCGCGCTCGTCAACGCCATGCTGTTGCGCCAGCCCACGAACCGGGGACAGCACTTCGTCATATTGGCGCTTCTCTTCAGACCACCGACGACCGCCTTCGTTGATCTCGTTCTCCCTCTTGATGACTGCCTGTTGAACGGCAGGAGGGAGCTTTGACCACTCGGCTTTCACGTCGGCCGACCAGCTCTTGGGAGGCTCGACAGCGGTTGAAGGCTGTTCGAGCTTATCCGTTGCCGGGTCTGCGTCGGGAACTGTTCTGGCGGCCTCGGCTTCGGTGTCTACCGTGCCGTCCGCCTTGATAAATTGGCCGCGCTCGTTGCGGGGGCGCTCGGGAGAAGCGTCAACCTCGCTGGTGGCTGCGGCCGGTTCTGCGCCAGTGTCTGGGGCGGGTGTCTCTGGGGCGGCGGAGTGCTGGCGAAAGGCAGCAATCACATCCGCACGAACGTCATCGTTGCCAGCGCCCGTTTCCGGGGCCGGTTGAACTTCCGTTTCCATGTGTGGTCCTTTAGTGGGCGGTTCGCTCGGTGAGCTTACGCATGATGGCCCCGATGCGTTCGGGTGCCATGGGAAGGCGCAAGTAGTCGCGCCGCACAGTCCGCGGCAGCTCCGCAAACTGTTTCATCGTCATTTTGTCGATCTGGAGGGCCTTCGTCGCAGTCATCTTCATGACCAACCCTCCGCTGTAGCGGTCGACGCTTCTACCTGGGGTTTGTAGCCCGCTTTCACCATCTGAACGGCTTGGGCCACTTCGTCCTTGGTCACTCGATCAACCTTGCGGTTGTCGGTCTGCACATCGTTGCCGACTTCTTCCCCGCCAGCCGCCTTGGTGATGGCGCGAAACTCCGACTTGCTCTCGTATTTGCGTCCGTCGTGGGGGTGCCAGAGGGCATCCATCGTATCGAGGGACAGCATGGGCGCCGGGAGCGATGAGCGCTCTGGCTGGGTCTCTACGTGGTTCGCAGGCCAGTTGTCGGTCCAGTGGTAGTCCCCACAGGCCTTGCAGCGACGGAAGCGCGTTCTCACCGCTCCATCTCCGCCAGTTTGTGCGAGACCGCTATCTGGGCGTCATTGCGGATCTGACGCAGCGAGCGCGACGTGGGCTTGCTGGGGAAGAACGCCTTCATTGCCCCCGTTTCGATGACGAGACCGTCAAGGGCTTCAACCGCGTGACGCATGCAGCGCCGGGTTTCTTCCTTCACCGGATCGGTGGACTGCTTCCATGTCGGATAGTCCTCGGGGCGGCCGCCAACAGCGCAATAGCCGGTGCGGAACGCGTCCCAGTACCGCTCGCACATGAGTTCGACCACATCGACGGGCGTTGAGCGCTTCGGCGGGGTGATCTTGGAGAGGGTCTTGCGGGAGGCCATCAGTGCATCGCCTTGCGGGCCTTACGCCACGCCTTGTTGAACTCACGCTTCAGGCGGCGGTGATCCCGGCCAGCGAACTCGACAAGCGCACGCATGCCGGCGTACTGGGGCGTCGGTATCAGGATTACGTCCGGCGTCGGGTGCTCCAAACTCGCCGTCATGAAGGCATCCACCATTGTCTTGGTAAGCGTCACTTCTTCGCTCCATTCGGTTTCGCCGCCGCCTGCTGCTTTGCAGCCTGCGCTTTGGCTTCCATGGTCTCTAGTCCGAGTTGATGCTTCTGCTGCTGGGTATCGAGGTCCAGCGAATGCTGTTCACGGCTGGCGCCCAACTGCATGGCGGTCTCTTCCGCCTTCACCTGGGCCTGCTGCTGCGCGGCGATGGCTTCCATGCCGAGCTTTTCGCGTTCGAGGTTCAACCGCTCGCGCTCGATCTGGAGTTCGGCCTGCATCTTGGCCATTTCCATCTCGTTGCGCTGGCGCTCCATATCCAGCTCCATCTGGGCCTTCTGCTGCTCAAGCGCGAACTCCGCCTGCTTGGCCTGCATGTCCACCTGGTGCTCTTCCCGAGCCCTCTGCATCTCCATCTGCTGCTTCTGCATCTCGGCCTGTGCGGCCTGCTGCTCCGGGCTCGGCTGCGGATTGGCCGCCTGCTCTTCCAGTCGCTCCTTGACCTTCGTCAGCGCGTCCTCGAGCCCGCTCTCCATCGATCGCCCGACACGGAAGCGGCGGAACGTGAACAGCAGCATATCGCCCACAGGGTCGACCAGCTCTGGCGCTACCTGCACGATCGGCGCAATGGCGTTGATGCCCTGCATCGTGGCGCTGAACAGTTCCGTTGCTGCCATCTTGTCGGCTTCCGCATCGGCCTGCAGCGTCGAGTCCGTCTCGATATCGACACGGAAGCCGCGGAGCTTGTCCGAGCGCAGGATTTCCAGCGCCTTGTCGAACTTAGCCTGTTCTGCCTGCTGGGCCTGCATGGCGGCCTGCTGCTGCATCTGCTGGAACTGGACCTGCATCTGCTGCTGGGCCGCCTGTTGCGCCTCTGGCGGGGCGCCCTGAAGCTGTTGCTGCAGTTCCGGGGGCATCTGCGGCGGCTTGACCTTGGCAACGGCCTTCTGCACCGCATCGGCCATCATCTGGTCAACGCCTGACATCTGTTTCAGGCTCTCGGGGGAGAACATTTCCGAGACGATTTCAGCCATGATGCGCAGCGTCGAGCGGCAGAATTCAGCCACCCGGTCCTGACGGTCCTGCAACCGAAGGGCGGCGTACTGGCCCTTGATGCGCTGCTCGGTGGCTGTCTTTGCTGCCCCGCCCGACGCCTGGCCGCGGACAATGTCCGACATGCCGGTCACCTGATCGAGGTCGTTCTTGACCTGCGCGCGGGCTTCGTAGAGGCGGAGCAGCACCTCTGCGATTTCCTTCATCGGCAACAGATCGACCGACCCGGCCATGCCGCCCTTTTCGGCAAACACCGCCCAGCTATCCACCGGGATCAGCTTGTTATCCGTCCCCTCCAGCAGCAGCCGCGCCAGCGCCGGCACCGAGGCGTCATAGACACCGTTCGCCCGAATGGCCGTCGTGATCTTCGAAATGCGGTTGGTGAGGTCGTCAATTTCCTGCGCCTGGTCCTGATACTCGACATAGTCGGGCACCGGGATAAGGCTGTCATTGGTCAGCGTGGTGAACAGCGGCTCCGGGCATGGCCAGAAGCCTTCCAGCTTCAGCACCGGGTCTTTCGTCTCCTTCAGCACCACGCTCGGCGTGCTGGGGGCGATGAAGTAGACCGTCCGGTCAGCCTTGTTCCAGATCTCCCAGATTTCGGCCTTCTTGAAGTAGCTCAGCGAGCCCTCGGCAAAGGTGCCGTCCGTGTTCCGCATGCGCTGCGGGGTATAGTCCAGCGTGATCTGCTTCGCCTTCTGCAGATCGCCGTCATAGAACTTTTCGGCAATCTCGGTGTGGGTCTGCCACGAACGGCGAGCCACCCACGGCACTTCCTGCCAGCACCGCGCGGCGCCCCAGAGGAAGTCGGTGTAGAACACGTAATCGACGCAGACCCGCTCATAGGCGAGCTTGTCGTAAGGAACGCCGTCGCCCTCTTCCTGAATGTCCTCGGCGGTCTGGTTCGGGCTTTCGGCCTTCACCTCGCCTTCAACACGCTCGTTCTCGTAGGCCTCTTCCGACGCCTCAAACTGAGGCTCGTAGCGCAGCCAGGTTTGCCCCATGCCGGGCAGCAGGTAGTCCAGCACCGATTTGCTGACGGACTGGTTGTAGTAGCCCACCTCCATCTGGAATGCGCAGACGCGCTCGAGGATGGTGGATGCCAGCCGAGCCGCCGGGTCGCGGTCCATGAACCGGCGCTCCACAATGGCCTTGGGCATCTTGCCGTAGACGGCCGGCATGAGCGTCTGCACGTTCGACCACAGGATATTCATCTTGCGGCGGAGCATGTCGGCTTCGTTGCGCTCGTCGCGGTAGCGCTTGACGATCTTCTCCGAGCGGGTCAGCCACTCGACGTATTTCGGGTCCTTCTGCGCGAAGTCGAGTTCTGCCTTCCACCGGGCAAAGGTCTCTCGTACCCGCGCTTGCGCGTCTGGCATGATGGCAGTGGCCATGGGCTACGTCCCCGACATCATGATTACCCAATTGGTACCGTTGCTCACCAGTACGCACCACGCCCCGATGGTGGCTGGGAGCATTGCTGTAGTCGTAGTTGCGCCGCCCTTTTGCACCACGTTCGCTGACGCCGAAATGGTTGTCTGCGCCTGGTAGCTCTGGAACATAATTTCACGACCCAAATAGCTGGCGGCAGCGGGCAGCGTGACCGTGCAGCTCGATCCTGATTTGTTGTTGATCAACCAGTTTTCAGTGTCAGCAACCGTGAAGTTGGCCGTTTTGGTGACCGGCGCGCCGCGGCCGGCGTTGCCATAGAGCCGCTGCGTCGGTCCGTCCATAACGCGACCGGATGCAGGCGCCGAGCCAGCGGTGAACGCGCCAACCGACCCCTTGGCATTTCCGGATACCTGGACGTTCGTAACGCCAGTGCCGAGCACAATGCAATTGCCGATGGAATTGAAGTAGTTGCCTTCGATGACGATCCCATCAGCGTTGTTGGCGATATTGATGCCTTCGTTGCCGCTGTTGGAGGCCCCCTGCAGCACACACCCGGTGACGACCAGCCCTTTACCCTGAAAGACGATAAGCTGACCGCCGGTCACGGTGGCGTCACCCGACCAGCAATTGATGAGCGACAGGTTCAGTGCGTCCTCGGTGCATGAGATTGCAGCCTGATAGCCCGCGTTATTGTTCCCCTCAAACGTGCAATTTACGAATGCCCAAGCCTCGCCGGGATTGTAAACGGGATAAGTGTTGCCCGCACTGGACGGCTGGAAATTACAACTGATGAAATTCATCACGTTGGAAAAACCATTGCCGCCGCCAGCGGTATTTCGGCCCCACACCAGCGGGCTCTGGCCCGCAAAATTGCAGTGCTCGAACAGCCCTCGCGTCGCTCCATCCAAACTTAATAGATGCATGGAACTGGCTGTACCGGTGGCAAAGAAACTGCACCGCACGAAGTGCATGAATACACTGTCGGTGTTGAGGCCCCCCGCGTTACGCGCGAAGTCAAACGCGTTCCCCGCATTGGCGCTGAAGATGAAGTCTATGTTCTCCCACGTAGCGCCCATCGAAGACCGACAGTCGATCACAATGCTGGCCGCGCTCGAGCTGCGCCAAATGCAGGCAGACCCCGCGCCAGCGTTCAGCCCCCCCGTGCCCACAAAATGAATATCAACGCTGTCGCTCATATCCAGCGTGGTGAAGACCACATTGCCGGAGATGTAGACGGTGCCACCGTTGCCCAAACTGAGTGCCGTCGCCAGCGCCGGGATAAAGTCGATAAGAGCTTGTAACGCCGTGGTCTGGTTCGTTCCATCGCCAGCTACCCCAAACCACGAGGCGGTATAGGTGCTGGCTTGGTGGACCCTCACCCACGCGCCGCTCGCGCCGGTAGGCGCCGAGGCGGGAGCGACGTAGATGCCCTGCTGTGTATCGATCGTTACCAGGGCCGAGAGGTTGGAGCCGTTCCAAACGAACACGCCCTCGCGCCCCGCCTCCTTGAGGATCGCAACGCTGTCCTTGGTAGTGTCGAGAGCCGCCAGTGCAGCTCGGTTCGCAACGTACGGCCCCGTATCCAGATAGTTCCGAACGTCAGCCGCCGGATCAAGCGCTACGATGGGGTTCTCTGGGTCGGTCGCGTCGACATCAATCCCTGTGCCCGCGACGACTGTTTCCACCCCGCTGGGCGGCACCGTCGCAGAGACAATCGGGTTCTGCGGGTCGGTCGCATCAACGGTGATGTTCGCGCCCGCGACGATGGCCGCCACAGCGCCAACGTCGGTTGCGTCAAGCGATGCATTGCCCGTCTGACCATTAACCGAAACAACGCCCGCATTGATGACGACGGGGTTCTGCGGGTCTGTGACATCGACTGAGATGCCCGTGCCGCCCGATACAGACAGGACGCCGTCGTTCGATACAACCGGATTGTCGGGGTCGGTGTTGTCTACGTTGATGCCAATGCCGGCAACGACGCTCTCGATGCCCCCGCCGCCCTCACCGCTCGGCATCGATACCCAGCGGCCTTCCTCAACCCGCATGAACACGCGGGCCAGGTCGGTTTCGATCTCTACGGATGCATCAACCGCGTTGGCATCGATCGTGTCGCCAACCGGCGGGAAGATCAGCGCCGTCTCTGCCGTCGTGTTCAGCAGGAAATACTCTTGGAAGAACTCTGCCTCTGCCGGGAGCCTGAACGCAGTATCCCCAGCGCTCGTGCCCATTGCGACGTTGGTCTGCGTCGGCAGCAGCTCGGTAGCGCTGTCCTGCGTCGTGCCGTTGCCGTCGAGCGGTACGCGGTCCTCATAGCCAAGCCGGTTGGCCTGTTCGGCTGGAATGCCGACAGCCATGAGGGTTGTAGCGAGCGTCATTGCGTAGCTGTCTCGCTTTTACACTGGATCTGGGTTCAGTATCTTACTGCTGAGGTCCGTAAGGCCCCAGCGCATGTTCGATGTGGTCACGGCGGCCGGGAGGCTTGACCGCTTTCGGTAGAGCCCCCACTGCAACTGCGCGAGGTCGCCCGCAAAGTTGTAGTAGCCGATTGGTGCGGCGACATTGACGATTTCGACGCCACCCCGCCACACCTGAAGCGCACCAGACTGTCCCAGCACGATGCGGCAGACGTAGTTCACCGGGCCAGCCGGCAACACGTCCGCGAACCTTGTCTTGGCAACTGCGAAGCCGCCAGAATACTCAGCGTCCGATCGAGTGGTGATCTTGAAGCCGTTATTGCCGTAGTCGAACGCTATCGGTGGCGACAGCGCGCTGGGGTTGCTGGTATCGATCGCCTGCCACTGAGAGAATATTCCCCATCCGCCTTGCTGCACCTGTTCAAAGCCGTCGCGAACATTGATCTCAGTCGTCCATGACTGCCAGATTTCAACTCCAGCGCCATATCGATCCTGCGACCCAGCGAACTCCGACCTCTGGTCTGTCGCCGTATCGTCACCGCCGCGCACCTCGAAACGGTGCCCAGAGTTGGTCGCCTGCAATGACCATTTGCTGTCGTCTGCAGTGATCCTCGCTCGCTTACCGTCGACAAGGATGTACTCGCCGGTCACGGGGACAGAGGCGAAATTGCCCGCCGCTACTACTGATCCCTGCTGCAATACCGGCCAATGTTCTTCATGCGCCGGGTCAACGAGCGTGACCTCCGAGCACCCGTGGCGCCCGTCCGTAAGCAGCCGGGGGCGGATGACATGCGCGGGGTTGTGACTGACACGCACTTGGAGCATCTGCGCGCTGGTGAGTGCCAGCACTTAGGCCGCCCCGATGGCCTGCAGATAAGTCTGGAGTGGTGTGTAGGCTGCCGCCACCTCACCAGCCGTGAGGTTTGAGCCGAAGTGCGCCGTTGCGATCTGGTTCACGCCAAAGGAGCCGTCACGGCTGCGCAGAAGAGCGAATGTCGTGTTGATCGGGGCTGCGCTCGCGGTTGTGCCGCCTCCGCTATCAACGCCTTGTGCGTACCCCTCCCATATGGCGGCGGCCGATCTGGTCCAAGCCGCGTATCCGGGATAAACGCCACTTCCGATTACCTGCCCCGACGCCGCATTTGGCCTCGTGGCGCCTCGGCCTGAAAGCGAAACAGCCCGCGAGATGTAGCTGTTTGACGAGCCCATGTCGAAGCTATCGCCCGCGCCATTCGGCAGATTGGTCCGCGCCCAAAGTGCTTGGTGCGCGCTGTCCTGCACGAACTTGGGCGAAGATGCCGTCGTCGGGTTGAAGCTCGTCTCGAGGTAGCTCGTCGCCCCGTCGCCGGTATAGCCGCGATCTGCCACGAAGGCCGGGGAGTTGACCGCAGTCAGGTTGTAGGACGTAGACACCCAGTTGAGCAGCGACGACTGCGCATCGGCCGCAGCCAGCATGTAGAACGCATCGAGCTTCGACCAAACACCTGCGGTGACCAGCGAGCCGATCAGCGTATTGATCAGCACCATGCGCGTAAGCGTTGGCGGGGTCGTGAACCTGGCAAACAGCGCCAACGACTCCGGCAGGAACGCTACACCGCCGCCGGCAATGCCCGTTCTCAGCCGGTTGCCCTGGACCTTCCGAAGCATCGGCTATTCGCCGTCGCCGCGCGTGAAATACAGCGTTGTAGAGGTCGTCCCGATGGCCGCAACGTGAGTGACATCGGCAGCGATCGTGAACACCTGCACAGTGCCAGGCAGGATCGGCGTGTCTGTGACAGCGGCAGTGACAGAGCTGGTGCCGAACTTAATGAAGGCAATCGTGTTGCCGGCGGCGCTGGTGACCATAACCTGCAGGCCGCCGCCGGCTCCAAGCGCCACGCTTGCCGACGAGCCAGTAACCGCACGCGACACAGTCGCGCCCGGAGTAAAGGGGTTCATCATGGGATTGATCCTTAGATGCGGTTGCTCTGCTGCGGAGCGGCTGCGTAAACGTCTTCAAGGCTCAGGGTATTGCCGGGACCGACCTCGAGATGGCGGGGCTTCTCGGCTTCAGTAGGAGGCGGTACTTCCTGCATGCGCTGGCTGCCATAGGCGTAGCTGTCGCCCGGGTGAGAGGCCCAGTTGTGCAGCGGCTCGCGGGAGAACACGTTGTTGTCCTCGTTCCACTCGAATTCCCATGCGCCGAGACCATCAAGGCCAGCCTCGCACCGCTCTTTGTGGAACTCGCAGCGATCGATGACATCGCGCGCCGAGCTGATCTGGTCTGCCTTCTTCGATGGCGGGATGACGCCGATGTGCTGCACGCCGAACTTGGCGATGAAGCGCTCAACCGTCGTATGCTTGGACTGGAACGTCTTGGCCTTCGCATCTGGCGGAAGCCAGATCTTGCCCAGCCTGGCTAATGGTACGCCCCACTCAGCCATTTTGGCCTGCAGCTCGGGCGCCCAGTCGTCTGCATCCATCCCGGATGCGCCAACATAGCCGAGGAGCGAAAAGCCCTTGATCTTGCGCTGCCACAGCCACCACGACGCAGTATCGTGAAAGCCAATGTCCGATGACCACTCGACGTTGATGCCAGAGGGGTCGAACACCACGCTGTTGTTGATGCGGCCGTCGCGCTCTGCCTTGTTCACCCATCGAGCGAGGATTGCGCCTTGCCCCGCACCATAAGCGCCGTTCCAGACGTGCTCGGCTTTGTCAGGGTCGGCTGCGAAGTCCGCCAGCATGTCCTTGTAGAGCGGCGTATCCTTGAACCAAGGGTTGTCCGACCAGTTGATCGGAACGGCGATTGCACCCTCAGGCAGCCGCTTGCGGAAGAAGATATCGACCGGGTCGGTCTTGTATCGAGGGTTCCAACTGAACCACAGTTCCGAGCCGTCCTTACGCATCGTCGGGCGCAGGAGATCGAGACTGTGCTGGGACAGCGTCTGCGCTTCCTCCACCCAGGCTATGTCGTAGGCCTCGAGCGACTTGATATTGGCCGCGTTGTAGGACTGCATGCCCTTGAAGATGATCAGCGAGCCGTTGGGCCCGCGTATCTCCTGCTCGAGCACGTCGAACTCGCTCTCCAGCCCGAGCTTCGAAATCTTGTCGCTGAGTAGCTGCTTGACCGAGTCCTTGATGGAGTTCTGGATCTCACGAATGCACACGCCGCGGGTTGGCGACATGAAGCACCGGAGGATCATCTGCTCTGCGAAGAAGTGTGACTTGGCGCCGCCGCGACCGCCGTATGCCCCTTTGTAGCGAGCCGGCTGCAGTAGCGGCTTCAGCTTGCGCGGGACTTCAACCCTCAGCGTCGACAATGACCATCTCGACGCGATGCACGAGCGGGTTGTTCGGATCGCCCTTGTGGGTCTGCTCCTGCCGTTCGGTGTAGTCGTCGCGGAAGCGGGCCTCTACGGACTTCTTCCAAACCGCGGCGTTGAAGCCCGGCTTTTCGAGGCCATCCATGCCCTTCGACTCCCACCATGCCTGGCAGTGAGCCTTCGCACGATTGAGCGCTGCTAAAAATTCTTCGTGCGCTTCAGCCCAGTTGTTCAGCGTTTCGCGCGCCACATCGAAGTGCGCAGCCATCTGAGCTGGCGAATACCCGATCTTGCCGAGTTCTACGACCTGCTCGCAGTACGCGGGGTCATATGTGGATGGGCGTCCTGCCGGCATGGTCTATCTCGCTCTGTGCCGGTAGATTGCCTTGGTGCCGAGTGAACGACCCGCAGGGATATCGCGGCCTGTTGCGTGCTGCTTCTTCCACTCGCTCAGCGCTTCAGCGTCGAACGTGGGGAACCAGTATGATCCGTTGGATGGGGGCCCTTGCTTGGCCCAGGCCATTGCGTGTAGGGCGTCTGGCTGCACGCCGAGAAACACGGCGGCCTCTTGCAGGCTTAGCTGAGCCACCCTGTTGCCCCAAGGGTCGGTGTTCATGTGGAACAGTTAGTGGGAACTGGCGGAGGCTAAGGCGGCGTGAGGAGTCGAACCTCTCTTACCCGCCGGGATCGAACCAGCACCCGCGCAGCGCGCGAGGACATCACCAGATGCCACCACCAAAGAAGAAGCCCCGGGAGGTCAAACCACGGGGCCGGTTCGGCGCGAAGCGCCATTCTGATTTGCCTGACACTAACGATTTGGACAGCAGTGTCAAGGACCGCCGCGCTCTCTGTCACCGATCTTGAAATGGCGAATGAGCGCATTGGCCGCGTGACGCAGGTCGCCCACGAGGTGGAAGAACTCACGGTCTCGCTCGACGCACTCGTAAAGCGCCGCAAACAGCACGCCCCTACCCCGCAGTTCGTTCTGTGCCGTCTGTATCGCCTCATGGGCGTTGCGATAGTCTTCCTCGACCTTGGCCGCATAGCCATTGCCCACACCAGAGCCGCGCCCACTGACCTTGTTCGGGTCAAAGGCCCCGTCGCCTCGAGGAGCTGCCACAACGCCGCGGTGCTGAGCCGCCAGTTCTTCCCACCTGCAGAGCGCTTCGTACTGCGAGGCGGTGATGCCCTCTACCCCATTGCCGCCTCGACCTTGGACACAGAGCCGGCCGATGAAGGTGCCGCCGTCTTGGCTGCGTGCATCGTCCTTCGACAGCCCGAACAGCCGCTGGCGGGCGTCCCTGGCTACGGCAATGGTCTCGTCCTGCGCTTTGTCGAATGCTGACTGCTTGCGCTTCTTCTTCTCCGGCGCCTTGCGGGTCAGCCGTCCGTTGGGTTCACGCTTTTCCGGCACGCCAGTCGCCCCAGTCATGCCACGCCGTACTGCTACCGACATGGCTATGAAAGGGATCTGCTCCCGAGCCTTCACCTCACGACGCATCAGCACGTGAGCGTCCTGCGCTTCGATGGCCAAAAACGCAGCCAGCATTTCATCGTGGAGTTCGTCGGTGCCCATTGGTGTCGTGCCCCTTGTGCTTAGATGGATGGTAGATGGGTTAGGAGGGTGGTTATGTTGACTTTTCCGCCGATTTGAGGTCTACTTCCAGTTCGTACTGCAACAGCGCAAGCTCTTGATCGAGACGGAGCGCGCGGCACGAAATGCAGCCGAAGTCTTGCTCAAGGCGGCAGCCCTCGCTGATCCACTCCTCAGCCAAATGCTTCCGCACCACGGCCATTGCCGACAGCACTTCGGCAGCGTTCGCGAACAGGGTGGCCGTCATTCCTTCTCTCCTTGGTTAGAAAGGTGGGTGCCTAGGGCGGTTCGAAGCGCTGCGACAAAGCCAGCCCTGAACTCGTCTTCGGTCGGCTCAAGGTCGTCCCGAGCCATGGCATCCATGCCGAAGAACACCATGGGCTTTGTCGGCTCCATTAGGGCTTCGATGACGGCGCGGGCGGCGGAAATGGCTCGCGCTGGCGGAGCCCCGTTGACATAAAACATGTCGATGTGGCTCGCGATAATGTCCGCGCACCTCTCCACCATGTTCTCCCCCTCAGTCATGGCGGAGCAGCCCGTTTTTGATAGCGAGGCCGATCATCGACTGCAGAGGACCAACAGCGCAGAGGCTGCTGTGCATCGTGTCGTCGCCGTAAATGCCTCGAAATTCGCGATGGAAATCGAGGATCATCTGCGCCACAACCTTACCGTCGATCCGCGCTTGAGCGTCCTCGCGGACGTTCCTCCGCTGCGCCAGATCCCATGCATGGTCCGGCATCGTGTCCGCCCCCTCAGTCATGGGAAGACCGGATGGCTTGGGCGATGCGATCAGCAACGAAGGCTTGGGCGTTAGAGGCCATCTTCTGCTGCCGGCGCTGAGCCTTGGCGCCAAAGTCTCGGCAATCCTGGGCCACGGCCTCTGCTACCTTTGCTGCGCGCTCTCTCTCAGCTAGGCTGGCGCGGGCGAACGCACCGACACAGAACGAGGCATCGGCACCGCAGTTCTCGTTGGCAAGCTTCAGCGCAGTTGCCATCACGTCATCTGGTATCGTCACGTCGCTCATGATGCCTCCGGGGCGGGGCTGGCCGAAGCTAGCGCCAGTTCAGCCGCCTCCATCCGTTTCCACACAGCGCAGAGCCCAGCGAGACGGATGGCGCCAGCGCGTGTGACGGTCTGCTCCGGCAGCATGTCGATGTCGTAAAGCAGGGACATTAGTTCAGCGCGGTCGTTGATGAATTGGCTGTAGTCCGCGAGGATGTCGGTCACGCCGCTTTCCCGCTCTGGCCATTGCTTCGGTTCATTCGTCTCGTCGCTCATGATCCCTTACCTTCCCGAGCTTCGCGCTCACGCATCGTCTTCTCGATGAGTTCGTAAGCCTCGATCGCCTCGCGAACCGCGCCAGCAACATTCAAACGGCTGGATCCAGCCCCGCGTGCGGCGTTGAGCACGTACTGCTGAAAGAATTCGCGACTGTCGTCCGATTTGCTCATGATCCTCTACTCTCGCTCTGTGGGGTTGCTAGGCTGCGGCACGGCTTAGGAATTGGGCTGGGACACGGCAGCCAGGCTCACCCGGTTTTGGCCCCCAGCCGGCGGCCCAGTTGCCTGGATCCTCGCGGAAGAGGTCCAGAGCGGCCTGCCAGTTGAAGCCATCCGGCGCCGCGGCGAGGTTCGTGAACTTGAACCCTGCGTTTCGCAGATACTCAATGTCGACCGATACCCAGCCCTTCTTGATCGCCAGCTTCAGCGCCTCGGCTGGATTGCCGCCGAGCCGCACCACCTCCCGCAGCGTGTCGACCAGCATCTCGGCTGACTGCGACGAAAGCGGCCGGCGCTTTTCCTCGAGGTGGCCGACGAACTGCTGAGCCGTCATCGGATCAACTACCGACTGCAGCACCACGCTCGGATTTGCGAAGCGCTTTTGACTAAGGGGGTTTGGGGGATCTCTCTTCTCTTCTTCTCTTATCTCTTCTGGTTCGTTTTGCTTCGAAGCAATTGCTTCAGCCGTATCCTGCGATTTCAATGTCTTAGCGCGCGACTTTCCGCTCTCGACGCCACCCCGGCGACCCGCCGACGAACGGTCCACGCTCAGCCCACGACGCGTCGACACCTCGTCCATGGCCCGCCGATTGGAAATATGGCCGTCCTCGATGATCAGTTTCCCAGCCTCAACCAGCTCAGAAATGAGCCGCTTGGCCTTCCGGTCGCTGCACCTCAAAAGCCCGGCGATGACGAACCAGTTTTCACGGATCGGACGCTCGGTGATGTAGATGGCATTGCAGATGCGGAGGTACGCCGCCTCCTGCTCGAGCGTCAGATCCTCGGTGCCATCGTTCCAGTCTACCGGGTTCATCTTGTACCAATCGGTCATGGCTATTCGTCCCGGATCATCGAGTGGCCAATGGAGCACCACAGCCTTACATCGGCCGTCTCTCCGTTGCGGTTCTTGCGGATAAGGAACTCGAGCCGGTTCCTTACCTCTGAGACTTTGTAAGGATCGGCGTTGGCGTCTTGAGCCAGGTAGTAGGCTTCGCGGTAGAGGAAGCCGATCACATGGGCGTCCTGCTCGATCTCGCCAGACCAGCGAAGATCCGACATCACCGGGCGCTTGTCGTCTCGCTTCTCAACCTCGCGGCTGAGCTGGCACAGCAGCACTACACAGCAGTCCAGTTCCTTCGCGAGCGCCCTCGCCTGCCCTGAGACTTCGCCGGCCTCGGCTACCTTGTTGCCGCGGTAGCGATCGGAAGGCGTCACCAGCCCCATGTGGTCGATGCAGACCACAGATAGCGGGATGCCCTGCGCCTCGAACTTGGCCTTGGCCTGACGCGCCTTGGCGACGATCTGCGACCATGTCTGGCGGGCGTCATCATCGACCAGCATGGGCAGCCCGCTAAGGCTGTCCTGCGCCACCTGTAGGTCCGCCTCCTGCCCTTCGGACATCAGCCCTTTCAGAATGTCGCCGAAGTACGGTGCGTGCACGCTGTCGAGCCCATCGGACAGACACCGGCAGGCGATTTCCTCCGCCGTCATCTCCAGCGAGAAGATTGCCACGCCCTTGCCCGACTGTGCCGTGCGCCGAAGCGACGAGCACATAAAGGCCGACTTGCCCATACCAGGGCGGCCGGCGATGACGTAAAGCTGCCCCGGCACGTATCCGTTGAGCTTGACATCTAGCGCATGCAGCCCGGTGCTGGCGCCGCGGCGAACAGTCTTCTTCTCCCGCACGTTCTGCATGGCCGTGTCGAGTGACTTGACCTTTGTGCCCGACCGATCGGCGTTGATGCTGTCCAGCGAGACGATGACATCGCTGGCGAGGTCGTAGGGGTTCTCGCTGAACATGTCGGCGCGTTCCCTGATCTGCTCGGCCTGTTCGATCAGCTCGCGCCGCGCCCATCGATCCTTCACGATGGATACGACGCCCGGGATGGTGTTCACCGGCAGCGCTGCGCCACAGACACGGGCATAGAGGGCGTTGCGGGCGATGCCGCCGCAATCCTCGGGCAGCGACGAGATGACGGACTGCGGCGTCAGCCGGAGCCCTTCATCGATCATCTTGCGGCACGCCTCGAACATGTAGCGCAGCATGCCATCCGAGAACCACTCGGGGCGGATGCTGCCGCCCATCTGCTCAAACGCCCCAGGCGCCATGAACAGCGATCCCAGCAGAGTGATCTCGCTATCGACTTCGGACAGGACGATCTTGGACGCGGGAAGGTTCATGCCTTCCTCGTGAACAGTTCGACAAACTGGCGGTAGGCCTTGCCGGCGGCAATGCCGTCCTCGACAAGCAAAGTCTCTTTCGACTTCTGCATGGCCGCGACGTAGCGATCCCATGCCTGTTGCACAGTCACGTCTCGCTGCCGCGCAGCTTCTTCGATGAACACGACTTTGCCCATTCTTGGGTCCTTGCGGAAAAGCGCAGTACGGATATTATCAACCGAAACGGGGGTTTCCAAATTTCTCGGCCGATCTATTCAAGGCTTTCTTCTGTGAATTGCTCCGACGCAGGGGTTGAAGTGGAAAGCGTGGAAAAGCTGATTTGGCGACGGTGCATCGCCAGTGTCTCCCGAGCACCCTTGGCGGATCGCCGGATGATCGCCTCGCGGCGCTTGTCCTCGTCGTAATCCCACATCGGGTGAACGGGTCTGGCCGGCACCGGCGCCTCGGCCACGATCCCCTCCAGGGACAGAAGCGTTCGAACATCGGCAACCAGCATCCCCAGCCGGTTTGCAATGTCGTAGGGCTGATGGCCGTCGAGATATCGCTCGAGCACAATCTGCCGCGTCATAGCTGGCGAATGCATCGCCCGGTTCTTCATGCGGATGTAGTCGTTCGGATGGCTCATGCCCGCCTCCAATCCCGCTGCTGCGGTTCCTCGTGCTGGCGCTGAGCTGCGGCGATCTGCTCTGCCGTCAGCTCCCACGCTTCCGCAACTGTGCGATGTGTTCGATCTGGCCAAGCCGGGACTGCCAACCCCTCGGCTACTGCGGTTCCTATGTGTTTAGGGGGGGGGGTCACGCAGGCACCTCAGTCTTCCGATTGGCGGAAAGGTGCTGATTGAAATGCGCCGCGAGATCGTCGGATTGGGAAATCGCCGGCCTGAAGCCATTCAGGTCGAAGCCGTGATCGCTAGGGAACCCATCGAGGCCGCAACACACCGCCCCCAAGTCTGGGTAATCGCCGACCCACGCGAGCCGATATGTCCGGTTGATCACTGGCATCTCTCGATAGCCTTGGTCGTAAACCGTGCGGGCGTTCTCGAAGCTTCTGACGCAAACAACCGCAGCCCCGGCCACGGCCCAGCTAGGAACGCTCATCGCGCCCTCCCCTGCATCCGCATGAGCCCCCGGCTTTTCGCCGCTTCACGCTGTTCTGGCGTCATGTGGATGGCCATGAACTCAAGCTCGAGACGGCGGCCAATGGCACGGGCACGAGCTGCCTTGCTCTCAGCCTTCGTCGCCGCGACGTAACGGACTTCCGTGTGAACGGGCTTGCGATGGAAGAACTCGAGGAAGTGCATCATGCTGCGAGCCTTTCGCTTTCGATGTGATCGATGGCGGCGCGGCCGATGAACTCGGAATAGGCAGGCGGGATGGCTTCGTTCAGTTCATCCTTGGTCATCCAGTCGATGCCCATGGCCGATGCCGCGTTCGACACGGAGCAATTGCCGCCGCCTGTCACCTGAACAAACGAGCTGTTCTGATCGAGCTTGCCGTAGTGCGCCTTGCGCTTGTCGTGGGTGAACACCAGCGGATGCGAGGGGTGCACCGGCTGCTCAATCGCGAAGTTTGTTTCGAACAGGCGATGCCGCAGAACACGGAGGCCAGGGAACATCGTTCCACACAGCACCACGTCACGCCGAAGCGGGGCGCCGTCCACATTCTCGATGACGAAGTAGGCGCCGGATGCTATAAGTTTGGAGCGGATCGGCTCCACCAAATCCGGCCAGTCGGCGGCGTTCCCGTTGCGCTTCGCGAGATCGGAATACCTCTGACATGGAGGAGAGGCCCAGATGAAGTCGAACCCATCCACCTGGAACGTCAACGCATCCGCCTGGCGGAACTCGAACGGATACCGCGGCTGAGGCCGGATATCGACGCCAACGACTTCAAAGCCCGCTCTCGCAAGCCCCATGCCGGCCCCACCCGCACAACAGAACAAATCCAACGCCCGTAGTTTCATCATAGCGGCCCCTAGTGATGCTGGTTGAGGGAGGGAGGCTAAGCAGCGAGGAGTAGGGCTGCCCGAGCGCGACGCGCTGCCGAGTGCAGGTACTTGTCGTCGCGTTCGTCGTAGTTGAAGCTGTGAGTGGCTGTGACGCGGGAGGCGTAGGCCCGCCATTCCCTCGTCTTGCGGTTGGCGTTATGCGCCGGATGCCGCTTCGGCTTCACCTTGTTGCCGTTGCCGTCGTACTCGACAGGTGCGGCAAACGTCGGCGTGCGACGAGAGCCAAAGGCCGGCATCTCGTTATCGAATGCGCGCATCGCCCCGCCGAGGAGGCTCGATCCCAACAACAGGGCTGCGGTTGCCGCTCCCAAAAGTGACTTCCGTACTGTGGCCATCTCGCTCTTCCTTCTGTTCAGGGGGTTCAGACGCGGTAGTTTCGGTCGTCTGGTTTGGTTGGATCGAATGGCGGGCGCGGCGGGCACATCGCCTCAGCGTCGTCCGTCAGTTGCCGCGCGGAGGCCAGCCATCTGGTCGTGATGGAATTCCTCGTCGCTCTGGAAAAGCGCTGCTTCAAGGCGAGCAATGCGCGCCTGTAGAGCCTGGAAATCATCCCGATTTGCCTCTTCAATCTCTCGCTGTTGCAGCGACTGGATCGCTGCCATCTCGTCCGCACGGACACGAACCCCGAACTCGTTCTGGTAGAGCGCGCGCACCCTGCGGTGCCCCATGCGCAAATGGCCTGCCAACCGAGCCATGCGGCCCTTGTGGTTCAGGGTCGGCCACTGATGGCCGGCGTAATCCCGCAGAAGAAGCTGCGCAGTCGCACTCATGTCATGACGCTCGTTTTTGGGTTGGATTTCCAATTTTCCGGTCTCCGCATTGCCTAGGTTGGTCAATGCGAGAGACGGAGATTTTGGAATGGCTTGGAAGCACATCAGCGACAGCTTGCCGGCATGGCTGAGTGCGGAAATCGAAAAAGGCGCCGCGAGCGCGAAGCCCGCGGCCAGTGCTACGGAGCAACGACAGGGGGAGGAGTTTCCTGTTGCTGCCAGCCACGAACGAATGAACGTGGCCCTGCGCTTGGTGAGCAGCAGGTGTAAGTCGGCACATGACCCCAGACGCGAGCCCCCGCGTCGTGCCGACTTTCATCTGATGCTTGTTTGGAGTGATGGTCATGCTACTGCACCGCGCCAGCAGCTTCGACATGGGCGCGACGACGCAGGCACGACCCGCATACGTGGTTCCAGCTAGCCTCTATCCCGCAGTCTTCTGGGTCCTGACAGATCGGGTTCGGCTTGGTTCGATCGGCAACGACGAGAGCAGCGGAAGGGAGCACCGCGCTCTCGTCGCCGTGGCCCGCAGAGGTCGGAGTGACACCCTCTGCCGGTTGGGGAATGGGTGCCGAGATTTCATCAGCGGCGCTCTCGGTGGGCGCGATGTGTGTTGCAGCAGGTTGCGGGTGCTGATGCTCATCCGCATTTGCGCCTTCAGCGGCGCGGTCGCGAAATTGTCGCCGGCCCAGGTTTACAAGCTCAGAGTGTTCAGACGTTTCATTGTCGCCTCCGTTGGTGGTTGGGGAACTGGTTTCGAGGATCACGCCATCAGCATCGTGCGGCGGAATTTCCTCAATGATTTCTCGTGTACGCGTGGCGCGCGGCGCACGAGGGCTGCGGATGAGCGACAGGAACCTATCGGCCTCCGCATCTACCTCGTCAGCAGCCTCGCGCTTGTCCGCATCCATGCGGTAACGCTTGATGGCAAGTTTCAGAGCGTCTGCCGTACGCTTACCGAACGCATCCCGAACGCTGGCATAGGTGGCCTTCTTGTCGTCCTGCAGCTCGTTGATACGGCCTTCGAGGTCGATCAGGTCGGCGGCATACGCGACAATGGCTTCGTCGCTGATGCCGTTGCTCATGACAGCACCGTCAGGCACGCGAGAAAGAACGCGACAGCAGCCATACCGGTGAGGAAGAGAGCTGTGCTCATGCTGCTTCACCGAAAATGTCGGGGCGCAAGTCATGACGCGAGAGACCGGTGATACGCTCCACTTCCAGCACGCGGCCGGCAGGAACCTTGACCCACTGAGAGATGGCCTGGGGCTTCAGGTCGCCAAGCGCTTCAGAAAGCCTGACCGGCCCCCAACCGATTTCCTTGAGTTTTGCAACTGCTGTGTCCATGGCTTGCACTGTAAGCACAGCTTGCACTTCACTGCAAGGACTTTCAGCGTGCGTGCAAGCGACGCCTGCGGCACATTCCCGAAACCATGAAAACGCTGGCTAGTAGGATTGCTTATCTACGTAAGGACGTGCTGGGCTTCTCCCAAGCCCAGTTCGGCGGTCATGTCGGCGTGAGCCGAGGCGCCGTCGCAAACTGGGAAGTTGGCGGCGACATATCCCGTGAAAACCTACGGAACATATCCACAGCCTTCAATGTGACTTTAGACTGGCTCGACAAGGGGCGCGGCGCGCCGCCAGAGTCCCCTCTGTCACAATCTCGTCATACCCCCGTTGCTTCCGGTACCACTAATGGGCAATATTTGCCCAGTGGGGCCGCAACTCAAGCAAACGCTAAAATTGACAAGACCCTCGATGGTCCGTGGCGTGAGATCCCTGTATACGGACAAGCAGTTGCCGGCGTAGATGGGGAATTCCTTATGAACGGCAATGTGTTGTTTCATGCGTTTGCTCCTCCCAACGTCGTCGCGATAGAAAATGCCTATGGCGTTAGAGTCTCTGGCGAGAGCATGAAGCCTAGATACCTCGACGGAGAGGTGGTCTTTGTCGACCCCTCCCGCACGCCCCGCCGGGACGATTATGTGGTTGTCCAGGTGATGGAGGATGAGCACTCCGAGCCGTGGGCCTACGTGAAACAGTTCGTCCGGCACAACAACCGCGAGCTGGTGCTCACCCAGCACAACCCTCCCAAAGAGATGGTGTTCGACCACGCCCGTGTTGTTTCGGTGCACGTGGTCGTCATGGCCGGAATGGCCTGAGTCTACCCTATCATTTGATGCATTCTCGGCTTGCACCGGCAAGGTAAACTTGCACGTCTGCTAGATTGCGCTTGCACTCAGATGCAAGCTGTGCTTACATCCTCTTCAGACAACACGAGCCATGGGGCTTGTGGAAGGGGAGACTGAGATGGTCGAGGACACCTACACCGAAGCGAAGGTTCGCGAGCTTCTCCCGTTCGTGACGCGTGACGCGCGCCGATTCCTGACCGACTTCGACACGTCGCCCGAATACGAAAGCGATGTCGACCGGTTCATCACCTGCCACCACAGCTGGGTCACCAGCGAAGCTGACCTCAACAACTTCGGGAAGGCGGTTCGCGCCTACCTGCTGGCGAACCCTGAACTGGTGGAGGCCGCCTGATGTCCCCCACCCTCACCGAGCGCAACCCGTCTGAACGTCCGGTCAACATCGACACGAAGTTCGTCAAGACATACACGCGCCGCCCGTTCGATGACAGCGATGAACTGGTCTACGTCCTCACTTGGGCCGATGGGGAAGTCACCGAGCGCTACACCATCCCGAACGAGTGGCACGACTTCTACGTCGAGTGCGTCAAGGCGCGGCAGACCGCTGCTTGGGTTGCCAGCATTGACCAGCGTGTGAACGGGAGGGCCGCATGAGCGCGGAACCCGCATACAGCGCCACCGGAACGATGATCCACAAGGCCCCAGTCCACACCAAACTCGCTGAGGGCGGCACCAGCATTTCGCTTGGCTTCCCTGTCTGCGAAGTCACCGAATGGGTCGGCGAAGAACAGGCTTCGACTGTAGCAGATTTGCTGTGTCGAGGCGAGCAAGTTGACGCGCTGCGGGAAGCTTTGGCCGCCTGTTATTGGGCACTTCAGCAGGCGCAGGAAGACCTCTCCGCCTTCGAAGCTGGCACCCGCACCAAGCGGTCTGTGTCCACGTCCTCGGCAATCACTGCTGCCCTCTCCCGCATCCCCGATATCCAGATCAAAGGAGCTGCGTAGATGAACCGCGAGAACATTCTGGCTGTCGCTGACGCTATCGAGAAGCACTCGATCCCAGATCTGGGGTTCAACATGCGACCGCTTCTCAGCGACTTCAACGCCGGCGACGACATGAAAAACCACTTCGGCACCGATTGTTCAACGATCGCCTGTGTTGCGGGATGGTCCTTTCTGCTTTCCGGCGGGGATGCCAAGGAACGGGACACCGAGACCATCTGGGACGGAGCGACGGACTGGCTTGGTCTACCACGACCGCAGTCTGTACGCCTTTTCGCCCCGGGTGAGTACCTCGGCCATTTTCGCGCGCTCACCGACACGCAAGCCGTCTCTGTCCTCCGTCACCTCGCTGAAACCGGCGAAGTAGACTGGAACCGCGCTCTCTCTCCTACTGAAGGAGAAAGAGGATGACCTTCACCCTCGTTGCGGATTGGTGGCTTGCGCCGCTCGCCGTGACCATCATCGCTTTCGGATGGTCCACGTTCAAGTGCAGTTCCATCCAGCCTTCGGGCGGCGGCTCGTTCCCCGACATGCCGCCGCTGGTGTGGCTGTTCTTTCACTCGGTCGCGTTTGTTGTGACGCTGATCGCATGGCTGATTTGGGCGGTGTTGACGTGACCCTCCCATCCCCCTCCACCCCCATACAGCAGATACCGGTAGAGGCGCCCGTCGACTTCGAAACGATGCTGTTGCTTTGGAACAGCGAAGACGAACGCAAGCGCCGCATGGCCCTCGAGATGGCCGAACGCAACCGAGTGAACGCCAGGAGCAGCAAATGAACCGCGCCCTTCGATTGGCTGTGCCGGCCGATGTTGCCGAGCCTGTCGCCAGCTTCGACTACCGCAATCTCACCGACCTGCATTTCGCCCTGCGATCGGCTGACGAAGCTGTCCAGATGGCCCGTGCAACACCCCGCCGCGGTGAACTGTCCGAACTGGTCAGCCTGCGTGATGCGGCTGTGGTCGAGGCGCTGGAAAACCTCCGCAAGGTGCTGCCATGAACGACTATCTCGCGGCCGATGTATCGTACACGAGTTCGGCTATCGACGCCATGCTCAAGGCCTATCCGGAGCTGATGGACGACGAGGAACTGCGCTCCGATATGCTCGAAGCCGAAACCTCGCTGCCGGCCGTCGCGTCGAAGATCGTCCGCGCCCGCCAGGAGCGGCTAGCGATGGCCGAAGGGCTGAACCTCTACATCAAGGATCTCACCGAACGCCGGGACCGGCTGTCACGCGGCGCGGACGGACTCAAGGGCCTGCTGCTCAAGCTGATGGCTACGGCCAAGCTTCCCACCCTGCCCCTGCCCGAAGCCACTGTGAGCGTCCGCGCTGGCAACACGTCCGTGTCGATCACCGACCTAGACGAGCTGCCGCAGGGCTTCTTCACCGAGGAAGTCAGGCGAGTGCCGCGCAAAGACGCGCTGAAGCTCGCGCTTGAGGCCGGCGCCGATGTGCCAGGCGCGGCGCTGGTGACCGGCGAGAACGTGCTGACAGTGAGGGTGAAATGACCTTCACCGACGCACAAAAGGCGGAGCTTGCCAAGCCGCTCGATCGCTCCACCGTCAAGGAGCGGAAGCAGGCGGGGCGGAAGCTATCCTACGTCGAAGGCTGGCACGTCATAGCCGAGGCGAACCGCATCTTCGGGTTCGACGGCTGGCAGCGGGAAACCGTTCTGCTCACTGAGACGAACCGCGACCTAGTGCATCTCACCGGCGACAGCGGCCCCTATGATCAGTGGCGCATTGGCTACATCGCGAAAGTGCGCGTGACCGTTGGCGATGTCATCCGGGAGGGCACAGGGTACGGCTCCGGGATGGGCAAGCCGGAAGCCATCGGCGACGCCGTCGAGGGCGCGATCAAGGAAGCCGAGACGGACGCTATGAAGCGAGCGCTTATGACGTTCGGCAACCCGTTCGGACTGGCGCTTTACGACAAGACCCAAGCGAACGTCGCGGACGAGCCGGCGCCCACGCCCGCGCCCCGTATGAGCTACGCCGACCAGATCCAGTCTGGCAACACCATCAAGAGCGTCGACGAAGTCTGGGAGCGCATCAAGTTCCTGCCCGAGGCTGAGATGCCTCAAGTGGAATTCGACCGTCTGTACGGCATCTACCAGAAGCGCATTCTGGCGTTGAAACCCATGCCGGCGACGTTGGGCGCTCACCTCGACAATTTGGAACGCGCCGAAAAGTCAGGCGCTTCCGCAACAGTCCCCAACTGAAAGGGCGGCGGCGGGGATCGTAACCCGTCGCCGGTTTCTCCGTGACCGACGCAGCAATCATTGAAGCCGAGTACGTCGAATGGAAGATGGTGAAGACCCGCAAGGCGCTTCAGCTAATTTTCGAGGTGCCGCTTGAGCACCAGGCGCTCGTGCAGGCCGCGCTCGGAACGCCGATGCCGGACACCAGCACGCCGGTTGCCATCGCCCGGATGTATCTCGAACCAACTGTTACAGAAAACGTAACGGTTGCCGAGATTGAGCCGCCGCGCCCGCAGAAGTCGCTGGCGCAGATCGCCGGCATCATCTGCGCCCAGCCCGCCTTCTGGAAATACATCAATGTGGCTGATGCCGATGCCGCCGCTGATTATGTGCGTGGCCATTGCAACGTCAGCAGCCGCGCCGCGCTCGATCACAACGAGGACGCGGCGACCGCCTTCCGCACTCTGAACACCGATTACAAGCTCTGGCTCGACGGCAGGGATTTGGCTGCATGACCCGCATCAGCTCCACCAAGTACCTCGCCGGCTCCCGGGGCGCGACCTGCAAACTGCAGATCCCCGGCGTTTGCACTGGCGACACCGAGACCACCATTCCAGCGCACATCCGTGACCGGCATACCGGGCGCAGCCAGAAGGCCAGCGACCTGTCTGTCGCTGATGCGTGCTTCGCCTGCCACGAGACATGCGCGCGAAGCTGCCGAACGGCACGTTCTTGACCGGCGAGGATTGGTTGTTCTTTGCCCTACGCGGGCTTCAGGACACGCTGGAAAGCCGCGTTGATGCTGGGCTGCTGTTCGTCAGCCAGGATGTGGTCAAGAGCTTCCACGATCGCCCCGCGAAGCAGCGTAGTTCGAAGCCCTCCCGCCCCATTCCCCAGCGCGAGAACCCGTGGCCCGAAGGCCGCAAGCTGGTGTCTCGCCCCCTCTCCCGCAACGTCAGATAGGACACTGCCGTGACCAGAACCGTCGCATTTCTTGCCGCCGCCGTCGCAATCACCGGCTTGGCCGCATGCAGTGACGCCGATGTGGCGTCCCGCAACCTCAGCCAAGCCGCCGACAACTTTGAAGTCCCGCGCCGCGTCGTCCTCTACAACGGCATCACCGACGCCTACATTCAGGAGGTGAAGGGCTTCTGCTCGCGCGGCAACGCCGACACCGGCAACGAAGTCACCATCACCTGCAAGACGCCCACTGGCTTCGTCAAGCACATGTGGATCCTCGGCGACAACCAGCTCGTGTTCGTAGAGCAGTTGCAGGACGTGAAAGTTGGGACCGACTTCTACACGGTGAACTTCAAGCCGTCCGTCATCATCCCTGATTTCAAGGTGAGGTGAGCCATGACCTCCCCTGACACTGCCGTGAACGAAGTGAGGACGACGCGCTGGCTGGATCAGCCGAACGACGAAGACACTGCGGTAAACATCGTTTCCGATCGGTGGCCCCGACCTATCGCCACGGTGCTCTCCTATGCCTCAAGGGATATCGGCCCCGGCCGCGCAGAGCGCGACAAGCACGCCCGGCTGATCGCCGCCGCACCGGAAATGCTGGACGCATTGCGCCAGGCTCGCGAGTGGCTTGAGGGCTGGGCGAGCGCTACTCACCAGCTCGAAGTCATCAACGCCGCCATTGCTTCTGCGGAGTCCTCCTCATGACCGTAGCAGGACAGATCACAGACGAGCGGTTGGGAGATCTTCGATGCTTCGCGCGCCTCAAGGAAGATGCGTGTCTGCGCGATGAAGCGCTGTTGACGGCAAAACAGTTCGCGGACTTTGGGCTCGCCCTCACCGAACTCCAGCACCGCAGAGAGGCAGAGGCGGGGGCATTGCCGGCCGACGACAACGCGCTTGCGCAGATGTGCGAGGACTTCCAGCAGGGCAGTGTGGCATTTGCGAACGATCCGGATGAGTTCCACCACCTGATCGAGTTCACGCCGCCGCAGTTGCGCGAATTCATCGCGACCCGCGTTCGCGCCGCCTCTCCATCCTCTCCAGCATCCGGGGTGCGGGTGAAGGTCAAGCCGCTTGAGTGGCACGGGCCAGATTTCGAGGACGAGTATTGGGCCGCCTCGTTGGACCTAAAGTACGTGATCCATCCGCCCAACGAGCGCGGTGTTCGATGGCTAGGCGGTGTCGGTGGATACTTCCGGCTCGTTGATGAGGCCAAGTCCGTAGCGGAAAAACACAACGAGGCTCGCATCCTTTCCGCCCTCGGGGAGCATCCCTGATGGGCAAGGAACAGGAACTGCGGCCCGACCTCCCCACGTTTTTGCTGTGGGTTGCTGACAGCTACGAAGCGCTTGCCAGTGTCTCCACGATCCCGGAAGAAATCGAGGGGTTCAAGGGCAGCGCCGAAATGGCCCGCGAGCATCACGCCGCCCTCGCCCGCCGCTCTAGCGATGAACAGGCGGAGGTGGTGGGGTGGCGCTATCGGCGGCGATACCAGAACACAGATGGCGAACGCGTCTGGTCCAAGTGGTTGCTGATGGATCATCGGCCGACTGGGCTCGACGCAGAGTGCGAAAGCGAACGGCTCGTCCGCGCCTCTCCAGTGGCTATGGGTGGGGTAACGGAGGAGATGGCAAAGACCGCGATTGCGGTGTTTCTCGATGATCCAGAGTGGGACATGGGCCTCGGCAACGGCGACAAAATTCGCCGCATGGTAGCCGCACTTACCGCCGCCCTCTCTCCACCGGGAAAGGGGGATGGGCAATGAAGCTCCTCAAGACTCGCCTTCACTGCCCAAAGTGCAAAGGTGATAATCTAAACCTAGTCGAGTGCGGCACTTTCACTACGACGTTCCGCGCTGAGGCTGGCGTCTTCGACCGAGAGTTCGGCATCCACGAGCCTGAGGGCATCGACCGAATCGAGGCGCATTGCCGTGACTGCGGCCATGCATGGAAGCCGCGCGGCGCTCTGCAGATTGATGATGTCGCGATCGACCCTTTTGGCCTCGGATCCGCCCTCCCTACGGATAAACAGCCATGAGCCCGATGGAACGCAGAGAACGCTGGCGCTGGAGGATTGCAGTTGTTGTCGGCGCTGTCCTGCTGCTGGCGTGGGGTATGGGGGGGTTGGGGAAATGACGGCGCGCCCGATGACGCCAGAGCAGGTTGCCGACCATTGGGGGTGTTCCCCGAACCACGTTCGCAACCTTATCCACCGCGGCGAGCTGCGGGCTTTCCGGCTTGGGAAAAGGCTGATTAGGATTCCGGCCGAAGCAATCGGGGAGTACGAAGAATGTCAGACGCGACAGAATACCGGATCGGACGACTTGACGGAGGTTTCTGTGTCTCCTGGTGGGAGGACGGAAAGCGGCGGCGCTATCGTCTTGATGCACAGTCGCGAAAGGAAGCCGAGAGCGAGGCCATAGACGTAGTTCGACGGGAAACGGTGAAGCAGAAAGCCCCGACCGTCAAGACCCTATGGGATCTGTACCGGCAAGAGAAATCCGGGCGCCGCGTGGCGGCGGCGATGAAATCTGAGTGGGGGGTGATAGGGCCCAGCTTCGGCGCCCTGCGCTACGACCAGATCGGCGTCGATACCTGCCGCGCCTACGTTCGCGAGCAGCGCAGGGCCAAGCGCAAGGACGGGACGATCTGGACCGAGATGGGCCATCTGCGCACTGTGCTGGTGTGGGCCGTGAAGCGCCAGCTCATCCCGTATGCCCCGGAGATCGAGCGGCCGCAGAAGCCTGCATCGAAAGACCGCTGGCTGAACGACGCCGAGATCACGAAGCTACTGGCGGTCGACTGCGCGCCTCACATCAAGCTGGCAATCCAGTTGATGTTGCAGACGGCAGGGCGCGTCACCGCCATTCTCGAGTTGACCTGGGATCGGGTGGATTTCGAGCGCGGACAGATCAATCTGCGCTCCGACGACGAAGGGCCGCGCAAGGGCCGCGCCGTGGTCGCCATGAACCCCGGCCTCAAGGCTTCGCTGAGCCAGGCAAAGGCGATGGCGCTGACAGACTATTGCATCGAGTGGGGAGGCCAACCGGTGAAGCGGATCAAGACAGGCTTCAAGCGTGCCGTAGCTGACGCCGGGCTGGTCGACGTATCGCCGCATGTCCTACGCCACACAGCGGCGGTTCACATGGCAGCGGGCGGGATACCGATGGAACGGATCAGCCAGTTCCTTGGCCACACCAGCACGTCGGTGACGGAGCGGGTATATGCGCGATTCGCGCCCGACCATCTGCGCGAGGCAGCGGCGGTGCTGGACTTCACCACCCGGCTTCGGCTGGTGAAATAGGTTCGATGAACTAGAGGCCCAACACGTAATGGACTGGCTAAGTGCTTGTATCTATGATAGAAAGAATGGTGGGCCCACCAGGACTCGAACCTGGAACCAGACCGTTATGAGCAGGTGGTTTTGTGGCGCAACCCGCGCAACAGCGCCAAAAAGGCCACTTTCGTTTGGGGCTTCGCGCAACCAGTTCCGTGAGTGTTCTCGTGGAGCAGGTTCAGCGTGCCAAAGGCCCAACTGTTTTGCCTGATCCCCACCACCTGTATGGAGAACGAGAATGACGAAGTTCAGAAAGAGGCCCGTCGTGGTTGAGGCCATCCAGTACACTGGGACCCGAGTCGCCGTTACGGATGTGCCAAAGTGGTTCTTCGACGCCCTTGTTGACAGAACCGTGAGATCCAGCCCCGATGAGGCGCCGACCCCGTATCTGACCATCAAGACACTTGATGGCGACCACCGGGCAGACATAGGCGACTGGATCATCCAAGGCGTGAAGGGCGAGCTGTATCCCTGCAAGCCGGATATCTTCGCCGCGACTTACGAACCGGCTTAGCGCCCCAGCCCCTCAATGACCTCATCCGCGAAGACAGCCCCGCATCCCGCAAAGTTTGTCGTATCCCGCTTCCGACTACAGACTGCCCTGACCGTCTGGGTGAGAAAGGTCGGGAGGGCGATATCACCGAGTGAGGCTATTGCCCTATCCCGGCTGTAGTCCCCATGACGGGAACATGTATCGCAGTGGATGACGATCCGGGGCGGAGCATCGGAGAGCAGGTAGGCGGTACGCACTTCAGTTCTTCGCGGGTTTGGGCTTTCGGGCCTCTCGTGCTTCGATCTCGGCGAGGGTCTGGCAGTTCTGGAGGGTGTAGAAGGGGTAGCGCTTCTGGAGTTCGGCGGCGCGGGCTGAAATGTCAGGTTTTGTGGGCATTTCAGCGCTTTTCTATGACTTTAGCGGCTGAATATGATAGCGTGAACGGATGAGGAACGCGAGCTTAGAATGGCTATTCGGGACAAAGAGAACGGGCACGAGATCGACCTGAGCGATTTGGTCGACAGGGAGATGGGGAGCGAACGTCTAGCGATAACGCTCGGGCGCCTACTGCAGCTTCTGTGCGACAAAGGCGTCATCTCGGAGCAAGACGCGATCGACCTGACGTATACGCAGCGCTGGGCCGAGGTCGCCCCCTCCCTCCAAGACAGTGAGGTATGAAGATGACTGGGTCAACGGTGAATGCCAAACCTGCGGGGCGCAGCATCAGGGCCACGAGGTGCATGGCGACTTCGCCTGTCCAAGCTTTGCGAGCCGCAATTGACCCTCCCCCACTGCAAAGGAACGGAGTGAGACGATGACCGAGAACATCCCCGACTACCCAGCGGATTTTGAGTTCGCGGCGCTGCTGATCAGCAATGATCGGAAGCGGACAAAGTGGGTGGTTGTCCCCGATGGGCAGAAGCTCGACGCGGAAGAAGGGTTTGGGTCTGCCAGACCGTGGCTAAGCCCGCACACTGGATCAGATTATCATCTCCAAGCCTTGGTCAGTCTGCGGTCGCTATCGGACAAGGATGCGAAAGTCTACGCTGCCGCGCCGGAATTGCTGAGTGCATTGATCGAGGCGGAGTACTTCATCGGTAAGCTCGCGGGTGGCGGAGAAACAGACTTCCGCGCCAAGCTCATCGCTGTAATCCGGGCTGCCGCTCCGCACCTCTTCCCCAAAGACAGTGAGGTATGAAGATGACGGACGAGGCCGTTAAGCGAATGGCTGTGGAGGGGCTGGCACAGATTGCCGAGATCAACCGCCTCATAGAGCAGCGACCCGTCTCGCATCGCTCGTGCGAACGCTGCAACTCGACGGAATGGGTTTGCGAGTTCCACCCGGATCGGCCATGGGGCGACGCTCTCAACTCCGGCCCTAATGCCTGTCACTGTGGTGGAGCAGGTAAGCCGTGTCCTGAGTGTAATCCGTTGAGCAAGGAGAGACGTGATGTCTGAGACGCCGACATTCGTTGAAGCTGGAACCCGCATCTACGCCGATAGCGGACAGTTCCTCGAGGTCACCGACTGGACCGCGGTGGGAATGCACGGGAAGCTCTACCAGACCCACGCTTGGGCGGAGCGGGTCGCGAAGAACAAGGCTGATTGGGAGGGTCGTTCGTGGTGGCGCAAGCTGTGGAACATGCCGCCGCGTGGGTATCCAACGGAGCAGATGGTGCCGCTGTTTCCGAACTGGCTTGGGTTGCCGTTCGATTGAGCCCTCTAGCGCAGGCGGGTAACGCAGACCTCACTGCTTCGGAGGCGGCAGCTTCATGCTGTTGAAGGCGCGTGTTCCAACCCCGATAGCGGCATAGGAGAAGAACGCCATACCAGCACCGCCTGCAAAGTCGTGCCGCGCCGACTCCGGCCAGCCTACGGTATCCCCGACGATGAAGCCGAAGATCCCGCCAACCAGCAGGGACACCACCAGCCTTGCGATGAACTCAGCCCGCGTCTTGGGGCTGGAGTAGGTCAGCGAGATCACCGTCCCGGCAACGGCGCCGACCCACTCCCAGAGGTTGAAGTCGGGGGGTAGGTGGTGACTAGCCATCCGGCTTAGTGCCAGAGCGAGCGCTTCGCTGGCGCCCTGAGGTACGAATGGCCAACATGAAGAATACGACCCACAAGGCCCCCAATACCGCCACGGCCATGCTGCACCCGGTCCAGTATGCCCGTGCCCCCGATAAGCACCAGAGCGGCCAAATTCATTGCTTCAAGAATGGCGCCGAGTGTTCCCCTATCCGGGATCGGCGGAAACCCGATGATGAGCCCCGATGCGTAAAGCAGGTTCGTCCCCATCATCGCGAGGCAGATGCCGTAGAGCCAGAGCGTTTCCCAGCGCTCCTTGCCGAGAAAGTAGATCATCACGCAGACCAGGGCATCGCAGGCAGCGGCAACGATCGAGGGCGGCAGCCAGTCCCGCAGCAGCGGCACCATCTCCCCATCGGTGTAAGCCGCCGACAGGTTGCTCAGCTCAATGGCTTGGTAGCCCCTGAGGTAGCCAACCGAGATGATAAAGGCCGCCGCTAGCGCTGCGACCCACAGCCAGGCGCGAGGCGTCTTTCTGGCGATCACGGCAGCCGCAATGGCAGCGCCGGCCATGACGTAGTGATACCACTCCATCAGCGGCCACCGGACGCGATCACGGGCAAGTCGATCCCCTTCTCCTGCGCCTTCTTCGTCAGTTCCTGATGGTGGCTGGCAATCGCCAGCAAAGCGTCGTTGACGACGAGCCCGGTTTGCGCGGTCAGCTCCATCGCCTCGATGCCGCCGAGGCTGCCGCCGTCACGTACCGCGGCATAGATCTTCGGCATTTCGCTCGCCAGCTTGGCCAGCGCTGCCTCTGCATCGGCAAACAGCTTGGCGCCCTTCTGCACTGCTTCTTCGGATGTCATGGCCATGGTGGCTCCTTGGATGATTTGGTTCATTTGTCCCTCCCTGTTGAGAGGGGCAGCTTAGCTCAGAAAATGGTCCGCTTCTTCTTCGGCTTCGGCGGGGGCGGTGCAGCGTCCTTGCCGCCGGCCAGATGCTCGTGAACGTCAGCCGTCTTGCCGGACACCTTGAGCGCCAGAGCGAGGCCAACCACGAGAGACACCCCGACCTTGCCGAGGATCGCGCCTACCGCCATCCAGACCGTGGCCTTGATGCCTTCGAGACCGAACGGATACCAGGCGATGAGCGCGGCAATGCCGGAGTTGAAGCACCCACCCGGGTCGAGGAAACAGCCGAGCGCTTCCATCACTCAACGTCCTTTGCCATGACAGCCGGGCGCGGGCGCATCCAGATATTGAGCAGCAGCGCCGCGACGAAGACGTACTTCTGGTACTGGACCGGAACGACTGCGATCACCTCGGGCGCGTTCAGCAACTCGGGAATGAGGATCATTGCTGCGGCGAACATGTTGACGACCCACGTCCTGAACCGAACGAGGGCCTCCCAGATTTGAGCGAGCATCAGAAGAGCCCTCCGAAGAAGTTGGCGATGTGCTGCCAGAGCGCAGCCGCCCCAGAGGCGATGCCGACAGCAGCGAGGATGATCCAGCCGACAATGCCGCGCGTGTTGCGGGGCTTGGCGGCCTCGCTGGCGGGCGTTTGGGGTTGTGGGGCGGGAGTTGGTGCGGGAGCGGGCTTGGGGACGCCCTGGGCCTCTACGATGGCCTTCAGGAACCCATAGGCGTAGCCGGAGATCATCACGGCGCGGTCCATGCCGTTGACGATGCGCCTGCTCTCAACGAAATCGTGGGGATAGTCCGCCAGCTTCCTGCCGGTGAACGTGCCTTTTAGCATGCCTTCGACTAGAATGCGGGCCGCAACGTCGAGCCCTTCAGCCAACGTCGGCTTGCTGAGCATGTCGAGCCCGAGGCGTTTGGACCAGTCGGCATAATTGCGCCGGCCGGTGATCTGCACGAAGCCGCGCCCCATGAAGCGCTTGCCGTCACCCTTGACGGTGTTGCCGAGATCTTTGCGTCCCTCGTAGCCCTTCTGAGCTGGCGTCGGGCCCCATATCTCGCGCATGTACTGGAACGCGCCGCTTTCATGCTTCGCAGTAGCGAGGATGTAGGCCAAATGTCGGGGGTTGCCGTCGCCGTGGGCGCCCCATGCCTTCAGAATGGCGTTGAGCGCGTCGACCTGTCGTTGAGAGAGTTCGCCACCAAATAGCGGTCGCACCCCTGCGTAGAACGCGGGGAGGTTCATGGATGTCTCCGGGGATGTTGAGGGGTGTGCTTGTGCGCGCTGCTGAACAGGACTAGCTTGCTGGCTTCACGTCGGGAGCAATAAATGCTGAAGTTGTCGCCTGATCGTCAGCCAACAAACGCGGTAATCAGCGATCTTCGTGGGCGCCTTACACTCTGGCTGTCGCGCCACCAGTTGGAGTGGGGGGACGATCTTACCACGATACACGGTGCCCGTAAGACAAAGGCGGCCGGTGCTGGTGAGGATGTGTCTTTCGATTTCATCCACACGCCTGAGGACCACGTTACGCCAGGCGACCTCGCGTATCGATCCACCCGCGAGTCTGCAGAGCTACGCCGAAAGACGCGCTAGACGCAGACAGCCGATAGCGGATCTGACCCGAGGTATTGGTGGGCACCCCAAGCTGTGCAGCTTTGTCGCCGGTTTCGGTCGTCCTGAGGGTGTAGATAGAACTCGACGGGGTCGTATCCGCTGCCGAAAGCGGGGTGACCAATAGCGAAATGTCTGAGGTCGCGCCCGCGCTCATGTTAGCAACGATCAGCGCCTCGACCACTATGCCCACCGGGACTGTCAGGGTGGAGGTAATGGCCGAAGACCCGGGATTGTTAGTGTTGACATCCTGCACTTGTGCCAACCATAGGAATTGATCGCCGTTTTGCACGAAAGCCTTGATGGCCCCGCCAGTGCGCACTATCGACCCGATCCGTCGCACATAGGCATACGATGAGCCGCCTGTCTCTGCCTGAAGATGCGTCAAGACGGTCGCCGCTACTGCCGATGGGTCGGCATAGAAGTCAGGGGCCACGCCGCCGGCCTGCCATACTGCATAGAGATGGTACGTGGTGTTGGCGATTGCCGCCCCGGAATATCGCATGCCTTGGTTTGTGCCGGACGCCCAGTTCGCATCAAGCTGCTTGGTCTTTGCAGTAATGGCAGCGATCGACACATTGGTTGCGTCCGCGCACTTGCCGGCGCCGAAATCGATATCGTTCGTGGCGTCGACCGCGTTATTCGCTATGGTGCTGCCGTATAGGAACCCGCTCGGGAACGTGTTAACGCCGTTGAGCAGATAGGTGGGGAAGTTCAAACTCCCTGCGCCGCCATCTCCGAGCGTGGCTGTCGGAGCGTAAATGCCCGCCCCAACATAGGCGCGCGTCGCCAGCGCCCCAGCAATGACCGACTGGAGGAACAGCCTCCCGTCCTCGCTTGCAGCGGTCGCGTCGACAATGTCCGCGCCGATGAGCCCATAGGTCTGAGTGGCGGCGGCGCTATCCCGCCCGCTGAATACCACCTCGCCAAGGATATCGGACGCGGCCGGCGTAGCCGAGTTGCGGTCCAAGGTGAGGAGCGGCCCAGCCGTTGCGCCATCGTCAGCAAGCCGGATCGTCTGATTGGCCGCGAAGGTATTGGCGGAGGTAAGAGACGCGCCGCCGAGGGCTGCCAGCGCAGCCGCCGCATTGCTCGCTCCAGTGCCCCCCCATACGATGGGTTGCACACTATTGAACGTCGAGGCGATGTCCTCGAGCGGCTCATTGTGCTGCGCAGCAGTGATCGTCGTGCCAGGGACCGCGATATAAATCGGTGGGAGGGTATACGTGTAGGTCGGGGGACCAGAACGAGGCATCTGCTGTTTCCTTTGTTACCGACCGCCGCTGGCGTATTCGCCGCCAACCGCTGGGCCGCCGCTGTAACTGCTGCCGCCGCTGTGCTTCCGCTCCATTTCCGCCACGGAGCCGGTACGGGGAGCGCTGGGCCTGCTGCGGAAGATTTCGCCCATGAGGGCCATGAGGCCGCCTTGAGGCGCCTGCGACTTGCCGCCGAACATGCTCATCAGCGAGCCGGCCGGCGTGCCGAACAGGGGATTGCGCTCCATGCGGCCCGTGACGCCAGATGGCTGCTGAACCTGCTGCGGCGCGGGGGCCTGTCCCGGCTGTGGGGCGTAGCTCATAGCGGGAGATGGCGCTTGCCCACCGCCTGGCGCCGCTTGGTCGATAGCGGCAACGGCGGGATTGCTGGCATACGGATCGATACGCTGGCCTTGAGCGTCAACGGCCCAACGCTGTGCAGGGGCGCCGGCCAGAGCAGTATCGACAGCTAGATTGTTGTGCGTGCCCTGCAACAGCGCAGCCATTTGCTGCAGCTGCTGTGGTGTCCACTGAGCCATGGTGTCTTGTCCGGAGGTGAGGGAGAGGTTACTTGTGGCGGATGCCAGATATCGAGCTAAAGCCGGAGAGTTATCGCGTCAAAGGCGCGCGGCGCATTCGTCCTAGACTTGTTCCGGTAGAGTGGTGGGGGCGCCTTGCGACCGCGAGCGGCGTCTGGGCTGTCACATGCATATTCCTTGGTGGCTACGTCCTCGACGCCCTGCCCCACTTGGCTCCGATCTGGGTCATCGTTGCCGCGCTGGCGCCCGGCATGCTCCTGTGGTTCTACGCCGCGTTCACTGACTGAGCGTCTTGTTACGCCCCAGCAGCTCGTCAACGTAGGCCTTGAGCTTGTCGCGTTCGATCAACGTGCCACGGGCCGAGGCGTTGACCGCCCCGCCGATAAGGCCGGATGCGCCCGGGCTCAGCAACTGCTTGGCGATCTCTGCGCCCTGCTTGCTCATCAGCGCGTCGGCCGCGGCTGCATTGGTGGCGGCGCGCCGTGAGCGGCCAATCCAGCCGAGCCCCCTATCAGCGGCCTTGGCGGCCGCGGTGCCGGGCTGCAGGTTCAGCACGCTCTGGACGATGCCGGGCCCCGTAGATGCCGGCCCTTGGATCTCGTCTTGAGCCGCCTTCAGAACCTGAGTGCGAGAGCCGTGCAGTGCACCATCTTCGAGTTCCTTGTATCGCAGTTCTCGCGTGATGATTGCCAGCAGTTGATCGGCTTTTTCTTCCCCAAACACCGCCGCGAGTTTTGCGCGGTTCCAATCGCCTTCGCCACCGACCGCCTGCTTCAGCGCCTGAAGGTCATTGGCCTTGGTGCCGATCAATCTATCGATATCGGCGCGCGCGCCCTGGCTCAGTCGGAAGGGGACAGCTGAGGGCCCCACGCCGAGACCATTTGGTACGGAACCCGAGAGCATCTGCTCTACGACATCTGCCGGGTGCGGGGCTTCTGGACCCGTGCGCAAAATCTGGGTTCCGGTATCAAAGCCCTCCTTCTGGCGGGCCAGCTCGGAGAACATAGCGTCGACCTCTTTGATGCCGGGGGCAGCCTGTCCCAGCATCTCGTCCACTTGCTTCCTGATCTCCCCCAAGAGCCCGAGGGCGTTGGTGTCTTTCTCGGTTCCCATCATGCCATCTATGGCCTTGCGGGTCTCGAGCAGCGTGGCCGGCGACGGGTCGAGTTCGTCAGCCCCGACGACGTTGAGCATGCCGCGCACTCTCTTCGCGGCTGCCTGCGCCTCGCCGCGAAGGTTCACAATGGCGCTGTCGAGTGTCAAAGCGATCGGTGAGGTATCAACCCGAGAAGCCCCCGCCAAAGCACGATTATAGTAGGGGCTGAGGGCATCTTGCCCCTCGCGGATCCCCGCTTTCACGGCCGATGGCACAGGAGCCGGCCCCAAGGTCGTATCAACATCACCCATGACGCGGCTATCGCGCCCAGCCGCTCGCATGCGCAGCGCATCGATAACCGTCTTCTGGCCTGGGCCGGGCATAGTGGCGATAGCCTGCGCCTGCTTCTGGAGCCGCGGCCCCAGATCGGCCAGCACCGCGTCGGGGCCAAGTGCGCCCATCCGCGGCCCGACTTCGTTTGGCGGAATGCCCTCGTCCCTCAAAGCCCTTGCGATTAAGCTACGCGCGCCGGGGGACATGGCGCCACTGCGAGTTGCCGCCATTTCTGCAGTGACTGCTGCACCGCCGCTGCCCAACATCGGAATGCCAGCCAAGGTGGCAGCATCGCCCATCATCTCGCGGTTGAATGGCTCGACGACACCAGTTTCCGGGTCCGCCAGCACATCGTTATACTCGCCACGAAGCGCGTTGCCCGGCGCGTGCACGGCGTCCACCAGGTCGGTGATGATCTGCGGCATCGCCAGCCGCATCTCGCCCGTGCCCTTCTTGAACTGGATCGGGACGATAGCGCCCGGCGGCCCCCATTCCTCGGCCTTGGGCTTGAACTTGTCCCACGGCCCGGCATCGGCCGAGACGGCCTGATAGCGTTCCCACGGGCCGGCCATTACAGTTTTCTCCAGCTCGACTGCAGCGACGGGTCGCCACCCTCATAGACAAACCCTTCGACGACGGCCCCCACTTCCGGTGCGGCGGACGGCTCACCAGCGCCAACACCGGCAAGCGCCTGGCGCATTTCCGGGGTAACGATGGAAGCACTGTTGAGGCGAGCCATTTCCGCTCTGGCCTGCTCGGCCGACAGGTCGCCAGCCTGGTACGCCGTCACGATATCCGAACGCTGCTTGTTGATCGCCGCCTTGGACTTCATGATCTGGTTGATGAGCATGTTGCCTTCGGGCGAATTCTTCAGTGCCGGCAGCGAGTCGAGAAAGCCCTGGTACTCAATGTCCGACGTCGCGCCGGAACCGGGCGTGCGAAGCGACGGGGCGACACGCTTGACGATCGACTGGAACGCATCGCCGGCCGAGCTGAAGCCCTTGAAGGTTTCCGCCAGCGGCCCAATGATTGGCCCCTGCGGCGCCACCTTGATCAACTCATCGAGCAGCGCAAGATCCTGCGCCATAGCCCCGGCGACCATGCCGGCGTCCTTGATCGTTGCCCAGCTCTCCCCTTCTTTCGTGCTCAGTGCCTTGTTCAGAGCCCCGTCCGAGGTTTCGCCAGTGTTGACCGTGACCAGCGGGTCTTTCGGCGCAGCTACGCCGCCAAAGTCCTGCCAACCGGCTTCACCGCCCCACTGCTTCTTGATCGGGCGCCCGGTCACGGGGTCAAAAGCCTCCTCGATGCGCGGCGGTTCCGGGGCGGCGTCGGGCCCATCGAAGAACAACTCTGGGTCTGAGTTCGGATCCTTGGCGTTGAACCGGTAGCGGTCCCCACCACTTTCAAAGAACTCCCAGTCTGGGACCGCCTGCTGCTGAGCAAAACGGGCATCCTCGCGCGCCCAATTGGCCTGCTGGTCCTGCTGGTTCCACTCGCGGCCCTGAAGCATTGAGGCCAGGGCCGCCTGCTGCGGGTTCGCCCATTCATTGCCCAGCACGCCCGCGTAATCCTTGCCGGCGAGCAGTTCAGCAATCTGCTTGTTGCCAGCCGCTTCGGCGCCGCTGGCTTCCTTGTCATAGACGCCGCTGAGCCCCCCCTCCAGCGACATGGCCAGAGCGCCCAGTGGGTTCCGGGCCCGGAAGTCTGAGCCCATGAGCTGCTTTGCCAACGCGCGTTTGCGGTCCGCGTCCGCCTTGGTGTACGTGCCGGAGTTCGCGCCGATGATCGCCATTTAGCTCATCACCTTGTCGTAGTTCACCATCATGAAGCCGCCAGGCCCGCGCTTGACGGCGTCTGGCCGCTCCTTCTTGGCCTCTTGTGCAATGACCCCGAGCTGCATCATGGGGGAGCCCTTGTAGCGGTAGCTTTTTATCGGAATGCCGTCCTCGGTGCGCTGGCCGGTCGAGTGAACGTCGGTCTTCAATCGCTCGTCAGAGAACAGCCAGCCGCCCACCGATTTGCCGATGTTGCCGATTGCACCCCAAGTGTCTGCGTAATTCTGGCTGTCTGCCGCGTACTTCTGACCGACAAGCGAACTGTAGTCGGTTGGGGCCACGCCGGCCTGCGGCGTCGGGGCGTTCATTTGGTTGCCGCCGAGCATCGCGTTCATTTCGTTCAGCGGCTGGTTGCGGCCCTGCAGCAGCTCGGAGATCGCCTGATTGCGACCACCCAGCGCCAACTGGTTCCACTGGTCGTTCTCGCCTTCGCTCACCGCACGCATGGCACGGTCATAGGCCTCTGTGCCGGGGCGCACGCCGCGGTTCATCAGCGACTGTTCGGTAGACACCCGGCGCTGCTCGAGCATCGGGTTGACCCGCTTGCTCGACAGGTCCATCAGGCGGCTCTCGATGGCGTCCGTGTCCATCGTGAAGGGCTGAGACAGAGTGCCCAGCGTGTTGTCGACAACGCTCTGCGCCTGCCCGTTCAGCGCCGTGGTCTGCCCGTATTTCGGCGTGCCGTCCGGGTTGGTGCCGATCTGCTTGTAGGTGGTCGAGCCCAGCGGCCCGGTCTGGTCCACCATGTTCATGTTCTGCTGGGCAATCGCAGTGTCTTTGTTCATCTGCGTCTGCGCCTGCGCAGTCTTCATCGGGTCGGGCATCTTGGGTGCGTTCACGTCAGGTCTCCAACCACTTGCCGGCATGCTCTCTGAACAAGACGTAGCAGAGCGCGTCATCGCCCTTCTCGGGCCCGTAATAGCGTTTCTGGACGCCCTCGAATTGAAACCCGGCCTTGGGCAGCAGTCGGCGGACAATGGTGTTCCTGCGCGCCGTACGAGCCGTGAGCCGAGATGCATCGCAGTGGACGAACGAGAACTGCATGATGGCCTTCTGCACCCGCCAGGTGAGCATGCCGGGCCCCACCAGCGTCATTTCGATGTTGCCGCCGTGGTAGTGCTCATTGAAGATCACCGCGCCACACAGCGTCTCGCCATCGACAACGCCCATGGCCTTGAAGGGGCGCTGGAAAGTCACACCGAGCTGAGCACCGGCCCAGCCAGCAACTTCCTCGTCGTATCCAAACACCGGCTGCATCAGATGAACGCGCCCGTGTCGTAGATCATGTCAAAGCCGTTGACCTTCAGTGCTCGAGCCGACAGGAGGTCTGCCGACCAAGGGATGCTGACGGTCATTCGCACCGAGGCGCAGTAACCGAGGCCGCCGATCGAGAACCAGTTGGCCTGCGTCGAAACGCCGGGCCACTGCGCCTCGTCCCATATGGCGCTGTCCCAGAGAGCCACGGCTGCCCCGCTGTCGAACTCCACTGGGGACAGTTCGGCATTCTCGCCAAAGTCCACGTTGAGCCCGATGAACGGCTGCACCGGGAAAGTCGCGTCAATGGTGATAGAGGGCCGGATCATCGTCCAGCGCTTTTCCCGACCGCGCGCGCCGTAGTAGTTGAACGAGCAGCGCATGTCGGCCTCAAGCGTCTGGTTCTGGTCGCCCCCTGCCTCATCCGCCAGCCTGACAATGCCGTCATTGCCGCCGAAGTACGCCCGGTCCTCGAATATCTCCCAGCAGGAGCCGTTTTGCCCGACGAACCGCCCCCAGGCGCCGGTAATGGTGTTCATCACGAACTGGTCCTGCGTCGTGTTCTCGACTGCCGGGACATTCAGAATGGCCATAGTGTTGCGGGGGTAGCTGATGAGCTGCCAGCCGAAGAACTCGGAATAGTTCTGGGCGGCGTCCGTCATCGCCTGACGAATGTTCTTGGTTACCGAGGCGCCGAGCAATGCCGCCTTGTCGTAGCTCAGCACCTGCGAAAGCGGCAGGACGCCATCAATGGTGATGATGCCGAGGTCTGAGCCGATCTTGCAGAGGCACCGACGCCCGATCGGCGTCGAAAGCGAGGCCGTTCCCCGAAAGAAAATGGTGCTGGCGTCGGTCGGGTCCTCGATCTGATAGACCGCCACGTCCCCGAACTGCGAAATGAACGCGATGAACTCGTTCGGCCCATCGTTGGTGTCGGTGGACCACGTGCCGATGGCCTGCAGATAGCCACCGTTGCGGAAGTTGGCGCCCACATCGAACGCCACAGCTGCGCCCTGAATGCTGTCCGCCGGCAGGTAAGCCGCTTCCGTCGAGTCCTTCAGCACCGTCCACAGCCGGGAGCGGTACACCGTGACCGCCACCATGTCCTCGGGCGTCACGCCGGTAATGACCAGGGGCGCCAGTGCCGCTCCGTCCCAGTATTGCGGCGTGTCCTCGCCATTGCACATCCAGAGGAACGAGCCGCCGGAAGTGATGAAGTTGGTATGCTGCCAGCGGTTGGAGGTGAAGCCAGAGCCTACTGAGGCGACAGTGGACGTGCTGACATCGAAGATCTCGCCATCAGAGGCGGCGAACAGCGCGTTCAGGCTGGCGTCTGCTGCTTGGTAGGCCATGACGGTTTCCACCGGCAGGCCTGTCCCAGTGTCGGCGTGCTCGATGAACCCGCGGCGCAACTCGACATAGCCGGGCTGGGGGAACCAGTTGACCAGCGCGATAGCGTTCTGAGGCGGCATTGCTGCGATAGGCGAGATGGCATCCCAGCCGCCTACAGGGGATGGGATGGACGAGCCTTGCGCCACGTTCGCCGCGGACATGGAAGGACGTCCGCTGGTGCGGTTGCGCATGAGCGACGTGTTGCGCATCGGTCAGGGGTTCCCTGGGCCTGGGAAATTGCCATCTTGGATGTTCTGCGGGCCGAGCAGGTAGTTCTCGCCGCGGGGAATGCCGAGCGTGAGGTCTGCTGCTCCACCGTCACGGGCCATGAGCCGAGCGACGTAGTCGTTGCTCTCCGCCTGCATGGCCCCGTATTCGAAGCCCTTGGCGGCCCACAGGCGCCATTTGACGGCCAGAATGATGGCCTGAGCGTCGATCACCGGATAGTCTGTGTCCGCGGTGAATTTCTCCTTGCGGATGCCGAGCGCATCGGCCGCCCAGTATTTCGAGTTGTACTCGAACACCATCGTAGCCGGATACTCGCCGGTAGCCGTAGGAGGGGGCCACAGGCGCCAGTTGGTCGGCTCAACGCCGATCTGCCGCCAGCGACGCCGAGGCCCGATAGTGACGATGCCCGAGCGCTCCCACTGGTCGGCCTGAGGCGACATGGGGCCGATCAGTTCCCAGTGGTTGGTCCGGTCCCACATGGTGCGGTTGGCGAACCACTTGAACTCGGGCGGAACGTTATAAGTGTCCTGCGCGAAGATCAGATCGGCCCCGACCAGTGTTTCGGTGGCATACATATCCACTTCGATGGTGGTGGCGTCGACCACCTCCACCACGCGGGTAGACTGCTGCAGCTGATTGCCGGAGACCGCCCACGAGCCCGCAACGATGCCGGCCGTGGACGGGATGTTGGAGATGGTCCCGGAGCCCGAGGTCACGTCGCCCGTTGTCGTGATCGGGCTGCCGATCTCCACGATGTGCTGGGCCTGCGACACGATCCAGGGGTGAGCCTGATAGATCTCATCCCCGGAGCGGTTCGCAAGCGCCAGGATTTGCCGGGCAGTGACGTTCGAATTGCCGACGATCGAGCCAAGGCTGGGAAGCGCTAGCTCGTTGACCACCGACTGGCCGATGTCGAGTAGTGTCGTGGGCATGAAGCGGCCTCAGGTCAGAGGATCAGGCAGCGAGGAACGAAACCCAGCGGGTTGCCGACTTGCGGATGAACAGCCGCGTCAGGTTGATCGCGATCGACACCGAGGCGTCGGCCGCAGCGGCGTTGATGGCGCCGCCACTCGGGGGGAAGATCAGCGCCGCGTCAGAGGTGGAGTTGGTGACCGAATACGGCACCTCCAACTCAGCATCCGAGGGGAGCACGAACGCCGTCTGCCCCGAGGCTGTGGTCGCGAGGACGTTGTTGGTCTGGGCGGGGATGGCCTTGCCGCCTACCTGCGCAGTGCCGACACCGGCAAGCGGGGTGAGGGCGGTGAATCCGAGACGAGTGGCCTGCTCTTGCGGCAGGCCAACGCCCATGAGGTCTACAGCAAGGGACATAGCCTTACTCCTTGGTTTTCGGGGTTTTGTCGGCGGTCTCGAGCGCCCGGAGGCGTTCGCCCATCGACTTGATGAGATCTTCCTGCTCGATGCGCTTCAGCTCCGACTCCTCGAGCCGGCTTTCGAGCGCATGGAAGCCCTTGCCTTTCTCGACGCCTTCGAGGAATTCGGCCGCCTTCTTGCGGTAGTCGAAGAGGAACGGGATCTTGGTCAGGCTGCTGTCTGCAACCGTCACCAGGGCCTGCACGGTCCAGATGTGGTTCGCCTGCAGTGTGCTGACGATTTCGGGGTTCTTCGGGAACAGCACGCCGAGCGGCGTACCATCCTGCACCTGCTCCATGCCGCGCTGGTATTGCTCCCAGGCGTGGGGGAAACGGCGCTTCTCGTTGTCGGTGACTTCCAGAATGGTGGAGTCACGCTCACCGACCTGGCGGATTTCCACGAAGTCGACAGCCTTGGCGACGGGTGCGCCCTGCTGCTGGGACTGGAAGAAGTCCGTCTTCTGGCCACGGTAGAAGCGAGCGAATACCTGGTTTTCTTTGCCCCCCCAGCCGCGGCCGTCGTGGCCGGTGGCAGTGGTGGACATGTCGAAGTCAAGGCTCATGTGGGTTGCTCCAGAAATGGGAAAGGGGCGCCGAAGCGCCCCTCAGGATCAGTTGGTGGTGCCGACAGTCGGCCAGTTGAGGTAACCGGGGGCCGTACCGGCCGAAGCAGCGCGCGCCGTGGTGAGCCACATGCCCGTGATGTTATTGGTCGGGTTGGCCACCGCGTCGTCAAGCTGACCGGCGGTAACGGTGGAGGCG
>Ga0247822_10000049_pt1 | contig 44598 bp, 47 predicted proteins | sample 13C_Cellulose_Da_FD_192423 | JGI IMG/M metagenome (GOLD analysis project Ga0247822, IMG submission 192423) | Soil microbial communities from agricultural site in Penn Yan, New York, United States - 13C_Cellulose_Day30 | ecosystem: Environmental > Terrestrial > Soil > Agricultural land | place...
GGCCAAGGCCACCGGCGCGCCGGTGTTCTACTCCGCCCTGTTCGCGATCAGCGGCGGGGCCATGGCCCCCTCGCCCGGAGGCGTGCTGATCCGCGACCCGCAAGGGCTGATCATCGGCGCCGTCGGCATCAGCGGCGACACCGGCGACGCCGACGAGGCCTGCGCCATCGCCGGGGTCATCGCCGCCGACCTCACCCCCGATCCGGGCGGCGCGCCCGCGCCCCAAGCTTAAGGAGCCGCCATGCGCCTTCGCAGCATCGAACTGAACCTGCCCGACACCGCCGCGGCCGCCGCGTTCCTGACCGACATCTGGGGCCTGGCCGACGCCGGCGCGGCGGGCGATACCCGCTATCTCCGCGGTTCGGGGACCTTCCCCTATCTCGTGGCCATGACCGAAACGCCGGGATCGTCGGTGCGCTGCACCACCTTCGTCGGCGAAGAGGCCGAGGTCGCCGAAATCGCCGACAAGGCCCGCGCGGCCGGCGCCCCTGTCGTCGAGACCACCTCTGACGATCTCGGCGGCGGCGCAGGGATCCTGGTCCAGCTGCCCGAGGGCGAGGTGTTCCGCTTCCTGCACGGCGCTGCCCTGGCCGAGCCGATCGAGGGCCGCGACCTGCCGGTCAAGCTGACCCACGTGGTCATGAACGCCGCAAACGCCGAGGCCACGGCCGATTTCGCCGAGGCGGCCCTGGGCTTCAAGGTCTCCGACCGCACCAAGGGCATGGTGTTCGTGCGCTGCAACGCCTCGCACCACTCCACCGCCTTCGCGCGCGCCGGTTTCACGTCGCTGAACCACATCGCCTTCGAGATGGCCGACCTGGATGCGGTGATGCGCGGCGTCGGCCGCCTACGTGACACCGGCGCGGTCCCCGCCTGGGGCCCCGGCCGCCACGGCCCAGGCGACAACGTGTTCGCCTATTTCATCGCCCCGTTCGGCGCGGTCGTGGAGTTCTCCACCGCCGTCGAGATCATCCCCGACGACTACAAGGTTGGCGCGCCCGAGGACTGGACCTGGCCGGAAGGCCGCATCGACCAGTGGGGCCTGTCGGGCAAGGACTTCGCCGCCCTCAACACCGCCGAGCGCACCTTCGGGCACGCGCCCCTGCCGACCGCGGCCGCCTAGACGCAACGCACTCCAAGAGTCGAGACCAACTCCATGAAACTGATCAGCTTCCTGCGGAACGGCGTTCCCTCCTACGGCGCCATCCAGGGCGACCGCGTCGCCGATTTCGGGGCGATCGCCGGCCCGGACGAGCACGACCTCGTCGCCGCCCTGCACCTTGACGCCATCCAGGCCCTGGCCGCTGAGGCGCCGTTCGACGTGCCGGTCTCCGAGATCGAGCTGCTGCCGGTGGTCACGACCCCAGGCAAGATCTTCTGCGTCGGCCACAACTACGAGACCCACCGCCAGGAAACCGGCCGGGCCAAGGTCGGCCATCCGTCGATCTTCACCCGCTTCGCCGACACCCTGACCCCGCACGGCGGCCCGATCGTGCGCCCGCAAAGCTCGACCATGCTCGACTACGAGGGCGAACTGGCCGTCGTCATCGGCAAGGGCGGCCGCCACATCAGCGAGGCCGACGCCATGAGCCATGTGGCCGGCTTCGCCTGCGCCAACGACGCCTCGGTGCGCGACTGGCAGTGGCACACCCAGCAGTTCACGCCCGGAAAGAACTTCCCCGGCACCGGCGGCCTTGGCCCCTGGCTGGTCACGCCCGACGAGATTGACGACCTGAACGCCGTCACCGTCACCACTCGCCTCAATGGCCAACAGGTGCAGCACGCAAGCCTGGCCGACCTGATCTTCCCCCTGCCGACGATCATCGCCTATCTGTCGGAATTCACCCCGCTGTCGCCGGGCGACCTGATCCTGACCGGCACGCCGGGCGGCGTCGGCGCCAAGCGCGAACCGCCGCTCTGGATGAAGGCCGGCGACGTGGTCGAGGTCGAGATCACCGGCATAGGCCTGCTCACAAACTCGGTCATCGACGAGGAGTAGTCGTTTAGCCGCCGCCTCCGATCAGGCGGCAGCGCGCCAACAGCGGAAATTGGCTTGCTTCAAGGAACTGGACGTCGCACCGCTCAAAGCACAGACGAGGCCGGCCGCTGCCTGCTGATAGGTGATCCGGTCACGGGCAGTCTGAGAAATACGCCGCCGAAAGGTGTTGGTGCTGGAAGGGCGCCGGCTCGGATGTTCACTTGTAGCGACGGCAGGATCAAGGTGGGCGCTGGAAGCGTCGCGTCCCGAGCCTCGCGCAGGACCACGAACGCATCCTCGGCCTGGCCGTCCCGGAGGTGGATGTTGCGAGCCCGCTGCTCGGCCACCGTGGTCTCCCAACGATAGTCCGACCGGCCCTTGGGGAGGTAGTCGTGGCCGACGAACACCCGGGTTTCCGGGGGCAAGTCCAGGACCTTGCGGATCGAGCGGAACAGCGTGCGCGCGTCGCCACCGGGGAAGTCGGCGCGAGCGGTGCCGTAGTCGGGCATGAAGATCGTGTCGCCTACAAAAGCCGCGTCGCCGATCCGATAGGTCAGGCAGGCCGGCGTGTGTCCGGGGGTGTGCAGCGCGCCGATCGTCAGCTGGCCCAGCGGCAGCGCGTCGCCCTCTTTCATCAGCACGTCGAAGGCCGAACCGTCGGCGGCGGACTCGGACTCAAACACCGGGATGAAGGCCTTCTGCACCTCGACGATCCTGGCCCCGATGACGATCTTCGCGCCGGTCTCGCCGCGGATGTAGTCGGCGGCCGACAGATGGTCGGCGTGGGCGTGGGTCTCGAGCACATAAGTCAGGATCAGGCCGCGCGCCGCGACGGCGGCCAGCATGGCGTCGGCCGAGCGCGTAGAAAGCTTGCCGGCCTTGGGCTCGAAGTCGAGGACGGGGTCGATGATCGCCGCTGTGCCAGTGACCGGGTCGACGACCAGATAGCTGACGGTGAAGGTGGCGGTATCGAAAAACGCTTGAACGTCGGGCCGCATGGCCGGAGCCCCCCTTAGCAAGATCTATATATTAGGCATTGCTAAATTAGATCAAGCTAATATATGACGTTCATGTTCGATCTCTCGCGTTTTGATGTCAGCCAGTTCGAGGCCAGCGCCGCGCAGGCCGCCAAGCTCCTGCGCGCCTTGGCTAACGAGCGACGGTTGATGATCCTGTGCCAACTCGCCGATGGCGAACGGTCAGTGGGGCAGATCCAGCCCCTGGTCGGCCTGTCGCAATCGGCTCTTTCGCAGCACTTGGCCGTGCTGCGCGTGGAGGGTGTCGTGGCCTCGCGCCGCCAAGCCCAGGTGGTCTGGTACCGGATCGCCGATCCCGCCGCCCTCAAGGTGGTCGGCACGCTCGCGGAGATCTTCTGCCCTCCAGCGGAGAACGCCGCCCATGACCAAGACCTTGAATCTCCTGAAGCCTGACGAAGCTGCCCGGCGCCTGGCGGAAGGCCGCGCCATCCTGATCGACATCCGTGAGCCCGATGAGTTCGCCAGGCGTCACGCGAAAGGCGCGCTGTCGCGTCCGCTGTCGAGCCTGGACGCCAAGAGGCTGAGCTTGCCGGACGCGCGCGAGGTGATCTTCACCTGCCGCTCGGGCATGCGCACCGGCGCCAACGGCGAGCGACTCATGGCCGCTTGCGGGCGTTCCGCGCACGTGCTGGAAGGCGGCCTCGACGCCTGGAACGGCGCTGGCCTGCCGATCGAGGTCGACCGCAAGGCCCCGCTGGAGATGATGCGCCAGGTCCAGATCGTCGCCGGATCGCTGGTGCTGATCGGCGTCATTCTGGGCCTGACGGTCTCGCCCTGGTTCCTGGGCGTGGCGGGCTTCGTTGGCGCGGGCCTGACCTCCGCGGGGATCACCGGCTTCTGCGGCATGGCGCGGCTCCTGGCGCTTGCGCGCTGGAACCGTCCGGTCTCGGTGTGAAATCATGGATGCGAGCCTTCTGGCCGCCGCCCTCAGCGGGGCGGTCGTCGCGCTGCTGCTGACGCTGTTCGGCGGCGGCGGTTCGGTGTTGGCCACCCCGTTGCTGCTCTATGTCGTCGGGGTCCGGGACGCGCACGTGGCGATCGGGACCTCGGCGGCGGCGGTGGCGGTCAACGCCGCCACGAGCCTCGCCGCCCACGCCCGGGCGGGTCGCGTGAAGTGGCCCTGCGCTCTGACCTTCGGCGCGCCGGGCCTGGTCGGTTCGCTGGTCGGCGCGCATTTGGCCAAGGCCGCGTCTGGAAGTCATCTGCTGGCCGGGTTTGCCCTGGCCATGGCGGCAGTCGGCCTTTCGATGTTCCGAGCGCCGCGCTCGTCGGGCGACCCGGACGTCCATATCGATCCCGACAAGGCCCTGAGGCTGGTTCCCGCCGGCGCGGCCACCGGCCTGGCGTCAGGCTTTTTCGGCATCGGCGGCGGCTTCCTGATCGCGCCCGGCCTGATGGCCGCGACTGGCATGGCCTTGGCAAACGCGGCCGCCTCGTCCTTGGTCTCGGTCAGCCTATTTGGCGCGGCGACAAGCCTGAGCTACGCCGCATCCGGGCTGGTGGATGGACGTCTGTTTCTGGCTCTGGTCGGGGGCGGCGCTGTCGGCGTCCTAGCGGGTGCGCGCCTGACCCCGCGCCTGACCTCAAGCGCCCTGCTGGCCCGCCAGCTGTTCGCGACCATGATCGTTGCCACGGCGGCCTACGTGCTCTGGCGGGCAATCGGTGCCTAAGGGGTTAACAGGTCGGCGTTCCGCATGCATCCCAAGGGCTGCTTTCCACCCTGCTCGGCTGACGCCGAGGTTCGATCACTGGCGGGGCAGCGCCAAAAGCGGCCGTTGGCGAGTCTCCAGAAACTCGACGCTCGCCCAGGCGCGGTCAGTCGTTGAGGAGCACGATCTTGCCGGTCACCGATCTGGCTTCGAGCGCGCGATGAGCCTCCGCCGCCGCCCGTAGCGGATAGGTCGCGCCGACCTCAGGGGTCACGACGCCATCCGCCACCAACTTCAGCACGGCGACCAGATCGTTTTGATAGGCGCTGGGCCGTCCATCGCGCCAGGGCTCGCTGGAGTAGGCGACCACGCCCTGCCCCTTGGCGAACAGGCCAAGGCTGGAGAACCGCGCGTTCAGGAGCAGGTCCGCCACCGCCAGCGGATTGACCTTGCCGCCTCGGCTGACATCGTAGGCGCCGTAGAACACGCCGACGCCGCCAGGACGCAGCGCCGGCATCGAGACCGTCTTGAAGTGCTTTCCGCCAAGGTGGTCGAACGCCGCGGCCACGCCGCCGCCGCTCAGGGCCATGGCCCGGGCGACGACGTCCTCCCGCGCGTAGTCGATCGGTTCGCCGCCGCGCTGGGCGACGGCGTCGGCCTTGCCGCGCGAGGCGGTACCGATGGCGCGCACGCCGGCGATGCGCGCCATGTCGAGCAGCAGACCGCCCACGCCGCCGCCAGCCCCGTGCACCAGGACCCATTCGCCTGGCGCGGGGTTGGCGATGCGATGGAGCATTTGCCAGGCTGTCACCCCGTTCAGGACCGCCGCCACCAGCCGGCCCGCATCCACCCCCTCTGGCGCGGGGACCAGCCATTGCGCCGCGACGTTGCGGCGGGTCGCGTAGGAGCCGAAGACGGTAATCCCGGCCACGCGCTGGCCGATGGCCAAGTCCTTGACGCCTGGTCCGATCGCCTCGACCCGGCCGACCAGGTCATAACCCGGCGTGATCGGCGGCTTGTGCCCCGCATAGACGCCCTGCCGCATCATGATGTCGGCATAGGCCACGCCGACCGCTTCGATCGCGACCCGGACCTCACCGGCGGCCGGTGGCGGCAGGCGGCGCTCGACCGCGGTAAGCACCATCGCCGATCCCTTGCGAGTGATGTGCATTTCGAGAGCCTGGTCGGTCATTTCGGCAGTCCTGGGGTTCGGGGGTCTCAAAGCGCGAGGCTATGCGGGCAGTCGCATCTGCTTGCGCAGGCTCTTGTCGAAGGCCTTGGCCGGCGCGAACCGGCGCAACAGCGCGATCTGCTTGGCCAGCTTGCCGGCCGGGTAGCGCAGGCGCGGCTGCGGATCGACCGCGGCCGCGCGAACCACTGCGGCCACCACCTCGGGCAACTCGGCGGTCGGCATGACCTCATCCAAAAGCGCCCGCACGCCCGCACGCGCCTGATCGTAGACGGCGATCTGGGCGTCCGCCTCTGCGGCGTTCTGGTCGAAGGTGCTGCGGATGTAGCCCGGCTCGATCAGGGAGACGCGGATATTGAAGGCCCGAACCTCATGGTCGAGCGACTCCGAATAGCCCTCCAGGGCATGCTTGGTGGCCGCATAGTGGGCGGAATAGGGCGCGGGGATCAGTCCAAGAACCGAGCTGATGTTGAGAATTCGACCTTGGCGCCGGGCGCGCATCGACGGCAGCACGGTGTTGGTCATCCGCATGACGCCGAACAAGTTGACGTCGAACAGGGCCTGGACCTGACCGATCGAGCTTTCCTCGGCCCCGCCCGTCAGGCCAAGACCCGCATTGTTGACCAGTACGTCGATCTGGCCTGCCTCGGCCAGCACTTCGGCGACCAGTTCGCGGACGGACGCATCGTCAGTGACGTCGCACACCACCATACGGACCCCATTGGGCGCAGCGACGGTCGGTCGGCGGCTGGTCCCATAGACCGTGTAACCGCTCGCGGCCAGAGCTTGGGCGCTGGCCAGGCCGATGCCGGCGGACGCTCCGGTCACCAGGGCGATCTTCTTGCGTTGAATGGTCATGGGCCTTCCCGTAGGCAGCAGGCGCAAGAGCGACGCTGCTCATTGCATTACGATCATAATGTGGAAGTATGATCGTAATTCAATGAGAATCTCGGAGGCAGGACATGCGCTATGAAAAAGGTCACCGGGACGCGTCGCGCGAGCGCATCCTGCAGGCGGCTTCGGAACGCTTCCGGGCCGACGGCATCGCCGCCTCCGGCCTGGCGCGCGTCATGAAGGACGCTGGCCTGACGAACGGCGCCTTCTATCCACACTTCGAGTCCAAGGCCGAACTGGTGCGCGAAAGCCTGGTCGCCGCCCTCGACGCGCAGGCCGGCCAAATGCGACAGATCCTTGCCGCTGACGGTCTCGAAGGGCTGATTGCGGCCTATCTCTCCCCAAAGCACCGCGACAATCCGCAGGACGGCTGCGCCACCTCCGCGCTTGCCGCCGAGATCGCGCGCGAGCCTCTGGAAACCAGGTCCGCCTACACCGGGCGCGTCGCTGCGTTCGCCGAGCTGGTCGCTGCTTACCTTCCGCCGCACGCCTCGGACCGGGAAGCCGCCGCCACGGCGCTGCTGGCGACCTGCATCGGCACGCTGCAAATCGCGCGCGCCGTCGACAGCACGGAGATGTCCGATCGCATTCTCGCGGCGGGCCGAGAAGCGGCGCTGACGCTTTTGCGAACTAGCGCATCGTCAGCGACCTAGGCGGCGTCTGACTACTTAGTCTTTGGCGAGGTCGCGCCAGTTGCCGAATTAGCAGGGGGTCACGTCAGGCGGACAGTGGTGAAGTCGTCTTCTCATCCACGCCCAGTCGGGGTTGCCCCCGCAAAGCATGGCCTTGATCCGGACATGCGCGACGATGAAAGTGGCTTCGTCCACCACCAAGAGTGTCCAATGTCCGGCAACGATCAAACTCGTCGGGCCGCGATCGGCGGCGCAGCGCTGACAATGGCCTCAGCCAGTTCCCTGGCGGCTCTAGCCGCACCACGCGCCGTCGGCGGGACGGGACTGGAGACTGGAGCGATCCGGGCCATCGGCGTTGACACGGTGCGGACGAATTATATGGGCCGTCCGGCCTTACGCGCCACGGCATTGGAAAACGTTCCAGAGCTCGATCGGCTGGTGGTGCTCGATACGCCCGCCTTCGGCGACGGCGTCATCGAAGCCTGGATAAGCGGGGCCCCGAGCGCTACAGCCAGCGCCACGGCGCGAGGCTTCGTGGGCCTGGCTTTCCGGGTGCGCGACGAAGCTCAGCTGGAGGCCATCTATCTGCGTCCAACCAACGGCCGGTCCGACGACCAGTTACGCCGCAACCATGCCGTCCAGTACATCTCTCACCCAAACTATCCTTGGGAGCGGCTGCGCGCCGAAACCCCGTCCAGGTATGAGACCTACGTCGATCTCGAACCTGGGCGGTGGACGCACGTGCGGATTGTGGTGGCGGGTTCCAAGGCTCGGCTACATGTTGACGGCGCAGAGCAGCCGACCCTGATCGTTGGCGACCTCAAGCACGGCGCCGACGCCAAGGGCGCCGTAGCGCTCTGGATCGGCCCGGGCACGCTGGCCCATTTCAGCGGCGTGAGGATCACGTCCTAGGTGTCGTGAGATCCAAGCGCCGGATCGAGACGCGGCCCAGTCTCGAAGGCTTGTTCGCAAAGTTCACGCTGCTGGCCTCCGAGCGCTGGGAAAGCCCTACACAGCAGCGCCCGCCCCCGCCTGAGCCACTCCTTCCCTGACGGTCAGGCCGTCCGCTTTTGCGGCGTGGTTGCGCCAACAGCCGACCTTCGGCCATCTTCGGAACTCCAACAGTTAGGCCCGAAACCGCGTATCGCCCCCCGCCGTTGATCGAACTGTCGAGTTGGGAGCGGACGTCCTCTGCGTCCTAGAGGCCAAGATCAGCGATGGCGTCGGACAGCTCCTGAGAGCGGAAAGGCTTGGTCAGACGCGGTAGATCCGGCGCGATGCCATGCTCCTCCGCATAGCCGGAAATGATCAGGGCCGGCATGGAGGGGCGAGAGAATCTGACGGCGCGCACGAGCTGGGCGCCGTCCATGCCGGGCATCAAGTGGTCTGTCACCAGCAAGGCGAGGTCGTCGCGTTCCCTCATCAGCATCAGAGCGCGCTCGGCTGATCCAACTTCAATGACCTCGAACCCCAAGTCCTCCAGCATCCGGGCGGTGCTCTCGCGTACGATCTCCTCGTCATCGACCAGGAGGACAACGCCGTGCCGATCGCTTGCCGCTCGAGGCTCACCCTGCCCTTCGATAGGCGCCGCGCTCAGCTTTTGGCTAACCGGCAACCAGAGCGTCACCCGGGTGCCGACACCCATCCGGCTCGCAATATCGAGCGCACCGCCGAGCTGCAGGGCCAGGCCATGAACCATCGACAACCCAAGCCCCGTGCCCTTGCCGATGCCCTTGGTTGAGAAGAAAGGCTCGATCGCCCGCTCCATGGTCGCCGCATCCATGCCAGCGCCGGTGTCAGCCACCGTGATCTTGATATAGCGCCCGTCCGTGAGGCCCTGAGGCTTGGCTTCATCCAAGGCCGACATACCCACCGAGATGCTCAATTCGCCGCCGTCAGCCATGGCGTCGCGTGCGTTAACGCTGAGATTGAGGATGGCCATCTCGAGCTGGTTGAGATCGCCGTGGGCCATGGGCAAGTCTGGCGCGATGTCGGTCACCACCCGCACCTGTGGCCCGGTCGTGCTCGACACCAGGTCGGCCATGCCCGCCACGAGGCTCGCCGTGTCGACAGCGGTCGGCTGCAGGGGCTGTCGTCGGGCGAAGGCGAGCAAACGCTGAACGAGGGTCTTGGCCCGCTCGGCCGATTGCAGGGCGCCGTCGATCAGGCGCTGCTCGCGCTCGGTGTTCAGCGCCTTTCGGCTCAACATGTCGAGTGAGCCGATGATCGGGGTCAGAAGATTGTTGAAGTCGTGGGCCACGCCACCGGTCAGTTGGCCAAGCTGCTCGACCTTCTGGGACTGGCGCAATTGCTCCTCGGCGTCGGCCAGGCGGCGCTGTTCGGCGACCCTGGAGGTGACGTCGTAGACGAACTGATAGGCGCCGGCGATCTGGCCCGAGGCGTCGCGGTAGTTGCGGAACGTCATCTCGAACCACCGGCGCTCATACCCCGCGCTCCCGAATTCGCGGATGTCGGTGTATTCCTCACCGGCGAGCGCCCGATCCCAAGAGGCCCTGACATCGGCGACGTCTCCTCGTCGCTCGCCAAGCAGCGTGATCATGTTGTCGCCAACCTGCGGCCGGGCGCCGTAGACCCGCTCGAAGGCGTCCATCCCGGCTCGATTGATCGCCAGCACCTGGTAGTCCCGGTCCATGACAATGATGATGGCGTCGGTGTTCTCCACGAGGTCGACGAGCAGACGCCGCTCGGCGATCCCCTCGGCGATCCGGCGCTCCAGATGCTGGTTCAGCTCCCGCAAAGCTTGATCATTGGCTTTGCGCGCGGTGATATCAATCGCCGTGCCGATAACCCGCAGGCAGCGGTCGCCTTCGAAGAGGCCTCGGCCCTTGGCCGCGACCCAGCGCAGGATCCCGTCTTCCAGACCTATGGTGCGGTATTCGACATCGTAGACGTCACGCACGGCGGGATCGGCCGCCGCGGCGAAGGCCCGCGCCGTCGCTTCGAGGTCATCGGGATGAAGACCGGCGTAGAAGTCGGCCAGGGTGACGGTACGGTCCGTCAGCAGGCCGAACATCGCCCTCAAGCGCGGCGGCCAGTAGAGGGTGTCGTTGACGACGTCGACGTCCCAAAGACCGATCTCGGCGGCGTCAGTCGCTAGCCGCAGCTGTTCTTCGCGCCGGCGCAGGGCCGCCTCGGCGCCGGCGCGTTCGATGTGGGCCCATGAGCGCTCGGTCACCGCGCGAATGATGGCCAGTTCGTCGTCGGTCCAGGCGTGAGGGACCTTGTCGTGAATGGCCATCAGAGCCACCAGGCGCCCGGCCTTGATCAGCGGCATGCAGATCGTCGCGGCGACACCGATGTCCTGGAACGTCTGGGCTTCGTGCGGCGCAAGTTCGGCGAGGTTATCGTTGACGATCAGCGGACGCCCCGCCCCAAGCTCCCGAACGGCCAAGACCCCGAAGTCGGCTAGACGGTAGTGGCCGACGATCGAGGGCGAGCCAGGTTCGTGCCAGTCGCCGCGGATCGTGAAGCCGTCCTCGTCCGCGTCCATATCGGCATAGGCGCAGTTGGAGACGCCCAGATGCTCGCCGACCATGCGCGTCGTAACCTGAAGGATTTCGTCGGCGGTGCTGTAGGCGCTGAGCGCCAGCCCGAGATGGTCGAGAAACTGGAAGACCCCCGCGCTGGTGGCCAGTTTCCGCTCCGCCACGACGCGCGTGGTGATGTCGAAGACCATAGCCAGAATGCCGACCGGGCGGCCCGCGTCGTCGCGAATAGGTGTGTACTCAAGGTCCATCCAGACCTGCTCGGCGCGACCAAGCCGCCAGAGCTCGAGGGGCTGGGCGGCGTAGTGGAGCGCCTCGCCCGCCAGGCCCTTTTCGAGGACGTTGCGGTTAAACCCCTCGGCTTCGGGCCAGATCTCCAGGAGCTTGCCGCCTAGGGACGCCGGGTGCCTGGGACCGCAAACCTCGGCATAGCCGTCATTGTAGATCAGGCGCCCCTCGGCTCCCCAAAGCACCACCATTGGCACGCGCGAGGACAGTACGGTCTGCACGGCGAAGAAAAGCTCCGCCGGCCAGGCTGCGATCGGCCCCAGGTCGGTCGCGCTCCATTCATGGGCGCGGATCAAATCGCCGACCGCGCCGCCCCCCTGCAACTGGCGAGGAACCGCAGGCCTCGGGACTTGAGCATCGGCTTTGAAATCGTCCACGGCCCACTCTCTTTGAGCCGTAGCGATAGCCGAACAGTTCGGGCTCGAAAAGTCGATCGACGAGATCAAATCGATCGCGAGTCTCCCCCTCGTGGCGGCCCGTCTGGCCGGGGTCGACCTCGAAGGCTCGGCAGAAGCTGGCGCTGGCGGCGATGACGATCAGATCATCACCTAGAAGCAGGGTCGGTTCGGACGCGCTGGCGATGATCGCCATCGCCAGGCCATGGCCGGCGTCGACGTGCAGAATGGGGTGGGCAGCCATGGCTGTCCTTCGCCGACCAGAGGCTCGCGAAGCGAAAGCCATACCTGGCTTGGAATATCTTGGAGACCGCTCGTGAACTCGATGCGGATGAGGCCAGCACCACATCACGTCCAGCTTGGAAGGGCGGGCCTCTTATTCGGCCCTACGAGAATTCATGCGTCGACTATCGGCGTCGGCGCCATCATGGCGATGACCAGATCAAGAAGCGCCGAAGGCCGGTAGGGCTTGGGAAGATATCGACCGTTCGCCGGCAGATCGACGGGCTTTGGGACAGCCGCCCCCGAGGTGGCGATGATCGGCAGTTTGGGCCAACGCAGAGCCGCCAGACGCGCAAGCCCCAGGCCGTTGATTTCGCCGGGCATGTCCACGTCGGTGAACATCAAGGCGATGTCGGGTCGGGCGTCCAGCAGCACGAGCGCCTCGCGGGCGTCAACGGCTTCCAAGGCGTCGTAGCCGGCGTCTTCCAGGATGTCGCAGGCCAGCATGCGGACCAGCACCTCATCCTCGACGACCAGCACGACTTGCGGCGCCGCGCGGGCTCCGTCCGCGGTCTCGCCGCCCTCACTGCCCATCGAAATGCCCCTGGCGCGACCTGCGCGCCGAAAGGCGCAAGCAACGTCGACTACCCGACGTAACCCGAGGCGAGCGTTTTAGTTGCGTCGCCGTTGGATAATCATTCCCAGGCCCGGGCTTCGGCGCCATGGCCAAAAGCCATCCCGTGCACCTTTGGAGACACGGCCCCTTTGTCTCGCGAACAGATCGCAACCCACACCAAACCCTGGCGTTGTCCTGCCCCGGGGAAAGCGCTGATCGGGTTGGAGGTTTGTTTTGAGCGACGCGACCTTGTCCTTGGAGGACCAAGGCCCGATCGATCGGCGGGATCTGGTGTTCGTCGCCGTGGATCGTACGCGCACGCCGATGGTCATCTGCGATCCGCGGCAGATCGACAACCCGATCATCCTGGCCAACCAGGCCTTCTTGGATCTGACAGGCTATGCGCTCGCCGAGGTGATCGGCCGCAACTGCCGTCTGCTGCAAGGCCCCCAGACGGCCCGCGCGGCGATCGACGCCATTGGCCAAGCCGTGCGGGAGGCGCGCGACGTCGAGGTGGAGATCCTCAACTACCGCAAGGACGGTTCGACCTTCTGGAACCGGGTCAGCCTCAGCCCCGTGCACGACGAGGCCGGCAGGCTGATCTACTTCTTCGGCTCGCAGGTCAACGTCACCCAACATCGCTTTGCGCAGGCCAGCGAGGCCGAGGAGAACCGCATCCTGCTGCGTGAGATCGACCATCGGGCGATGAACGCCCTGGCGATCGTCGAGGGCATCGTGCGGCTCAGCCGCGCCCAAGACATCCAGCAATACGCCGCGGCGGTGCAGCAACGGGTGCAGGCCCTGGCCAGGGCCCATGCCTTTCTCTCCGAGAGACGTTGGCAGGCCGCCCCGCTGGAAGACGTCCTGCGGCTGCAAATCGAGCCCTATGGCCTGGGCCGTGCGACTCTGGACGGGCCCCACATTCAGGTCAGGGCGACGCTGATCCAGCCTCTGGCTCTGGTATTCCATGAGATGATCGCCAACGCCGCGATCCATGGCTGCCTGTCGGCGCCGGCCGGCGGCTTGGCCGTGCGTTGGGCCCCGCACAATGATGCCAGCGGCTTTCACTTGGTCTGGGAAGAGACTGGCGGGCCGCCGCCGCGGCAGCAACGCACGTCGGGCTTCGGTTCGGCCATGGTCGCCGCGATCATCGAGCGCCAATTGCGCGGCCAGGCGCGTCTGGACTGGCCGCCCACAGGCCTGCGGGCGGAATTCACCGTGCCGGACGCAGCCGGCGAGCCCGCGCCGTTTCGGGTCGCCGCCGGCGGTTGATCGCACATCGGACACGTCAATTCGGATCCAGGGCGCTACTCTTGGATGGCGCGCAGGCGCGCAGTCGTCGTCCAGGCCCACAACCAAGCCTCCACGACTCGTCCGGTTCTGGACATTGCCTTGGCCGGCGCAGCCTTAAGGTTCTGCACGCATTAGCATTGAGCGGCTGCGATGTCCGTGCGCTGGCGGCGGCCGCATTAACCCCCAGCGACCAGGAACAACGCCATGCTCACCGACAGCCTCAGCTGCTCTGGAGGGGAAGCAGGTAAGATCTCCGCCGAGCAAAGACGACGCATAAACGCTATTCTAGACGACAACCAAGTCATGACGCTGGCCACGAACCGTCCCGACGGTTGGCCTCAGGCCACGCCGGTAAACTACCTCCATAATAGCGGCCTGTTGTATTTCGTCGTCGCCCGCAACAGCCAAAAGCTGGCGAATATCAAGCAGGACGGCCGGGTGTCGATCACGGTTGGCGGCGCGAGGAAATCTCAAACCTCGGGACTCTCGATAGCGGCCATGGTCACGGAAGTGACCGAGGGTGAGCAGATCGCGCAGCTGAACACCTTGTTGTGGAACACTCCCGCCGGGAAGGCGTATTCACCTCACCCGGGCGCCAACAGCATAGCGGTGCTGAAGGCGACGCCACGGATCATCTCGCTTATCGACTACGCATTGCCGCCAGGCCAAGCCCAGACGATCTTGATCAAGGAGCCCGGGCCCAGAGGCGCGATATCGGGCTGGTGAGCTTCTGGCCAGCGACCTCCGCTTGCCGCGCATGCCCACCCTTGCGGGCAAACTTGCGCCATCTTCGGCCAGCGTCGTGACGCTGACCGAAGTGTAAGGATCGCTTGCAGCCTAGCTAAGCGCCACGCCTGGTCGCCTGCCCGACCGCTCCCGAAACTCCAAGGACTGGCCAGGCCGCGCCAAGCAAGGGCTGCGCGCCATGATGCCTGCCTACGGCTCCTTCCTGGGCAAGCAGAGGGACCTTTCCCCGGCTTCGAACTGGCCCCAAGGAGCATGTGATCAGCGAGCGCACGGGGGTGGGGGCAGCGGCGCTTTTGCCGCCCCCCTGGACAGCTACCTGCGCAACAACAGGATCGAAGACCTCTATGTGATGGGCTTCGCGCTCAGGCAGTGCGTCGATTCGACCGTGCGCAAAGCTCCCGACCGCGGCTAGGCGCCCATGGCGCTGATCGGCTCGTCCAGCGCCTTGCGGACGGCGACGGCCAGGTCACTGACCTTGAAGGGCTTGCGCAGGACGGCTTCGGAATCCACCAGTTCTCGAATGGCGCTCGCATCGGCGTAGCCGGTGATCAGCAGCATGCCAAGGTCGGGAATGACTTGCCGCGCCTGTCTGGCGACCTGGGCGCCGTCCATGCCCGGCATGGCGAAGTCGACCACCATCAGGTCCGGCCGATCCTCGACCAGGCGCGCAAGTCCCTCCTGGCCGCTCGCCGCTTCGGTGACGCGGTAGCCCAGCGATCTCAGGCACTGGACCAGGAACCGGCGCACGCTGGGGTCGTCGTCGATCACCAGGACGCGCTCGCCCGCGCTGAGAGGGGCCTCGTTTGGCGGGATGTCGCTGGGCCGGACGCGATCGTCCGCCTCGGTGATCGGCAGCCAGATCTCGATCTTTGACCCGACGCCGACGGTGCTGTCGATCCGCACTGCGCCGCCTGACTGGGTGGCGATGCCGTATACCTGGCTTAGACCCAGCCCTGTTCCCTTACCCACGCTCTTGGTCGTGAAGAAGGGGTCGAACACCTTCTGGAGCAGATCCTCGGGGATGCCATGGCCCGTGTCGCTGACGGCGATCACGACGTGGTCGCTGGGCTGCAGCCCCTCGTGCCACTCATCGGAAATCCGGCTGGAGATGCTCACCGTGCCGCCGTCGCCCATGGCGTCGCGGGCGTTGATGGCCAGGTTCAGCACCGCCAGTTCCAGCTGGTTGGCGTCGGCCTTGGCCCGCGCCGTTCCAGCGCCCAGCGCCATGCGGACCTCGACTGTGTGGCCCAGGGTCCGGGTCAGCAGATCGTCCATGCCGGTGATCAGCGCATCGACTTCCACCGGCTGCAGGTCCAGTTGCTGGCTGCGCGAGAAGGCCAGCAATTGCGCGGTCAGCTTGGTGGCGCGCTCGACGCCTTCGCGGGCGTTGGCGGCCATGCGCTTGACCCGCTCGTCGTCGCTGCGCCGCTCGATCATGTCGATATTGCCCACGATGGCGGTCAGCAGGTTGTTGAAGTCGTGGGCTATCCCGCCGGTCAGCTGGCCGATGGCGTCCATCTTCTGGGCCTGGACCAGGGCGGCCTGGGCCTGCTCGCGCTCGCTGATCTCGGCCAGCAGGCGCTCGTTGGCGCGCTGAAGCTCGCCAACGCTGTCGGCGATGCGCTGCTCGAGGGTCTCGTTGAGCAGCCGCAGCTGCGCCTCGGCGGTCTTGCGAGCGGTGATGTCGAGGCTGATCCCCGACATTCGCCGCGGCTTGCCGGGTTGAATTCGGTTGAGCCGTCCCCGCACCTGCACCCAGTGCAGCGCGCCGTCCGGCCAGAAAATCCGGTACTCGACGTCGTAGTCTTCGGCGCGGGCGATCGAGGCGTTCAGCGCGCCCGCGCGCAGGGCCATGTCCTCGGGGTGAACGGCCGCCTCGATGCTGGCCAGCGTCAGAGGCTGGTCGGGTGAGTGGCCAAAATGCGCGCGCGCCACCGTCGAGGTGGTCAGGGCCCCGCTGTCGAGATCCAGATCCCACGCCCCTAGCTTGCCGGCCTCCAGGGCGAAACGCAGCTGCTCCTCGGCCTTGGTCTGGGCGAGCAGGTGATCGCGCGCGCCATACTGGCGATGCCGGGCGCGGATCGCCGAATGCGCGGCGCTGATGAGCGTCTCGGCGTTGATCGGTCGCTCCAGCAGCACGACGTTGCCGATCGCCCGCAGGCGTTCGGCGTCGGCCTGGGTGCGCTTGCCGGGCTGCTTGGTGACCAGCACGATGAACGGGAAGTCCGACCAGGTCGGTTGCTGGGCCAGCCAGTCGGTCAGGGCGTCGGTGGCGCCCTGGGCCAGGGCCTCTTCGGTGAGGATCGCCGCGCCGGCCTCGTCGCCCAGCGCCTGGGTCAGCCCGCCGAGGTCGCCGCAGATCTGCGAGGCGTGACCGACATGGGCCAGGGTCTCGGCGATGACCGTCGCGTCGCGCCCCCGCGGCGCAAGGATGAGGATCGGCTTAGGCATTCGTCGGCCGATTGTTCTCCTCGCCCAGCATGTCGATCTTGCCCTGGTAGGACGGCAAGCCGGACATCACGCCCTGGAAGTCGGTCAGCGCCTGGCCCACCTCGATGCCGTGCTCGGTCAGGCGGATCTCGCGGATGGTCTTCTCATGCGCGGCGGTGCGGCTCTTGACCGCCGAGATCGCCGTCAGCACCGAACCGGCGGCCTCAAAGAAGCGAAACAGCAGGATGCCGTCGCTGAGATAGCTAAGGTCGATGTCGCTGCGGACCTCGCCGATGAATCCGTGCTGGCCAAGGATCAGCAGGGTGACCACGCCCTGCTGGTTGAGATAGGTCAGCAGCTCGTGCATCTGCAGCAGCAGGAACTTCTGCCCAGGCATGGCCTGGAGGTAGGCGTTGAGGCTGTCGATCACGACCGTCTGTACGCCCAGACGCTCGACCGCGTCGCGGACGTGGAAGGCGAATTCGCCCGGCGACAGCTCGGCCGGGTCGATCGCGCGAACGAGCAGACGGCCGCTATCGATATGGGGTTGCAGATCCATGCCCAACGCCTTGGAGCGCGTCAGCAGGGTCATGAGGCCTTCGTCGAACAGATAGTAGGCGACCCTCTCGCCGCGCTCCAAGGCGGTTAGGGAGCAGCGGACCGATGTTGTTGTCTTGCCCACGCCCGACGGACCGCTGATCAGTGTATTGGTGCCGCGCGTAAGCCCGCCGCCCAGCAGCGCGTCGATGCCCAGCGCGCCGGTCGAAACCATTTCCTGGGTGAAGGTCGCGGGATGGTCGGCCGCCACCAGGCGCTCGAAGACCCGGATGCCGCCTGTGTCGAGCGAAAAGTCGTGGAAGCCGCCGCGGAACTTGATGCCCCGCATCTTGACCACTTCGAGCTGGCGGCGCTGGGCGCCATATTCGTGGGTCATCCGCCGCAGACTGATCACGCCGTGGGCGATGCTGTGCAACTGCAGGTCGCCGTCCTCGGCGGTCTGGTCGTCGAGCAACAGCACCGTGCAACGGCGCGTGGCGAAGAAATGCTTCAGCGCCAGGATCTGGCGGCGGTGGCGCAGCGGGTTCTGGGCAAGCAGCCGCATCTCCGACAGGCTGTCGAAGACGACGCGGAGCGGCTTGGTCTCCTCGACCTGCTTCATCACCCCGCGCGTCGTTTCGCCCAGTTCAACATCGGAGGGGTGCAGAACCGACTGCTCGCTGTCGGGATCCAGGCCCTCTTCGCTGACCAGTTCGAACAGGTCGATGCCGTCCAAAGACCAGCCGTGGCTGGCGGCGGCGGCCCTGAGCTCGGGCTCGGTTTCCGAGAGGGTGATGTAGAGCCCGCTCTCGCCCAACTCCCGTCCCTTGAGCAGGAACTGCAGCGCCAGGGTGGTCTTGCCCGAGCCGGGCGTGCCCTCGACCAGATAGATGCGATCGCGCGTCAGGCCGCCGCCCAGGATGTCGTCAAGCCCCGGCACTCCGGTGCTGACACGGCTCTCGACCCTGGCTTCAGACATGCTCGCTCCGCAAACGACGCGCCTGCCCCCTTATGCGGCGCACAGCCGGAGTAACGCTGAAGACAAGGCTAAGTTCAGTTCCCATGCGGCGAACCGGGGCGCAGTCTGGCGGCGCATCGGATAGCCGACACACGCACGGGAGAGGAACCACAGGTCCTTGGCCCAGGCTCTGCCAACAACATTGGGGAGCGCCGGGAGCTGCACGATGCCCAGGGCTAACGAGACCTTCAGCGCCAGTCGCTGACGTTGGCGCATCTGCCGCAACTGGACCTTCCGCGCATATCTGACAGCGCGACGGTTCGCGAGGAAGAAACGCGGCGCGAAAGCTTGAAAGGCCGTGCATCAGACCTATCAAACTGTGGACATCGATCCAGCGAAAACCAACCGGAAACCATCCTGCGCGACAACCCGGCCCTTGGATTAAGCCGTGAGGTTTGGTCATGGATTTTCAGGAACACGCACACCACCACCACCACATTCGCGAAGCGCTCGCCGCGGCCCTCAATGAGCGCCGCCCCGTCGATCCCGCCGCCTTGCGATCGGATCGACATTGCCCCCTCGGTTACTGGATCCACGGCGAGGGCGCCCGGCGTTGGGCCGGCAACCATGCCTTCCTAGGCTTGCTGGAAAGCCATCGCGCCTTCCACCAGCAGGCGGGTTTGGTTGCCGACCAGATCAATCGCGGGCAGTGGACCGAGGCTCGAAGATCGCTTCGGCAGGGATCGCCTTTCGTTCTGGCGGTTGCGGACTTAGCCGCCGCCTTGAGGCGAATGCGGGCGACGGCTGGATCGGTTGCGGCCTAGCTAAGCGCGCCGCGCCAAGGCCGCCCCGGTTTGCGCCCCGTGAGGTGGAAACAAGAAGCGGCCGGCGCGCGCGCCATCACGCAGTCGGATCTCCAAGACCACAGGCTCGCCGGCGTCCGCCAGGCGATGGGCCAAGTCACGCGCGGCCTGCTCGGCGCGGGCGCCGGTGGCAAACTGGAGGGGACCGCCCCTAAAGTCGCCGCGAACGATCCAGCCGTCGCTAGACGGCTCGACAAAGATGAAACAAGGCATGGTCATAGCGCAAAACAGTGAGCGGAGCGAAGTGGCGGCCGGCCCTCCGGTGGCCGGCCGCCCGCCCCAACTCAAGAGAACATGTCGCGGTCCAGGCGGCGCAGCGCGGACAGGACCTCGCTGAGCGGCACAGGCGCGGGCGTTCCCAAGAGCCATCTCTGACTGGGCCGGTGCTCGACCGCGCTGGCGTCCGACGCCCAGGCCGCCAGGATTTCGCGCTTTTCGGCGAGATCGAGATCCTGATCCTTCAGCACCTCCAAGGGGTGGAGGAAGCCGAACGCCGGCCGAACCGGCCATGGCCGAGCCCGGTCGTTTGCATGGGTGTGCGTGCGCATGGCCAGCTCCTTACGCGGCCTTGCGCGTTTTAGCCGGCTTGAGCTCCAGCGCCTGTTGGCCCGCGCCGACCCCGATCGCGATCTGCTTGGGTTTCAAGGCCTCAGGCACCTCGCGGACCAGATCGATCGACAAGACGCCATGGGCGTGGAAGGCGTCCTTGACCACGACATAGTCGGCCAGCTCGAACCGGCGCTCGAAAGCGCGGTGGGCCAGGCCCTGGTGCAGGAAGGTTCGCGCGCCCTGGTCTTGGTTCGCCGCCCTTCGCCCCTTAATCACCAAGAGATTGGGCTCGGCCACGACCTCGAGATCCTTGGGCGCGAAGCCCGCGACCGCCAACGAAATGCGGTAGGCGGTCTCGCCGGTCTTCTCGATGTCGTACGGAGGATAGCTGGCGCTCCCTTCGGTGCGAAGCGCTGTCTCGACGAGATCGACCATGCGATCCACACCGATCATGGAGCTGTAGAGAGGGTTGAAATCAAAAACGGTGCTCATTTCCATCTCCTCGAAAGCAAGTTGGACATGAGGGGCGCCGAGCCAAGCGCCATGCGCCCCAGGGCCAGGCCCCGTCGGCGCCCGGCAAGCAGGCGATGAATTAGGACGCGGCCGAAAAGCGTCAAGACGCTCGCATCAGAAATTTTTCGATCCTTGAACCGAAGCGTTGCACGGCCTGAACCCGAGGCTGAACCTCGCCGCTGTGCATCACTGTTGGAGATTAGGTCAACGATCATCCTGAGCGGTGATCTCGGCGACCAAACACGACCCGTGTGAGACCTTGCGCCTGGTCGCCTCAGTCCCCAAACGCGAAAGCCTGGGGAGGCCGCGCGCTCAGCACGGCTTCCCATCTTGAAATGGTCGCCGGAGAAATGCGCCTAGTGGCGGCCTTCGGCGAATTCCTCGACCATCTTGGCGCAAAAGGCCGGTAGGTCGTCGGGCTTGCGCGAGGTGACCAGGCCGTTGTCGACCACCACGTCCTGGTCCACCCAATTGGCGCCGGCGTTCGTCAGGTCGGCTTCCAGCGACGGCCACGAGGTCATCTCCTTACCCTTGACGGCGCCGGCGTTGATCAGCGTCCAGGGCCCGTGGCAGATCGCGGCGATCGGCTTCTTCGTCGTCACGAAATGCTTGATGAAGTCGATGGCCTTGGGCTCCAGCCGCAGGGCGTCGGGGTTCATCACCCCGCCCGGCAGGACGATGGAGTCGTAGTCTTCAGGCTTGGCGGCCGAGAGTTCGCGATCGACAAGCACCGTGCGGCCCTTGTCATGGTGTTCCCAGCCTTGGATCTGCCCGCCCTTGGGCGAGACGACCTCGACCTGCGCGCCGGCGGCCTTCAGGGCCTCGACCGGCTTTTCCAGCTCCGACTGCTCGAAGCCGTCGGTGGCGAGCACGGCGACCTTTCGGCCGGCCAGGGGTTGATCGGGCATGGGAGGACTCCTCGGCAAGCGGCAGGGATCAAGTCTTGGCGGAAACCCGGTCTGGCGAGCGGCGGTTCCAATCAGCGCCGACAGCGGAAAAGCCAGAAGCCGTTTCCGAGATTTCGGCGCCGTTCGAGGTGCTAAACCCCCTTAGTTATGGGCGTGATGCTCGGCGTTGCGCTTGCGCGTCGCGGCCGCCTTCTTGGCCGAGGCCGAGCGGTCGGCGGCGCTGCGATGGGCCGACGCTTTGCCCCCCGCCTTGCCGCCCTTATGCGCCGCCGGATGACCCGTGGACTTTCCGCGTCCGGAGCCGCCCTGCTTCTTGCCGCCGCCGTCGTCCTTGTTGACCGTGGCCCAGGCCCGTCGCTCGGCTTCCTTCTCTGAAACGCCCTTAGCCTCATAGCCTTGCGCAATGTGGTCGGCCTTGCGTTCCTGCTTGCCGGTGTATTTCGATTTGTCACCTTGAGGCATCTGACGTCTCCGTTGAGATGGGTGGTGCAACGCCCACAAAATTCCCGCCGCCCCACCCCGTTCCCACAGTAAAGTCAGTCGCTTAGCTCGAGTTTGGATGTCGCATTTCCGACAGAGGAACAGGCAGAGGATATCCATCGTTTGCCTCTCGCCACGTCCATCGCGCGGCCAACATCAAGATGGAAAGCAGATGACCATGAGCCAGAACCGCGACAACCAAGGCCTGCAGCAACAGCCCAACGACGCCCAGCGCCAGCAGGCCGGGCAGCAGAACCAGCAGGGCGAGACGCGCCAGCCCCAGCAGCAAGACCAGAACCCTCAGCAGGCTCAGCCGGGCCAGCAAAACCAGCAGGCCGATCGTGAACGCCGCCCCAATGAAGGCGTCGAAGGCACGGACCAGGACGGTCTGAGCAACGGCGGCGTCACTGGCGGTAACGGCGACATCCGTCCGGGCCCCGACGGCCGCGCTGAACGTTGAGCCTTCGGAGGGCCGCTCTCGAGCGGCCCTCTTTCCGTCCACCATCTTGATCGCGCGCCCGTACGTGGTGAGCCTTCGCCATCGACGCGGCGAAATCGGAGGCGACGATGACCTGCGTTTTCGAGGTCTCCCCGTTTGAGGGGGGCTGGTCGGTCAAGCTCTGCGACACCGGTGAAGTTCTGTTTTTCGAAACGGGCGGACAGGCCGAGCGGGAAGCCAGGCGGCTGGCCGCGAAGCATCCCGGCGGCGCGCGCGTGCAGGTTTTGGATCTAAGGCGCCAATTGGCGGGTGAGTGGATGCCGCAGGGCGACCCGATCTTGCCAGTCGGGTCGTACGCCCAGGCCTAACCCCACGCCTTTGCCGAGGCGCGGGCCCTGGAACGGAGACAAATCATGTCCGATCAGAACGCCGAAGGCGGAAAGGCTAACGAGGCGGAGGCCCCGGGCGAATTCACGGCCCTGGGCGGGAGGAAAGCGGTCGAGCGAACGGGGAAGCGGTCACAAGCCAAGGCGGGGCCCGATGGCGGCGCATCCGCGGACGTTGGCGACACCTTCAAGTCCGGTCCTAAACGGAGGTGAGCGGATGAAGAGCCATTGGCAAAAAGACAAGGGGATGAGTTATGTCCAAGGTCGCTGACCATAAATGGTCGGCCAAGGTCACCAAGACGAGTGATGCGCTCGGGCCTGAAGGCCCACCTCTTCGAGCAGGACGATCCCAGGATCGCCGCCTCCCTCAAGCGTTCGGCCGAGCATAGCCACCAGCGCAAGGGCACGCCGTTTCAGTCGGCGATGTCGATGCTCACCTTCTGCATAAACCGCGCAGGCGACAACCTGTCGGCCGAGCGCAAACAGGTGCTCAACGCCGCCAAGGATGAACTGCGCCAGCAGTTTGGTCGCAAGCCGGCTTAGCGACACGTGCGGCGTCTCCCCGGAAGCCGACATTGGCTTGGCTCCAGAAGCTGTACGTTCGGCGCGCCATGCGCCGGCGCGAGATCGGCCCGTTGCGGACATCGGCACTATCCGCCTGTCAGCGCCTAATGGAATGGCAATGCCCCCTTGTCGGGTCAGCGACATCGATGGACTGCTCTAAAGCTGGATGATCCCACGGCGGTGGCCGACGGTGACCGCCTGGGTGCGGTCGGTGACCTCCAGCTTGTTGAAGATGCTGCGCATGTGGCCCTTCACCGTGTCCTCGGACAAGGCCAGGTCGCGGGCGATCTCCTTGTTGGCCTGGCCGGTGGAGACACGACGCAACACGTCGATCTCGCGCTCGCTCAAGGGTTCGGCCGTGGCGTTGATGGCGATGTCGTGCGCCACCTGCGGGTGCAGTTGGCGCTTGCCGGAATGGACGGCCCGGATCGTGTCGATGAGCTCGCGGCGCAGGCTGCTCTTGAGCAGATAGCCGCTAGCGCCGGCCTTGAGGGCGCGCAGAGCCCGCACGTCGCCCGCATAGGTGGTCAGGACGATGATCCGGGCGCGGGGCGCCTGGGCGCGTATGGCGGCGATGGCCTCGACTCCGTCGATGTCCGGCATCTGCAGGTCCATCAGCACGATGTCGGGACCGGTTTGGGCGAACAGGGCCACGGCCTCGGCGCCGTCCTTGGCCTCGCCGACGACAACCATGTCGCCCTCGGCCTCGAGCACCGCCGCAACGCCTTCGCGCAGCAGAGGGTGGTCGTCCACGATCAGCACCGAGATCCTTCCCCCAAGCATGCTCACGCAGTCACCTCCGAACGCGGCGCACGCCGCCAGATCTTGCGCCACGGCGCTGATCGCCGTTTCGCATGGGCCAAGCCTCCCGGGATGATCAGCTCGATCTCCGTGCCCTGGTCGGTCCGGCTTCGGATGGTCAATGCCCCACCGATCTTCCTGGCGCGCTCCTGCATGCCCCATAGGCCGAAATGCCCCTCGCGGCCGCCCGCGTCCAGCACCGCCTGGTCTATGCCGACGCCGTCGTCGCGCACGCGGACGCACAACCGCCTGGGATCATAGGTGACGTCGATGGCGATGTGCGAGGCCTCGGCATGGCGATGGGCGTTGAACAGCGCCTCGACCACGATGCGCTCGATCTCGTCGGCGACCACCGGATGGAGGTCCAGCACAGCCCCTTCCACTGTCACCTGCGTTCGCGCCGCATGGGGCAAGCTCATCTGCTCGGCGACGTCGGCCAGGGTGGCGCCCAGGTCGCTGGCGGCGTCGGCGCGCAGGCTACGGACCCGGTCGCGGGCCTCGACGACGACGTCCTCGGCGCGATCGAGAGCCTTTTCCAGCTGTTCGCGAGCCGGTGAGCCTGGCGGCACTTGCCGGCTGGCCGACTGAAACTTCAGGATCAGCCCCTGCACGCCCTGCAGCAGGGTGTCGTGCAGTTCACGGGCGATCCGCTCGCGCTCGGCCATCCGCTCGCGCAGGCCAGCCTGCAGGCGTTCGCTGACGCTGCGCAGGCGCAGGCGGTAGGCCAGCACCGCCAGGGCGGCCGCCGCCGCCAGGCACGCGGCCAGGAAAAGTCGGCTCTGGAACAGGGTCGGCGGCAGGTCGAGGGCCAAGCTCGCCCCCTGCTCGTTCCAAACCCCGTCGTTATTGGCGGCCTTGACGCGGAAGACGTACTTTCCGGGTCTGAGGTTGGTGTAGAAGGCCGATCGCCGAGCGCCGGCCTCGACCCAGTCCTTGTCGACGCCTTCCAGCCGATAGCGGAAGCGCACCCGCTCGGGAACCGCTAGGCTCAGCGCGGTGTAATCGATCTGGAGGCTTCTGGCGCCCCTGGGCAGGACGACGCTCTGGAGATTTCCGCTTCGGACGCCGTCGATCACGACGCCCTGTATCGCCACTGGCGGCACGATCCGATTGAAGGGCTGGCGCGCGGGATCCAGCGAGGCGACCCCGTTCGTTGTCGCGATCCAGACGCGGCCATCGCCGCCAACCGCCAGGTCGGCGCGATAGCGGAACGAGGCGGGACCCGGCAGCCCGTCCTTGAGATCGTAGATCCGCGCCGGCAAAGCCGCGTTCGGATCGTCGAACGCCCGCGCCAGGTCGCGATTTTGCATCCGCACCAGGCCCGCCGCGCCGAAAAGCCAGGTTTCCTCCGCCGTCTGCGCGAGGCCATGGCTCAAGCCCAGGAAAGAAAACCGGTCCCGTGAGATGAACTGGGTGGCCTGATCCTTGAAGCGAGTCAGCCCCCTGTCGCTGCCCGCCAGGACGCCCAGCGGCCCCGCGGCCATGGGCATCGTCCCGCCGCGGACGGCGCGGGGCAATGTCTTGATGTGATGAAACGTTCCACCATCCCAAAGCACCGCCCCTAGGCCGGCATCGATCACGACCCGTCCCTCCGTGTCGGCCACCAGGGCAGTGACCGAACGGCCGAGCGGCTTGGGCTGGAGGTGGGTCCAGCGGTGACCATCATGGCGGAAGAGCCCGGCCATGAAGGCCGCAACCCAGCCGTTTCCGGCCCCGTCCTGCGCGCAGGCGCTCACCCGGGTATCGGAGCTGCTGGGAAGGGAGACCGGCGAGACCTTGTCGCCATCGACGCGGACCATCGTCTCGCCAAGCCCGACCCAGAGGCCGCCGCCCGGCGCGTCGCACAGGGCGCTCGGATGCTTGAGGCCGCGAACGACGGGAGTCAGCGGCTCGCCAGGCCTGGCCCGATAGAGGGTGTCAGAGTCCGTGATCCAGACCACGCCGCGCGCGTCGGCGAAGACGATGTAGCCGTAGGGCGAGCTGGCCGGCACGACGGGCTCGGGCGTGATGCTCGTGGCCCGCCAGCGGTCCAGTCCCCTTACTGTGGCGACCCAGATGCTGCCCTCGCGGTCCTCGAACACCTCGTAGGCCATGGCCGAGGTCAGACCCTGGCCTGCGGAAAAGGTCTCGGGTCGTTGCGCGCCCGCGCGAATTCTGAACACGCCATCGGGGTGCTGGGCGCCCCAGAGATTTTGGTCCCGATCGATCATGATCCTGGTGATGCGGCTGGCGCTGGCGTGCCGATATGCCGAGCGCGCCGCTGGCGGCCCCGCCAACAGCCGCGTGCCTCGGGCGTCGGACGCCCAGATGCGGCCAGCGCGGTCCTGGGCCAGGCCCACGCCCTGGGCGAGATCGGTACGCACCATTGAAAAGCGGCGGGCGCCGGGCGCCAGTCTCGCGACCGCTCCGTTCAACCCGACCCACAGGGCCCCGTCCCGCGCCACCAGCAGGTCCGTGAGCTCCCGGTCGGGGAGGCCCCCTTCTACGGCCATCGGCGTCCATGCCCCGCCGGAGAACCGCACCAGGCGGGCCTTGGCGCGTGTCGTCGCCGCCCAGATGGAGCCATCCAGGCCCTCGGCCATCCGAAAAACGACTTCGTCGAAGATCTTGGGATCGTAGAGGACGCGGGAGCGGCCATTCTCGAATACGGCGATCCCGCCTTGCTCGTAGCCGGCCCAGAGCGCTCCTGAGCGCGTGACCAGCAGGCTGACCACGCGGTCAGTCATGGCGTGGGCCGTCGGCGGCGCGCTAATCGGCTGGAAAGTCACGCCGTCGAAGCGAATGAGGCCTTGAGGCGTGCCAAGCCACAGGAAGCCTTCAGGCGTCTGGGCGATGGCTTCGATGCCGGCGGGAGCGCCGTCCTCGAGGGTCCAGCGCGAATGTTTGTATTGTGCAAGGCCGCGTTCCGGATCCAAGGCCCTTGCCGGCGCCGTGGCGAACAGGCTGGCGACGAGAAACGCCGCTCCCAATACCTTCGCCCCGCCCAACCGCATCACACCCTCAAGACGGCCCCTGCAAGACGAGCTACACCCGCAAAGCCGGGACGCTCAATATCGAGCGGGTTGTCGCACGACCACCCCTTCGGAGCTTTTGGCCGCGAACTTGGCCTGCCAGCATCGGCGCCGTGTTTCATACATTCCCCCGCTTCCCCAAGGGCCTCAGCGGCCTTGGCCTGCTCGCCAGCCGGCTTGCGGCGTCTGCGGTCGCACCGGCATGCTGCCTGCTGTTGCCGACCTCGGCGTCCTGGCGCGTTCTGGCCTTGCTGAGCGCGGCCGCATTGATCATTGGCCTTTTGGGCAGGATCGCAGCCCTCGTCCTGGCCATCGCCTTCACCATGCTTCTCCCCCGCGCTGAGGGGGCCGCGCGGGCGTTTCTGGCGGTCAACGCCCTGCACGCAATAGCGATCATGCTGGCCGGTTCAGGCGGCTACTCCCTCGACGCCCATCTCTTCGGCCAGCGGGTTATTCGCGTCCGCCCTTGCGGCCGCACTTTAGTGTAGCCCCGCCATAGCCGTCCCGGGTCTTACCTGCAGCGCGGGAAGATCAGATCCTGGCAGCGCTATCGACACAACGAGCTTCCCATGCCTTCCGACCCGGCCGCGCTTGACGATAGGACCAGACCCAGGCTCACAGGGATATTCCCTGCCGCAGGCAGGTCCGCCATAACCCGCGCCCGTTGGGGATTGGCGCCCCATCTCTTGCAGCGCGCCCCGGGGGCGTCCCGGCTAGTCCGCCAGCTTCGCGCGAAGATGCTGCACTTGCTTGTTCAAGCCATCGAGGTCCTCGGCGGTCATTCCCGACCGAGAGGCCAGGGTCTGTCCCAGGCAGTCGCATTCCTTGAGCAGGGCTCGCCCCGCGTCGGTCAGGCGGACCTGGACCTGGCGCTCGTCGGCGGCGCTTCGCTGGCGCACGACAAGACCCGCCTGCTCAAGGCGCTTGATCGGGGGCGTCACGGTGCTGGACTCCAGGAAGAGCCGCTGGGCGATCGCGCCGACGGTGGCGCCGTCGGCCTCGCCCAGAACGTTCAGGACCAGATACTGCGGATAGGTGATGCCCATCGCATCGAGCATGGGCTTGTAGGTGCGGTTGATCGCCATGCTCGTGGCGTAGAGCGAAAAGCAAACCTGGTCGTCGAGCGGGATAGGCACGGTTGTTCCTCTCTGGGCTACCCAACGCTCCTTACCACGAAAAATGATATCGCGATAAAGAAATCGCTGGACAGCGCGCCACAGCACCTTTAGGCATATCGATATCGCGATAATAGATATCGCAAAAACTTTCTCAAGGGGATCCAGATGAGCCAGTCCAACCGTACCTCCGTCCAAGCTTCACGCCGTGGCCTTATGACCGCCGGGGCCGGCCTCATGGCGGCGGCGCTGCCGATCGCCGCCGCAGCCCAGTCGCCCGCCGCCGCAACGCCAGCGAAGGCCGCCAAGTCGACCACGGGCAGCGGCTACGTCACCGTCCAGGACGGCGCGCAGATCTTCTACAAGGACTGGGGTCCCAAGACCGCCCAGCCGATCGTCTTCCACCACGGCTGGCCGCTGAGCAGCGACGACTGGGACGCCCAGATGCTTTTCTTCCTGGCCCAAGGCTATCGGGTGATCGCCCATGACCGTCGCGGCCATGGCCGCTCGAGCCAGACCGACACCGGCAACGAGATGGACACCTACGCCGCCGACGTCGTCGCGCTGACCGACCACCTGGACCTGAAGAACGCCATCCATGTCGGCCACTCGACCGGCGGCGGCGAGGCGATCCACTACGCGGCCCGCGCCAAGCCTGGCCGGGTGGCCAAGGTCGTGCTGGTCGGCGCGGTGCCGCCGATCATGCTGAAGACCCCCGCCAACCCAGGCGGCCTGCCCCGCGAGGTCTTCGACGGCTTCCGCACCGCGCTGGCCGCCAACCGCGCCCAGTTCTTCCAGGACGTTCCGGCGGGGCCCTTCTACGGCTTCAACCGTCCGGGCGCGAAGGTCAGCCAGGGCCTGATCGACAACTGGTGGCGCCAGGGGATGATGGGCGGGGCCAAGGCCCACTACGACTGCATCGCCGCCTTTTCCGAGACCGACTTCACGCCGGACCTGCAGAAGGTCGACGTGCCGGTGCTGATCATGCACGGCGAGGACGACCAGATCGTCCCGATCGCCGACAGCGCCCACCTGGCCATCAAGCTGGTCCGGAAGGGTACGCTGAAGACCTATCCGGGCCTGCCGCACGGCATGGCGTCGACCCATCCCGACGTCATCAACAAGGACCTGCTGGCCTTCTTCCGCGCCTGACCTCGCCCAACATCTGGCCTCGGCGGGTGTCGAGGCCGGACCCCTCACGACATTTCGGCGGCGCAGCCGCCCACCTCAAGGATAACTTCGATGCTCAAGTCTGCTCTGCTGTCTGGCGCCCTGGCGCTCTCGCTCGCCGCTTCGGCTTCGGCCCAGCCGGCCGCCCCTGCCGTCAAGAACGTCGTCCTGGTTCACGGCGCCTTCGCCGACGGGTCGGGCTGGCGCGGCGTCTACGACCAGCTGACCGCCCGCGGCTACAAGGTCAGCATCGTGCAAAACCCGCTGACCTCGCTCGAGGCCGACGTCGACGCCACCAATCGCGTCATCGCCCGCCAGGATGGGCCGGTGATCCTGGTCGGACACTCCTATGGCGGCGCGGTGATCAGCCAGGCCGGCGACAATCCCAAGGTCGCGGGCCTAGTCTATGTCGCCGCCTTCGCCCCCGACATCGGCCAGTCGGTGCTCGACCAGTACGCCGACATCCCTCCGCCGCCCAACTTCCAGCCGCAGGAAACCGCCGATGGCTTTGCGTTCCTGAAGGCCGAGACGTTCCGCGCGGGCTTTGCGGCCGATCTGTCGGAAAAGGACGCGGCCTTCCTGCAGGCCTCGCAGAACCCGGTCGCGATGGCCGCGCTTAAGGCCAAGCTCACCGTCGCGGCCTGGAAGACCAAGCCCAGTTGGGCCGTCGTCGCCACCGAGGACGGCGCCATCGCCCCGGCGCTGCTGCGCAAGACCGCCCAGCGCATCGGCGCCAAGGCGACCGAGGTGAAGGGAAGCCACGTCGTCTTCGCCTCCCAGCCCAAGGCCGTGGCCAGCGTCATCGAAGCCGCCGCCCAAGGCGTCAGCCAGGGCGCCACGCGCCCTTAAGTGCATCAACGAAAACCCGGCCCCAACGGGGCCGGGATCTGGAAGGAGACCACCATGTCCAACTTCTTCGGCGCCATCGTCGCCGCGACGCTGCTCGCCTCGCCGACCCTGGCCGCCCAGCCTGTCACCCGCACCGACCTGCAGCGCCACGACCTGTCGATCCCGGGCCGCGAGACGATCCAGGCCCGCATCGACATCGCGCCGGGCGCCGAGGCCCCCTGGCATCGCCACCCCGGCGAGGAAGTCATTTACGTCCTCGAAGGCGTGCTGGAGTACCAGCTGGAGGGCAAGAGCCCTGTCACCTTGAAGGCCGGCGACGTGCTGTTCATCCCGGCCGGCGTGGCGCACAAGGCGCGCAATCCTGGGGCCGCCAACGGCGCCGAGCTCGCCACCTACATCGTCGAGAAGGGCAAGACGCTCGTCGAGCACGCCCACGTCGTCGATCAGGCCAAGTGACGGCCAGGGCTCAATCGGGCTCGGAGCCCCGCCAACGAACCGCGATGTGACCCGGTCCCAGGTCATGATGCTGGCCAGGCCCCTTCGACCCGGAAATGACCCATGTGGCTTTCACTTCTAATCGCCCTTCTGGGGATGAACCCCGCCAGTCCCGAACGGGAGACCGCGATCGTAGAGGCTTGCAGGATGTGGAGCCGTTCTTCCGATCCCCAGTCGCAGCCCGTGCGCCAGATCGCGTCCGATGGCCTGTGCTTCTCGGGCCCTATCAACGACGGAACCTCGGCGACCTTCGTCAGCGCGCTGTCGAAGTTCGAACCTTCGGCCCCCGTCGTGGTCGTCGTCAATTCGGGGGGCGGCGAGATCAACGCAGGCATGGCCATGGGCGAGGCGCTGATACCCCTCCAGACCACGGTGGTGGCCCAGACGGTCTGCGCGTCCTCGTGCGCCAACTACCTGTTCACGGCCGGCGACCGTCGCGTGATCGACGAAGGCGCCCTGCTGCTGTTCCACGGCGGGGCGCATCCGCTCGACGAGACGCAGCTGCGCCAGGCGATCGCGGCGCAGGTTGCGGCCGACCAGGTCGAGGCGCAGGTCGCCAGCGTTCGCGCCGGCGTCCAAAAGCAGATCGATCGGCAGGACGCATTCCTGAGACGGGCAGGTGTCGACGTGAACTTCTTTCGTTGGATGGCGGGCTTCAATGATCTCTCGGACGACGGACGCCTGGCGCTGTGCCCGACGCCGGATCCGGTCATGATCCTCTATTCGGACCGCCTCCTGGCCACGCACGGCGTCACTGTCGACGCCGGTCGGGGACCAAGGTCGCAGGCCGCACTGGACGCAGCCGTAAGGGCCCTTGGCCGCAGCGATGCGGTCTGCTTCATGCGGTAGCGTAAGGCAGATTTCATCGGCGAGGCCAAGAGGCCGGCGCCGGACGGAGCCCTCTCGCCGGGTCACCGTGCTGTTGCACTGCGGGGCGCTCGACGGTAAGGGAGTCCTGTCGAAAAAGGTGGACCGGACGTGGTGAGCCCCGGTCAGCTATCCAAGCGGTAGCGATATTCCAGCCCTGAGGGCCGCGGACCACGACAGAAGCGGACTTGCGCCGTTTTCTCGTCGAAGGCCCTGGAATGATCGACACTATCCCGGCCGATCGGTCCTGTGCGTCGCGAAAAAGCGGCCAGTCCTTTTCGTCGCCTTCGGCGACGTCGAGCGAAAGGATCGCACGCCGTGCAGAACAATACCCCGAACAATACCCAAGTCCTGATCGTCGGAGGGAGCCTCGTTGGCCTCTCCGCGGCGCTATTCCTCTCTTCCCGGGGCGTCAGTACAATCCTGGTCGAAAAGCACAGGGGCAGTTCGCCACATCCTCGCGCCATCGGTTTCACTGAACTGACGCTCGAGCATTACCGCGCCGTCGGGATCGCCGATCTCATCCCCCAGGCCCGCCCCGACATTCGCCTGCGGCGCGCCAAGGTCGAAAGCCTGACCGGCCGCTGGGGCGAGGAGACGCCCTGGACGCCCGGACAGGCCGAACCCGACAAGGGACAAGTCTCTCCCTGCACCGGGGCCGCGATCGCCCAAGATAGGCTTGAGCCCATTCTGAGAGAGCAGGCCTTGCATCGCGGGGCCGACCTCCGGCTTGGCGTGGAGATGCTGTCGTTCGCCGAGACCAAGGACGGCGTCACCGCACAGGTGCGCTCCCGCGACACGTTCGAGATTTATGATATCCGCGCAGACTATCTCATCGCGGCGGATGGCGCCGACAGCCCGATCCGCGAGCACCTCGGGATAGGGCGCGACGGCGTTGGATTCTTGCGAACGATCCGTAGCGTTCTTTTCCGTTGCGAGGCCGCCGAGCCCTACCTCGAGCGGGGCATCCAGCAGTTCGAGATTGAACAGCCCGGCTTCCAGGCGTTCCTTACGCATTACCCAGATGGCCGCTGGGTGCTGATGTTCAGCGACGACGAGGAGCGGTCGGAGGACCAGCTGAGGTCCGCGATCCGGCGCGCCCTGGGCCAGGATCTGCCCGTGGAGCTGATCACGACAGGGCGCTGGGAGATGGCTGGCCGGATCGCGCGCAGTTACAGCCGGGGGCGGGTCTTCCTGGCCGGCGACGCCGCCCACCAGCTCCCCCCGACCCGGGGCGGATTCGGCGCAAACACCGGGATCGACGACGCCTACAATCTAGCCTGGAAACTTGACCTTGTGCTTCGTGGCGTGGCTTCGCCCGCCTTGCTGGACACCTACAGCGCCGAGCGCCAGCCCATCGGCTGGCTGCGACATCAGCAAACCTTCGCAAGGCCAGACTATCGTCGCTGGGCCGGCGACCAGCTGGCGGGCGAACCCCTCTTCGGCGCCGAGGCGATGGAGCTTGGTCAAAGGGTCAGCTCAACGGCCGTCATCTCCAATGACGAGGACCTTCCACCCGCCGCGCATCCTGATATCTGGGCTGGGCAGCCTGGCGCCCGGGCGCCTCACGTGTGGATCAACGTCGACGGCCGGACCCTCTCCACGCTCGATCTCTTTTCCCAAGACTTCGTCCTGATGAGCCCGGACGTCCGATGGATCAATGCTGGCCTCGCCGTGGCGCGCGACCTGGATGTCCCATTGCGTAGCATCGCCGTTGGCCAGCAAGTGTGCTTCCCAGAGGATCGCAGCTTCGAGGCGACCTTTACGGTCTCCTCGCAGGGCGCCTGCCTGATCCGCCCCGATGGCGTCGTTGCGTGGCGCGCATTCGGTTCGGATGCTGATCCGACGCTTAGCCTCTGCCGATCAATGTCGCAGATTCTGGGCCGCAAGTAAGGCGTAACCCGATCTGCCGATGAGGCTTCGCGCCGGCGAGCGCGGATAGTGCGACGTCGTTCAGTGAGCGGCGTTGCACGCCATATGGCGTGGATGCCAAAGCATCGCTTCGGTGACCGCCGAGATCTGGACGGTGGATCAAAGGTACGGATCGGAAGCCACCGCGCCACAAGGCGCTCTTAACGTCGGCCTTTGAAGCGGAGCGGTCCCAACTGAGCGCCCGGCGAGGTCGCATAAGCGCGGCATCGCGCCAGTTGCTGTCGTTGCCGCACCTCCGGAAAGACGACCTATGCAGGGTCTGGCTCTGGGTCTGGATTAGCCTGCAGCGGGAGCGCGATCTGTGCGCTCAGCCCTACCTCTGCCCATTGTAATTCCACCCGGCCGCCGAACGGCTGAAGGCTGCGCTTGAGCAAGGTCCCGCCAAACCCTGAATGTCCAGGCGCAACGACGGATGGCCCTCCACGCTCGATCCATGACAGCTCAAGCTGCCCATGGCTGCTACGCCATTGCACAGTCAAAACGCCTTCATCGACGGACAATGCGCCATACTTGGCGGCGTTGGTCGCCAGCTCATGGAGGCAGAGCGCAAGCGCTTGAGCATGTCGGGCCGGCAAGGAGATCGGCGGCCCGTCGAGCTTGATGTGACCGTTGTCGCCCAAGCCGTAAGGGCCAAGTTCTTTCGCTAGGAGCTGGCGCAGGTCGCCGCCCGACCATCGACTTTCAGCAAGCAGCTGATGGGCGCGCGAGAGAGACTCGATCCGTCCCAGCAGGGCTTGTCGGTAGGTTTCGAGATCACCGGCCTTGGCTAGCGACACCATGCTCTGCACGACAAACAACAGGTTCTTGGCGCGATGATCGACCTCAAGCATCAGAAGCCGCAGACGCTCTTCATTCTCGCGCTGCTCGGTGACGTCCAATTGTACGCCGACCAACTTTCGGGGCCGGCCAAGGCCATCACGAACGATCTCCGATCGGACCTGCAGCCAGCGCACCTGGGCGTCAGCCGTTATGCGCCTGAATTCGAAATCCAGGAAGGCGCCGTCGCCGTCCAGAGCGCGCTGTCGCGTCTTGTTTAGAAGAGCGGCATCGTCTGGGTGGTGGCGAGCGCGTCCCTCCTCGACGCGAGCGCCAGCGCCAGCGCCAGCGCCAGCGCCGATAATGTCCACACGCCGGCGCAGGTCGTCACTTAGAGGAGGGAGTGCGTCGTCGAGTGACCATTCGAACGGCGCCATTCGGCCCGCTTCCAGCGCCAAGCGCAGCCGCGCCTCGGAGACCGCCATTCGCTGGATCGCGAGCTTTTGCTCGGTGATGTCCTCAGCGACGCCGATCATGCGCACCGGGGCGCCACTTTCATCGTAGAAAAATCGACCGCGCGCCGCGCGCCAGTGGATTGAACCGTCTGGCCACAGGGCGCGGAACTCATGATGGAAAGTCGACCGGCTATCGCGAGCCGCTTCGATCAACGCCACCGTCTCATCGCGATCGTCCGGATGCAACCGGTCGAGCCAAGCCTGGTAGCTGGGTAAAACTTCTCCGACCGCGTAGCCTTGCTGCAAGAAGTGGCGGTCGTTCCAAACGACCTTGCCCGAGGCGATGTGCCAGTCCCAGCTGGCAAGGCCGCCAATCTCAACGGCCAAACGAAGACGTTCCTCGCTTCCACGCAGTGCGCCATCGACGTGATTATGATCCGCTGTGTCGTCGGAAGGGCTCGACAGCCCTTTTTGGGCCTCGCGTATCCCGGTGTTTGCGACCTTGGCCTTCGCTAGCGCAGCTTTCGCATTCTCAAGCGGCTCTTCAGCCATGCTCCGTCCAACTCCATGCCTCACAATGCATCGGCAGCTCAAAGGTGAAGTTACAATCAAAGGCCTGCATCGCGCCGCCTCAATAGCCGGAGGGACGGAACCGGCTGTGCACAGCTACGGCTTAGGGAGCTAGGGACAAAGATCGCGTCATCAACGCCCGCACCATAACAATGCTGGAGGTTCGCACCGTCGCATGACCGACATAGGCCGCTCGGTTCAGATCACCGACCGATCCTGCGTTTTCGCAATCCTACCAGCCCTGCAACGATCGGTAAGGTAGCGCCGCTGCCGTTGGCATCCCTCCAGTAAACGGACATTTAGCCCGATGCGCATGGGCGAGATCGAGCCACGTCGGACTCTGGAGCGCTATGAGAACTATGGAATAGGCGATGGCGATCTGGTGCGCGAGCCGGGCCGTTACCCTCTCCTCAGCACAAAGGAAGCGGACCTTGGCCAGAGTGACTCGCCGGCGTCAGTCAGCGCCGCTCCCGACCCACGCAACTCCCATATGAACCACGGGCTTAGGGCAGGATGTCGTCGCGCGATAGATCGCGGCGCGTAGTCAGCCCACACCGATGGTCGTAAAGCTGATTGCCGTGGCTGTCGCGACTTATCCTTCCATCAGTCGTAGACGCTCAGCGGGAGAAAACGCCCATGCTTTCGCGCAGCGCGCTCGCCTTTGCGCGGAGAGCGCGACGATCGCCTTCCCCCATCCTCTCAAGAGCGCGCAGCGGCATCATCATGCGCCCTTGTCCTCGCAATCGGCCGAGATTGCGGTCGAGAAAATCCCAATAGAGCGCGTTGAACGGACAGGCGTTGTCGCCAAGCCGATCTTTGACATCGTAGCGACAGCCGCGGCAGTAATTACTCATCCGGTCGATGTAGGCCCCGCTGGCCGCGTAGGGCTTGGAGCCAACGATGCCACCATCGGCGAAGGTCGCCATGCCGCGCGTGTTGGGCATCTCCACCCACTCGTAGGCGTCGGCGAACACGACCATGTACCAGTCGTCGACAGCATCCGGATCCACCCCAAGGAGCATGGCCAGGTTTCCGGTGATCATCAGCCGCTGGATGTGATGGGCGTAGGCGTGGTCACGCGCCGCTCGCACGGTGTCGGCCACACAGGCCATGTCGGTCTCGCCCGACCAGTAGAACCACGGCAGCGCGCCGTGCGCGTCCAGAGCGTTGCGCCGCCCATATTCCGGCATCTTCAGCCAGTAGACGCCGCGCACGAACTCGCGCCAGCCTATGATCTGGCGAATGAAGCCTTCGACGGCGTTGAGCGGCGCGCGTCCCTGGCGATAGGCCGCTTCGGCGCGCCGACAGATGTCCAGGGGGTCCAGGAGGCCGATATTGAGAGCAGGTGAGATCAGGCTATGCCACAGAAAAGGGCGCTCCCAAGCCATGGCGTCCTGCCAGTCGCCGAAGGATGGCAGGAGATCGTCCAGGAAGTGCTGGAAGACGGCTTCCGGCTCCTGTGAATTGGTCGGCCAGCCGAACGGCTCGATCGCCCCGAAATGATCGTCGAAGCCGTGGGCGACCCGGTCGATCATGCGCCTGGTCGTGGGGTTGGGCGTTACGCGCAGGCGCTCAGGCGGCGCGAGCCCCGCGGGTAACTTGCGGCGGTTATCGGCGTCGAGGTTCCAGCGGCCGCCGGCCGGTTCGCCGCCGTCCATCAGGAGGCCCGTCTTCCGCCGCATGTCGCGATAAAAATACTCCATCCGCAGCTCACGGCGGCCTTCGGCCCAGCCCGCGAATTCGGATCTCGAGCAAAGGAAGCGGCTGTCCTCCCGGGTCTCGACGGGCACGGGCAGATCGAGGTTTAGCAGCGCTTGCTCCAGACCCCACTTGCCGCAGGCCGTACGGACCACACGCCTGAAGCCGCCTTCGTCAAGGACGCGACACAGTTCGCCCGCGATCGAACCGCGGTTGCCGGGATCGTCGAGGCCCACGTAGCGGACGTCCAAACCCTCCCGCCGCAAGCGCTCGGCGAACTGCCGCATGGCCGACCAGACCAGGACGAGCTTTTGCTTGTGGTGTTTCCAGGCGGTGGCCTCGGCCCGACTCTCGATCATCAGGACCACGTCCCGGCCCGGTTCGGCGTCCTCGAGCGCCGAGAGCCCGCTGGAAAGTTGATCGCCAAGAACCAGGCGCAAGGTTTTCAAGGCTCGCCCTCCTCCAGGCCGGGTTCATCGCTTCTGTGCAACGGGCTCGCCAGACGGCGCGACCGCGTTCGCGGGAAATTCCAGCGCGCCCGCGTAGCCGAGACGACGGACCCTCGCCTCGAGCGCGCCGAGCGTTTCCCTGGACGGCGACGCGCGGGTGTAGAGGAAGACCTTACTGAGCTTGGGATTTGCCGCGATGAACCATTCCCCCTCGGGATCTCGGTCCATGACGACGTAGCGCCAGGTGACGAACGGCGCGTAGGCGACCTTCAGCCGCCGGTTGACGCCTGGGTCCTCTATTCGTCCACGGCCAGAAATGGCGCGCCGCTTGCCGTCGACACCGCCCTGTCGGCAGTCGTCGACCACCTCGACATGGGTCGGATCCTTGAGGACATAGCGCGTGGTCCCCGCCACGCAGCCGTCGGTAAGGCGCATCGGCGTGCGGCCGACCTCCAGCCAGACACCGGAATAGTGCTCGGCTGGATCGATCGGCCGGTCGTCTTGGGCCCGGGCGCCAGAGGCGATGGCCAGCGCTGAAAGGCCGATGAGCATGTGCTTGCGCATGATGTCTGTCCTCCGCCCTCAGATACGAGGCATTGAGGCGGCGGGATGTGGGATCGGATGCGAGAGGATGCGGGCGCAAGCGCCCGGCCACGCGTCCGGCCCGGCGATTGGCGCGTAGCTAGGTCGACTTCGCATAAAGGAGGTTTCGATGCTCTCGGTCGCCCTCGCCCTACTCCTGGCCGCCACGCCGTCGCCCCCGTCGGCGCTCCAACCCACGTCCCTTGCGGGAGATTGGGTCGTCAATCTATCGGCGAGCGACAGCGCGCCCTACTTCAAGGGCATGAGCCTAGACTTGGAGGATGACGGACGGGTGACGGGCAGCTTCTACGACAGCGCGATCGAGGCGGGCCGGTGGCGGACGGCGCGGGGCCGCATTTGCGTAAGCTTTCGAACCAGCGACGGCAAAGGGCCCTATCATACGACCGCCTGCCTGAGGGGCGGCGCAGTGGAAGGGCAGACCTGGGCCGAGCACCGCAATTTCGTATTCCTATGGAGCGCCAAACCCGCGACGCAGGCTGATCGGGCCGCACCGTGGTGGTGAGCCTGCCTGGCAGGACCCGGTGAAGACGTCTCGCCGACCCAAATCGACCACGCCAGACAAGGTGTGCCTGGTGTGTGGCCGGCCATTCTCATGGCGAAGGAAGTGGGCCCGCGACTGGGCGTTGGTGAAGACCTGTTCAGATCGCTGCAAGCTCGATCTGCGGCGCGGGGAACGCGCCGACGCCTGAACGGTCGGCGCGCGGGCCAAGCTTCGCGTCAGCGGAAGAAGAACCGCGCCGTATCACCGACGCCGCGCCGCTGCGCGCCAGTAGCCGCCGTTGGGCCGGCTCCAGGAACACGACCTTCGCGGGGCAGATTCATCGAGTGATCACCGGCCACGAAACGCTCGGCTATCGCGCTTGAGGCGTTTCAGCCGCAACTGGCAGGCGCTTCTTGGAACGGCTCAAAAGGGCGGCTCCAAGCCACGCTGAAACAAGCGAGCCGACAATAACCCCCACCTTCACCTCGTCTTGAAGCGCGGCATCCTTGAATGCCAGGAGTCCGATGAAGAGGCTCATTGTGAAACCAATCCCGCACAGCAGGCTGACACCGTAGAGTTGGAGCCAGGAGGCCGCGACTGGCAAGCACGCGATCCGCAAGCGGATCGCTAGCCATGCCGCCAAGAAGACGCCGGCCTGCTTGCCCAGCCTTCCGGCGTCACCACGCGCGTCGCTTGTCCCTTCTCGTCCTTGAAGTTGATGCGCGCGCCGCCATCGGCCGCCACGCTCAGCGCCAGGCGCGCCCGACCCGCGCCGTCGCGCAGCACCAGCTCGGAGGCGCCCGAACCTTGACGGCCCAGGAAGGCGCGGGGCTGACCGCCGCAAGCTAAACTCGCGCTTCCGTTGCTACCGGCGTGGATATGGCCTCAAAAGCACTCGACTCGGCCCCGCCTGCGCGATGGCGAACGGGTCGCGCCCAAATCTCCCCCGAGTGAACTCTAGGGATCGATCCTGTAGGAGGTTTATGGGCGCATAATGTTAAGCTTAGGGACCTGGTAGCAACCAGCCAGTGTCCGCTCTCCACCGCCGCGCACATCGCCCTCGACAGCCCGTCGGGCCGGCTGGCAAAAGACCGATGTAAGGCTCAGGCACGCGCAGCCTAGTTTCTGGTCGCAGATCGGGCCGGGCGGCGAGGAGCCGCCGCGAGACGTCAGTTCAGGGAGACCGACTTGGTCACCACCGATCGCCTGAATGGCAATGGATTGCTGACCGCGCCGGGACTGGCCTTGCCGGTGAGTTACACGCTCGTTCTGACCTTAGGCGGCCGCCGACGCGCGGCGGTTGGCGTCGTCGAAGCACCTGAGGCCCGACTGGAGGCAGCCATCAGGGCTCGCGCGCTTCGACTGCGCCTCGAAGACGGGTCGGAGGTCGCCGTGGCCTTACATCGCAAGGTCTCAGCCGGACCCGTTCTGATCCGCTCGATCGGCTCATTGCGGGGGCTCGCCGGGGCACGATGACGCAAGCGGGACGAGCCGGGCCAGGTGGCAACCTGAGCTTGGCTTTGGCGGGCAGCGGCTGACTGTGACATTGATCAAAATGCCTGCCGGGGGCCTCCAAACGTTATGACTTCCACCACCTTCTTGGCGCGGGCGACAGGAGCCCTCGCCGGTCGGATAGCAAGCGCCGAGGATTGGAGCGACCGGCGGGGATCGCCGCGTGACTGGCCGCCTGCGCTGCGCCAGCAGGTCGCCGTCTCGTTGAACGCGCCCATGCCGATGATTGTCCTTTGGGGTCCAGATCGGCCTTGATGCACAATGGCGCCTGCCGCGCGATCCTCGGGGCCAAGCATCCCATCGGGCTCGGGAGGCCCTTCTTCGAGGTATGGCCGGAAGTCCGCGATCGAATTGCTCCGGCACCTGCCTCCGCGCGTGCTTGAGAGATAATGCCGCTCTCTTGGCGCCGGGTTAGGCGCGACCTTGCAGCCTAGAATGACCAGCCGGGCCGCCCAGGAGGTCGGCCCATCCCCGGATGGTCCGCGCCATGCATCTTGTCGAGCAAGCGGTGGCCGCGGAGGTCTTGGATGCAACCCGGTGTTCCGCTGCGGGCCAGGTAGTCCGGCGCGGCGACCACCAATCGCATCTGGTCCGCCAGCTTGTTGGCGATCAGGGCGATATAGGTCAGTTGGCCGATGCGGATGATCGCGTCCAGCCGGTCCTGCACCGGGCCGGCCAGCCGCTCAGTCAGATCCAGCTCGATTTTCAGGCTCGCATGCCCGCCCATCAGCGCCGCGGACGCCTAGGGTCGGTACTCAATAAGCGCTGGCGGTAATCGGGGGTTGCCGATTCAAGGCTTCTGAAAGGGAGCCTTGAGATGGCCAAGCAGGTTCAGTGGCTTAGCGACGAGGAGTGGGCTCGGATCGAGCCGCTGCTGCCGCGCGGACGCAAGGGCGCGCATCGCGTGGACGATCGTCGCGTGGTCTCGGGCATCGTCCACATGCTCACCAGTCGGAGGCCTCACTCGCCGCCCACAGTGATTATGCCGGGCAGGCCGACCACGACCCCGGCGGCGGTTCCGGTTAAGATTTACTCACGCAACTGGCGCGCAACGCTTGCCAAAAGCACGTCCCGGCTTGCCGGCTTCATCAGCGCTTCATCGGCCCCCAGACCCGAGGCCAGATCCAAAAGGGTTCCTGGGTGAAGTCGGCCGGCGCCTGCGCTCACGGCGATGACCTTCACGCTCGGCCAGCGCCGCTTCACCTCCATTATGGTCTCGATGCCCTCGCGGACAGGCATCAGCAGGTCGATTAGGACCAAATCGAAGGCGACACGCTCCAGCTTCTCTATGGCGCGACCGCCGTGCTCGGCTTCTTCGGTGTAGTGTCCCGCCCCATCGAGTGCGCTGGCATAGACCTGACGCAGCAGTTCGTCGTCATCGACTATCAGAATGCGAGCCATAGTCCCTCCTGTGACATCGCACCGTAAACGCCGACTGTAAACACAGGCGCCCTAGACCTGCAGGCGGTCGGCGAGCTCCCCCGGACGGACCTCGCGCTGCTGAGATTCTCGCCCCCGTTACTACGCGTCTGCGCAACGTCCCCGCCGTACGCTCTTCAGGCGTTTCGACCGACCACGCCCAAAGCCGCCTCCGTCAAGGGCGCGACGCAGTTCGCCCGCGATCGAGCCGGTGTTGCAGGGATCATCAAGCCCCACATAGCGGACGTCCACAAGGCTCTCCAGGCGCGCTCCTCGCGTTCCGCCCGCCTGAACGTGGTTCTTCGCCGAGAACCAGCAAAAACGGCCCCCCGCACCGCCGACAGCCGCCGTGGACGCCAGGTCATGCGCGCGGCGGTGCGTGGTAGGGCCGTGGTCGCCGACACGACCTCGCCGCACGGCTTTATCGCGATGGGCCAAACGCACGTCATGCCAGCCCTTAAGGCTGGGCTTGGATGCGCCACTGGGCGTTGGCGTTCTTCGGGTTGCCCGTGCGCGTCAGGTAGGGCTCGTCGCCCGACAGCCAGATGTACTGGTTCCAGTAGGTGTTGCGGATCGACGTGCCCTGGCCGGCGCTCTGCAGGTCGTAGGTGGCCGGCTGGGTCCCGTTGCCGGGCGCGAACAGCTTCACCGCGCCGGTCACAGCCCGGTAGTCGAGGAACAGCATCGGGTCCTGGGCGGATCGGAACATCGTGCTGGTGTTGGGCCCGATCCGGGCGAAGTCCAGCGGCGTTCCGTCGCGATTGTAGATCAGCGAGTCGGGGACCACCCCATCCGGGGCGATCATGTACTTGCCGTTGGCCACGCTCTGGATCCGCACCACCGTGCTGGTGCTGGCCGGTTGGGTCGGGATCTGCCAGCCGGCGGGCGTGGGGCTCATGGGCGCGATCGGCCCGTTGCGCCAGCGCCAGTTGTACCAGATCCGGGTCTGCGGATCGAACTGGTCCTCATAGCCGGGGTTGGGCAGGGCGTTGTAGAGGCACTGGCGCTGGGTGTCCTGCAGCTGGCGGACCGCCGCGGCCTGGTCGGTGGTTCCGAAGTCCAGCTTGCTCATGCACTGGGCCTGGGTCATGCCCTTGCCGGTCTGTCCGGCGGCCAGCACGTAGGTGTCGCCACGGTTGGCGGCGTTGGCGTACCAGCCGCGCATCTCGGTCTCGTCGTAGCTCAGCCAGTTCTTGACCAGGGTGTTGGCCTCGGCCCGGGCGGCGGCGGCGCGCTGGGCCGGCGGCAGGCCCATGGTGCGGATGAAGGCGGCCCAAAGGTCCTTGCTGGCTTCGGTCGCGACCAGGGCCGTCGGCTTCATGTTGCTGGCCTTGTAGGCGTCCCAGCTGGGGTTTAGCCGGCCGTCGACCGTGGCCTTCCAGATCACGTCGCCGCTGGAATAGTCGACGGCCACGGCCCAGTTCGAGTGGCTGTGCTGCTCGGAGCCCAGCGCGCACAGGTAGCTCTTCACCTCGCGCACCTTGATGTAGTTGTCGCTGGCGGTCCGCACCGTGTGCTCGGAGCTGAACGAATCCTGGAACAGGTGCACCGCCCGGCCGAACAGGAAGTAGTTGCGGTCGACCGTCACCAGCGACGAGGTCACCCCGCCGTCATAGACCGCGATGTTCGACTTGGGCGCAGTGGCGGCGGCGACGAAGTAATCGACGAAGCGCTGTTGCGAGGTTTTGGCCGCGCGCACGCCGCCGTCCGGGCCGTTGTCGTCGTAGCGGCGCATGAAGTGATCGTACTGCACCTCGGCCGGCTCCTGGGCCACGGCGTCCCAGCACTTCTTCGATTCGGCGACGCTGTAGCCGGCCAGATCGACCCAGCGTTCGCCGATGATGGCGTCGTAGACGGCCTTGTAGCGCGAGGCGTAGCGGGTGTCGTTCCATCGCTGGCTGCGGATGCGCTGGGCCTCGGCCTGGCCAGGACCGTTCAGGACGGTGTTCCAGGCCCTGCCGCCGCCCACGGTCCAGCCGCGCCGCGGGTCGTTGGGGTCGGGCAGGTCGGGGGCGCTGGCCGGCGAATAGCCCAGCAGCTCGATGGCCGACATGCGGGTCAGCCATTCGTGCCCCATCGGCACGGCGTTGACGGGCCCCAGGCTGACGCTCTGGGTGAAGGCCCCGCCCGGCACGGCCGAACCCACGCCGAGGGTGAAGGCTACGGCGGCGCCCAGCTTGCCGAGGATCGATGCGCGCATGATGTGTCCCCATTCGCGATCGCCCACACGACCGCTTGCCTGAGCCGGAAAACACAACACCACGCACCCTTGAGATGTATTTATTTTCACACCCCCATTGCGAGCATTTCTAGGGCGGCATGAAGCCGCTCTTTGAGCTGAGGAGCGCTGCGCTCGCGCGACACGGCGCGGACTTGCGGCGGATCACGATCACAGCCGTCCTTGGCCGGAAAGTGAGAGCAGGTGATCGATTGCGTGGAGGTCGACCATGCCTGTCAGTGACCCGTCGCCGTCACCGGGGTCCGGATTCGAGCTTAGGGGCCTTTGCAAGACCTATCCCACCGGCGCTGGCGACGTACACGCGCTGCGGGACGTGGATCTGAAGATCGGACGGGGCGAGACCCTGGCGTTGCTGGGGCCTTCGGGTCTCGGGAAAACGGACCACGGCAGGGGTGATCTACCCGCAGGAAGGCCAAGCGTGCGGCCAGGCAGCTTCCCGCGTGCAGGCCCGAACAAACCGCCTGGCCCGAGCATCGCCCTCAACAGCTTGCGCCACAGGCTAGCTGCAGCGACAAGCGCCCTATGCTTGCTTCGCTCGCCGCCGCCGTCATCGCCTGCACCGCGCCCACCGTTCATGACGGCGACACGCTGCGATGCGGGCCCGAGCGCGTTCGGCTCTTCGGGGTCGATGCGCCAGAAGTTCGGCGCGGGAAAACGCCAGCCGAACCGCTTGCCTACGCGGCTCGCGACGAACTCGTTCGCCTCACTCGCGGGCGGGTCGGCTGCCGTTTTGTCGATCGGGATCGGTATGGCCGCTTCGTGGGCCGCTGCTGGTCGGAGGTGACCCCCGACGTAAACGCCGCGCTTATCCGCTCGGGCTTGGCGACCGAGTACCGGCGCTACAGCAAGGGCGCGTACGCCAAGGAAGAAGCCCTGGCCCGCGAAGCCAGGCGAGGCCATTGGGCGCCCGCTCGGTAGAACGACATAAATCGCGACGGACGCCCCGGATCTTTCGGTTCCAGGCCATGATCGACCTGCTGCTCGCGCGCGCCTGAGCACCCAAGGCGCCCGGCATGGGTCAGATCGGCGTCAACCGGTAGCCAGCCTCCGCCGTCCAGCCTTCGACCCGCACCAGACTTTCCAGTCGTCGGCCGCCCGGCGTG
>Ga0247822_10000051_pt1 | contig 44215 bp, 50 predicted proteins | sample 13C_Cellulose_Da_FD_192423 | JGI IMG/M metagenome (GOLD analysis project Ga0247822, IMG submission 192423) | Soil microbial communities from agricultural site in Penn Yan, New York, United States - 13C_Cellulose_Day30 | ecosystem: Environmental > Terrestrial > Soil > Agricultural land | place...
ACCATTTGTTTCAATATCTCTCCAATGGATATCTCTCCATTTGTTTTACAATCCATTTGTCGATCCATTTGTTTGACAATCTTACCATCACATATCTCTCCGATTGTTTCAATATATTTCCATCACATATTTCACCATTTGTTTCAATATCTCTCCAATGGATATCTCTCCATTTGTTTTACAATCCATTTGTCGATCCATTTGTTTGACAATCTTACCATCACATATCTCTCCGATTGTTTCAATATATTTCCATTGGATATCTCTCCATTTGTTTCAACAATCTTACCATTGGACATCTTGCCATTTGTTTGACAATCCATTTGTTCAATCCATTTTCCCTAATCTCCCCTACGCCTCACTATTCAGGTGGTAAACCATGCATTGTTCTTTTGTCTCATCCTGTCCAGTTCCAAGAACGCTGGCGTGGTGGTCAATCAATGATGGACTCTGTTCATTGGCACATTGTTTATTAGTGTTGCATTGTTTTGGTGACCGTAGGATAAATGGCACCCTTACATGTCTCGCACTGCTCCACAAGTGTCCATTTCTTAAAGGCAATGGGGTCACGTTGACACTGACAAGTGGCATAGCAGTAACATTCACACTTGCCACAGACTGTTCGCATCCCATGGTATTCAAGGGGTCTTGCTCCATACTTGCAATCACATGTGAATCGACGAATGGCAATCTCTTCTTTGGTGGGAGGCCAGTCCACATCCGCGTACAATGGACAGCATATCTCACAATCGCGGAGGCAATAGCCACAATCCCCACAGTCACCGTCGGGACAACAGCGATGGTCCATTAGGGGGAGAAGGGAGTGAGTCACTCTCTTCAGTTTACAATGAAACGTGCTTTATTGTTTTGTCTATTCTTCTTCTCCTTGTCGAATGTCGTCTACGCTCCAATGGAATCTGACTTTTTCCACACCGAGCTTGATGAGGCCATCCGACTACTTAAATATCCGAGAAAGGACTCTCTCGTTCAATTCCTTCCAGTGTACGATCCCGAACATGCTTACATGGCTCTCCTGGCTTATCGAGCATGTTGGCCACAACTCTCCTTTCAACCTCTTTGTATAATGCAAGAGGTTGCGGTCACAAGACGTTATTGGGATTATCGAATAGTACATCCAACTACGTTGAAAGCCTCACTCGAAGGCATTCGCGTGAGTCAACCTTATCCCAACACTTCGTTGATTCCTGTAACTTACAGAAAGTGCCCACCGCGTGAACCAATGTTTCTTTCTTATGATTCTGACGGACGATTTCCCGCAACTGGGCTTGTCAAAACCATTGGAGGATGCATTGGTGCTCAACAGTGCCATGTTTATACTGAGTGTGACTCCCATTGCCTCACCGAGTACGACTGGGAGGGAAAATGTCTTCTATCCACTAATCTTGGCCAACGAAATAAAGTCTTGGTGATTTGAAGCCATTGTGCCAAATGTGATCACTCTCCAACATGTTTGTCTTTGATACGACAAATCGAAAGTCTCCTCGATTCGAGGTATTCCCATGTATAGAGAAACAACTTGAGACATTCCAATCCCATGTCAAGGGAAACATTTCAATCTTGCCTCACAAGGATGGTTTCAATGCACCATTTGTTGCGTATGCAAGCGATACGGGATTGATTGATGGTCATGCATCCAACTTTTTGTCACATGGTACACTGGTTCACCTTGGTTTCATGTCAGAACTCGGCCTCCACTTTGGCAATGTTGTACTGACCGGACAAACCAATGGTGAGGCTCGTGCATTGACCAAAACAGAGAAGAAACAAGTGCTGATGTCAGTGAAGAAGTACCACCGTGAAATGGACAATATGTAATCGATCATTTTCTTGTATATCAATATACAATCCATGTCCTTCCTCTACAAATGGTTCTGGAATACGCTCAGTTCACTTGGCTTGTATAACAAGTCATGTAACATTGTCTTCCTTGGTCTTGACAATGCAGGGAAGACAACCTTGTTGCACATGTTGCGAGACAACCAACTTGTCCAACACATCCCGACACAAAAACCAACCATGGAAGAACTAAGCATGGGCAACATCACCTTTAAGACATTTGACCTCGGTGGACATGCCATTGGTACAATCCATCGTTTTTTGGTTGACACATATTTGACACCTTCCCAAAGCGCGGCGCATCTGGCATGAATACTACCCGAACGCAGATGGAGTGGTCTTTCTTGTAGATGCAGCCGATCGGAACAGATTGGGCGAGGTCAAGTCAGAGATGGATGTATGTTCCCATTGCATGTTTATGCAACATTGCAATTTGTATTGCAATCTTTCCATTGCATATCTTTCCATTTGTTGCAATATCTCCCGATTGTTTCACAATATTTCCATCACATATCTCACCATTTGTCTGACAATCCATTTGTCTGACAATCTTTGCAATATCTCCCTATTGCACATCTCTCTGATTGTTTCAAAATATTTCACTTGGATATCTTTCCATTTGTCTGACAATCCATCTCTCTGACAATCTTTCCAATTGTTTCAATATCTCCCTATTGCACATCTCTCCAATTGTTTCAACAATCTCTCCATCTGTCCAACAATCTCCCCCTACATCTCACAATCCATTTCCCCCTGTAGGAACTCTTGTCAAACGATGACATTGCCCATGTCCCTTTCCTCATATTGGCCAACAAGATTGATGCACCTGGCGCTTGTTCAGAGGAAGAGATCCGACAAGCTCTTGGATTGTTTCACACATATGGCAAATCTATGGACGGTGCCGTAGCAAATGGAGTGCGTCCCATTGAAGTGTTCATGTGTTCCATCACGCGTCGCATGGGATACAATGAAGGGTTCAAATGGCTTGCACAATTTATGGTATAAAACATTCTACATCTACTCTCGCCTTTGTCTCTTCTGCAGGCGTTCCACTTGATCAAGGAGATTCCTGGCAATGGTCTCTAGCTCGGCTAACACCTCATCAGTATCCTCATCCTCAACACGTTTGCGCTTCTTTGTTGATTCTTCCAGCCGACAAGCCTTGCTCAGATCATAGTCAGTCAATGCTTGTACGGCAAGTGGAAGGAGGTCCTCATCGAAATACTGTGGTGCTAGGAACATTGGACAGAAACCACATTGTAGCAGCAGGAGCTTGATGTGGAGAAAGTGCCAGGGCATCTGAGGAGTGGGACTTTGGTAGTATGTACAATGCGGGGAGAAGATGGTGGGCCAACTTGATTGCAATTTGCTCACGTAGAGACTCAAGCACATGGCAAGCTTCGTGTCCTCTGGACTTTTGTCACTCGGTACACTGACTGCATCAATAACATCGACTCGACCAGTTTTGTTATAGCTTGTTCGGATGAAGGCACCATTCTGGGCAAAGCAATCGACAAGCTCACCCCAAGCAACAGATCCGACTTCCATGGACATGATCTCTGCAGCCAGCGTCTCAAGACGAAGTGTATCAGGCTCTTTAATGTGAAGGCTCTCTAGCATCATTCTATGCAATCCATTAAAAAATGATGGAAGGGACCAAATAAAAATGGAGGAGAAACGTGCCGTGGCTGTTCCTCGGAGGATTCCTCCTGCATCATGCGCGAGAAAAAGGAAGCAAAAGGATCTTCCTGACTCATTGTATGATACAATTGATATATTTGTGTGGAGACTGACCATTGATTGTGCCAGATCGTATTCCCCGAATCACGCGACTGCTTTTGGAAGAATTGTCGTAACGACAGCTCAGATAGAATCCGTTTTGCCAGAAGTGTCTCTTTTAGGACGATTTACCTTTTTCGTGGCTCAGATGGAATCCGACACGCCTCAAATGTGCACATGGATAACGATAGGGCGATCTCCGTTGTCCATTGCACATTCGCACCACTTCATGGAACCCCTTTGGAGACCCTCGGTGGCACATTCTTGCATCAATACAGAGTATTACGCTCACACACCCGCCGCGACACAAGACTCAGAAGCATTTCATGACAAGGTCTTCCTTTCCTATGAGACCCGCTTTTGTTCCTGGGAAAATGTTCAAAAGGCCCCACCTCTTGATATAACCCTCTACAATCTCATTCAATGTGAGTGTGGCCGATACTTGGTATTGGCAAACATGCGCTACCGAGTGGCTCTCGAGAAGAAGACCTTGCCCAAAGTCAAGCATTGCAAAGGGATCAAGATCTGGGACTATATTGTCAATGGCACCTTCAAGCCAGATGCGAACATGCTGGATTTGCTGGCTGATACAAATGGTGACAAGGTGCCAACCAATTTCTTTGACTGATGACATGGATACAATGTGTAACTCTCAAGACAATACATCTCAACACGAGTTTTATCAACTTCACACTGACAACACGTGAGCAAAACCACTCCGGCGATTGAAGCTCTCCCATGCGCTCAGGTCAGCACGATGCTTGTCTTGAACCAACATATTGTCGATGATGGCCCAGATGTGTCCCGATAACGTCACCTTCTTTGCCCACACCGAGGTAGTAAAGATGTAAAACAGGACAACCAGCAAAAGTTCTCTCAAGCGTTCACGACTTGTGCTCCAGGCGAGGCACAAACGCATGAGAGCACCATCGACACATCTGTGAGATACTGCAAGGGTAGAACATATGATCGTTGGGATTTGCTGAGAGGTCCATGGTTTCCCACTGAAATGCGCGACTGGTCTCTTTTTCAAAAGATCTTGAACCCATGAGATCCAGGAAAAGGCATCCAAGGATTCCAAGACTGCATCAAGATCATCGTCAGACATGGGAGATGGATAGCGATGCTGCGACAGCCATGCGATGAAACTGCCTCGGTCGATGATTGGGTTGATCCTCTGGATTGACTCTGTAACATGGAGCTTCCCTTTTGATGGGGCGTACTTGAGAACCGATGAAAATGGTGTAAAAACGAATTGATCCGGTTCACCCTGCTCATCCGGGTCATTTCTAGGAACGATATGGGATTTGGGATCCCATTGGTCGTATTCGGTGGAGAGTTGGGCAAAGAGTCCATCAAGCCATGGAAAGATGATGGTCTTGTTCATGAGGCAGTAGGATTCGTAGAAACACCAATTCACTCTCATCAACTCTCTGATGGCATCCGGATGTTTGGGATTGAGGGCAATGTGGGACATGGCTTGGGCAAGAAAGTTGCGCACAAAAAGCTGGTCTCCGAATTCCAAGAACAGATTGAGGAAGGTTGGTTCATTGGCAGTGCTCTTCTCGTCTTGAAGCAAGGCATTGGAAAAGGTACGCTTCATCTTTTAGAGCAAGGAGACAGAAAGAGTTCTTAGAAGAGTGAGAAATCATGGCAGCCATCGTTTCTCTCGAACTCCGGAGTTTCTGAGCTGCGCAAACCCGGCGGGCCTCATTCTGGAGTGGTTATTTTTAGTAATTCAATTCTTTATGGCAGCAGCGGTGAAAGGGCCTCAACTCCCACGTGAAACCACCTGCTGCGATTTGATTGGTCAGAACAGCACAGTCAGTGTCACTGTGCTCCAACCGACCAATCAAATCGCACGGTTTGTCCCCCATCCCTCTGACCCTTCGGCCTGTCCTGCGTACGGAGAAATACAATGGCGCACAATCGGCGAATTCAACACACTGGACGGAGGAATCGAAGGGTCGTTGGCTCAGAGGGAGCCAATTTGACCCTAATTCAGCCTCTATTTGGTAATTCTCCGAAGAGCCATTGCGAGGTAACAATAGAGAGCATCAAAGGGAGCATTTACACTCGCAACTCAAGACGAAATAGGAAATCCGCGTGTGCGCCGGAGTTGGGTGGCAGGTCGGTGCGTTGTTCAGTTTCGGAGAGCCAGCATGCCATCATTCTTCTCTGCCTTTTGTTCCGACAAAGCCTCGGGTGCTTTCACTCAATTCACTGCTTGCTTTCGCTGCATTTGATCAATTATCTAATGGCTATTGCTGTGTTATCTCCTGGAGCTGCTTGGGAGCAGTTTGTTGCTGGGGGTTCTCAACCTGATGCCTATCTTTTCGATGAACCCGAACCATCGCTCTCACAACCTTTCAAAAAGTATGCAATATCTTCCCTGTTCTATACCATTATCCCTTAACCTGATGTTCATAGACCACTCCCCACATTCAGGTCACCTGGGACCCCAAATTCATTTGCTGGGTTGACCATCGATCCCACCCCATGGACTCCGACTGCCCTTCCGCTTGAATCCCCCCCACAAGAACAAGTCGAAGCCACACCTGCCACTCCTGGAGCAGAGTACCAGATTTCCATCATTTTACATGGATCCATCTTCTTTGACCTCTTGACTTAGGATTCTCGCGGCCACTGCCCGTCCTCGAGACAGTCCAAATAATGATCTTGTTGGGCTGGAAGATCTCGTCCCTGTGACACCTGCACCTCAACCCACCGTAGAGTACGACTCATTCCATTACCATGGGAGTCTGATTCTCATCACCTACTAGGGATCTCATGGTCGATGCCCACTCTCAAATGGCCACTGAAGATGCTGCAGTCGATGGACTATGCGAGCTCGCAGAAGTGGGTCATCCCACTCAAGTCGAACAACGTGAGATCATCGACGTGGACCCTGTTTCTTCGTCATCTTCGTCGTCCTCGTCATCCTCCTCAGTCTCGAGTGATGACAGCGAAGAAAGCGAAGAACCTTCCCAACACCCTCCCTCGAATCTCGGCACCTACATTGTCCAGAACATCACTACTGAATCAACTCATTGGCCCGTGTTGGTGAATGCATTGAAGCACGTTGGCTTCAAAGTTGTCAATGCTCCTGCTTGCAAACGAGCCCCTGAACTGATTGATGTGATTGAACTCCCCGTGGAAGGTGGGCCCAATGATCTCCACTTGCCTAACCGCACAATCCACAATCGATTCAATGGCATCATGAGGACCCTAAGGGAAGCCAAAAAGCCCATGTTTCCTCAACCAAACATCTATTACTATCGAAACAATACTCAAGGGAAGAAGCATGTTCACAGAATAGACGTTCGTGTCCTCCTCCTGAGCGCAGGGCTTTGTCCCTCCATTTGGAAACCGATAAAGCCGCTCCCTGAGGCAGTCGTGCACGCCCTCTCTGGAGCACTGCAGTATTTCGAAGAGCGCGTGGACCTTGATCTCATGGACGTGGAACAAGCTGCTCCTGCTCCTGCTCCTCGTGTTGTCCCTGCTCCCGGGCCTGCTGCCCCTGCTGCTGTGCCTGTCCCTGCTCCCGCAAAGGAGGCACCAAAGAAGAGGAAGCGTGCGCCTGAGGATGAAGACACTGCTGAGTTGTTCAAGGAAATGGGCGAGATACAACTCAAGCTGAGCGAGATGCAGAGCAGACATGCCAAAGAGATGAACGAGATGCAGAGCAGACAACTCAAGATACTCCAACGACTGACCAAGCGACAGCGCAAGGAGTGAGGCTGTCTTTTTGTGTAAAAGCACTGTAATAAAATCCAAATGTTTTGTTCAGCGTGATGCCTCACAAATGGGGGGGACAGCTCGGCCAAGACATGTTCTCAGAACAGAGGACATTTTCCCCGATCTGGAAACGGTCGCGCATTCTCTTACATGGACACTGTCGCAGCTCCTGAAGCCAAAATCGAGGGACAAGAACAACACGTTGATTCTCTTGGAATATGCCCAGATTGCCTAAAAAGGATCATTGCTCATTTCTTGCAATAAATACTCTTCCTATTGGACTCTTTTCCCTAAGTTTATTACAAGCGCAACTGGGCCATCACGGCTGCTAATTGTTTCTTCACCTCCTCGATGTCCTTCTGTTGTTTTTCCAATTCTTGCTTCTGTGCTTCGAACTGCAAATGCTGCGCTTCAAATTCCTTCTTCTGTAAATATCGTAACCCCAAAACAATGGGAAATTGACCGTTCCATTGTTTTTACTGGATACCACCGATAGTGCGCCCTCACTCATATTGAGTCAAGTCAAGACTACCCATTCACTCGATTGTTCCTCCCACAATGCCTATTTACATTGTCCTTATTGCTAAGCCTCATCATGTCCCTCAGCTGGGCAAGCACTCTGTCTCAGTAGCTGGAGAGATGAACCACTTCATTGTTGATGAAGTGTTCCCCTACACGGATCAATCGATTTTGGTGGAACTCACAAGCCGATACACAGAATCCGTCACAAGATACATGATCCAGCAAACGTTGCACCCACAGGCACAAATCATCAAGGTGTGGGTTGAGGCAAAGATTGGGTCCGTGATTCTATGAGATCCATGGATTTGTCCCAGATCCATCAATAAACAGCAAACTGTCCCATCCATCCACCTCCCTCATTCACTCTACTGTCCGACCCCTCCCCAAACAATGGCTTCTTACCTTGTCCACATTACTTCTGCTCCTCATCTTCCTTACCCTGGCAGGCGAGAAGTCAAGGTGCGTGGACAAATCTGCCACTTTGAAATTGACAAAGTGACGCAAAATCCCGATCAATCAATTTCCGTTCGTCTCTCCAGCATTTACGATGAATCCGTGACAGCGCACATGATCCAGCAAACATTGGACCGGAATGCCCAGATTCTCAAGGTGATTGCGGAGGGAAAGATTGGGAATATTGTCTGAATGTTCCATGAAATAAATGCTCTGCGCGGCCCCCCTTCCGCTAGACTAAACTTGATAAAATGGCTCCGTTCCTCGTTGCGGTTTGTTTGAGTGCCTCCTTTGGTTATTCAGGGCTGTAGCTGTGCAGTCGCGTTTTTTTTTTGTTCTAATGTGGAAGTCTCAACACCGTGTCAGGTTGCGAAACGCACATGTTCGCGGCTCACAATGGCTTTCACTGACCTCCCCTCAGCCTTCGCATGCCTTGGCAAAGCGTCTTGCCTCGAGAAAATCTCGTCTGCCAGCTGTGCTTATCAAGAAAGATGATGCGCATTCGGAACTCAAGTACACTTTGCTCGCATTCTTCGAGCCCAACGGCCAAAACGGCGAGTTCGCTGAGGGCCGACTTCGATTCTACCAACATTTGGACAAGCTCTTCGTGCTTCCAGCACATCGCTCCAGCATCCCCGTGACTGGGCTGAAGAGCATCTTTTATTCTCGTTTCTTTTCCTTGGCCGACCTTGCCCAAAGTGTCTTTGGTTCGAAGGAGGCCCCAAATGAACGTTTGATGGCAATTCTCAGCAAGAGACCACCCAATCACCGCTTCAAACTGATCATTGACGACCTGATGAAAGAGCGTGATTCGCTGACCGAAGCAGATGTCGCAAACCAAGACCTCTACGAAGATGCCATCAAGAGGCATATTGGTGATGAAGCCGACGCAAAGTTCTACCTTGCCCTGGAGCGCAAACTCCTCGAACTCTTGCAAGCTGACTCTTCAAAGCCACTCGATGGAAATGGTTTGCCACCTGGTGTTTCGATCGCTGGACAATGGACAGTGACACGACTCCGCGAAAGATTCAGTGCATTGAATCGATCCACACTCCCCTACGTGCGTCGCTCCTTGGAACCTGACTATCGACGCCTGCAGAAGACACATGAGCGCGTGAAAGAGTTTGTCAAACAGAACTTAGTTCTCCTGACTGCGGTTGCGACACTCGTCACATTGTGTCTTGGGTTTGTTACAATCTACAAAATCTTGAAAGAGTTGAAGAAAGCGGATATCTCTTTGGAATAATGTTCCATGAAATAAATGCTGACTCACTGCCGTATTCATTCTCCTATCCTGTTTGCAAGAGCTTCAAGATGACCAAAGCCGATAAAGTGTCTCGTTTGACCCTATTCTTTTCGATAGTATCTGCAGGGCTGCTTGTCATCCTGTTTGGATTGAATTTGATTCAACACTATTCCCCAATCGCTGGCCCCAGTAACCATGTCAAGTCACAAACATGGAATGCCATGGTTGGCGATGAGCAGACAATGTGCACTGTCCAAGTCCCTTGCTGTGTCCCGGCAACAGCACCTCGCTTGTCAGATGTGTGAGCAATGAATCTTTATTGTCCTTTGTCGAGTTTGAGAAGATCCGAACTGAGTTTCTTCAACCATTCTTCCATTGGTCTGCCCTCATGCTTTCGGAGCACCATGCCGCCGTCCCGCAAGGCATCAACACTTCCATGCAGTGCTTCAAAAGACTTAAACGTCGTGTCGTACTGCTTCAGGAAAAGCACGAGAGGGGCATTCGCCACATCGACGTTGTCATCTGTTCGATCGATGTTGCGCAGATGGCTCAGGATCCGAGACAAAGCATCCCTTCCTTCAGGAGTGAGCGAAAAAAGCATGTTGGGGTTGACGGATGCCGGCAATCGGCTAGAAAGGACCGATTCAAGAGAGGGGACAGAGGAGGAAGGGGCAAGAGGGAGGAAGTCGTCCTCTTCCTTTGAACAACATTGAAACAAACTCATTGCGAATAAGGAAATGATTCTCTTCTACGTCTATCAATCATTTGCTTAACCTACCATGGAATCCATTGTCATGGAAGCCGAGGAGGTTAGTGAGGCCCTTATCAGACTAACAACCCAACTCATGGGTCGTCCCGACTGCATTGAGTTGGTGAAAAATACACTCCGCGTCCCACTGTGTGTAGCAACCAAATTGATTGTGCCCGATGCGAGGCAAAAGATTGATGAATACCAAGTGGCAAGTAGACACGGATTGATTGTATCGAACAACCAAAATGGTCCCGATGCATACAAGGACAGAACAGATGGTAAACGAGAACTATGGGAAATCAAGTCATGTCTCTTGACCAAGCACAATCGATGCAATCCATGCTGGCCTGTCCCTGAACTCCTCAAGACTGATGGTGACACTGTGACCAAAAGGAGCAAACTCGTTCAATCCATTGCTGACAAGACATTGCATGGTGGTGCAATCGTTGTCATTAAAAAGGAGGATGGGACATTTGTCAAGGAATACAATCTCACAAGTGCCTTCCTGGTGACCTACTTTACCCATGTACCCATCAAGGCCCGCACACAGACCATCAACATGGGGTCGACCATGTGCAACAAATGTCAAACATTCCATCGATTGGACATGATGCAGAAACTATCGGATGAAGGGACAGCGTTTGATGGTACACATCAGATTTTTAGAAAGATTCCCGGACAATGTTCCCTTACAATGGGAGAGGACTGATGACATGTAACACAAGATTGTTGTGGTCATCATACCCCCGAAGCCATTTCCCATCATCGGAGATGGTACACAATACAACGCCCTTTCGACACTTGTCTGCTTGATGTGAGTGTATACAATTCACTGGATCTTTGATGTCAGTCAGCAAGAGACAGTCGTGATAGATATCCACGTCATCCGGTGTTCCGGCGAGCCAAGATTCTCGATAGGAAAAGAGTTTTGAGGGGTGGTTACGACGTCCCGCCATGTGTCTGTGGAGAATGATCATTCACCATCTCTATCTGACATGGAACAGCTCGCTCCTTTTGCTGAACTCGAACTCGAAAATGAACAACATGTCCTCAGAGCGACAACATTGTCGGCTGTCTACAAGACATCCCTTGTAAACACTCGAATGCTTGGTCGAGGAAATGTTGCAAAGGTTTATCATGCAACTATGCAAAATATCCATGATGGATCGATTGTTCCCATTGCTTGCAAATGTGTCAAAGCAATGTATGATTCAGATGCCATGGGTGGCTGGAGTACAGAAGCTGAAATCATCAAAGCACTCAAAGAATCTCCAGACAGTCGCGAATGTCCCTATTTGCCACGTTACTATGATACAATGTGTGTTCAATATGACGACTTTTACATGGCCGGTCTTGTCTTCATGGAACTCTTACCTGTGCAAAGCATCGGTGATCTCATTGGAGAACATATTGCTCGAGAGGAATTGTTTGAGAATGCCTTTCTCCTTCGGACACTCCATCAAATGGCAACAGCCTTGTCCATTTGTCACAAAAACCACATTGCACATATGGATTTCAAGTCTGTCAATGTCCTTTACGATGCCAAGACTGAAAGAGCCATCCTCATCGATTTCAATTTGAGCAAATATCGAACACCCTTTCTCCCATTGGCATCTGGTCTTGGGACACCCATGTATGCTGCGCCGGAAATTAGCCTCGATCAACCAGTGGACACATTCAAGGCAGATGTTTGGTGTTTTGGTCAATTTTGTTACGAGCTGTTGGCCCTCGAGGCACAGTTTGAACGGACCAAAGACATGCGAGAGTTGAGGAACATCTTGAAGAAACAACCCCGAGCAGCTGAGTCCCCATTGGTTACACGACATGACCCATTGTATGTCAAGCTCCTAGATTCAGTCCTCGTGTATGACAATCCAAAGGAGCGATGGTCTTTTGATGAGATTGTATTGTACATTGAACCTTATCTCCCAACTTAATGCTTCATAAACCCTGCAAGTGTCTGTTGTCCCTTGGGTAATACAATCTTGACATCCCCTGTCCTTTGTTTCTTCTTGGGTGGTTGTTTGGGCTTGTTGGCAATCGATGGTTTCAAGCCCAACAATCCATCCTTTTTGTTTGTCTCGACTGTCTCATCCAAAACACGAGGAACAGGAGCCAGGGGTGACCGTCTTGGAGGGACAGCGATTGTATTCCCAAACTCATCCATTTGATCCATGACCTCTTCCATGTATTCACCAGGGTCGCGTGCTCGTTTTTGCCCTCGAGAAACATCAATCGGGGTTGCATTCACTGGGGGGATGAAAAAGGCATCTGCCGGTGTACACAAGAGCAAACAATCGACCATCTTCCATAACACATCGCCCACATACCAATCCGTTTTCCCAACTGTAGGGACATTAGAGCGCAACTGGAGAATGGATGATCCTTGTGTTGAGGGGAGGGCTTTCTTGAGGAAAAAATCTCTATCCAATCCACCTCGGCCATTCAACCATGCTGGATCAACTGGTTTGATAGCCACTTGTACCTTGGCATCTTTTCCTTTGAAAACATCAAATGGTAACTCTTGATGTTGGAGAAGCAGAATCTTCAAAGCAGTCAACACATGGTGATGACTAATTCCAATGGTCACCACTTGTCGCATGCAGGTCTTTTTTTGGGCTGCCATCTCAACCACATGCGGCTTCCCTTGTTCAATCAATTGAATCCATGCATCGTCAACCAAAGTCGTGTACACATCACCCTTTTCCGTTGTACGCTCAACCACAAAAAGGTCAATCTCATATCGAATCACTGCCTCTGTCGATCGCAATGCTTCAAGCTTGTAACGAATCGACTTGCGCAACATGTTCACCACCTTCCATGGTTTCACATCATCCACGTTTGCCGCATCAAACAACATTTCAAGCTCCACATACAATCCATCTGGAAAGTACATAAAGGCCTGTTCATGAGGCCATACAAGGGCAGACCGGGGATGTCGTTGCAGGTGCTGTTGTTCCTCTTGATTCCCTCCATGAGGATAAACCAATGTAAGAATCCCTGACTTGAATTCCATTTGCACACAATGAGACACACACACAACAATGACCCATTTATATCTCGATACAACACATCAAACCGTAATCTCCGTTGGAATTTGCGTCTCATCCGGAAGCTCGCGGATTCCCATCATGGCATCCGATGAGACAGATCCATCCGCATTAACTGCAGGCAGGCCAATGAATCCTGAACCAATGCTCCTCTTCCAGATGTTATTGTTGGGATGATTGCTCACTGGACGGAAGGTGTGTGCGCGCTCAACAGAGACAGCAAATTCAGGGCTCTTACCATCCGTTGAACCATTCATGGCACGGTACCACTTGTCTTTGCCAATGAAGGTACGGAGGATACCACTGACACTAGTCTTCTTGTTTGGAGCAAACGTGCCAACGTTGATGCCATTGTAAACGCCAGCTGGAAGGAGATTGAGAGGGAAGTCATCGGTTGTCTCAGTCAGAGGACGAGCAACAGCAAGCATGCTGGGGTAATCATTGGGTGCCCTCGTGGGCATATCACCACGTGTTCGGATGATATTGAGGTTACGTCCATGGACATAGCGAGAGCAAAAGGCCGTCTCGTAACCATAGAAGTTTTGATTGTTCTTGACAATGACGCCCATGAATGCGTCCACAACAATCGTCACTGAACCCTCCACTCCAGCAGTCGACATGCGAGCATTGGGTTGCATGACAGCAAGGAACCAGGTGTCTGATCCAGGGACGACAAGGTAGGCTCCCTCCGTGTCGAAACGCATAAAGAGACGATGGTACTCGACACGGAACAGGGACACACCATAACGTCCGAGGGCAAGAGCGCTCTTGTACCCAACCTTAGCATCGAGGATGGCGAGGTAGGTATAACGGACGATTCGGTCATCTGTCTTGCGGGAGTTGAGGTAGTTGTTGTGGTGAATCCATGAATGGCGCTGTCTTCTATTATCAGCCGAGTGTACCGCACCCAAGGGCCTGTATCCAAATGCACCAGCACCAAGTCTCACCGCGTCAGATAAAGACTTGCTTTGGACAGCAGTGTCCAAACTGAGACGTTGTTCTTGCTGATGTGTGAGGATCGCCTTTCCATTGAATGCTGCCATGACAGAGGCAACGGTAGCCTTTTGGTCCTTCTTGAGTTGATTGCTGATAGTCTCCAGAATCTCCGTGGCATGAGGACGATTGGAATACACCGCAAGCTCTTCTGCGATTTGCTTCAAAGCAGCCGTGTCAGCAGCACTGACCTCAGGAGCTTGTAGCACTGCATGAAGGATTGTCGAGAGAGCAGGGATACCAGAGTCAGGGACGTGGGCTAAGATACCCACCCAGCTGCTCTTCTTGTCCAGAGCCTTCTTTGTCACGAGATTCTTGAGAGCGGCAACGTTGCCATAACGTGCCTCGTATGCTGCTCGAGTTTCGTTGGGTTGGGGACGGATTGGGTTGTCAATTGGAAGACCAAAGTTTGGCGTGGACCCGAGTGTGAATCGCTCATCCTTGTGAATGTTCGGACTGTTTTCTTCAGCGAGCGTAAGATCGACTTCATCCGAAATGTCAGCGTCAGTATCATCGTCTCTAATACCCTGCAAGAACCCATGTCCAGGAAAGAGATTCTTCAGGAACAACACGCTTTCCTTCAAAGTCGGCTTCCTTCCATTCAGAGCAAAGAACTCTGTTCCAAACGAGTGCAACAGGACCTGAGCTCGGAGATAGACTTCCTTGGGAGGGAGGGTCTTGATCTCCACGTCACCCCAGTACACAGGTTTCTGGATCTTTGGCTCATTTGGACCAGCCGCGTCATTGTAGCAAAGGAATCCGTCGTAATGACGGAAGCCCGTCATGGCACCAGGTTGCTCACCAGAGGCGAGATACTGTGTTGAAGGCTTGTTGTTATCACTGTGCTCGCGCAAACGGAACGCCTTCCTGAACTCCTCCACATTCTTGTTGTACTCCTTTGCGAGTTCGTCATAGTAGTCAGAGAGACCTTCATCCTTGGTCGTGCCATCCTTGTTCATAAACAAGAGGTTGTAGGGGAGATTGTCCAAAAATCCAATGCGCTTGTTCTCAATCTCATGTTGAGTCTGCTTAGCAGCGGCAACCTCAAGCATCTTTGTGCTGATGGTTGCCTCAGCATTCGCGAGATGCTCAACAGAAAACGGGGGCTGTTGGATCACCTCTCCCAATACCACTTGACCCTTGAATGGGTTGAATGCCTCATCTGCAGAGGCAATCTTCAATGCTTTGATGGGACGGAAGGGGACGACATCGAGCACTGTTCCATTGGTCATTGGAATGGTCTTTGCAGTCGCATCACCAAGCTCATGTGAGTCCATGACCATGCTCTGACGCTCGGGGTCATACCGAGGGACAAAGGATGGCACATTTGCCGGACCACCCTCCATGGTCTCGACATACTTGAGCAAATTGGTACTTCCAGTGAGCACGACACGAGGGGCTTCCATAATGTCCTGGTTGATGAGGTTCATGAAATACTTTGCCCCACGAGTGGCACAAAACAAGCGGTCGCGCTGATGCAACATCTCGCGATTGTAGTCAATGCGATTGTTGCCATTGTAGTACATGAGGCGACGCTGAGTCGGAGCGCTGATGAGTGCGTCGGTAGTGCAGACGAGCTCAGTGTACTCGTACTGTTTCAAGAGGACCAACGTTGCACGATCCCAAGTCTCTGGACCAAACTCGGAGAGGAGCAAGTGCATCTCAAACTCGGCGGCACGTCGGAAGAAGCTCAATGTGAAAGTCTTTGAGTAGTTCTGATGGTGGGTAACATTGGGAATGTTGAGGGGAGTCATCTCATCAAAGGGGGCCAAGTAGGCATCCCATTCAGTGACCTCAAAGTTCATCTGAGTCGTTGGGAAACGGGGACAGATGTAGGTGTTGAAGATGTTGTTCGACGAGGGTTTGAAATCGGGGTTGGAGGAGGAGATGAGGGCGAATTCTCCATTGAAACGATGACGCAAGTCAAGGTCGTTGATCTGACGCTTGGCACGATCGAGATTAGCACGAAAGTCGTGGGGAGACAGCGGCTCGACGCCATAGCGAGCGAGGGTGCTCAGTAGTCTGGTTGAAAAGTCCACACTGCCAGTACGGCCTGGGATTTGTCCATTCAAAGGACCAATCTTCACTAGATCCGCTCTCGGCCAGAAGTTTCTTCCGGTCCTGACGAGGTTGGTCATTATATTTCCCGATTTCGACGTAAAACAATGACAATGAAATGGAATGACATTTTGGTGAGGGAGGGATCACCAGTTGCCAAGTGAGGGGTCAGAACAAACTGTTTACTATTGGTCAACGGTGCTTGTACAGTCTCAATGGGGCTGGAGCAACACCCAAGAGGATCATAGCAGCAATGGCGGTTAGAATGTAAAAGGAGAGAATCATTAGGAGTATGAGAACTATACTTCCGAGCATTGCATTGACAGTACTGAAATTGGCAATTTCATCCATGGCGGGGATAAAGAGGTACAGCCATGCAGCCAAGTTGAGGATGAATTGTACAAAGCCAAATGTCAATGATGTGTACAAGAGCTTGGGAGTCCGCATGAAAGCTGTTGGGATGAACAACAGGGCGAGGATGGCATTTGGTATGATGAAGGCATAACCAAAGAGATAAGAATCCAATGAAGGTGGCCATGCTGGAGCTGTCCCACTCAGTGCTGTAATGGCAATGGTGACAAGGGAGAGTGTGACACTCAGTGTTGACATGGACAAGACGGCATTGCTTGCACGAGATGCTCGGTCATAGGATCCAGCTTCTTGTTTGAGTGCAACACCTTGATGTGTGGCCATAAGGAAGGCAATGGCGGAGAAGCCAGTGTGAGTAAAAAATGCAAATGCAGTCAAAAACAACATGACCACACTACCAATGAGGCCGGAGAAATTGGCCAGATTGTTAATGTTCAACAAGGCACCAACAAAGAGATAGATAAAGGCGACAATGTTGAGTACCAGTTGAACCAATGAGAGTGCATAGGCGCTGTAGAATAGGGGGATATTTTGGAACAAGGCAGCCGGTATAAACAAAAACACAAGGATGACATTCGGATAGGCATAGGCGTATCCAAAGGCATAGGGTGCTTTGCTCGGTGGCCATATTGGAGCAATGTCGGTCAGTACACATGTATTGACCACGAGGAATCCCAAAAACCCAGAGAGCAGTCCAAAAGCCAAGATCCAATCAATGTTACGACGGGCCATGGGTAGTCGAAATACATAGGTACTGATATTGAGATACCCGTCCGTTGGTTCCTTGTCATTGAAGAGGCTTTCGTTTGTTGAACCACCGGACATGGTGTAAAAGGCGACATGTTTTTGTCCCCTTCTCATTTCTTGTGCCTTGTATATACTCACCGGACGGACACAATGGAATGATATAGAGAGAATACATGAGCAAAAAAATCCATGTGGTTGATCAAGGGAAATACTTGATCTATTTCTTATCCAAGCCAACAGACAATCACAAAAAATGTCCTTACCGTCCTATGGTAAGCGACGCCGGACAAGACGAATTCCGACTACCCAGTCTCAAACATCATTGTACGGGTTCAGGCGTCATTTGTTTGGATTAGATCCCGTTCAGAGGACTCGGAGGGGGGGAGATCAGAAGGAAGAAGAAGAAGAGGAAGAAGATGACTTCATTATCAACCTACCTGAACCTTCAATCGCTACCAGATATCACATGGACGGGACTGATGGAATCGCTGCATTTTGTAGCAAACAACCCATAAGACCTCTTTGGGAACATCAATGCTCTGGTGCGCGCTTCATGGAAGACAGGTTCCTTGGGAAGATTGACCCTGTTGATGTTCGAGGTGGGGCTGTATTGGATGATATGCGCATGGGAAAGTCTGGGACATGTATTGCCTTTTTGGCGAGTACTCTCCAAACTCTTGTTGCTCAAGGCAAGCCCCGTTTTGGTCTTCCATCCATTGTGGTTGGAACAAAAGACTCTGCGCCTCCTTGGAAATGGGAGATTGATGCAATGTATGGTCAAGGATTCTTGTCAGTCAAGTTTGTTTCAACAGAACAAATCTCGTCCATGGGCAACATTCATGAAGAGGTGATTGAAGATGATTGTATTTATCAGACTGACATTATCATCACCACCTATGGTACATTGACTGCAAGCAAAAGCCATGTCGCAGATGTCCTTCGGCGGATGTCCTATCGACATATTATCCTCGATGAAGCACATAAGATTGGCAATGCACATACCAATGCATTCCAAATGATTGACTCGATGCAAAGTGAATCCCGTTGGTTGGTCACTGGAACTCCTATTCAAAACAACATGGAATCATTGGTTTCAATGTTGAGATTGCTTGGGAAACGGGTGGATAAACCAAAGACAGAACAAGAAGCAGAAGCACTTGTGGAATACTTCTCACGACTGTCTATTCGGCGTGTCTCACCCGAGCGAGCGGAAGTCATCGACAAACCCATTCCTTGGATCATGGTTGATTTCACCTCTCCATTGGAACGGCAACTCTATGAACATTTTTTGGTATCTCTTGCAACAGCAAAGCCAAACCATGACAGTCAAGCTGGTCATCATGCCTTGCGTGTGCTTTCACTACTTGGGTTGTTTTGCATCTCACCGTATCTATGTGAGGAGAAATTTTCCAATGGTGAGGTAAGTGTCCCTGATGGCATAATCTACCTTCCAAAAGAGTTTGTAAACTCTCTTCTCAACATACCACCTCCGAAGCCATCTCGTGATGACGATCCAATGGAATCAGTCGAATTTTATGACAACAACAATGACCCTGCATCATATCACCAACAACTCGTACTAGAAGTGGCAGCACGAGAACTCTTTTTTGAGGCCATTGGAAATGACATCCCGACGGATGCCATCTATGGACCATTCACACCAGACGACATGCAGTGGATCTCTGACAATTACGCCGTTGTGGATTCAGTTCGACAATGCATCATTCCCCCTGTGAGTCATAAGGAACGATATGTTCTCAAGAATCTATTGAGTGCACTCACTGACAAGTCGGGCGAGAAGATTATCATCTTTTCCGACAGATGCGAAGCACTTGATCGATTCGCATATCTCCTCCAAAGGAGACTTGATGTGGGTGTACCTAATGCACGCGAATTTGTCTATATACATGGCAATTGCACACCGCGTAATCGAATCAAAGCAAGACAACGCTTCAGTACTGACCCAAGATGTGGTGTTTTACTTGCAACCAAGAAAGTCAATTCTGAGGGAGTTGACCTCTCTTGTGCTAATCATGTCGTCTTCATAGATCCATGGTGGAATCCAAATGTCGAACATCAAGGCAACCAACGTGTGGGTGGATCTAACCAAACTCACCAAGTGCACACCTACCGTCTCTTGACTCCGCGGACAATCGACGTGGCCATTGCTGGGAAATCGGACGAAAAACTGACATACAACAAGTTACTCCCAGTCAAAGTGACTGAACGTCAGATGGCTCAAAGTATCCTCCAAAAGGCCATGAAACAGTCATTCCATCATTAGTATGACGAAAGCAACAGCAGCAGCCGCCCCACCAGTGCCAACCCCGACAAAGGGTCGTGTGAACAAGGGACAAGTGGCCCTCAAGAAGCGTAAAAAACGAGTCTATGAAGATTACATGCTCGGTGTTCCTCGCAAGAACTCTACGACAGTCCCACGACTCATTCGGGCTGCACCATTCAATAGGGCATTCCGACGATCCCTCGAGGCTTCTGTGAAGAAGGAGTTTGGTGTCTTTCAAGCCTTTCGCTTCTCCGAGGAGGCCCTCACACAGGTGAGACAACTCATTGAGAAGCGTCTTGTACATTTCCTCCACTCGGCTGCCCACTTGACCGAGGACAATGAGAAGATTGTGGTGAAACCGGAAGCACTTGCCACAGTCATTGCCCAACGCAAGCTTGCCTTGTCTGACGCTGGTCCCCGTCTCAAATGGATTGAAGAGTACGAGAAACAAGCGGAATTGAGGAAGATCAAGCGACAACAAAAGAAGCAAAAGACTGCCGCGACGGCTGCCGATGACGATGATGAAGAAGAAGAGTCGGATGAGTGATGATCACTTTGTTGTCTATCATTTGTTATTCAATGAAGGCTTTGATCGCATTGTTATTGGTCCTCATACCAGTGGTCCTGGCGGGTACTCTGCCGTCGTCTCACACTGGACCATTCCTCCTTCATGACTTGAGGGAGTATGACCCGGATGTGGGCATTCTTTGTACAAGTACGACTGATGCAGTGCCTCCAATTCCACCCCCAACGACACTCGCCGCCACCCAATTCAATGTCCCAGTGAGTGTGTTTAGTTGTAACAATCTAACCATTGATGTTGGCTTGTCACGTCGTGTTGGGGGATCGTCTCAAACCATCCGATACGCGACTGCATGGATATGGTCTTCTGCCAATGCTTTGGTGGGCAATCTGACCACAAGTGAGATTCATTTGGTTTGGACTGGCAACTTTACCCTCCCACCTCCACTGACTGAACATCGCCAAGCGGGCATCTATTGGGAGACTGTTCGATTTCAAACGGGTATCCTACCCCGCAATCTTGTTGCTGGTACAGCCCATTGGTTTGGATTGACTGTTGGTGTTCCAAGGGCATATCATGCTGCGACTGGAACATTCAATGAAATCCGATGGTTACCAGTAAGGGGCGACATTGTTTCATCAGAACGACTTGACGCCATTCAAATGTTTCGAGCAACCGACCCATATGGGAACAGTGTCTCTGTACAACACAAACCATTTGCATCATGGACTGCGGGTGACATTGCATATCCTTGGATATCAAAACAATTGATACCCAATGCACAATCAAACACACTCCGATTGTCTGCAATGATTGTGGCGACATGTAACTCGAGGTTGAACATTTCTGATCCGAGACATTTGACAAGCATCCCTGATCCATATGTTCCTCCTGACTCTCCCTCTCCAGTGCCTGTTCTTGTGTCAAGTCCCTCCCCTTCTCCCACCTCACGTCCAACTCCTAAACCTTCACCCACACCTACACCTACACCAACACCTACCCCGACTCCAACTCCAACCCCAACGCCAACCCCGACTCCAATTGTCGTGACCCCATCGCCCGACTATGACAGTCCGAGTCCGAGTCCATTGCCTGTACCGACACCAACACCACTTGGACATTTCCCCAGTCCATCACCTCCGAGTGTCCCACCTCCCATTGACTTGTCACCATCGCCATCAAGCCCGGCTGGTAACAACAATTCCATTCGAAATGACACCACCACCAAAAATGACATTGCTCAATGGATGCCTGTTTTTATTGCAGCCATTGTCATTGGAGCTCTCGTCTTGCTGGCTGTTTGTGCCTTCCTAGTGGTTTGGTCATGGTGTTATGCTAAGCGTATGGGTGAGTACTGGAGGCCATCCTTCTCAGGCTCGACATTGGAACAAGAGGATGCATTCAACAATGTGTATCAAACTGGGTATCAGGATGATGAAAAGTCGATTGAACTCGAGCTGCAATCCAATGGATCAAGCAAGAGTGGTGACGAAGCAGACGACACTGAAAAGGATGCTACTCATGTATTTGAAGAAGATGACAGTGCTCCCAACTCCATGGTCACTGTGCCGATTCTTTCTTCATCTCCTGCCCCGAGTGGCAAACAAGCCTCTCATCTGTGAGTTTTGATATTAAACATTCTCCAATGTCCATGCGACACAAACGACCTAGGTCGTGGGCACAACTTGGGGTGCTACGTCGACTCAGAGAAAATGGACGTGAACAAGTGCCAGCTGGGTGGTGGTTTCGCAACGATGGCATGGAACATGCCCAACCCTGGTTTTGTGTTTCAAGAGAATCTATTGTCTTTGGGTTTTGTCTGGGTATTGCCACCTGCATTGCATTGTCTATTGGCCTGGGTTACCTCCTCTATGGAGTGTATCAAAATGTCAAGACTGGTCGAAAGTCAACGAGTACAACCCATCCAGATTACGTGACTGGCGATGGGGTCAAGAGATTGTTCTGGATTCTTGTCGATGACTATGTCTTGTCTGGCATAATCATGATCATAGCGCTCAGCTCTCTCTTTTATTATCTTGTTAAACGACACCGACAAAAATGAACTCATTCACTCCTTTATTCACATGTCTCAAAAAATCCGTATCCAAGTACCCCCACCACCTCCCGGTCCTCCACCTGGTGCAACCACCACTCCTGTCCTCTTTAAGGATACTGTGTTTGCATGCTTGTATCAAGGAATGATCCAGGGTGCCGGGCATTTGGTTTGTGCATACCACTCATGGCCCAGTCTTGAAGATGTTTTCCATTCAATTGGAAGACTCGAGACAATCCCCTTTGTGACATACCGCAAGTTGAGTCATGAGAGGAAACCTGCTGAACCCGATTGCAAGTTCATCACTGGTGAGGTTATTTCTGCTGAACATCTCGCAACGTACAAGGAAGATGCTATCCAGCCGTCGCATCTTAAACATGTCAGAGAACAAATCGTCATGCCTGGTATCCGCGCCAAGTTTTTCACCGATGTCTATGCCAGCAAAGAAGCCATGACAGTGAATCTCCCAATCCGAGAAGTGAAACATCCGATCCTTGGTACACTTGTCATTGCTGCAGCAAGACTTTGGATCCCTCACAATCTCGAGTATTTGGTGACAAGTCAGGTCCTACCCATCGCCACTGTCAGGTGTCTCCAGTTGTTGATTGACCATCTCAACTTACCCAATGCAATGGTCAAGAATGACAATGAGACAATGGCCCATCGCCGAACATGGGAAGAGATTGACCTCTCTCCAAGTATCACCGATCAGACGGATAGCATTGGGATATCATTTGTAACAGACAGTCAAGATGCTGGATTGCATACAGTCTATGTTTGCTTTCTCTCCAAAGAGGCAACGGATCTTCTTGACAAGAATCAATCAACGCTTGGTCCAGTCAAACGGTCACCTTTGAGAACAAGCTTCTCCGAGGCACGTGAAATGGAGAGGAAAAAGTCCGTTGACAATCTCATTGACTCACTAAGGAAGGATTTGAGTATTTGAGCAGTGACTTGTTATGAGGAACCAATGCTCATGTATGACCAATACACTCCCACTCGTTGCATCGTCTTTTTTTTGTGTCAATTGTCTCCAATGGTAGACGTGGATACGGCGCTTCTGATTGCACATCAGAAATCCATTGATTCCGGTACTTTGCTGGGAAATGGAAAAGCCATTGCAAAAGAGAAAGCTGAACTAAAAAAGGAGGAACGCATTATCGAGAAGAAGATTGCAGAGGACGAGGAAGCATTAGCCGAGGTCGAAAGGGAAGAGGCAGAGATTGCTGATGAAGAAGCCATTGCTGCTCTTGCGACTGAGCTCGGCTTCCCGACTGACATTGACATTGGCAACAATGACAACTCTGCTCCCAACATGGGCGAACATGAAATGCTTAACCTTCTCTCATTGCACTTTGCCTTGCAAGTCAAGGGCTCTCCGGCCTTTTCAAGTCTCTTCAAGGACTGGTTTGGAGCACGTCTCAATTGTCATGCACGCAAGAACAAGTCCTCATCACCTACCTATGATGGCTCGGGACGTGATGACAATGGGAATGGAAGTGGCCGTTTCAGCCGACCCTTTGGCAGCACCACCTATGGGACCATGTCGACGGAGATTGGGATGGCAAGGCTCACCGATGATCACTTTGAGATGGATGATGCCACTGCTCTCTCACTTGCCAAAACACTTAATGTCGAGGGTCAAAGTCTCGATGGTCTCGTGAGCTGGGTCAAGAAGAAATGGAACAAGTTCCGTGGCAAAAAGTCCAAGAAGGACATGGAGGAAAGCACCAAATCAATGCTCGATGAACCCTACCTCGGTGATCGTCAATTCACTGCTGCCGAAGAAGAAGAGTACGGCCGATTGATGAAGATGGCCGATGACTCTGTCATGGACAACCCAATGTTTGGGGTCATGCTCGGTCATCATCATCATGTGGACGACTGGACAGAGGAAGAGGATGAACATTACGAACAACTCAAACAATTTGCTCAGCAATCCGTGGCCACTGACCACTCAGAGGAACGAGCCAAATGGTTCGAGAATCGCGCTGCTCTTGCTGCAGACACTAAGCCGACGGATGGTATCATCTCTACCATCAAGAATGCCTTCAACAGGATCAAGTCTCATTTGCTCGTTCCGGTCTATGCCTCGGATGCGAATGTCCCTGATGTCCTCCGAGCCTCTGGTGACATTTCCGGTTCACTCGAGAACACAAGTGAGACCGACGAGATCCATTTGCATGTCAAGAACAGTGTGGAGCGTCGCTTTGGTGTGAACCTCCAAAAACTCTCTGGAGTTGACAATGCTGTTGTCTATGATGTCAGCAGTGCCGGCATCTATCGAAGCACCTTGTTCAAGAACAAGAACTATCGGGAGGAGCCTGTTGTGCTGAGCATTGTATTCAGCAATCCATTGACCCACAAAAAGACCTCGACTGATGTCATGGCCAAGGAGTCAGAAACTCGTGTGCTCAAGAAGTCACAACTTTGGATTACAAAGACAAAGGTAGGTGGTGTTCACATCCTCCTGCGATTTGAGAGCGCCAATGGCAATCCGGTCCTCAGTCAAGTCATCTTCTTGGCCAAGACTTCCCTTGCATTCCTTGGTTCCAACATTGGTCCCCTATCAGCCCCAGAGGAGGAATTGTCCAAGTTTATCCTCGCGGGAAAGGCAATCAACATTGAGGCCTTCACTGATACTCACACCATCCAAGCCGCAGAGAATGCTCGCATTGCCATGTCTGTTGCGGCATCGCACCTCCGCTTTGCATTTCCAACTGTCTCAGAATTGACAACGGGCAAGCCGCAATATGTTGCAAGTGACGCTGCTCTCACAAACATTCTGAGAAACTATTCCAACCATTTGAATCGGTTTGGTGAGAAGACCTTGGGCGACACTCGCGCTGCCTCTGCCCAAAAGAGGGGTGTTGCATTGGCAAATCACATTCAACAACATCTCGAGGGTGCGACAGATGACAAGATTCGAGCTGTCCTTCAATCCATTACCTCAGCCATGGGTGTCTTCCTCATGCGTGACCTCAACAGTCCGGCAAACGCGGTGCTCCATCGAACGGGCAAGTTTATGGCGACGAATGTGGGCCTATATGAGAGCGCCAATGCGTTGAACTCTGCCTTTTTTTGATGTAAATATATCTTTCCTGTTGCATAGGATGTGCCTGGGTGGGGTAACAATACGACAGACATTCTTTTATTCACCACCGAAATCGATGGCATCATTTGATCTCCAGTACTCGAACATGTCGTGGACATCAACGATAGCACTCAATGGCGCTGTTTACAAAAGCAACGCCAATTTGATACCCTATGCGATGGGTGCCTTTGGCACAAATGTACTGATCAAACACTGGAAAGCAGCGCCAAGGGTGATTCGCGCCCTCCATCCAGCGTGGACTTGGGTAGGCTTTGGTGCATTGGCATTTGCTCTGTCTTTTGAGCGTGTGCAACTTGGCAGTGAGGACTAACTTGTGATGTATCAAGTTTACTCTGATCACTCTTCTGAAGCACTGTGATGAAACGAACCTTTAAACATGTTTCTGACTATTTCCCACCACTGCATAAACAACATAGCAAAAAGCAAAGGATGCGTGGTGACACGCATATTGATACAATCCATGATGAATTGTTCACATTTGAAATCAGTCGGTGGCTCACCACAGAAACGATTCTATTAACATTTGCCCTGGTATGCAAGCGATGGGCCGTGCTTTCAGAGACAATGGTGACTGAAGTGTTCGAATACAATCAAGTGGAAATAGAGAGTTTGGAGAGATTTACTCGCCTTCGAACGTGTTGTTGCTTAAGTAACAACACACCACTATCTACCAGCGTGTTCAATGAATTGGAAGAAATCGGTGGACCATTGTCACCATGGCTATTCACCATGTTATCAAGGAATCCCACGATTTCTAGGGTGTATATATCATATTGTTCCCCTCTTCACTTGGTTTCTCTTGATAATTTCACCGAGCAATATCCTGGAGTTCGACAACTCAAGATTGAAGATGCCAATATGGATGCAATGGACATTTTCAAACACTTTCCGTCTGTCGAATCAATGGAAATGAATTATGCGAATGCTATGGAGAAATTCGATTGTCCTCCCACATTAACCAGATTATCGCTTTGGACCAGCAAGATTAAACAATTTCCCATCAGCAATAACATCACTTTTATCGAGACAGACTTTGTCAACGTCGCCTTACTTGCTCTTCAACAATGTAAACATCTGGACACATTGAAGATTAAGGGTTACCAATATGACACCCGGTCCATGGTCAAAACAAATCGAATTTCGCGTGGTGCTCTCCATTTGATTCTTGATAAATGTAACATCATTGTCGAATGTGTCCCTTCTGTATCGAAGGCCACCATCGTTTCTGCCTTTGTAGTATCAAAACAAAGCCTTCACTTCAAGCACCTGGTACTGGATAATACGTGCGCTTCATCAATCAGCTGGGAGAAAGGGGGCGATATCGAAGTGTTGGAAATATGGCACCCAATGGTATGTTGGAAATGGTCCATGGGACATTTCAAGCAATTGCATACTGTCATTTGGCACAAGACACCCCCCGCTATTGTTGAGACAATGAAACCATTTTTTTCGCGCAACGTGAAACATGTGATCAAATTGACAAATTGTTTGTCAATGCAGAATGCATTGCATTGTCAATAAAACAACTTGTCACCCATTCACCCATTGTTCACTCCCCTAAATGTTTGTCTTTGACCCCACCCAACCAGATTACATTTTGCTCTCATCAAATGAGGCAGATACATTCCGTACAACACATGGTACAAGGTGTACCCCACTTCACCATCGTTATTATGACATACAATGGAAGGCGTGTCTTTCTCCCATGGATTGTACAACCATGGATAACACATTAGCATGGCTTGTCCTATGTCACCTTGGATTTCATGTATCCATGGATAAACCATATCAAGGTATTGTCATATTGATGGGATCCACCGATGGAACACATGCACCAAGAGACCTCACCTCGATGGAAATATTGCAAGTCAAGAAGAGCATCCGAATCTGTAAGGGAGCCATGAAAGAGTTCTTTTAATCCTTTGGTGATACAATGATGATAATCAACACTGCCAATCCTAAGAGGGTCAAGAAGCAAAGGATGAATGCAATGGAAGGTCGTTTTTGGCAAAAGTCAACCACTTTTGATTCCACTCGCCATGCGTTGTGCTTGACCACTGTCAAGGCTTGTATCCATTTGCTCGGTGGAGGCAGAGGTTCCGGTGGTGGAATGTCAAAATCCAAATCCTCATTGTCATCAAGAGGAATGGCTGGATCATTCCAACTTGCCATGAATTGTTCACGTGACAATGGCCGCGTTTCCATGTGTTGCCTGAGAGGGAAATGACTATCACTCTCTTCTGTTTTGATCATAAACCATGCGCCGTGCTCGTTCAGCAAGTGATTCCAATTCTAACTCAGGGCACAAAACCAAACGCCAGCGCAGGGAGAGATCCGAACCTCCTCGGGCATATGACATCCAATTGAGTCCCCAACAAGAGCGAATCTTGCATGACATTCTCACCTCCCCTCCAGGCCGTTGTCACCTTGTAACAGGCGAGGGAGGAACTGGCAAGTCTGAACTCTACCGTGCACTCGCACTTGCATTGAGTGACAAACCGGGTACAAATGTACAATGCACCGGAAGTACAGGTGTGGCCGCACTGTTGGTCTCTGGTCAGACCATCCATCGATTGATGGGCTTCTACAACAAGCAAGGCGATGCAACGGATATTAGTGTCATTGACGCTCTCGCCGTTCAACTTCGGACAAATCATATGAATTTCAAGAAGTATGCACAACTCAACAACATTACTCATGTTCAATTGGATGAAATATCCATGCTCAGACCATTGTTTGTTGACAATGTCGACCGCATGTTCCGCGAGGTTCGACGCAAACCCAATGTCCCATTTGGTGGTGTGTCGATGATTTTCTTTGGCGACTTTTTGCAAATACCTCCCGTGGATGACAACAGAGATGTAAACAATCCCGACACGAGGACATTTGCCTTTGAGTCGTATGTCTGGAACGAAGCACAAGTCAAATGTCATCTCCTGGACCACTCTTTCAGGCACGACAAAGATCCTGAATACAAACTTATCTTGAGTGACCTCCGAATGGGTGTTGTCACTCCAGAAGGAGAGGCATTGCTCAAGAGTTGCGTTCGCGACCCATCGCCTGACTTGCTTGTCACGCACATTTACCCAACTCACCGATTGGTGGATGCGGAAAATGCTCGACGCCTTGCTTCTCTCGTTGGTGAAGAACATGTGTACAAGTCAATTGATACATTTCACTGTGAACCCAGACAACAAGATGCAATGCGGCGGATACTTGACAATACCCCCGCTCCAATGACACTCATCCTCAAACAAGATGCTCAGGTCATGTTCCTTCGCAACATGAATGTCTCAACAATCCTTGCCCATGGTGGTACAATCCCCGGTATTGATCCAGAAAATGTATCTCCTGAGACAGCCCAAACCCTTCTCCTTGGAAATGGTTCCATTGGTAAAGTGGTCGGCTTTGGGTCAGTGGGTGAAGGACAACCGAGCATGCCAATTGTGCACTTTCCCGAGACAGGCATCCGAATGCCAGTCTATGCACATGCATGGACAATTGATGACAGACCTGGAGGTAAACCACAAGCACAAAGATCGCAAGTCCCACTCAAGTTATGTTGGTCTATTACAAGTCACAAATCACAAGGACAGACCATCACCTCTGCTGTTGTTGCCGACCTATCGTCCGTGTTCACATTTGGACAAGCCTATGTTATCCTATCTCGGGTGAAATCGCGCGATCAGCTCTACCTCAAGCCATTTGAGATGGAGAAGATCAAGGCTCATCCAACAGCTGTTGCGTTTTATGAACAATTGGCAAAACAAAAGGCATTGGAGACTGCATTTGAAGCTGACTTTGAGGTGTAGTTTATTTCTTACAAATCTTCCTCATGACATCGAGTTCGCTTGCATTGATCAATGCATACTTGTCTCGTCTCCATTGTACCCGCTCTTCTTTCCACTTGGCTGGTGCAGTCCATTCCCATTCAGCAATGCGTTCATGCCATGAGTGTGGGAGGTGTTCGAGTAGACCACAGACAAGGCGAAGGAAATCTGGATCTTGCCAGAGGACCAAGTTGGGAAGGAGATGCTTTCCCACTGGAGCATCTTGTGACGAGGCATCATTCACATCAACCATGGCATACACACCCTGTGCCTCATGGAATGGTGGTGTGGTATCATGAGCTACGAAATCTTTTGCGCCTGCTTCATAGACTGCATATGGTGGGATTTTGTGAAGGGACAAAACTTCACTGACATAATTGGCATGTCTGACTGCTTCGTCGAGTGTATATTCTTCCATGAGATGAATGAGGAGGAACACATCTCGTGAGGTGGATATATGTTTTGTATCGGCAATCCATTTCAATCTCCGCCACACATGTATTGTCCATAATATCTCTCCCATCCATCTCCCACAATGGACCCAACACTCCCCACCACCACACCAAGTTCAACCAATGTCAACATTATCCACAAGCGATTGAAGCATGCCTTCATTCCGGATAATCCTAACGACCCCTTCAAGAACAAGGACCTCCCCCAAGATGATCGAATCCTCTTGGAGGACATTCACACGTTGTTCTATGAGATTGCCGCAACATCCATGGATCTGCGTGATGCCAAGAATGTGGTTGAGACGCTTTTTGAGATCAATAACAAGGAACATCGCTATGAGTGGCATTGGTCATTTCCCCCCGAGTTCCATTTCAGTGGCGACAATCTCATGCGACTCATTGAAATGGGAATGCGCCTCCGTCGCTTCGATGGACATGATGTGCACACTGAAGCAACAACAGATCCTAACAATGGATTGGCACGATATTATATTCGCATTCACATCCTCACACAGACGGCTCCAACTCGTGTCAAGATTCAAGACACCCGCTTCTTGCGTCGTGAGGTTGAGACAGTCTACCTCCCTCAAAATGGAACAATTGGGCTCGAACCTGGTGGCACTGTTGTCCATCGTGTTTCGGGAGGGACAAAGTTTTCTACGGATGGTTCGGACCATCCAGGAAAGAGGAAGAGATTGGACGATTGGAAGTGAGATAGGATGCTGTGTATTGAATAAACAGCGGCCATTGTCCCAATCTCATGTTAGTTTGCGTCCATCGACCACCCTTAACCCAGAAACCCGAGGGTCATATTGACAAGACTGTGCTTTGAGCTCGGCCTCCACATCACCTCGAGTACGGAACAACCATTCATTACAGTGCATCGGTACCAATTCACCCAACCCCAAAGTGTTATGTGTTTGGTACCGACCCGTCACGCTCAAGCGATAGCGCCAATGCTCTTGTGGGACGTCACCTGCCGACTGGCGCATTGCCTCTTCTTGTTCATCGAGAATCGTAATGTACCAAGGTGTTGGGTTGGTGAGAAGACAGCGGTAACAATCTCCCAAAGGCTTGGAGTTGCCGCACTTGTAAATCGATGCAAAACGTGGCTCACTGCATACACAAGCAGTGGGCTTGGGTTGAGAACATTTGCGACACGAATCACGGGATGCAAAATTGAACTCTGCAATACATGGATCGCGGCGACACACCCAGTCCCCCTTCTTGACTTTAGGTGTCTTGCATTTCTTGCAAGCGTCGTGTCGACCAAAGATGAGCACATCACACAATGGACACACCCAATCAGGGTCCCAGCGCGGTCTTCGCCTCATGATGAGAATGATCGGGAGTCATGGGGAAAGTGTCCGTTTTATTGTGTCAACTTTGTGCCGCTGTTGCAAAAACATTGACAACATCAGGCAACACTGGTCTCTTGAGTTCATGTCGCAACTTGTAACAGCAGCGAACAATGGAAATTCCTAGAGTGACCAACAATATGACTGCTAGAACAATGACAAATGCCAACAATATTTGAAGTGCATCATTCATGTCTTGGTTGGAACAATCCAATGAGTTAGAGACAAGTGACCACTTCACCCCCTCTCCCCAACCACTATCTTACTTACCCACCTCGGTCACTGGTGGGTGTGTGCATGTCAAAACAATTTGTCATTTCACCCACTGGTAGAATGTTCTCCGAGTCTGATTGGGATCAACTGTTACCATTACCATCACCAACACCCATGACCTTTAAGGAACCTAGACCAACGAGAAGATATGTCTCCCAGCCAACAGTACAACTTGTCGATTATTACATGGAACAAGCCATTCCATGTTCAGAACTCTTGGCCTTGGCAGTGCAATCTCCAAGGATGACACTCAATGGACTGCTCCGTAAGATTAATCAAGGTGAAGTACAATCCATCGAGATGTCAACTTGTCAATACCAAGACACATCCATGACAATCGATGAAACGCAAAATAGTTTCGACATGATGCCCACCCGCAGGCTTGAAGACCTGACAACCAACGAGGTCCTCTCTGGATGGGACGATGACTTTTTTCAATGAACATATATCCATGTCATTGTAATTTATTCTCTTATTAAAAAAAACCATGGAAAACGACTTTGTCCATACAATCGCCGCCCTCACTGAAGGAAAGTCCAAGTCCATCCTTGATCCGGAAAGTGGTTTTTGTCAACAATATGTCAGAGAGGCTGCATTGCGCAAACATCTCACCGAATGTCCACAGTTGCTATCCCTCGTGTACAAGCCATACATGTCCATGGGGAATGCCATGGAACTTCCATCGTTGGTTGTCGAACATCAACCCGAACAACATCTTGACAATGGAGAACGATATCACAATCGATCCGGGACAAATATTGTCCGAGATTCCATAACAAGGGTGAGCAAATTGATTGCACTAAACATGGTTTCCTATGATTCCATTGTACATGGTGACACTCACACACGCCATCAACAACATGCTCAGAAAAAATGGTTCATGGCACATGATGGCAGATATGGTTCACATGATGACAACAAGATTGTCTCAAAGAGCATTACCCAATTCATCCTCCGACATTGTGAGAACAGTCGGGAAATATTGACCTTCCTCGAACAATGTACACTCCATGGAGTAAAGACCGATGACATGTGTGATGCCTTTCTAATGGCCATGCATCGGGTCATGTTGTTGTACAAGTTGTTGGCATCTGCCATTTTGCCACGTCGCAAACCAAATGAAAAGCGATCAAAATATCCCATCCTGGATCAACTCAAACCAGGGACTGTCTTTCGAGCATTTGGTGGTGACCCGGCTGTGAAAAATATTGGCTTTTGTCTGGTTGAATTATGTGGCATGCGGCCTGTTCCTCAAGGTTACAAATCCTTCTTGGGATTGGAGGCACATGAACCAGAGCCAGTGTTTCGCATCTTACTCATGCAACTTGTATCCCTCGATTCTCCATGGGATGACCAGACTGGACATGCCATCAAATCATTTGTACCATCTGAACAAGCGGGACCCCTCCAATTCAAACACTTCCCCGAGGATCGCATGTTTGATGAGACATTGCCCGAACATCTTGACAAGCTTACCAAGGTTCTCAAAAACAGAGGTGCAGGTTGTCGCCGACCGGCTCCCTTCAAGCCCGTGGGAAAACAAGCACCAAAGCGAAAGAGGGCAACCAGTACAACAGACAAGGCTGGACCAAAGACAAAGAAACAACGTGTTATTCAATCAATCCCCCACAAAGACACAACACTCCATTGAATTTTCATTCCTCCTGCATTCTTGATGACTTCGGGGTCATTTATACGATTACATTGATACGGTCCAGTTGTTGCATCTCGAGGTTGGAGGACGAAGTAGGTGAATGTGATCCATGCTTGTTCACATTCCGTCAAACGATGGATCTCTGGTTTTGGGGGGACAGGTGGTGGGATGTCAGACAAGACCTTGTAAGGGGCACAAAAATTCAATCGACGGACTGCTTTTTGGGCGGCTGTAATCGATGGATTGTAGAATGTCTTTGCCTTGTGTCTGAGAAGTTGGTCTCGTTCCTCGGTGGAAAGTTGGTCTTGGAAATTCTTTTCATTGAGGACAAGAAATCGCAATGCATCCAAAAACCCAAGCTCGGTCATCCGTTGGATAATTTCTTGATCAATCGGTCCTGGCTGTCCATGGATATAAGATGGTATGACAATGCGATTGGATTGTTTCCCATCCACGAGTTTTGCCAATGTGACAAACTCAGTTGGAGCATGGTCTGCTGCCGTACAACCCATCTTACTGGAGGACATGCGACAACATGTTGCAATGAATTCCCCATTGATAAAATCCACTTTTCCTGGATGGATCCAACATTCCCGTTTTCCGATCTCTCTCGTGGCCGGATGTGAAAAGGATTGTTTGCAATGATGGCATGTCCATGTTTTTGTAAAGATCATTGCCCGATGTGCCTCATCAATGGTTGGAAGGAGATGTTTTGGTTTCGAGGTTGGTGTATTGCCCAGGGAGAGGATTGTATTCATTTGGGTGGATAAACAATGGAATGAATTAGTCTCAACTTTTTCTGATGTCGACATAATGTCCTTTGAGTGCCACATGTCCAGTGAGAACATCAGCTGCAGCCTCGACTTCATGATCGTTGGTGAGGTCGATTGTTTTCATTGTATTGTCGATATACTTTTCCAAGATGGATATTAGATATCCACAAATCCCAGTCGGTGGATTGTACGAATCCATTGTTCCATTGCGAAGGCGTTGAATCAAAGACAGAACAAGTTCCACTTCTCCATCATTCACATTGTCTGCCTGCAGTCGGGAATATAGGGCCCCAGCAAGATTGAAGGTCGATGGAATTGCCGAGGCGAATTCATTGGGATCAAAAACAAGATTGTTCATCTGGACAAGAAAATGTTTCACCCATTCTCTCCTGACATGGAAGACGACTATTACCCCTCCCCTCCATCTTCACCATGGCCTCCTATCCCTGTGATCAAACCAAACCCATTGGACAATCCAATTGCTGATGCACGAAGGCGTGGCCATACCTACCCACCACCTGATGACACTTGCAAAGCAAGACGATGTCTCTTGTCTGAGTTGGACTCTGCTTTTTGTCAAGAGGAGATCATAGATTGGACAATAGATTGTATTCAGATAAATCAATCGAATCTCTGGTAACTTATGTGCCTCTTCCGCAACAAGTGCATTGAATTACTGTCATTGAATCTGATCAAAACGCTCCAAAATCTTCTTCAATTCTCTCCAGTCCATCTCGACGTTGTAAGCCAGGCTATCAACAGGAAGGCAAACACTCTTGCCACCAATGGACGTGATGTTGCGCGTATCGGTGCGGTTCTCGTGATCCGTATCCTGGACGCTCAGAAAGCCGGGACATTTCTCGAGGAGCGTATTGACGATCTTGATCCATTGCTCTGTCGATCGAATGTACTGGGTCTTGTCCTCGGCCATATTCGTCGTCCTGCGTAAATGATAGGGGAATGACTAGTTGCTACAGGTCTCTTTATTCTGAAAAACAAGGCGCACCACTATTGTTTACACTAATTCTAGTTGCTCCCGGAAAGCTTACGAAAAGGAACAAGAATCCATGGGCAACAAAATACATGCGACCGTCATGGAGATACCAGGGCTTGTTGTTGCAACAAAGGGTCTTGACCAGTTTTAATTCAAGAGAAATCGGGTTTATTAACCGTATTGTAAAAATTCCATGTGTCGGTACCACCGTCAGAAGAGTTAGGAGAGTCAGCGATTCTTGATTCATATTCAGCTTGAAGCTCTTTCCTGATCTGTGCAAGTTTAGCATCAACTATTGCTTCTATGATTATTCTTTGAGAAGGCGTAAAGAAGTCTCCAATATCCACATGTCCAGGAACCACTGTATCAACAGCAGCAGTAGACGCCATGGATGCATCAGGAATCGCATGTGTTTTAGCTTTCATTCGATGATGTTTTACAACGTCTTGATATTTCGATTTGCGTTTATCTGATGTCGAAACGAGGGGATCCACTTTTTCAAGTGCTTTCACCACCACGGTCCAGTCTATCTGAGGTGCACCATTTTGTATAATCAACTTTGACTGGATATCCCTTCTCAAGTAACATGAATTCACTGTCACGTCATCGAGCTCAAAGAAATCAATAGACCTCAAATTTGAAAGGATTGTCGAGCTAATTCCTCCATATGTTCGTTCTAAGAAGAATAAGAAGAAGTGGTATGAAAACCCGGTTCTTATTATCCATGCACGTACTCATCAGCAGTGATCGTCACGCAGCAGAAGATGAATGAATATCCAACTCTGCTTGAACAAACAGTCGCGATATTTCCCTGTTTTGGGAGGGCTGTCTATTGTCTGAATTGGATTCCGCATTGCAGCAAGAGGATATCATAGATTGGAGAATCTCCTCCAATATTGATATTTGACAAATCCCGATGTGCAATATTGCCCAATTTTCCCGATATTGATTGCACATGGCAGCGGAAACCACCCATGGGAAATATCTCCCATTCCGCTATTGCGCATCGTCATGGAATCCCGATTCCTATATTGCGCGTTGTCATTGTGACATGTGTTGAATAAATCGAAATCCCGACATATTGCACCACATCATTTCCCCAATTCTGGACTTTTTCCCAATCCCGACATTGCGCATTGAACCGTGTATTGGATAAATTTTCAATGTCAACACCTAAAGCTATTTGCTCTCCGAAAGCTTGGGGTCATGTTTCATCAGCTTCACGACCTTTGTGCACGTATCAAAGCGCATACATTTGGCACATGCATATCCAATGTGTCCATAGTGAAACTCAATTTGTAAGAGGTTGCAACAGGCATCACAGATTGCCATTGGCCTAGAGGCCTTCCACTTGTACCCACATATCCCAGGGAAGTGTCGGACTCGAGATGAGTAAGTACAATGGTAGACCATCTCTTTTTGCTCTATCCAGTAATGAAAGTTGACCACACCTCTGCGATGTCTACATTTGGGACATTGGACAATCCCATGATCTTCATCCCGACCTAAGTGTGGTGCAGTGTTGGGAAGGGCTGACAAGGGGAGGATGTGTTGAGGATCAGAATGTTTCACTTGATCAAGACGTAAAGGGGGGATTGTTGCATTCATATGGATAGAACAAGAGAGGATGCACCTCCTCCAAAAAGAGGATTGCTTTGGGTTAAGGGAGACAGGGAGACAATTGGCTTGTCCATGTATTAATGGTATCAATCATCGAGCAACAAACCTGAAGATGAGGAAGATGAATATGATTCATCATCACTTGCATAGCTTGAGGAAGAGGAAGAGGATGTGCTGTCATCTAACATGGACTCCTTTGACACCCCAGGGAGATCCTTCACAGTCTCTTTGATCCATGTACCAAAGGATGCGAAAACATGTTCTGCATCTTGGTGATGTTTGTCCCAGTCGTCTTGGCGCTTGAGCTTGACTGTCGAAAGGTTGAACCTCCTCCAGCGTGCAGCAGCAAAGAGTCGTTGATGGGTATCCTCTGGACCAAGTGTATCCTCTTTGGCATGTTGGATACAGATACCATCGAGAGACTTCTCAGGAATCTTTTGCAACAAGTCCACCACGCTAAAGAGGTTCGGTTCCCACAACCAAACCCCTTTGAACATCCATGGAAGCTTGTGATACAAGACATCACTTGTGCTTGTGAACACACGGTCCAAGAGTAAACCATGAACATGGCCGGATGTTTTCTTGACCAGTATCTCACAAGCCAATGCACCACCAACACGAGTACCAATGATCAATAGTGGGAGACCAGCGTCCTTGCTCAACTTGTTCACTGTTCCAAACAATTCGAACCCCTCTCGTTTGAGTTCTTGGGGTGTTGCCGCGACTTGACCTAGTTTCCCAGTCTTTGCTTGTTCCTTGACACGGAGTGTTCCATACCCGGGATACTCCCATACAATGATGAGACATTGAGTTGCCTCTGCCAGCTTCCCATAGTCATCATACAGCTCATCCACGTCCGACCATCCATCTGACAAGATCCAAACAATGGCCTTGAGGGTTGGTGCATTCTTTGGGTAAAAGTAGACAAGCTTGTTTGAATCGGGTCTCTTGTGAGAAGATCCAATCAATCGTCTTTGTGCAAAGGATTCGTCTGTCACATGGGGTGGTTGGAAGGCATATTGATAGACAATGCTATGCTTCTCGCGGAACGATTGAAGGCGGTTGACACCGCGAAGGATAGGACTAGGACAACACCACATTTTGGAGAGGTAGAAGAGTGATTGGTTATTGTTGCCCAACTCATTCACTTCCTTCATTCATCATACAACATGGATGCCGCCACCGAAGGAGCACTTAAAAACCAACTGAATGCAGAAATCGCTGCCAAGGAGGCGGTCCTGGGCCCTCTACGCCGCAAACACTATCTCGAACAAGAAGAAGCTGCGCTGCCTTTTGACGAGAGGATCGCGACACTTCGTGCACAACTCAGAGAAGCAGACAACAAGGACATGTGGATGATCTTGGGATATGGGTTGACCAAGAGTAAGGAATCGACCGTCATTGGTGTCTATCACACGCTAAAAGATGCTGAGGCTAATGCTCCACCTAACTCAAAAACCAGCACGTATGAATTCCATCGCGTTCAAGTGAATCCCAAGCCGAGGGAGCCAATGGTTCCTTTGGGTCTCCCATTCTAAGATTTGCTGTCATCACTTAGTGCTGATATTTGATCAATACATTGCATTTGCTATTCAATCATTAACAACCCGTTGTCTTTTCCTATCCTTGCGTTGCTCCGCATCGTCCACTTGATCGAGTTTGCGCTTAAAGTGAGGCAAGAGTGCAGGTATCTTTGAGACAGTAGGGTCGTCCTTCTCCTTTGCATTCCTGGACCAATACGAGGATCCATACGAATTGACAAGAATCTCCTCGCCCACTTGAATAGGTTTAGTTGTGCGCACACAAGGGTAGTTGTCCCCTCCAGAGGTGTCGAGCTCAGAGTAGACTGCCTTGAACTTGTCTGTCACCTTCACACGACCCCATTGTGCGTTTGCAGTGAGCTTGGTTTTGTACGTACAGTTGATATAGTGAGCACAATGGTAAGCACTCTTCTTGGCTAGGTGACCAAACAGGACAGTCTTGGAGCCAGAAGGCCCTCCCTTGGCATAGGCACGTGTGAGTTTGATGCCTGTCTCCTTCTCCACCAGGGCAAGCGCGTGCTCATCAACGAGATGACCAGGGTAGGGAATGGCCACACCAGCTGGGATCGCGTCGAGTGGCAGCAGGCCCTTGATGCGCTTGCCGCAGGGTTTGAGCAGTCTCGAGGTGATGTGCAGCACGCGATAGGTGTGGTCCTGGGTGACATCGTAGATTAAGTGTGGTCGTCTGACCTTCTTCTCACACGTTTCGCACACCGCATTCTTCTTCTTGGGCCAATGGGGAGCAAAGATTGCCGTGGGGACCTGAAGCGTGGCGGGATCGCGCATGTGCTTCCCTTTGCAGAGCGTGTTGCATATCACACACACAAAGACCTTCTGCGACATCCCAATCACTGATCAACACGACACCCTTGGCTCAAGCATGGCATCAGTTGGGAGGTTCCTCTCCTGTGGCGGGTGGTGCTCCCTTGGATGACTAAAGGGCAGAACCTTTTGGTGAGGCCAACACATTCGTGTTATATCTGAGTATCTCACAAAGCTCGAGGCAACCTTTGCTCTGAGAGCGCTCGGTTCAGCTCATCGACTGACAACATGGGGTTCATTGATCAGACACAAGACACTCAGCCAATCAACGCCATCGCAGCGAGCAACGAACCAGTAAATGCCACCGCAAAGACAATCGTTCCTACGACAATGCGACACGTCCTCTCCTTCATGGCAGTCACCACTCAAGTTGACCCGTCTCGTGTAAGTGTAACAATCGATCGGTGGGTCGATAAACAATGGCATTCTTTGGTGGGCCAGTCTTCCTCATACAGTCCGTGCAAGCACTTTTGACATCGCCACTTTCAGACCCACTGAATGGACAACGAATGATGGACACTTTGGGGTTGGTCTTGGTGGGGTCTGCCTTGTCAGCTTCGCGTGATCGGTCAATGATGGTTTGACACGATGGCAGGATGGTCTTTTGAGGCTTTTGGTAGGAATAAACCAATTGTCCCTTTAACTCTTCAACGGCACCTCTGTCAATCGGGCCACCGTGACCATAACCAAGGATCCATGTTGCAAGATGTTCAGCCATGCTTTCCTGATTCGGGAGAAAGTGGGTCACCACCGATCGGATTGTCATACGGTCAGCGTCACAGAGGTGATGTGCCTGTTGTGCATGTTGGAACAAATCCTTGAGACATGGTGGGATGTGAGGACCCGAGACATATCGTTCGAGGAAGGTTTCAATGTCAGGGATTTCCATGTCAGAATATCTTGCACGGCGAGTTTCAGCTGTTGGTGCTTTCCATTTGGATTGGTTAGGGAAGGTAATTCGTTTGGATTGTTCAAGTTGTTGTTTGTCATGTTTGGCTTGTATATCGTCAATCCATGTCTGACAAACCAACGATTGTTTGGTAAGTCTTGACATGTTCACTGCCAGATTGGCCCATGCAAGTATGCTCTTGGTGGGATTGTTGTTTTGTCCTAGACGATTGATCTCAAACAATGTCTTGACCCATTGATTTGCTGGGTAAAACATGTCAAGGTTGAATGGATGTTGTTTCCTGGAAGCTTTGGGACTCATGCCAATGAAAAATCGACCAAAATCGAGCCGCATTTGTTCAAATATGTCACCCCATGGGAGATCCCTCAGATGTGAATTATTCAACCATGCAAAAAATGGGGTTTTGGTCAGAGGTCCAAACATGGGATTGGTCCGATGTTTTGCAATGGCTCTTGTACAATCCATGGATTGTTCTGTCTTGCAATATTTGACAAATGTGTTAGCCATCAATGCACCAGCAGCTGCCCATCGATTTAAACCTTTCCAACGGCTTGTATCATGCCATGAGAAAAAGGTTGTTTCGTGCAACTTGTGTTTGCGGACAATGGTTTCAGCCACTGCTTCTGAGATTGTGTCGGGTTGTTTTGCATATGGTAATACAAGCCGTGCAAACAACATGTCACCCAATGCAACATTTGGTATGTTATACACTGTTACCATATCTCTGCCAAGTTGATCTGGCCTGTTCAATAGTTCAAACAACGACCACTCGGCTGTCGCTTGTATACTCCATGCCATGTGTTGTTCCATCTTTTCACTGCTCAGCTCATCTGGGATTGGAACAGATCCAGGCCAGTACAATTGGTTATTGCCAGGTGGCCAAATGAACTTATCCACTTTCACATTGGGATTGGACAAGTCAACCAATGTTCGGTGACATCTTGTCTTGTTCAATTTGGTATCTTTCAATGTCACAGGTTTCCCCTCTCGGATCTGTTCCCGAGTGAGAAAGAACACCCGGTGTGTTCCATCAATTGTTCCAACAATCAATGGACCAGTGATATCCCTGGGTATGACAATCCCAGTGGCAATCCCATCAACCTGAATGACACTGCCAATCTCTGCAATGTGCACTGGATATGGATATTTTCTCTCAAGAGCCAACTTGAGGGATGTTTGCAAATGGGAGGTTGCCATTTTAGCAAAGTGACTGACTAAAAATTGTGATGCACGACCCCTTAAGTCTGGGTTGGATATTTATCTATCTCTCATTTCCCTATTTCCTCCAGCCATGGGAAATGCACAAACAACAACCAACGAGGCAGTCTTGTCCTTTTTCTTCATCTTCCTTGTAGTGTATGGATTAGGGGCTGCATATGCCCTCCATGCTTACTTTACCGTGGATGGACATGTGTTCAAATGTGGAGAACGTCCTCGAGATCGGAAAGCGAGGAAGAGGCGTAAGCGACATGGTCCCAGTACCATTGTCGATAAGGGTATTGTCGATGTCCCCGATGCCGAACTCGATGCTGAGGAGGGTGTTGTTGGTGAGGACATTCGAGAAATGTCTTGGTATGAGAGTCTATCCAAAACAAAGGGATTTCCTGGGACCATTGCTTATGGTATTGGTTGGGGTGTTGCCTACTTTCTTTTGGCCTATGTCACCTGGCGCATCTGGATCAATGTCCCTGCTCAAGAAAATGTATATGGGATTGTCTACCTTTATTTTGCCGTTGTGCATATTCTCGTGATTGGTCTGGCATCTGGTCTCTTGTTTTGGGCACAACACTTGACCTTTGCTGTCTTGGGTCATACTCTCCAACTGGCAACTGGAACAGTGGCTCTTGCAATGGTCGGCCTACTCACCTTTGAGACTAACCTACTACCATCTGTCACCCTCTTTGTTCTCTTTTGTATCCATATGTTTGTCATCCTGACTGATTGGATTTGTGTCATCATTCTCGCAGCCATGAATCGATGTGGCGAGAACATGAAACATGGACAACCACAACAAAAGTACAGCTCAGTCCCAGTGAGTGCGCCGGCATATTGAGTGGAAGCATGTTTGTATTAAACAATCGAATCTCTTGACCATTTTCTTGAACCAAACATGACTCGCGTCGTCCCACTCTGCGATAGCATTTGTCGCCTTGCTCAGGATCTGAAATTCAACGGCAGTCGCTGCATCAATAATGCTGAGCCCGGTGTGCTTGATGATGCAATCCGATTGCGCAAAGAGTTACTGGATTGTTTGAAAGGATTGGATCTTGAAACAATTTCTCCACGAGTCCTTGTGGTGTTATCCATCATCACCACCATTGTCAATCAGGATCACACCCTCGATACTGCACGCAAGACCCCACCATCGGGCAAAACTATGTTCTGTCCAGCCCGTCCCCCTACATTGAGTGTAACTATATCCATGGATGATTAAACAATCGAATCTCTTGACCATTCTCCTATTGTATTGTCTGCATTGTTCTTATTATCCCCCACCATGTCGGTAAACGCATTCCATTTTATTTCATGTCTGCAACCAGTGGAACCACAGGTGATGGGTGATCCTCAGAAGACGTATCATTTGACCGTTGACCAACGACGAGAATACGCGCATATTATTGGTGCAAGGAAAAGCAACTACATTCCCCTGACCTACGAACATCCCACAAGCGAGGAAGATCTCATTGAGATCAAACCCAAACACCATGTTGGTCGACTGGTTGAAGGCTTTGTCCGATCGGGTGGTCAGATATTGGGTCAAGGAGAGATTTTCTTTGAGAATCGCGAGCTCATCGAACAGATTCGGAGTGACATCAAGAACAAAACCCGAAACTGGGGGGTATCACTGGGCGTCAACTTCACGAAACGGCGAAATCCAACAGATAGCGATGCACCCATGACCATCCATGACAAGGTCATCACCCATGTTGCCATCACACCCACGCCTGACTTTGGTGAGGCCGAGAATGGGCCTACTTGGATGTTCCTCGCTTCTGATAGCGTCTCGGGACTGTACCGAGAGTTTAAGAAAATCGTCGACAAGGAACCCGACATGTACATGTGCGAAGAGACACGGGCCCGGCTTGATAAGATTTTTGCTCAACTCGAACCAGAAAGTAAACCCACAGCTCCCTTGGACACTAAGCCAGTACCACTTTGTTTCTACTCATTCTCATTTTTCCGTGCACTTGACACCACCCGTCCATAGGAAATGACCGAGACCGCCACCACCACCCCGACCCCATCTTTTGATCAAGGCAAACTGGATACTATCTGCAAGGGTATTGTCGACCTCGCTCAGCGTGTTGAGTCCGACGCCAAACAAGGTGTCGTTCGCATTGGACCTGATGTGTTTGCTGAGGCAACCAAGTGGCGCAATGAGCTGGTGGCTTGTTTGAAGGGACAAGACTTTAGCACAATCCCTCCTCAAGTCACAGACATGTACACCCTCGTAAACACCCTCGTCAATCAGAACCACACCGCCGCCAATGCAGAGATTGAGACCTTGCGCTCAGCCTATCCTGGCAACAAGAACCTCGAGAAGTTTGCAAACGACCACAACGCCCTCCTTCAACAAGAGAATCATCCTATCGCCGAGGTGCTCCTCGCTAGTGCTGGACAACGCAGTCGAAGCTTCTCTGAGAATGAGAAGAAGCTTCAAGAAGAGCATTCCAAGTACTCCAAACTCACTGACAAGTTGACCGCCATGGAACTCGAGCTCGCCGGAACCAAGACCAAGCTTGCAGAGGCTGAGAAGAAGCTCTCCGAGCCCCCTGGAAAGAGGCAGCGCACTGAGGAGACTGGGTTCAGTCCTGCTTCTTCAATGTCTGAGAAGGCACCCGACGAGGAGCGATCCACCCTTGTTGCCTCCAAGCAGACTACTCCTCAGCCCATTGGAACCAAGACTTACAGCATGGGTCCCGCGTCGCAGTTCAGCTATCGCACTGCTGATGAGCTCAATGCATCCCCTTGGTTTGCAGGTCTGGTTTCTGGCTTGACCAAGAAGCAGTGAGAGAGAGTGTGTGTGAGTTCAATACATCAATCAGTTCTCTATGTTCATGGAGTCTACCATTGAGGGTGATATTCAAGAACTCTTGTCAGGAATCTTTAATGAAGAAGCAAACAGGCAGGATCAATCTGTGCTGCCCCAAGTCCCTACCTTGACTGCTGAGACAACAGCTGGTTTTGTTGCAGACACTGAGGAACTCATGGCCAAGCAAAACCATTTTACAACGGCTTGGAAAACATGCATGGCATCACGACGGGCCTTGTATCAGAAAGTACAAGCCATAGCAGATGTTCTGTTTGGCAATGATGCACTCAATCGAAGTGACCTGCAAGTAATCTTCCGCAAAATGTTAAAGGCGTTGCATACTGATACTGAAAATCTCGACAGTATCATGGCTGACAGTGCAAAGATGATTGAAAACTATGCGGTGCATATCAAGTC
>Ga0247822_10000055_pt1 | contig 43084 bp, 68 predicted proteins | sample 13C_Cellulose_Da_FD_192423 | JGI IMG/M metagenome (GOLD analysis project Ga0247822, IMG submission 192423) | Soil microbial communities from agricultural site in Penn Yan, New York, United States - 13C_Cellulose_Day30 | ecosystem: Environmental > Terrestrial > Soil > Agricultural land | place...
GGGTGGGGGAGGCGGTATAACTGCACTCACCGGCGATGTGACCGCTTCGGGTTCCGGATCGGTTGCCGCTACAATTGCCAACCACGCAGTGACAGACGCGAAATTCCGTCAATCGGATGGCTTATCGATTATTGGCCGGTCTGCAAATTTTCCCGGTGATGTGGCCGATATAACCGCAGGCACAGACGGCCATGTCCTCCGCCGATCCGGTACGTCTATAGGATTCGGTACAATCGGTGACGCCTCTATATCTGACCTCGCGTATAGTAAACTAACCGGCACACCTACAGACCTGTTTGTTAATAACGGCAACTCATTCGGAGGCACCGCCACGCTCGGAACGAACGATAATAATAACCTGGTATTTGAAATCAATAACACGGAGAAGATGCGTATCAATACATCTTCCCAATTATTGTGGAATACTACATCAGCTTCACAGTCAAATATCCCGGTAACCCTAAACGACTCAGTGTATATGAAAGGTCTGAGGATGGGTAGTCAATTGACAGGAAGCTCATTCGGCAATCCCTACATAGGAATTAAAACATCGACATCCGGGACAAGTGAATATGCTCTAAATATTGTTAACGCGCTTGATGGTATAATAATTCGCGCCAGAGCTGATGGGCAAGTATCTTTTGGGAGCACGACAACATTCACAAACTCATCTCTTGCACTTCCTTCGAATACTTACACCATCTCGACCAGTGTCGCTGCGGGAACTACCGGCAACCATGTAAACTGGAACAGCGGTACAACCAATACAGCGACCTCATCAACAGTAAACTATTTCTCGTTGTGGGCAAGCGGGACACCGTTTGCCCCAACAAGCGGAACAGCAGTATATAACACGCTTAATATCGGCGGAACAATTAACCAGACAGGAGGCGCAAATGGCGTTGTGAGAGGCGCATACATTAATCAGACCTTAACCAGTGCGCCGAATTATCGCGCTATTGAGGTCACCGCAGGGAATTCTTTCCTCGGCACTACATCAGGAGGTTTATCGGTAGGAGCAACAACGACAATGGATGCTAGTGCAGTGTTACAAGCCACCTCAACTACGCAGGGGTTTTTGCCGCCTAAAATGACAGCCACACAAGCAAGCGCAATCGCTTCACCTGCTGAGGGGTTGATGGTTTATGTGACGAATACAAACGGAACATTTACAGCAAAAGGATGGTGGGGATATGATGGAACAAACTGGTTAAAACTAAACAATTAATACGTCTATGAAACAATTGATCTTATCCATTTCCCTCTTGATCTCTTTTGCCTCATTTGCGCAATCCACCTCTATCGAGCGCGACAGCGTAGCGCAAACATCCGCTTTTCGAATAAAGGTAAAAATGGCGGCTCATAAAGCCGCTAATGATCTTTTGGCCGACGATCAAACGCCTGCTACTATTAAGAAATATGCTCAATTGATCGTATCAGTTCCAGACGGTCAGGAATGGTTACCCGCGCTTAGTTACGGAGTAATGACCAATGTGGCAATTAATCACGATTCCTCTGATGGAGATATACAATTCACCATCAATTCAATATTCACCAAATACGCAAAAGCGTACTATAGAGAGCCATGAAAAAGTTAATAATCTTTTTACTGATCGTTTCCGCCTTCACAGTGAAGGCGCAGGACAGCGCATACAGTATTACCAACGTAACACTGAAAGCTCAGGATTGGGCATTTCTTGCTGCCCACATTCAATCAGACCTGACAGATACCACCACGCTGGATTTTATTGACCAACTAAGGTTAAAAGTCAAAGCACTTCCGCAAGGTACGGGCTGGAACGCCAATGTAACGGTAGACAGTATGCCTGCTAAGTTGTTGATGAAAGCCTACAGGTTATACAGTGAAGGTCACACCGCTATCACAGGTCAATTGGGGAATAATATCTATACGGTAGTGAATGCCATCACGGTGGAGCCTTTTAAATCGCAGGTGATTGCTTATAACGCAAGGATGGTAACACTGTTCAATGAACGCAGGAACGTAGGTAGAAGGTACTTAACCGGTAAATAATCAACAATGTCAAGCATTCTCCCAATAAGAACTGGAAGCAAATCCGGAAACGTCATCAAGGCTAACGTAAAGCTGTTTTTTGCGACACCACTTGCATTTGCGACATCCTTTATCCACGCTATACTTCCACCTGTGGAACCCCATAAAGCAAAGAAGTTTTTTCATGCGCTAAAAGTACTGGTTTTTCTGACGTTTGCAATACCCTCTTTCGGCCAAAATAAAGATTGGGCCGAACTGCAGGGCAAAATAGACAGCGCTGTCAAAACCGGTTTACCTGTGCAGGTGAACCGAAACTATACTATTGACCAGCCTTTAGTTATAGCGGCATGGAACGGTAAAGACTACGGCACTGCTTCAATCAAGATGATCGGCAATGCAATGATGTGGGACAACATGAACCGCTCAGTAATACGTGCCACGTTCAAAGACGCGCCGATACTTGCCATCCATAAGAACAAGGGGACGGTGATATCAGGAATCACGTTCATCGGGCCGGGAGTTGATGGCAGGGATAGTCGCTATTCCCCCGCTGCTTGTATTGCTATTGATCCGTTCTGCTATAAACTTCCCCCGGATGGCGGTTATCCTTCACTTAAAGAATGGTATCGAGGTAGTACTTCGGTAGGCGGTTCGACCGGAATCAGGATTGAAGATTGCACGGTAAAAGACATGCTCATAGGTATTATCATTTCACCCAACGGTTACACCAGAAACGCGGAAATGCTAACCTTTCAAAACATCAGATTCGGTAACGCTAAGTACGGATTTGCCGGTTGCCAGGATCAGGAGAAAATGAACCGGATAATTAATGTGGGCGCGTGGGAAAAGTGCGAGACCTTATTTGTCTTTGGCCTTTACGGATACGGCAAACCCGGACACTACTCAATTGATGGGGTAAATGTAGCGGGCGGGGTTCGCTCTCTTATCTACCGCCACTCCGGCGGTTACTTCCCTTTGTACATGACCAACGTGTATGCTGAAAGCATTGATAGTATAGGTACATGGACTACTTCGGTAGGGGATGTATTGAGTAACGCAACCATCGGATTAAATCAATACAGTGTAACGGATAACCAGCTTTTCGGGTGGGGATTGACCATTGAGAAATCAAACATCAGGTATTATGGACAGGATAGAAGGTTACTCTTCCGCTGTCGGGACTGTAAGATCAATGGCGGGGTAATTAACGCATTAAATACTTATTACGAGTACGCGAAAGGCGAATTAATCACAGCAAATATCCAAGATGGTAAAATAACCATCAGGGCAAATAGTAAGGTAGGCAGTTCGGTAATTTTTGTAGAAGGCGGCATGTCATACCCCGGTACAGGCGTAGTTGAAAAAGTAATAGGGGATAGCGTGGTGGTTCGTGTGTCTTCCGGTATTGTGAACGGGAAAAAATATTCGATTGCAAAATAAAGAATTGAATCAATAGCAGGGCAGTAACGGTGAAAGCCGGGGGATTTGAAAATTCAATATCCAACAATGAAAAATCTTTTATTTCTCTTACTAATCTGTCCGCTGATCGGTGTGGGGCAGATCCAACTGCAAAGCAGCTTAGAAAACGCATTACCTAGCGGTTGGCAGGGGGCTAGTAATGTAAACTATTCACCTTTCGCACTGATCGAAGGTTCTGAAACATGGAGCCATTCAATCCAATCCAGCATTTTACGAACCGGAAAATTTGCCTGGCAGATGGAAATCCGACCAGGTGACAGAGAGGTATATTTCGGCTCTTACCGCGCAGAAATTACACTGACCTCTAAAGGCACAGCACAGACATACCAGCCAAACGCTTTCAGGATGTCCACCTATGTGCCCTCGGGTGTGTGGGCTAATAGTGCGCTCCCTGAGTGTTTCCCGTTTCAAAACCACCCTTATTCTCCCTCATATAACGGTGGATCTGCATCATTATACATTGAAGTCAAAAACGGCATATACAGTGCCCGGATTATTCACACCAATGGCAGCGCGACACCCGGAGCAACCGAGGTTATTACCACTATACCGATTGGGCCCGTGGAGCGTGATGCTTGGGTCGATTGGGTAGTTTACTATGACCCCAAAGCTACCACAGATGGCAGGGTTATTATCTGGAGAAAGGTTATCGGAGTTGACGCTGATTATAGAAAAGTAGTGGACTACACGGGCCGCACTTTGCATGGTTGGTCACAGTGGCCATTCCTGAAAGCGGGCATTTATTGGTGGAACCGTCCCGCAAGTGGAACGGCTTCGCAGATCCGCAGGGGTTACATCGATGCCGTTGCTTTCGGTAAGGCAACACCTACAACCGCGCTGGATTTGTTTCGGTTAGATCCAGCAACACCACCGCCGCCAAATCAGCCGCCGATATGCTCAGCGGGTTCAGCTCAGGCGCTTGCCGGGGGCACTACATCCACAACATTAAGCGGCACAGATTTAGACCCGGATGGTACAATTAATTTAAGAAACTGGGCGCAGATCAACGGCCCAACTACGGTGACATTCGGAACCCCTAATGCAGCAAGTACAACCGTAGGAAACTTAACTACTGGTACTTATACGTTTTTCTACACGGTAACAGATAACAACGGCGCAGCGGCGCAGTCTTCCGTGACCGTTACAGTTGCCACGGCGAACACTGCTCCTGTTGTGCCCCCAATGGCTTCCATTAACCGGCCAGCAGGGTCAACTACGGCGCAACTAGATGGTGAGGCGACCGATGCTCAGGACGCGGTTTTAACTAATAAGGTGTGGTCAGTAGTATCAAAGCCCATAGGATCACCTGACCCGACTTTTGCGCCAAATGCAAACGATTGGAACCCGATAGTCGGCAACCTGGTTTCAGGATCTTATGTATTCAAATTGACGGTGACTGATAGTAATGGTGCAAGTTCATTTAATACTGTTGCGGTGACGGTTGCTGCAGCAAATCAGTTGCCAGTAGTTACGCCAGCTGCGCCGATAATCGTAGTCCGCTCGACAACTTCAAGCAGTTCAGTTGCGGTATCAGCGAGTGACCCGGATGGCTCAATTGCCTCATACAGTTGGGTAATGGTCAATGGGCCTAACACCCCTACAGCATCGGCCACAACAACCGCCAATCCAACATACAGTAACCTGGTAATCGGTTCATATTTCTTTGAATGTACGGTAACTGATAACAGCGGGGCACAGGTGAGAGCGCAAGTATCGCTCAGGGTTAACCGCCCACCCGATACGGATGTAGATACAACATTGGCATTTTCATTCGCCAAAGGAGTAACGAATATACCCCTCTACGGCGAGGCTACAGACGCGGACGGCTCGGTTACTCAGTACCGGTGGAGAATTGTTCAGGGCAACGGAACATTTGCAGACAGCACAGCAGCGAACACCACTTTCACCGCAACCGGGCCGGGAACGTATGTTCTGGAACTTGTTGCAATGGATAACGACAGCGAAGAAGGGACGGCGACGTATGAGTTTGTAATACAGGCCGGGTACTTAATTCAGAAAAGAGGTTTAAGAAAATCATTACCATAAATAATTTAACAATGGCAGACGGACAGATCATCGGGGGTACAACAATAGGTAACATCTTTTCCGGGACGTACCTATTCTTTCAGGCAGGAGCGCTTATGACACAGAATAACATCATGTTTATAATGTCTGTCATTCTGTTTTTTCTCGCTGCAGGGGCGCATATAACCACCATTCGTAAAAACACAAAAAAATAGATATGGGACAAACAACAGTTAAAATAAGCAACACTCAAAAACCCGCTCCCCGCTGGTGGCGCAAACTGGAAAGGGCAATGCTTATTGCATTCATCCCCGCAGCAGTTACCATTATCCAGGGTTTTCAGTTCGACAATGAACTGTTTGCGACCCGTTTGATGCTATACGTCAACGTGGGGTTAGTTGCTATGATAAAAGGGGTAGGGATGATATTAGCTAACGGCGAAGAATACGCACAAACCGAACAACCATGAAAACGCTACTCATTACCGGACTAACGCTGTTTGTAGTTGCCTTTACTCAGGCGCAATCCTTTGGCGTTAGTTCCCTCTATGGTGAACCCAAGTTTTCACATATCGAAAAGACTGAAGGGTATATTTATTACTACACACCATCAGGGCAAGTCGGCGCGCAGGCTATAAAGACAGACAGCATATTCAAACAACAAGTACCCGCCCCGCAATGCGATATGGGAAACGGCGCTTTTTGCCTTGTTCTTCACGTTCAAACGATAGAGCAAAAGAAGATAATCAGTATCCAATTGAAGGATCAGACCTATTTCGACTTAGCTAAAGAATACTTTTTCATTCCTAAAGAAAGGGTGGTAATCAAAAATATCAAACCATGAATAAACTAAGTTGGGCAGATGTAGTCTACTACTTTATCTGCATATCACTCGTAGCGCTTATTTGCTTTCTGGCAAGCTGCGGCACTGAAAAGAAGATCAACAAAGCAAAGGCAACGTTATCAGAGCATCCCAATGCACTGGCTGAAATATGCGCTGAAAAGTTCCCGGTAAAAGAAAACACAGTTTACATATCAGGCAAGACCGTAACCGATACGATTTATGTCGATGCCACACCAATGATCGACTATGTGGACTGCCCGCCATCGGACACCATCACCCGCTATAAAGTTGAGGTAAAAACGAAGATCAGGGAGATTACCAAAACCCGGACAGACACGGTAACTATCGTTAAGGAAAATACGGCAAAGTTAAAGGTAGAAACAGACGCCAAAGAAGCGGCATTGCAAGACCGGGACGACTGGAAAAAACGAGCAGACAAGAACGCAAAGTTTAAATCCTGGTTCTGGCTCTTAGTCACTTCCATACTAATCGCTTTCGGCGCATGGTGTTATGTACGAATCAGGGCAGGGGCCATCACCGGTATATTGAATAGACTAAAATGACCTATTTCATCACCAGCAAGAAAGATTGGGACTACTACCTGTATGCCTATTTTGATTGCTTCTCGTGCTATCCAGGTGCGTAAATGGAAGATTATATTATTCCTCTTGTTCCTGATTTTATTTTTCAGCTCATTAACATACACATGATATCAAACAACGGCATAGAATTAATTAAACAGTTTGAAGGCTACCGGGCTAATGCCTATCTGGACAGCGCAGGAGTGCCTACAATCGGCTATGGTACTATAAGGTATGCAGACGGCAGCAAAGTAAAACTAGGCGATAAAACAGACAAGGAAACGGCAACAAAGCTATTGACTGATGATGTAAACCGCAGGGCAGCAGCTATACGCGGACTGCTTCGCCGGCCTATGACGCAAAACCAATTCGACGCCCTTGTGTCATTCGCTTACAACTTAGGAATGGGCGCGCTGGAAAAATCCACCCTGTTAAAGAAGGTGAATATGAATCCAGACGACCCCGCAATACGGGATGAATTTATGAAGTGGAATAAGGCAAGGGTGAAAGGGGTATTAACGGAACTACCGGGGCTTACATCACGCAGAAAGAAAGAAGCGGATCTGTACTTTCTATGAAACGCAACGGCCCATATTATCTATTAATGGCAATCTACATCGGCCTGATACTAGTGTTACTATGTGTCGGAATGATGGGAGGGTTATAAAATCAACTTATGAACCAACCAAAAAGGCTCTTTTTCGACATTGAAACAAGTCCCAACATCGGCCTCTTTTGGCAGGCCGGATATAAGCAGAAGATCGACTACGACAACATCATAACAGAAAGGGCGATCATCTGCATCTGTTACAAGTGGCAGGGTAAGGATAAGACCTACGGGTTACAGTGGGATGGTAAACAGAACGATAAAAAGATGCTGGAAGAGTTCATAAAGATTGCCAACGAAGCGGACGAGCTGGTAGGGCATAACGGGGACAAATTCGACCTCGCATGGATTCGCACCCGCTGCCTGTTTCACGGCATTGAAATGTTTCCGACTTACTCCACTATCGATACCCTAAAGGTCGCCCGCTCAAAGTTCAGGTTCAACAGCAACCGGCTGAACTACATAGCACAGTACTTAGGAATTGGTCAGAAGATCGAAACCAAGTATGACCTATGGAAAGGTATTGTCCTGAAACGGGATAAGGAGGCAATGATAAAGATGGTAGAGTACTGCAAAAAGGATGTTGAATTATTGGAGCAGGTGTTTATGAAATTAAGCGGCCATATCCAGGTTAAGAACCATCACGGAATGTTAGCAGGCGGCAAGCGGCACAGTTGCCCGGAATGTGGTGGGTATGACCTGAAAAAAGTAAATGCCAGAGTGACCGCCGCCGGGTACACGAAAATTCAGATGCAATGTAAGGATTGCGGCAAGTACCACACTGTATCTAAATCATTCGCTGACATACACTACTAATGTTCGACAACTGGACTAACGCGCAGTTGATAGCCTGGCAAAATCAACTGCAAAGGCTGATTGACTTAATTAGTAAAGAACTACGAAAAAGAATTCAATCATGAGAATTGAATTACACATACGAGTAGACGAAGGCGGCCCCGATTGGGAAGGTATGGGCATGAAGAAGCCCCGCAACTACAAACCGCCTGCAGCGGAGTATAGACGGCGAACACTGTACGAAACAGATATTTGGTACATCGAAGAATATACCGACGAAGAAACGACGGTAAGGATCTCCTACGAAGAAAACCCGGTAATAGTCAAAGGATCATACGAAGAAATTGCTTCCCTGTTGACTTATGAAGAAGAACCAACAGAGGAAGACTTAGAATTATAACCTCTCTCATGTGTTAGTTTTGGTTAGATTGGTTAGACCCCGCTTTTCTAGGCGGGGTTTTGCTAAATAAATAGGCCACCAAACTAAAAAGTTTAGCGGCCATTTTGTAAATTTGAAATAACTACAAATCAAACTTACAATGACAAATGTAAATGAAATCTGGAAAGATATTCCAGGTTGCGAAGGTTCTTATCAGTGTTCTGACTTAGGACGGATTAAGTCGCTCAAGCGATTTTATATTAGTAAGGGAACTCATGTTTTAGTAAAGGAGAAAATACTAAAATGTACTGTTATTAATAAGGGCTACTTATCGGTTTCCATTCTTGGAAGATCTACATTCGTTCATAGAATAGTCGCGAAAACATTCCTATCGAATCCGAGAAATTGCTCACAGGTTAATCATCTGAACCGTAATAAACAAGATAATCGAGTTTCAAATTTAGAGTGGGTTACAGCTTTAGAGAATATCGAACATTGGCGTAAAGGAACAGTGCGGCAAATAAAAGTTCGATCTACCTCAGGAAGATCAACAACAAAAAGAGCAATTCATCAAATTGCAAACGGTGATATAATCGCAACCTACGAGAGCGCATGGAAGGCCCAAGAAATAACTGGGTTTCACAGAACCGGAATCGGGCAATGTGCTTTAGGTAAATTGAAAACTTATAAATCATATCGGTGGGCATTCGCTGTATAAAGTTTTTGGTTAGCCCCGGTATGTCTATGTCGGGGTTTTTATCTTATCGTATCAGGCAGGCTTAAACTAACAGGCGGGGTTATTAACCCGCAGCCATCAGCATCCCGCAGCGTATAGACATTCCGGTTAGCGGTGTTCTGCCACCCCCTGCCTTTCACGGCTACCGGTTTATGCGCCTTTTTAATCCAATCTAAAACTTTCTGTTCGGGGGTGGGTTCGCAGGACAGGAATAGTACTGCAATGAGTAAATACTTCACGGTTAAGGTTTAAACGTTAAAATAAAATGATTTTCGGATATACGAAAGCGTGGGAGATTAAAATTCATTATTTACCCGCTTTAGGGCTTCGTCCTTCTTCGACTGATGGTTAATGTTATATATTTTGGCAACCATTGCCGTACTAGTATGCCCCGCCTGCCTGGCTGCTTCCTGTTCAGAAAGTATTTCGGATATTTCGGTTAGGTTTAAGTGCTTGGAGGCGTACAAATCGACATCGATACCTAAACCCTCTTTTACCAGTTGCCTCCATTTTTTTGTCAGAAATTCAGGATCGCAGGGGATTTCATTCGGTCTTAATCCCCGGCCAAACAGATAGTCGCCCGGCTTCGCCATCCTTAAAAGCTCATCCCAATAAGGCACGGCAATATTTTTGATCGGCCTCAAAACCTCTTTATACAGCTTTCCTTTTTTGATTACCGCTTTATATTCCTGCTTGTCTATATTGGTATCTTCTTTTTTGATCGTGCAAAGCTCCGTCAACCTGCCCCCTGAGTGGAAGAATATCAAAAACAACCTCCTGAAATCAGGTTCCTCAGCCAGTTTTTCCCGTACTTTCTTGCGTTCATCTGCAGTGAGTATCCTCCTGACCTTCTTTATAATGATCGCTTTTTCGATATTCTCATCCACCGGGTTAAATTCCAGCGCTTCAAACTTCACCAGGATCTTAAACAACCCCATCAGGTACGCCCGGTAATTATTGAACATATACCCGCTCCATCTGTCGTTATTGCGTTCGCAGTCTTTCAGCAAGGCAAGGACATGCCGCCTGCGGGTATCGGAGGTCCGTAAATACATGAGGTTCGTCCGGGTGATGGCCTCTTTTATTCTAGTCAGCATATACCCCACATCATCAAGGGTATTCTTTGATAAGTGAGTTGAATTGTCATAGGCGAACTGCAGGGCGTCCGCAATAAAGGTTTCCGGGGAAATAGATAGATCAGCCTGAATAGGGGGGATGGATTTCTTAGTAATGGGGTTATACCCGTTGTGCAGTAAGTGGTATAGGATTGCCTCGATTACCCCTTCCGTTATTTTCTGCCGGTCTTCCAGGGTCTTGGCAATGTTCATCTTTTTGGTCATGACCAGCTTGCCGTTGGGAAATTCCTTCTTATGGATGGGGTCGTAAAACCGGTAGGTGACATACCAGTCTTTTGCAATAGAGGCTTTTTTCGTCCGCCAGTTTGCCGGCCAGACGTTAGGTTGCGTACATTCGCAGCCATTGGGTAGAGTGATGCGTGACATTGTTAGCTTTTTTGTTAGCTTTTAAATGCCACAGAAACAGTTGAGAAACGCGAATATACAGTACCAGACTGAATTTCCAAGCAGTGACTCCGTAGGGACTCGAACCCTAGACCCGCTGATTAAGAGTCAGTGTCTTGTATAAACGCTTTTCTCAAACCCGCTCCTGTAGCGGCTTTCACGATTTGGACTTCCGTTTTTTTTGGCGCTTTGTTAGCTTTTTTGTTAGCTTTTGCAAATCGCCGCTAATCCTTATCTGTCGTGCGTTTGCGGTAGTTTGTGTTTCTGGATAACATTGCCTCCTTATGCGCTGTTAATCCGGGAAGCCTTTTTCCCTCACCAAATACATACCCATGCGGCATACCAACGAGTTTAACCGCTTCATGGATCTGGTCTACCGTGTACACCTGTCCGTTGTCTATCTGGTGGAATCTTCGCGGATTCAGGCTAATCTTCTCAGCCCATTCCCACCGGGATTGAACAAGTCCCATTTTATGCGCCAGTGCAGCTAAATCGTGCATACGTTCCCGTATCGTGTCGTGAAGGTTACTCATTTGCCACACCGTTAGTCGCTTTCGCCATTTCGGATAAAAACCGGCCCGCGAGTTCAGAGAACTTACCGGCGTTCTTTTCCGGAACATCGTAATCAATGTATCCATCGGATGTGTATTTGCGGATCTGCTTGACCTTTGTTTTAGCCAGGCGCTCCATGTCTGCAATTCCCATGCTATACTGATGCTTCCAGGTATTGCCGTACTGTCCAACCGTATAGGATTGAATTTCAGTTGACACACAAGTCACCATACTGTCATCAGTGAGTAAAAAAATCAACTGATCATCAGATCCTATAACATGGCTTCCGAATCCGTTAAAGATGAAGAAAGGCGTATTGTCAACTGAGCGGAACATGCCGCCCAACATCTTGTATATCCCGCCGTGTAAAGTCATCCATCCTGTTTCCAGCCGCGTAGCTTTTAAGAAGGGGTCGTATTTGGATGTGATCTTTTGCCCATGCACGCTAAGTGTAGTAAGAACAATGACAAACAGTGTAGTAATTTTTCTCATTGGATTAAAGTTTGCACTCTAAGTGTTTTTTCTATTTGCTGAATCGTATAAATCCTATAATTTGATCATCCTTTGCAACCCCTTAAACTATAAAAAGATGCCCCTTTAAACATGAAACCTAAACCGAGCCTACGGAAATCGAAAAAACCTAAACCTATTGTGATTCCTTCTTCCTTACTTCAATTTCGTCCTGCACAGCCTTTGCCAGACTTGATATCACCGCGGCAACCGGCTCCCCCGATTCCTTTGCGAGTAGCTGGGCAAGGGTGTTTATAATCACCTTTGACATTGATTCAATCCGTATTAAAGACCCGTGAAGTTCAATATCGGGTCTTTTTATTTTATACCCATTATCATCCTGCGGCTTTATAATAACATCCTCCCGTTTTAGTTTCTTCTTATACAACTGCTCTTCGGTAATTCCTGCGAATTCTGCGATTTTTGCGGCGATTAATTCGTTTGGTTGCGCCCTTTCGTTTTCGTAACTGAACACTTTATCCTTACTGATACCGAATAATTTCCCAAACTCCTGCTGAGACAGTTCCGATAACTGCCTGATTAGCTTGAGATTATCACTTAAATGCAACATAGATGCAAAGATTATTACAATTACTGCGTTGTAAAATTTGGTTATTACAATTATTGCGACGTATTTTTACAAAAGCAAAGCAAACGCAAACACAAACATAATAAAATGGACGACACTACAACAAGGATAAGGAAAAGCGTTCGCCTTACGTCGGATGAAATGAAATCCTTAAAAAAGTACAGACAACGGTTTCACACAGAAATTGATTGCGCCGAGGAGATTGGAATTAGCCGGGTTGTTTTGAATCGGGTACTGCTTATCGGCTCTGGTTCACAGGAGACAATTGAAAAGATCAGATCGGCAATCGGAGGATAAACGTAATAAGCGTAACCCAGATTGCAAAATAATTTTCACCAAATACCACGAAAAGGTAATAAGAGCATCGCCCTGGCACGTGGGCGGTTTACAAATGCGCTGCCCCGGCGGTACTCCCTTAATTGGGTTGCAAAGGCCGCCGGTTATTTAAAATCTCAAAGAATGTATCGTTAGGTATGATCACCGCAGAAACCATACAAAAGCAAATCGCCCACTGGGATCAAATAATCAACCAGGCTCAAAAGGCCAAAACGGAGCTACAGCAACAGTTGAAAAGGCGGATGGATGTGTCTACATCTTCCAACAATTCTATAGTAGAAAAGGCGATCATGGGCGTACACGCAAAGTTTGACAAGCAATTAAAACACTCTAATAAATAAAACGTCATGAAACGCAAAGACACCTGTATCAATTGGGGGTTAATTATCGGAGTAATCGTTATAGTACTCTACTCCCTCACTGTAACAAGTTGTGCAACACAAGGTCATTGCCGGCCGGTGAAGATGGTCGGGTACGGAAATCAACGCTAATCAGAAAAACCAGGTCGTAACCCTTTAATCTTATTAACCATGCTCGCAAAAGAAATCTTCCTCTCAAACGGTGAATCAGACGGATACGAAATCGTGATCTGTGATTGTTGCCACAATGAAATAAACTCCTATGGCCACAGTGATGCAACCGGCGACTATTGCGATACCTGTTGGGAGGATATGCAGCAGGAAGATATAGACGAAGATGAATTTCAATACCTGACTGATCATCCTAAAACTGAAACGATATGAACTTCCAAACACTTGCCGAAAGCTACTTACTGGAAATGGGCTATAAGCATAACCTATTCCAGCCTTTCACCAAATCAATTGCGGTACACCTTGACGATACGTTTATTTATATCGGGCCTAATTGGATTGAGGTACGCCGTGACCATAAACAGATAGCCTCCTTTACCACCCGCCAAGAACTGGACGAAGCGCAACTGATCTACCTCTTTCACGCCCTCGATGTGGTTGATATAAGCAAGTTCATGAATGAAGCAGCGAAAGGTCAGGGTATCAGTGATAAGCGGGCGATCTGGCACGTAAGACAGGCAGTAAATCATCTTGCTCAACAACCTAAATCATAATACCATGTGTGCCATCACATTACAAACCGCTGTGTTTACCATCATTGCCACCGGCTTTGTCGCTGGCCTGATCCTGACTGGTTTTTTCTACTTCGAAACAAAAGCATTCGAAAAGAAATACAAGGAACGCCACTACCAGGAAAACCCGTGGGATAATGGCGACATGTATTGTGACGAGTTCGGGTTATTCATCCCAAAGAAAAACAAAAAAACAAGAGCGTAATGGCAGTCCTAATAATCATCATTGCGCTGGTCGCTATACGCCCCGCAATTCGTCCATGCGGGCAGTTCAAACGCCCGATCAATTTGAATAAGTGGAACGCAAAATAAATCGTTCGTTGACGGTCAGGGCGGCAGGCGCTAAGATGTCGCCCTTTTTGAAAGAGCAGATGGCGGAACGGTAGACGCTTATGCGCAATAAATAGCTAAGTCGGTGAAAACCTTCGGTGTAAAAAATCTTAGGAGATAAACTTACGACAAAGCTAATCCAGGTTCGAATCCTGGTCTGCTCACTTTTTTCTCATAGGGCAAGTTTGGGTTTAGGGTTAGAGACCCGGTTAGTCTTGACCGTGTATAATTTAAGATCACAACTAAGCATAAAAAAAGCCCTGCTACTAACAGGGCAAAAAAAATCAAAGTCATGGCAAATTTAAGAAAAGCTACGAGACAAAAAGCAAAAATACGTTTGGGGTTATCCGCTGTATCCGGTGGAGGTAAGACCTATTCATCCCTGTTAATCGCAAAAGGTCTTTGCGGGGACATGGCAAAGGTGGCTGTTATCGACACTGAAAACAATAGTGCGGATCTGTACGCCCACTTAGGAGATTACAACGTTCTGCCGCTTACCGCTCCGTACTCACCTGAAAGGTATATCGAAGCTATTAAGGAGTGCGAAGCCGCCGGGATGGAAGTTATTATCATCGACAGTATTACCCACGAATGGGATGGGAAAGGCGGTTGCCTGGAAATATTGGATTCTCTCGGTGGTAAGTACCAGGATTGGGCTAAAGTAACTCCCCGCCATCAGTCATTCATTGATGCTATCCTTCAATCAAAGTGCCACGTAATAACAACCGTTCGCCGGAAGCAGGATTACGAAATGACCAAAGACAACAACGGTAAAGTAAAGGTTGAAAAGGCTGGACTGAAAGAAGTGACCCGCGAAGGCTTTGAATATGAACTGACCGCAAACCTGGAACTGGATCACCGTCATAACGCCGTTGCTTCAAAAGACCGTACCGGCTTATTCATGGGTCGCCCCGCTTTCGTTCCCGATGAACAGACCGGCGAAATGATAAAAGAATGGTGCGAATCCGGTATTGACACCGCAGCGGAAATCAACGATGCAATAAAGAGGCTGGACAACTGCGAGACAGTTGAAGAACTGAAAGAACTCAAAGCCATCCTCCCGGCCTACGTAATCACTAGCGAAGGGTTTAAGATCGCCGCTACTGACCGTTTCAATCAACTCAAATCATTAAAAACTGCATAATGCAAACCCAACAACTAGCAACCATAGGCACACTTCGCCTATTCGAACTCACTAAATCAGAGCGCGGGGAGTTTGTAACCCAACTGATTGAGCGCATGGATAACGGCCTTGCTGATCCGCTGGAAACGCACCTCCAAATTAAAAACATGGAGGACATAATCAAACAGACCACCGGCAATGAAACGTATAAAAAGTACGTGCTGGATGCTGCGGAAAAAGAGGGTAGGTCTTTCATGCATCACAATGCAAAATTCGAGATCAAAGAAGTTGGAACAAAATACGACTTCACTAATTGCAACGATCCCGAATACGCTGAAATGTGCGAAATGATGGAAAGCCTTAAAGAGCGCATGAAGGCAAAGGAAACGTTTCTAAAGACTATTTCCGGTAAGGGTCTGGAAATATTGGTAGGGGATGAATTGGTAACCGTTTACCCTCCGGTAAAAACTTCTACAACCTCCGTAGCTGTCACCTTAAAATGATCCAATTCTTCACATACAAGCGGGACGGAGTAATAACCAACAGACAGGTAATAGATAAATACCTGACAGGTCTTCCTGATGGGAATTTCCTTGTCAAAATCGAACAAAAGAAGAAACGATCCTTACCGCAGAACGCTTTTTATTGGGGCGTTGTGTGCGACATGGTAAAAGACGGACTGCGGGATGCAGGCTACTCGGAGGTAAAAACAATCGAAGATGCACACGAAATATTGAAAGCGCTTTTTCTGAAACGCAAGATAGTAAACCAGCAAACTGATGAAGTAATAGAGATTCCTGGTAGTACGGCAAAGCTAACTACAGTTCAATTTAACGAGTACATAGAAGAAATCCAGCGCTGGGCCTCCGAGTATTTATCAATTACCATTCCGTCGCCAAACGAGCAAGCATCAATCTTTTAACCATGCCACAAATCTGTAAACACGAAGGTTGTAAATGGCCGGTATTCAGCCGGGGCCGGTGCAAGATCCACCAGTGGGAAGTAAAGAACCGCGCAATTCTTAGCCCTGTCAGCGCAAAGCGGGCAAAGGAGAATACCATCTACCACCAGAAGGCCAGCGCATTTAAAAAGCTGTTCCCGATGTGCCAGGTTAGGGCGTGTGGGTGTACGGGTCATACTACTGAGATCCACCACAAACGCGGCAGGGTAGGCGCTTTACTCACTGACGAAAGCCACTTCTTAGCCGTCTGTCGTTCCTGTCACTCGATGATTGAATTAAACCCGGAATGGGCAAAGGAAAACGGGTATTCTGAATCAAGATTAAAACGCGGATAAATGTATATACAGTCAGATTTGTTCACCGCCTCCGCCCTAAAAGAAAAGGGTATGCAAACCGCCATCGATCACGCGGACGCTGTTTGCCCCGGATGGTCAGATACCGCCTACAGGTTCTTTATTGAGTGGTTATCAACAAAGCCGTCCGGGTTCAAATTTATGACTGAGGAAGTACGGGAAGCTGCGGCAATAGCAGGGATACCGGAGCCCGCGCATAAACGTGCTTGGGGAGCCATCACGGCGAAGGCTAGACGGAACGGGCATATAGTGTCGATAGGTACGAGGCAAGTCAAGAATCCAAAAGCACACATGGCAAATGCAGGAGTGTGGGTTAAAACTTTAAACTAACGCCTATGCTACGTCTATCCCTTTCCGGCTAACCGCCCGTTTTTAATCCGAACCAACAGACCAACCCAACGAAGTAAGAGAGCAATATCCAAACCAGATTAGTAAGCATTAAAATGAAAAGCCAATGGCGAATCAGTCGTACAGTGAAAAATTGAAAGATCCACGGTGGCAGAAAAAACGCCTGGAAATACTTGAACGTGATGGATGGGCCTGCCGGTTTTGTGGATGCAAGGAGAAGACATTACACGCCCATCATACAATCTATTTAAAGCCTGATCCCTGGGATTACCCCGATAAGGTCATTATCACCCTTTGTGATGATTGTCACGAGGCTGAACACGAGTGGTGGGATAGTGTCGAGGAGCAGCTTTTAAATCACGCCTTTCGCATCCTATTTACCCTTGAAGAAAGAAAGAAACTACTATCTCATTTCCCCAACGATTCACCATTTATCCAATCCTTAAAAAACCTGATTAATGGCTAAGAAACGATTCACCGACATCGAGATATGGAATAAAGAGTGGTTCATGAATCTATCCCCTAAGTTGAAATGTTTGGTTCGTTACCTGTTCGATTGCTGCGACCCATCTGGGGTATGGACACCAAATTGGAAACTTGCGACAGTACATATAGGGGAAGATGTTTCGATAGCTGATGTGAAAATGCTCCCCGGCGACCAATACGAAATCCTGGAAAACGGGAAAATTTTTCTGCCGGACTTCATTTCTTTTCAGTACGGAACTCTTAGTCAGGCATCCCCGGCGCATAAACCGATTTTCCAAAGCATCGAAAAAAATAAAATTTCAGATAGGGTATTTAATAGGGTAGGCAATAGGGTATCTAATACCCTACAAGAAAAAGAAACAGATAAGGAAATAGATCAGGATATAACAGAAGGGGGTACGGGGGAAACAGAACCGGAATTAAATCAGGGTTACCTAACAACCGAAATGGTTATTCAGTGGCAGGTGCAATTCCCTCACTACTTAATCCAGAAGGAAAACGACCTACCGGCGGTAGGGGGAATATCACAGGCGATCTGCAAGGAATTGAAACTAAAAAACCAGCCCGGAGACCCGGAAATAAAAAACCGAATACTGAAACGGTGGGGGGAGGTCACAGCGCATATTGCGCAAGATGGGTTCTACCAAAAATTCAGCTTGTCTCAAGTCAATAAAAATTTTCAATCAATAATCCAAAGCATCAATGCAAACGGACGAACTAAAAACAGTCGGGGAACATCTACGGACACCAGCAGGCCAGGAACGCGTCTTTCCGGGATCTGATGTACTGACCGATAACGAAAAAAAAGCGGTTATCGCCAACGAACTCGAACGGCTTCGCAATCACTACGCCTACCGTATGCGGGATAAGGGGTTAAAAGACCCTGCTATTGCTCAGAAGTTATCAGAAATAAACTGGAATGAACTAATCGACGAAAAGAGCCTCATAGAAGCCGCCAATTCCCGAAAGTATTGGAGAGTACAGGAAGACCAGGAAAGAGAGCGTAGAAAGGCACAGGAATACGAAAGGCGGGCAGAATTAATCCGCGCCTGTGATGCGAATTACTTCTACAACCTGATCAGGCGGTTTTTTATCGAAGTGTCCGGGCAATTCATTTACGATTCCAGTAATGAACTTTTTGTAAAGGCGGTTTGCTTTTTCTTTTCCAGGGATATACGCTTTCAGGAATTAGGGTTCTCATTCGGTAAGGGGTTATTCATTCAGGGTACTGCAGGATTAGGGAAGACGAAAACCATTATGGCGATTAAAGATAACCCGATAACGCCTGTATCGATCTACTCACTGATTGACATAACCGAATACGTCCGGGAAAAGGGGTTTTGCGAACTCAATACCAGTAAGACAATTCTACTTGATGATGTAGGTAGTGAAACCGAAACAGTGAAATACTATGGGAATGATGTGAGCTGGTTTAAGGAGTTCATAGAATCATACTACCTGCATAATAATTCTTTCGAAAGGCTGATCATCACCACCAACTGTGGCGGGGAAGAACTGGAAAGTAAATACGGGTATCGGGTAAGGAGCCGTATCCGTGAAATGTTTAACGTAATTCAACTGACAGGCAATGACAAACGAAAGTAAAACCGACAACACTAAACAATGTAACTGCTGCGGATTAATCAAAAAAGTAACCGAGTTCGCCCCGAACCCCTCAAACAAAAAAGACGGCAGGGCCGCAAAGTGCCACAAATGCCACGGCGAACGGTACAACAGGAAACCAAGTCTTAACCTCCTGGAAAACGCTTACGTATGGCCGGGATAAAATAAAATAATATGAAAAAGAAATGTTCATCGTGTGGTAAGGAAAAAGACGACAAAAGTTTTCAGTTGGATTTTTCGTACAAGGACAACCGCCGGGTAAAATGCAAGTCCTGCGAGTACCAGGAAAAGAAATCCCGCGAGCAGGCAAAGCGAAATGATCCTATTCATCAATTTTTATTAAACGCATACTAATGTTAAAAGCACAAGTAATCGGGCACTTAGGCCGCGAAGCACAAGTAAACAATGTAAACGGAAAGACAGTAATCAATTTCTCCGTTGCCCACTCCGAAAAATGGAAGGACGCACAAGGCAACCAACAGGAAAAGACTACATGGGTGGATTGTTCCTGGTGGACAGACAGAACCGGGATTGCTCAGTACTTAAACAAGGGTACACAGGTGTATGCGGAAGGAACCCCGGAGGTAAGAACGTTTCCAAAGAATGACGGATCTACCGGCGCGTCACTATCCCTACGGGTGCAGTCTGTACAGTTGTTGGGAAGTAAAGACAACGGGCAGCAAAACGGACAGCAAGCGCAGCCGGTATCTAACCGAAATGCCGTGTCGGATATCCCACAGGGGGATTTTGATTTACCGTTCTGATCATGACCATCAACTTAATCCTTGAACTCGTGATCGACGGCGAGATAGAAGTAGTGGAGGAAGTCTCCCCGACGAACTACCGGCAACGGGTAATCTTCTTATCCAACTATGCCAGAAGGCAACCGTTTCCGTGGGAATTATATACGTACCGAAAGAGTAAAGCAAATATTCCACAAGCTAAAAAAATAAAACATGAAAAAGTCTTCTGCTAGGGGTCGCAGCCGCCCCCACTACTCCCGGGACATACCTGTCACCCGCAAGATCAAAGCTCCCTCCGGTAAACGGAAGTTACCTAAAGTGGTGATCGAGGTAGAGGAAGTAAGGGTAAGCAGACCCGCTGCCGTTTACAGTAATTCATCACCGTGGGGGATAGCGAAGGAAATAAACTAAGCATCATGCCAATATCAGAAGTGAAAAACATGGACTGTATGGAATTTAACAAAATCTATCATTCTAATTTCTTAGACAACTCTCTACCTGATAAATGCGCAAGCCTAATAATAGCCGATCCTCCATATTTCGAGGTTAAAGGCGGGTTTGATTTTATATGGGAAAGTTTTGAATCGTACCTATCAGATGTTGAAAAGTGGGCAAAGGAATGTAAAAGGTTATTAGCTGATAATGGGACTTTATTGTGGTACGGCCACGCTAAGAAAATAGCTTACTCGCAGGTGATTTTTGATAAATACTTCACTCTGGAAAATAACATAGCTATAGAGTTTAACCGGCAAACTAAAAAAGGAGTTGACCAATTTAGGTGCTTTGCGCCCGTTAGCGAGAGGCTTTTAATGTACAGTAACGAGGTATATAACCTTACTCAGTGCGTCTATCATATCAGGGATTACATAAGAAGTGAAATTGAAAAATCAAAAGGTAAGATAGTTTTCAAGCAGATTAACGAAGCGTTGGGAACCGCTACTAACGGCGGCGGTGTGGCTTCCGCTTGTCTTAGCCTAGATAAGGCAGAACCGGCAATGGTTACTAAGGAAATGTACAGCAAACTGCAAGAGTGGTGTTATCCTTACCTCCGCAAAGAATACGAAGAACTCCGGAGGCCATTTAATAACACGTATAGGCTTTTTGATGTGATGAAATTCGATCAGGAGGCGCATATTACCGGACAATTCGATCACGAAACAGTTAAGCCGGAAAAGCTAACCAGGGCATTAATATTAACCTGTTCCCGCAAAAACGACCTTGTTGTAGTCCCCTTCGCCGGTAGTGGTACAGAGTGCGCAATGGCAGCAAAAGAAGGTAGGCGGTTTATTGGGTTCGATATCGAATCTAAATATGTGAAAATGTCAAACGATCGAGTACTCGATATTAAAAGAATGCCACCGCTTTTCGATACCGGATAACCGCGCAGCAGTCACTTTTTGCGGAGTAGCTATTTCTTTTTGGCGGGGCGGGGGGTGATCGGCTCTAGTAGTATTGATACCTGGCAGTTTAAAGCGGTGGCGATTCTTTCTATTGTCTGTAACCTGGGGATAATGGTTCCATCCTCCCAGCGATAGACGGTAAACGCCTTCACCTCGCACTTTTCAGCCAGTTGTTCAACGCTTAATCCTTGTGCTTTCCGTATGGCTTTAATCTGTTCCGAAAGTTTCATGGATTAAAAATAAAATAATTCTACGTAAAAAGTATAATATTATACGGGAAAAGTATAAATTAGCATTATGAACCCCACCCCAACCTTCATCCCCACCGCGTACGGCAAGATCCGGCTCCGCGACACGCAAAAGAACAGCAGCGAACTGGGAAACTGCGAAGTGTGCGAAAAGTTTTGCTCTGATGTGTTCCTGGGTGTTGAGATCGGAAGTGAAGGAGACTATCAGCGGTCACTATTCGGACATGAGCAGTGTGTAAAGCAAGCATTAACCTAAACCTTTAAAACAATCTATATGCAACAAACAGCCTACATCAATTGGTTAAAACAAGTAACCTACCCGTCTGCCGCAATCGAGGCGATAGTATCCGGTTCAATTATCGGGGCATGGGAAAGGTTAATTGCCAGGCAAATATTATCTGACCTGCACGATCAAAACGCTGCGGCGTTTAATCTTGTCGGCGACCTGCAGCCGATCAATCTAGACACGCTTACTGAATTGGCGGCGAGAATTATTAATCCTGAAACCGTTATGCCATGACTGGGAACCAGATACACGAACTAAAAACATGGCCTAATTACTTTGCTGCTATTGCAAGGGGTACTAAGAAATTTGAAGTAAGGGAAAACGACAGGGGTTTTAGTGTTGGTGATCAGCTTCGGTTAAAGGAATACAACCCTGATACAAACGAATATACGGGAGCCGAATTGTATTGCAGTGTTGACTATGTTTTGAAAGGTGGCAGATTCGGACTAAAATCAACCTATTGCATAATGTCAATAACACTTTTACCAACTGAATAAAAAGCAATAACATGGAAAAGATAACAACACCCCTGCATTACGATAATGAGAGTGGTTATTTCTTTGATGCGAATGGTAGGGTATTGATGGAAATGAGGGGATCAGGATGGATGAACTCGGATGAAGAACAGGATGATACTGCAAAAGAAATAGAAACCAGAGTAAATAACCTCACCCGCCTGCAATCGGAGAATGAGCGGTTGAAATCCGCGCTGGAACAGATAGCCGAGCCTATCGGATGGATGCAAAAGAATCTCAAAGAAGGGGAGCGGTTGGACGGCGGTTACGCTATTATGTTATCAAATGACGCGAACTACCTGAAAGGGATAGCCCGCGCCGCTTTAAACAAAGTAAAAGGGCATTGCCCGTAAAAGAAAAAAAATGTCATACGAATTAACATTAGAAAAGGCAGGCGCAAAAGTGCTTGCATTCAAAGAAGTCGGAAGCTATCAAGGTGACTGGATGGCTATTGTTGAGTATAACAGCCAGAAGGCCGCAGTCGAAGGCTCTTATGGTTCCTGTTCTGGCTGCGATGCCTTTGAGGGAGAATTTGGCTACGGTAGCGAGGTTAAGTTTGAGGACGGGAAGTATATAAAGAACTACGACGAAGAAGCTACTGAGGAAGAATATAACGCTTACCAGCAACGCCTTGCAGACTTCGGGAAATCATACCTCGATGTACTTATGACTGAATTTGATCTACAAAACTGGCTCGATAATAACCCGAAATCAGAAGACGGCTACAGTTTCGATGAAGATAAACGGGAATTATACCAGTGGGGATTAGATCAACTTAAAAACTCTTAACCATGCCAACCCAACTAACTCCCCTCGAACAGTACGTGGTAAACGCTATCCACGAATACGACAGCAAGGGCGAAGATCACCGCTGGCTGAACGAGGATGATTATGACAACGTGGCGAAGCATATAGCGGAGGACCTGGAGCAGTTGATAGGGGCGGCAAGGGAGGCAGTGAGAGAGATGGAACGAGATGGACGGCTGGGGTTATTCCCGGCGTATTATAACCTTTCCGAACAATTAAAAAAGTTTGAGGTATGACAATAGAACAGAAAGCGGAGGTGTGGTTAACCGACTTTAATAAAGGTGGCGGTTGGCGCAAAGCTCCCGACTTTAAGAACTATAACGACACACTGAACCTATTTACCTGCTGCGAAGTTTACGACCTAGAGAAAGCAGCATGGCTCGCCGGTCACGCCGCCGCAGTGGAAGAATACAAGGAACTGAACGGGTGGATACCCGTTACCGAACGTCAACCAGAGATAGGTCGAAAGGTTCCATTCATTTGTATGTCCCGCGACGAATTTTATAACGGTCAGCAAATGTGGGGTACTTATCAGGGCTTTAAGTTCAGAGAGCATGAGTTTACCACACCCGGAATTGGCTGGTCTGGCAGTCACTGGCTGGATTTGGATTTTCCCCCATCACCCGAAAAAGAACAGCAATGAAACTATGGGTAACTGAAATAATGGCCACCGACCCTAAAACAGGGGAATTAAAGAAATGGTGCGGCCCGGAAGTTCCAGGTATCAACTTGCAAACAGCGGAGGAATACTGCCAATCCAACGGGCTAGGGTATTGTAAGGTAATCGGGGAGTTAATATGCGAAATACCCTGTAAGGAAGGAACCTATGAGCCGGACTTTAACAACATGATTGATTACGATAAAATAAGTCAACAATGAACCAGATGCCACCCTTTTGCACCTGTTTAAAAATGAGGGCTGAACGTGATATGCGCCCTCCGTGTAAACATGTGCAGGATTCAACAGCGGTAACCAATACACAAAACCACCCACCCATGACAGACCTAGAACAACTCAAAGAGCAGATATGCGGGAAGGAGCCGGTACGTGCCCACTTCGAGAAAGCCGCTGCCTACATGACTATGTATATAAAATGGCAAGCCAGCGTGGAAATCTTCGACGCTACCGCCGCCGCCATGAACAGCAAGCCATCACTAAATGGGTGTGCGGATATTGAGAAACTAGCAGAACACCAATACCCCTACGATAGCCCAGCGCATTACGGGCCTGTTGCTTACGAAAAGCATAAATGGGAAGTAGATGCGCGAAGGCAAGACTTTCGGATAGGAGCCGCCGCCATGCTGGAACTGGTGAAAGGGATGGTGCCGTCTGAGAAAGACCCTCGAAAGGAATTTGATCCTATTATAAAAATAAGCGGGTATAATCTGGCAATAAGAGACGTTTTAGCCGCCATCCAATCACTTCAAAATAACGACAATGGAAAAGACAACCAATGATTTGATTTTGTTAATGCTGGCAACTATCTGCATCGTTAAGGCTGCATTATTTCTGTTTATCACCTACTGCTTCATTTTTGAAAAGCCGCCATTTACGTTCACCCCCCGAAAATAAGGAAGGATGAAAACAAAACATCACACAATCGAACTAAAGGAATTACAGGACTGGGTAAGTTCGGAAGAATTTCTATTTGCAAGTTCCAGCCGTGAACGAAAACGCCTGACCTGTACTGCGAATGGTACACTAATCGTTAGGGTTGCTGGCATTATCGTTTGGCGTGGAATGCAGCCATTTGCCGCAGTAGAAACCTATAACGCAATTACTGAAAAGTACCTGGATGAAAAGTTCACCCCTTAATAGCAAACCAATGAAATACACAGAATCACAGGTAAATGAGATAATGGCGATAGTGGAGCAGGAGATCAGCGACAAGCACCCGCCGTATGCGGTTAAGGCGATACGGGAGCGGCTGATGGCCCTGTCTGAACCAGACACCCCCGATCAAAAAAGGGTATGGCTGCTCGACCTCGGGCCAAACGGTGGATGGGATGTTTACGATGAAAAGCCAGATCTTCCTAACGATTGGCTCTATGTTGCCACCCTTAAACCAGTTGAGATATGAAAGCAAATGAATTACGGATCGGGAATTGGGTGAACTTCATGGAAGATGATACCCGTTTTAAAGTTGGCGCAATTGAAGCCGATGGAATAGGGGTATCAAACGCCCACGAATCGACCTGGATTGAGTTAGATCAATTCGGCGGCATTAAGCTAACCCCGGAAATACTGGAAAAGTGCAAGATTAAGCCTAACGATTATTTCAGAGAGGGTGAAGGGGTATATTGGTTTACCGGACACAACCCGGAAGTGCCTATCCAGTATGTTCACCAGTTGCAAAATCTTTTTTTCATCCTGAAAGGCCAGGAACTTCAAATTGATATGCCATGACCCCACTAGAAGAAAAGCTGAAAGCGATACTGAACCGATTCTATAGAGACACAGAATATAATAATGATCAGGCTAGGAGTGACATTAAAGCCGCCTTCCGGGAAATCGTACCGGAGGAAGCGACAAATTACAAAGGCATGAGTCCTGACTATCTGGACGGCCTCAACGCCTGCCGCTCCGAAATATTAAAACAACTGGAATGAGGTTCCCCATGTGCGGCACTACGCCAACGAGTAAGGAGATATACGAAGCCTTAATGTCAACGTATCAACCAGGCTGGACAAAAACAAAGGTAAAAATCTATGCACCAAAGCGTAAAAGACTTCATCCGAAGCGCAAGAAAGCAGTAACTTAGATGAATGACCGACGAACAGTTTCAAGATATAAAAAAAGAACTGGAACAGATCCGGGAGCGGTTGTCCAAGATAGATGACCGTCAATCGAACCTGATCGAGACACTCATAGATGCCATCCTGGAATTAAAGCCGAAAGATCCGGACGCGATACGGACGTTAATAAGGGAGGTTAACAAGCGTAAAACATGACACACAGACTACCGCAGGAACTAATAGATAAATGGGAACTCATACCAAGAGAAGGCCCGCAACTAGCCTACAAAGCCCCCATATTCGGAGAAGGGGTGGAACTGGCTGAATGTGACCGGTACGGGGAGGATATTTACAAAAAAGGATTCTTATTAGTTCACACTATCAGGGGCGACCAGTGGCGCAGTTTTGAAATACCGGCCAGTCTCCTTAATAAAGGCACCTGCAAACTATTTATCACCAGTCATATAGATATAGCTTTTCGCGAGCGCTTATAGCTTATCCCCATCCTGTTAATAAAAGTTCTAGAATATTCGAGAACTTTATATAACTTAGCCTTCCATAGACAATATGCTATGGAAAGAGGCTTCATATTTAAGGCTTTCAATGAGTTTGATGGCTTAGGTATCCATATAGATACTTTTAAAGCCTATTTAGACACTCTCCCGAAAAACGATAACGGGTGGGTGCATTTTGTCATTCACGACAATCCACCGAAATCAACCCATCCAAAAACCATGATGCCGCAGTACAACGGTTCACCGAAAGAAGTGACCATGTACCTGTGGGAAATGAGAAAGCCAGGCATCCGGCGCATTCCGTTTGATGTGTGGCTAAGAGACAGGCGGGGAGATTATACGAATGAGGTAAAACAAGATTCAGGGGAGGAGCGTCTTTAATCCCCTACTAATTTAGTATGAATAAACAAGTTATTTCAAGTGGCGCATGGAGGTAAACGAGAAGGGGCCGGAAGGAAACCGAAGGCTGATGAGGTCGCTTTAGTAGAGCGACTTTCGCCGTTAGATAAACTCTGGTTCAAGCAGATGGAGATAGGGCTAAAGAATGGCGACTTTCCCTTTATTAAACTGTTCGCTGATTACCGATTTGGTAAACCAAAGGAGCGGTTAGACGTGACCACTGACGGCGATAAACTGACGGGCTTTACAGTAGAGGTTATACGAAAGCATGAAACAGGTAATTCAGACTAATGCAGTATTTGACTATTTAAGCGAAAGCAAGACAAGGATTACCGTAATGCAGGGAGGAACCCGAAGCGGTAAGACCTATAATATCATTTTGTTCTTTGTCATTAAGTTACTAGGTGAGAGAGGTAAAACGCTCTCTATTGTGCGTAATTCCCTGCCAAGCCTGAAAGGGTCTGTTATGCGGGACTTTATCGACATCCTGCTAAAGATGAACCTGTACAGTGAGGATCACCACAATAAGACCGAATCAACCTACCTGTTGAATGGGAATTTAATTGAGTTTGTATCCGTAGACCAACCGCAGAAGATCAGGGGCCGCAGAAGGGACTACCTGTTTATCAATGAGGCGAACGAACTGAACTACGAAGCCTGGATGCAGTTGGTATTCAGGACAGAAAAAAAGATCGTACTGGATTATAACCCTTCGGATGAGTACCACTGGATCTACGAGCAGGTTATTCCGAGGGATGACGCAGACTTTTATGTCACCACATACAAGGATAACCCGTTCCTACCTAAAGACCTGGTAGACGAAATTGAGAGACTACAGGCAGCAGATGAGAACTACTGGAAGGTGTACGGGTTGGGACAAAGGGGTGTTAGTGGTGAGACTATCTATACCCACTGGCAGATATGTAAAGAGTTACCGTTAAAAGGTGAGTTGTTTTATGGTCAAGATTACGGGTACAACGTCGCAAGCGCTTTGGTACACTGTGAACACTACGAAGGTGCGATATATGCAGACGAACTGATCTATGAACAGAAGCTTACCACAGGAGATTTGATCGAGCGGTACAAGAGCGTAGGAGTAAGTAAGACAGGGGAGATATTCTCTGATTGTGCCGAGCCAAAGACAATTGAAGAAGTATGCCGGGCAGGGTATAACGCCAAGCCTTCAGATAAGGATGTGACCGAGGGTATTCGAAAAGTTAAGTCAATGCCGCTCTTTGTAACAGAAAGAAGCGTAAATTTGATAAAGGAACTCAAAGCCTACAAGTGGAAAACAGATAAAGACGGGAAGGTTTTAGACGAACCTGTTAAGTTCAATGATCACGCTACCGACGCTCTCCGATACGCTGTATTTACTAAGCTCACTTCTCCATCATTAAGCTGGGTTGCATTTTAACGAACTCATTTTATCTCAATGGGCATACTCACGGGCTGGCTAGAAAAGCAGGTAAATAAGCAACTCGCGGCATTAAAGGCCGCTAATCCCTTTTCCGGCAGCTTCTCCGTTATAGGAGGGTATGCCATCTATCCTGACAGCAATTTAGATGCACTGATAGAGGATAGCTTCAATACCAATATCCATTATTACTCCATTATCAAGGCGATCACCCGCAAAGCAGCCAGTCTACCAAGATTCGTTTACAAGGGCAACAAAAGGAGCGGAGAGGCTATTACTAACGAATTATCGGCATTACTTGAGAATCCCAACAGTAGCCAGGGTGCGGACGAGTTTTGGGAAGGTGTGATAGGGTTTTATGTCTTGGCAGGAGAAACATTTATATGGAAAAACAGGGGGGGATTAGAGAAGGGTAAGCCACTGGAACTATATTGCTTACCTCCGCAGAATGTAGAGTTAGTCCCTGATCCGGAAGACGTTTACGGTATTCTAGGGTATGTCCTGAATCTAAACGGTCAAAGGATACCGTTAGCAAAGGAAGACGTTATCCACTGGAAAACATGGAACCCGAATTTTGACGCCACCACAAGGGAACACCTGAGGGGCTTTTCTCCGTTAAAGCCACAGACCCGGACTATCACACAAAGCAATGAAGCGGTAGACGCACAGGTAGCCATGACGCAGAACGGAGGGGCAAAAGGGGTAATATACCAAGAAGAACTAGCCAACTTATCACCTACCCAAATGTCACAGTTAAAGGATGTGACTGATAATAAGCTCAATAATAAGAAGGTAAAGAACGCTGTTGCTGTAATGCAAGGCAAATGGGGGTATTTAAACCTCGGCTTATCCAGTGTAGATATGCAACTCCTAGAGGCGGATGAGGCGACCCTAAGAGCCCTTTGTAACGCTAACGGTCTGCCTCCTGAACTATTCCAATCAGAAACAACCTTTGCGAACAAAGAACAGGCAATGATCTTCTATGTTACTAACGGGCTGATGCCGATGATGGCAAGCCTTGATAGTAAGCTAAGAACGGGCTTAGTGCCTGATTTTGGTGGTGGGATGGTGGTTATTACTGACTTCTCTGAACTGCCGGAAATGGCACAGCTTAACGCGAAACTGATCGACGCAGCGGCAAAAGCATGGTGGAAGACACCGGACGAAAAAAGGGTAATGACCAACGACGAACCGTTAGGCACACCTGAGATGAAGATGATATGGATACCGTCTGGATTCATGCCGATAGATCAGGCGGCAACACCTATCGAACCGGATTTAGATACAGAGACAGAGGCCGCTAAAAAGAATGGATTAGATTATTTTAAATGAAAAAAGCGGTATAGAAATACCGCTCGGAGTTGTATTTTTTCCAACCTTTTAAAATATGCAAGGTAAAAGTAAGTAAAAGTTCTAGAACTTTCAAGAATAATGGGAATAATTTCTATCTTTGATGTCATACTCGACGCTGTTTTTCCCTACTACGCTACGGACTGCGCGACCAAGCGCAACCAAAAGAAAATACTACGCTCCCGATTCTTACGCAAACTTAATGCTGGCTTAGACGCTCTCACTGTTGAACAAATCCTGGAATATTAAATTCTACATAATGAGCGAGTATCAAATCATTAAGAATTTTGTCGATGCTGTTAAAGGCTATCATGAAGAAACTGGAATACCGAAGATAGAAGTTACCGAAGATGCTACACCCGCCCTTAAAGCATGGCATGACGCATGGTGGGCAGCGGTGGATTATCTGGAAGGTAAGGAAAAGAAGCCTAAAGACGCTGGTGTTATTAAAGCCAACGAGACGGTAATGAGCCTAAAAGGATAGAATGAGTTCCCAGGCATGGCGCATATACGAGCAACAGAGGATCAGGCATGAAAAACGCCACGCCCCGAAGATATACAGGGCAATCAGAAAACAGTTCATTGAATTTGCTGACCGGATTGAGAAAGGAGAAGACATCCATTCCTTTCTTCCTATTGAAGAACTAGCGCTAACGATCCGCAATCTTTACATTGAAACGGGCGGGTATTTCGCCCGCTGGCAAACCCGCGAATTAGACGCCGGGATCAAACGTTTTAATGTGAATGATCAGTGGGTAAGCGAGATCATCGAGTATTTCAGGATGCACCTGTTCGACAAAACAGTGCTACCCATCACCGGAACCACAAGGGACATAGTGCTGAAGATCATGGAACGGGCGCAACAGGAAGGATGGGGAGTGGATAAGATCGTTTCTTATATCAGAAAAGAAACGGTCGAACTATCCAGAACAAGGACAAGATTAATTGTTAGGACAGAAACCGGAAGGGCCGCGAATCTTGGTAAATGGAAGGCGGCGCAATCGTTCCAGTTCGAGACCAACAAGATATGGGTATCAGCAGGAGACCGAAGGGTAAGACCTCAACCTAGTTTCTCTCCCGACGCCGCAAACCATATCGTACTAAACGGCAAACCGGCAGGACTAGACGATGCTTTTCCAAATGGTCTAGCGTTCCCCGGTGACCCGAATGGATCAGCAAAAGAAACCTGCAATTGCAGGTGTACCATGATATTCAAAACCGTCAAAGATGCTGACGGTAACCCAATAAGACGACGCTTTACAACTACGCTGAATAACGCTGCAATGTTTACATAGCAATTCAGCGAGATGGATATACAATATAAAGGTTTTACTGACGGCCTTATAGTTAAGGACGTAGACGCAAAGACCGGCACAGTTACCGGATACTTTAGCGTCTTTGGTAATATCGATAGCGACGGCGATATGATCATGCCGGGTGCATTCCTAAAGACCATCAAAGAGAACGGCCCTGAGGCAAAGAACAGGATCGTTCACCTGTGGCAGCACAACCCCTCTCAGCCAATCGGCAAACCTTCCCTGTTAAAAGAAGATACCTACGGCCTTTACTTCGAGAGCAAACTTGCTGATACTTCTCTTGGCAAGGACACCCTTAAACTATACGAAGCAGGGATCATTAATGAACATTCTATTGGGTTCAACACGGTAAAGAAAGAGACCAAAAGCGATCATACAGCACTGTTGGAACTAAAACTATGGGAAGGTTCCTCCGTAACCTGGGGAGCGAACGAAATGGCGCGCGCTACGGGCCTTAAATCCCTTACACCTGTACAACTACAGGAGAAGAAACAGACCATCTATAAAGCGCTTAGAAATGGCTCTTTTGAGGATGGCACATTTGAACTACTTATCAAACAATTGGAATACCTCGATTCAATCGAAACCATTCAGCCGGAGGTTAAACAGCCCACCACTGAGCCGGACGAGAAGCAGAGTATCCTGCTATACACTCATCTACTCACTAAAAAAATGGGCATTTAACATGGAAGAAGTTATAAAGAAACTCGATGCAATGGCCGCAAAAAGCGACGAGAATAAACAAGCCATTGAAAAAGCAGTAAAAGACCAGGTTGACGGAGTTAAATCCGACCTCTCTACTGCAAAGGACGAACTGAAAGCAGAAATCAAAGTAGCTAAGGACGAAGCTGATAAGGCCGTTCAGATGGCTACTGACCTTCTTAAAAAGAATGGTAAGATCGGTGCAGGTTCAGGCGAAGGCCCATCCTTCAAAGATGCGCTCGGTGAAGCGTTCGAAGCAAAGAAAGCGTCTATCCAGAATTACAAAGAAAGCCGCCAGCCTATTAACCTGGAACTGAAAGTTGTAGGCAATATGGGTTCCGGTAACCTCACTACCACTGGTACGCAAACATGGGCTGGTGAGCAGCGTGTAGGTGGTATCGGTCGTAAGCCTTACGAGAACTTCCACGTTAGGAACATCGTGAACGTACAGGCAATTGCTTCTGATGCAATGTATGTGATCCGTGATGCAGCCGGTGAAGGTGGCCCTACTGCTGTAGCAGCCGCAGCCGCTAAGCCTCAATCAGACCGCGATTACGTGAAGTTGATCCAGCCTGTAACCAAGATCGCGCATTACTTCAAGATCCCTGAAGAAATGCTCGCTGATCTTCCCTGGTTGCAGAATGAAATCAGCACTATCGGTGTTGAAGAACTCATGAGCAAAGAAGATGACCTGCTGTTGAATCAGGTGGGCGCTGCTGGCCTTTTCGCCGGTTTGACCACTGCTACCAACAGCACTGCGTATGCTTCTCCTGCTTCTCTGGCTCTTGGTATTGATCTGGCTAACAACTACGATGTACTTGTAGCATCTTGGACACAACTAAAAGGGTTGAATACTACCGCAAACTACGTGCTGTGTAACCACGCGGATTATGCGAAGATGATCCTAACCAAAGCGTCTACCACAAACGGTGAGTACGTATTCGGCGCTCCTAACGTGGCAATCCCGAACGTGTTCGGTATTCCTTTGATCCCGACCAACAGGATCGCTTCTGACAAGTTCCTGATCGGTGATTTCTCTAAGGTAACTATCGGTCAGCGCGCCGGTGTATCTGTTCGCTTCTACGATCAGAACGAAGACGACGCAATCAAGAACATGGTTACTATCGTTATTGAAGAAAGGCTCTCTATTGTTGCAGACCGCGCAGACCGCCTGGTTTATGGCGATTTCTCTGACGCTCGCGCAGCACTGGAAACAGCGTAATTGATAACCGGGTAGCCCCGTAAGGCTACCCATTTTTTAACTCTATGTTCAAAGCAAAAGTTTCATTCTCGGTTGATAATAAAAACTATCCAAAGGGTTACGAAGTCCCTGAATCAGTGGCGGCGCAATACCCTAACCTGGTTACAAAGGCAGAAAAAGAAGAAATCGTACCGAAGGCAGAAAAAGTAGAGGTAGGGGAGAAAATGAATGTCACCGAGAAAGTAAGGAAAAAGAAATGAACCGAATCGTTCACATAGCATCAACTGTTGCAACCGGAGCGGATGAACCCGTTACCCTGCAGGAGTTCAAGGACTACGCCAAACACGAATGGACAGGATCAGACCCGTGGGAAGTAGTGGAGGACGCTTTAGATGAATCCTTCTTACTCACTGCAAGGGAGATCGTGGAAAAGCACATCCGGCAGAATATAGTAGTCAGGGACTTGGTGGTGAAGATGCAAGTGGACCAGGACGACTTTCCCTTACCGATGGGTGAGGTTATCGGAGCGGTGACACTAACAGACGGCGACGGTAACGCGATAGATAGTTTTGAGCAGTTCGGGAACAGGATCGAAAACCTATGCGAAGGGAAATATATTTTCTCTTACCAGTCAGGCATGAGTGAAGTACCCGAAACGATCAAGACGGCGATTAAGGCACAGGCATTATTTCTATATGACAACAGACTGAGTACAGAGATAGCACCAATGGCAAAAGCATACCTGACCGGACATATTTGTTATGACTACTACTGATATATCGAGCTTCGACCAAAGGGTACGGTTTGAGGTCCCGGTACGCACGCCGAACCAAAGCGGTGGCGGCACAGAGACATGGACAACGCTATTAGAGTGTTGGGCTTATATCAAGCAAACCTTTGGTGAAAGAGGTCAGGAAGCGGCTAGGACGGCTATTTCGAGAGACGCTCGGTTATACTGCAGGTTCAGGATGGAGTTAAACGATGACATGACCACAGAGACCAGGATAATCGCATTAGATAAGTTTTGGAGGATACAAGGTTACAGGCTGATCGATAACAAGAAACACATTTACGAATTTAACCTTTCGGCGATTGAGTAAGTTTTCATTTGAACTGCAAGGGGTGGATAAACTACTCAAAGGTATCCGCAAACAACCCGAAGCGGTTAAAGAGCGGGTAGCGTTCGAGCTGGAAGAATTTGTAAAGGAAGTGAACGGGGAGCAGGTGATGAAAACACCGGTCGATACCGGTCCACTCCGGGCAGGGAATGATTTCAGGGGTAGTGAGTTACAGTGGGAGTTATTCAACACGAAAGACTATGCCCCCTATGTTGAGTTCGGAACAGGAGGGTTAGTAAACGTACCGGCAGGACTTGAAGATTATGCTATTCAGTTCAAGGGTCAGGATATCAAAGAAGTGAATTTGCCAGCCAGGCCATTCTTCTTTGAACCGTTCCTAAGAAAGAGAAAAGAATTAGTTCAGAACTTTAAAAAAGGCTTTGCTTAAATGAGAGATGTAGGCGGGGTTATACGAAAAGCAATATTTCAGGCATTGGATGGTAATATCACCTACAATTCCGCAGAAGTTGTTATATTTGATGAAGCCCCGACAGAAGGCCCAAGCTCCCAATATATACTACTCTCCACGCAGACAGAAAACGACGCTAGAAATAACGCTCGCTTTGTTCACGAAGGCACTATTTTACTCGACATCGTTACCGTAACAGGAGCCTATGTCACTAAGGAAATTGCCGAGTCCATTTCAGACCAGATTTTAGACATTCTACTGCCTACTATTGGCACTACCGGAATTACGCTCGATGCAGGGTTTAACCTGACTGATTTACGCCGGGAATCAGCGAACTACTTACCAATGCTTCAAACAGACACTGCTAAAATTCTCCGCAAAGTTTTGCGCCTCTCCTTTCGCATTCAGGAATCTTAAAATAGCAAAACATGGCAGAAATACAAGGCCGGACGGTAGACATCTATACCGATCTAACCGGTGGTTCCACCTATGACAAGGTGGTTTGTTGCACATCTGGAACTGTAGACATTAACACCCCTATCAACAGGACGCAAACCAACTGCGGATCTAAAGTATCTGCGGGTGTACCGGAGGTTACAATCTCAGGGGAGTTCGTTATCGAGACTGCTCCGGGTGCTAGTGAGGTATCCTTCGAGGAAATCCTTGCTGTAGCGGTTGCGGGTACTGCTGTATCTGTGAAGGTGGAAGACCCTGCAGGAACAGGTACAAACTTCTTCATCCAGGGAACCGCGATTATCTCTAACGTATCACTGAACTGGGCGACCGAAGAAACGGCCAATTTCAGCGCAACATGGGAGATCACCGGAACAGTTGACACTGTACCTGCATAACAACAAACCAACTAACCATGAACGGCTACATAGAAATCGAGATACTTGGCCGTAAGCGCGGCCTGAAATTCGGCGCACTCGCCTTTGAAAAGATTGGCGGTGCGCTGGCTTTTGTCGAACAGGCAGGAGATGGGTTCTATAACCTGAAATTCATTGTGGACATCGTTCACGCGGGGTTGTTAAACAACTGCTACCGTAAGAACGAACTACCGGACTTCAAGTATGAGGATGTGTTTGATTTTATCGAAGACAATGCCGGTGATGAATCCTTTGTCGCAAGCCTGACCGACGTAATGAAGGAGTTCGAGCAGTCTAAGCCTATCCAAACAGTTTTGGAACAGGCTGAACAGAAGACAAAAAAAAAGACTGGCAAGAAGTAAGGCTGTTCGCTCTCGGTGAATTGAATATGTCGCACTACGACTATTACTGTACTACTCCGAGAGAACTGGTAGAACTAATGGAGGGATGGGCAAGGAGACACAGTAGGTATTTAGAAGGGGTTAGGATAGTCGCTCACACTATCGCACAGGTGAACAGTACCAAGAAAATCCCTGCCCCTCATATCTGGATGCCGCTACCTACGGACGAGAAAAGGGAATCCGGGCCGCGTGTACCGAGCGAACAAGAAAAGTTAGCCGCAGCGGCCGTAATACGAAGCGCTAAAGAGAGAGGAAAACTACAAGCCGTAAAAATCGTTGACTAATGGCAGAAGAAAGTTTAAAGATAAAAGTCGGGGCCGATGTAGCAAGCGCGCAGAAGGCATTAAAAGACCTCGGCGATTCTGCCGAAACCAACTTAGGGAAAAGAGTTCCAAAGGCCGCTAAAGAGACCGGAAAGGCGATTACGAGTATTCCTGCCATTGATACCAAAGCCTTAGACGCCTCTATTGAGAAGCTAGTACAATCCATCGGGCATTTCAGCAAAAGTATAGGCGGGGCAGAGAAGACTATTATCCAGTTCGCCGGGGCGGCGCATAGTGCTGCGCAGAAGATGGGCAGCGTACCTCCCGCCATCCAGAAGACCACTAAAGAAGTTACTGCGCTTACTCCTGCGGTTCAGAAGGCGTCTAAGGCGATCGCAACACTCCCGAACCATACAGGCAGGGCAAATCAGGCATTAATGAACTTCGGAAGGGTGGCACAGGATGCACCTTTCGGATTGATCGGTATAGCAAACAACATTGATCCGTTATTAAGTTCGTTTCAGGCATTAAAAAAGGAAACAGGTTCTACAGGATCTGCATTAAAAGCATTAGGGGCAGGGTTATTAGGCCCGGCTGGTTTAGCTATAGGTATATCGGCTATTTCCTCACTCGCTATTGTCGCAATCCAGAAATACGGCTCTCTTGGCGAAGCGTTCCGGGTACTTACCGGACAGACTAAAGCACTGACGGAAGAACAAAAGAAATACCAGGAGGAACAGACTAAAGCCGCAGTCTCTATCGAGAAACAAAAGATCGAGTTAGATAGTCTGGTTAAGATCGCTAAAGGGGACGTAGGCACAAAGGAGCAGCAGTCGGCAGCACTGGAAAAGCTAAACAAACTTATTCCGGATAATATCGGGGTACTCACCAAGCAAAACATTGTTACCCAACAGGGAGCAGAGATTATACGCGCTTATACTCAGGCGTTAGTAGATCAGGCCGAAGCGGAATTACTTATACAACGGGCAGCAGAATTAAGGGTAAAACTCCGCGAAAAAGAAAAAACGCTGAATAAAGACCTTACCAATGAGGTACGCAAGGCGGGTAAGGCGCAGGCGCAGATAGCCGCCGGAGCGAGTGTTTCCGGGGCGTTGTCTGGTGTTTCTGTTGTGGGTAGCACAGCCGCAGCAGATGAAAAGGCGATCATTAACGCTAGTCAGGCATTTAAAGATTACATCGCGGACTATAAAGAACTTGCCTCCCTCGGTAGTCGTATAGACGAACTCACAGCGGGGAGTGTTGTTCTTGATACAAAGGATGTAAAAGAGAAGGTGGTTAAGGCGAAAAAAGAGATCGAGGATGCTTTAAAGGCCGCAAATGTAACCCTCCCTATCGGCACTGTCACCCTCCCTACTTCCGGCCTCGAAATCGCCACCGGGCAAGCGAAAACGATATTCGATCAGCTGAATCTAAAGAAAGCGAATACGGAACTGGCATTAACCGGAGCAAAAGAAGGGTCAGTAAATGTAGATAACCTAGCTAAGAGTATGACAGGGCTAGGGAAGCAAATAAAGTATAATGTTGATCTAGTCGAAGCCTTCGGTTCATTATTCCAATCCTCATTTGAAGCGGCATTAATCAGTGGTAGGAATTTCTTTGAATCGTTTATTGACGGCCTGAAAAAACTAATTGCCCGTATGCTCGCTGCTATAGCAGTAGCGGCGATCCTTAATGCAGTAACAGGAGGTAAAGCGGGGTCGTTCATGAGCCTGTTTTCCAAGTTCAGCGGGTTAAATATGAGTGGCGGATCAGCGCCCGCAGCCCCATCGTCAGTAGGCGGCACTCCTAGTGTTGCAGCAGGCGGGATGTTTGGCGATTCCGTACAGTTTGAAATCCAGGGCCAGAAGCTTGTAGGCGTTTTAAACCGGGTAAACAACTCTAACCGAATCAATGGCTAACCGATACGACATATCCTTTAAGAACCAGGTAGAAGATGACATCCAAATTCTTATTGAACCACGTCAGGAGTATGACCTACTTGGTAATCCTATTCCTGTAGAATCTACTATCTACCTCAATGCGGTTGCGGGGTCATTCCGACTTTCATCAGGGTTTAACGATGACGACAAAACCTATTGTGGGATACTCACTAAAGAACTCCAATTCGGATACGTTTATAATACCGTAAACGATGTAAGTATAGAAACCTTCATGACTGACGACTTTGATTACTGGAAAGTCACCTGCCGTGTAAATCAGGGTATTATTTTTCAGGGATACTTAGCAATGGAGGCAAGCCAGCGGTTAATGAATCGAAGTGAGGATGTTATATTAAAGGCAGTCGATGGGCTAGGGTTCTTAAAAGCGGCTACCGCTTACGAAGGGGTGGGAAAGAATACCCCGCTTTTTTATTTTGTTCAGTTATTAGGTCAATTGAACCTTCCGGATATAAAACTGCGGACGCTGTTCAATGTTACTCATACTACCATGACCGGCAGAACCAGCGACCCAACCTATGACCCGTTAGATAACATTTTGATTGAGGATAAGCTATTTGTGGGCTTAGATGGTTACGCAGCAATGAACCTTTTATTAACGGACTTTAAATGTCGGCTTTATCAGGAAGGCGGTTTTTGGTGGCTGGAACACATTGGTGAAAGGTTAAATATTCAACCCTTCGGATGGAGTGAATATAGTATAGCAGAAGGCGAAGAAGATGGAGACCCTTACGAGTACACGCACGTTGAAAGCCAGATCGTTCAAGATGTCCGCTGCCTGATCGGACACGACAAATCAGTAAAATTAGTTAATGCGGATGCAATCAAATACGTCCAGCTACCCAAAAGGTTCGTAAAACTAACCTATAACTACCAGATGCCTGCAGAACTATTCTGTCAGCAGTCTCCGGACGAGGGGCATCTAGTTAATACGATAATATACGAGGGAACCGAAGAAAATCCAGATCCGAACGCGTTTGATGATGTTGTAAAAGTGGAATACTACTATCTGAATTGCTGGGAATATATTGAAGGGGATGTAATTACCGGGGCTACTGTTCCATTTATTCGGGCAAGTTGGGTGATCGGTTATGATGCAGATAACAATGAGATAGACAGGTATATCTCCCTCCCTCAGTTAGGCGATCCCGGCGAATACAAACTAAAATCTGAGTTATTTGAGGTCACTGTAGGGGACAAGATTGAGATTAGCCTGGAAAGGAAGACAATCGCTCCTTTTGACAATTCAGATGCAGATGATCAGATTGCCATGTTTGTTTTATATGGAGACGATAGTAATACCTATTTCCTGCAAATGGATGGTTCATGGGATACCGTACAGGAGGTATTGACAAGCCGCTACGATATTGAGCCGGGAGTAAACGAGTATTTCAGGGGAACATGGAAGCCTATAACATTCACAAGATCACAGCGAGCGCCCGTAAGCGGTCAGGCGCAACTTGTATTAATAGAAGCGTCATACTTGGATATACCTTTCGGATTGTCGATGGAGAGCAACTTTAAGAACATTAAGTTAGATATTAATTTCAGCGTAAATAATCTTTCCATAGGCTACGCTGGCGACTACAATAAGCAATCAGAACCCACTAAAGCTGTTGATAGTATTGAAAAGGAGGTTAAGATTTCCGATTGGGTCAACCAGAACGTATTAGGCGCTTTATATAAGCTTGAATTTCCCCGCGAACCCTACTATCCGCAGTGGTCTTATTACGGGGAATTTATTACCTTTAGGAGGTTTACAAGCCTCATGAGTGCTGTACTGCACTCGCATACTCGACGCTCCCTGATTAAGATCGAAACTTCATTCAAGGCTTACTCATTCTTATACGGAACAACACCTTATCAGGTGGGATTCTTGCCACGCTACCAGTTTACGGACTTTTCAACCATTAAGGAATTTATGATGACCGGCGCTTATGACATCGACCTGACATCAGGCATAGGGCGCGCGGTGTTCGTTGAAACATTGGCAGACAAGACAGACGGCGAATTTGGCGAAAGCACGAATTACGAATTTCAATACATAGCGGAATGAGTACGGTTCAGGGTAAGAATGTAACAGTAAAATTTAATCTTGGCAACGGCGCGACCTCAATTGTCTGCGCCCGTTCCTTTTCCCTTGAACATACTACCCAACTCTTAGAGACCACAACTCTAACAACCGGTAAATACCGGGACTACGAAGGACAGAGCATTGACTGGACACTAACCATCGGAACGGTTCTTGACATCAGCGCAACCAACGTAGATGCCTTTGATCTTCTTGCTGCACAGATTGCCTTCCAGAAGTTACCCTTTGAAATGATCTTCATTGACGACAACGGGACAAACTCATCTATAACAGGTCAGGCGATAGTTGAAAGTACGGTCATCACCGGAGCCACCGGGGATTTAGTAGGCGGTGATATAACGTTAAGGGGTTGCGGCAAGATCCCCGAAGTAGACACAGGAGGCGGAACAGTAGAACCTAATGACACCCTGTTAACCAGGTTCTATACGGCTTTAGGCGGTGAAGAAGAATTAAGCCAACCGGATTACATTAATGCTGACATGATCGAGGTATTAAGGAACGGAGACAGTTTATTGATTGTTGACTTTCCTACTACCGATCCTAACCATGTGTATTTTGACGCCTCAACCGGTACGTTACAATTCGGCGCAGTACTTGGTGAGGGCGAATGGATTCAAACCGTTTACGAAACATGAGTAGAGTAAAACGAAATGTGTTTTTAATCACCAACTCCCCGATTGGCCCACTGGACGGGGTTAAGATGGAGCAACTTCTAATCATCAGAAGGGAGGGCAGAGGTATCCAATGGGAGGAAGCCACGTTTGAACCAGAGGTTCAGGAAATGACGCTTTATTCCTTTGAGAGAAGGAGCGAAAAGATCATGCCGCCGTTACCGTCGAATATCTACTTGCAACGTGTTTTAAACCTGGCCATAGGAGGAACCCGAAACCAATACTTTGAAGTCGGGCTAGGAATAAACCCTAACGGACGCAGGTACATGCTGACAGGAGGCCTTTTAGGTGACGTGTATTACGACACCGTAATAGGAGATACTTACGCGAATGTAATTACAGGGTTAATCGCTGCCCTTACTGCAGTAGGCTATTTGGCTACTAGTTCGGGTAATACGTTGATTGTCACCATGACGCCAGCGGATAGTTTGGAGCCGAGTATTAAAATGGCTAACGGGATACTATACCAGTCAGGGCTACTCGCTGCTTTACACTACGACGTAAACGGCGATCCGCGAACCGATGAATACCTAATCGAAGTAAACGAATCAAATACAGGCTTTCCGGCACTTCCGACCCCTGCCAGTTCCTACAATCTTGAAGATTTGATCTATGCCGGTAACTACGGGGTTAACCAATATTTACACGATCCCTTATACCAGTTCCGGGAGTACGAAACTACAGAGATCGGGCCGGTTGATGTTTTAGGTATGCCGGGGGAAGCAATTGTCGACCCCAATAAAGTAGCAATAGACGAAACTAACGATAGGATAATTTTTGGAACACCGGTAGAAGATTTGGAGGAAAGATTTGAGGTTATCTGGAAAGTAACCTAGATTTGTAACACTACGCTTCAAAACACGCTCCCACACTAACGCTGCTACGATTCAGCAGTTAATGAGCCAGTTCAACACAATAGCGGAATGTCGCACGTTTCTGGATCAGTATATTAACAATTCAGTTATCACGGCATTTCAACAACAGCGCGTTAATACCGTATTGAACGCGATACTGGATTTTATCGAATCTGGTGGAAGTGGCGGCAATACGGTATCAAGCGAGTTCTTTACTCCTGTTGAATCTGGAACATCTTTACAGTCTGACAATCTCATTAATAAAACGCTTCTCCTTGTCGTAAGAAACGGCAATGTTATCAAGGCTACTACAAATGCTCCAACACAATCTGAACAACGCTTTACAACAGCCACCGGAACGATTGATTTCGGTCAGGCTTTCGGGCCGTCAGAATGGGTTTTAGTCATTTATAAGTAAGCCATGAAGCGTTTATTATTGTTCCTTTTTATCGTTTGTTCGGTCAGTGCAAGTGCGCAGATCGTTAACAATACACCGTGGTATGAGTACTCCAAAAAGTTAGGGGTTGGAAAGCTCCAAATGAAACGGGCCGGAGAGTACAGCACCAGTTTTACCATCCCTAACATTACCGCCAGTGTCGCTCTTGACACCATCACGGAAGACAGGACAGTTACTTTCCCTGATCTCGCAATGGTTGACACCAGCGTTATTATTTACGTCTTCAACTCCAACTCATCCGCATTTGTATGGAACGTGATCGGCAACGTCAGGGAATCAGAAACCGGTGACGTCATTGAATCAATCTCGCGCGGTCTTCATGTGTTCATCTGGACTGGTTCTTATTGGGCAAGACAAAAAACAGGGGGCGGATCAACACCCGCGACAGACACAAATACGGTTATATACCCTATTACTATGGTAAACAGGGCCATCGGGATAGACCCCGACGGACTCCCTGTTGATACCTGTTTTGTCGCGGTGCATAACGATAGTTTATTCAATGTCTGCTACTTCTACACAGGGGTACGGGATAGCACGTTTGTGAGTATGATAGGGGGTTCCGTCACTGCCGCTAACGGCCTTCGCATGGATGGTGATACGGTGAAACTTGCAAACGAAATAGCGGGTACTACGCTCACCGAAAACGTGGAATTGGAAGGCCACACCAATCTGGTAAACATAAGATTGCTTGCGCAGGAGTTGACCTTCGATCCAAAGGTTAAAACTTTATTCCAGGCAAATACTAATGACAGTGCTATCGTCGAGATGAAGCAGATGTATAAGACCCATCTGGATAGCGTCGGAGACATGGATGCTACTTTGGGTAAGAGTTATGCAGGAGCGACGCTTGGACAGATTACGGCAAATAGAACTATAGATTTGCAAAGCCTCGCACTGGATAAGCGAGGGGTAAGTTTTAGGATACTCAACTTAAACAATTCTGCATTTACCTGGAACGTATCACAGGCATCCTCGACCATTGTCGACGAAGACGGAAGTTTAGTAACGGAAATTGCAGACCGAATTACTGATTTCGTTTGGGATGGGGTTAAGTGGGTGAAGAAGAGTG
>Ga0247822_10000056_pt1 | contig 42857 bp, 86 predicted proteins | sample 13C_Cellulose_Da_FD_192423 | JGI IMG/M metagenome (GOLD analysis project Ga0247822, IMG submission 192423) | Soil microbial communities from agricultural site in Penn Yan, New York, United States - 13C_Cellulose_Day30 | ecosystem: Environmental > Terrestrial > Soil > Agricultural land | place...
AGCCCATGCCGCGTCAAGGCGCTTGGTGAAAGTGGACGGCGAGACCATAGAAATGGCGCCCGTCGAATCCACCGCAGACCCCGCCGCAATATCGATATCGTTCGTAGCGTCCGTAACGTTATTCGAAAGCGTCAGGCCGTAAATCTGCCCACGAATATCACTGACCAAACCCAGAGTGCCGCTGTAGTAGGGGAGGTCATAAACGCGCACGCTGCCAGTCGGAAGGCCCGCAGCACTGAATGTGCCAATCTTGGTTAGATCGGTGGAGTTCTTGACACCGAAACTATTGTCAAGCGGCCTGTTGTCAGCCACGCCATTGCCACCGAATTGAATGGGCTGGATGGTATTGAACGTCTGCGCAACATCGTCCGCAAACGCGTTGAACATGCTACTCGAAATTACGGTATTAGGCTGCTGCGGAGTCGTGCCCGGTGGCAGGGAGTAGTTTGTTGGTGACCTAGGCATTCGTTATCTCCGAACAATGTCTCTCGATTGTATAGTGAACTAGCCTGATATGCTATAGGCGGAGGCCCCAGAGGAGGATAGGTCGCTGCTGCCTCTTACCCGATCCTCTAGCGTCTGCTGGTTATTGAGCGCATTAGCTGCCGCGTATGCTTGAGCAGGAGAAAGCCCCTGAGCCTGAAGGTTCTGGACAGGAGTTCTAGCCACAGGCGCCGAATACGAACCTGCGCCATTGACCGTTACGCTGAGCGGCGCCGAACCCATGATTGGCAATCCGTACTGCTGTGCTGCCTGCAATTGGGGAAGCATGGCTGACGTAACAGCCATCCCTTGAGGTACGCGAACCGGATTAGTTGCGCTCCCGACACGAGGTGTGAGAGGACGTGCAGACGCGGCCATAGGTGTAGGCGCTACCCTCACAGCAGGAGGGGCCACAACCTGGATAGGCGGTTGATTGAGACGCACTCCATTGGTATTTGGCGTCAACCCAATCGGACCAGGAGCCAATCGAGCAGAGGCAGGAGGGCGTTGAGATAGCTGTTCTGCACGTTGAGCCGAGATATTCAGCGCAGACGACCCAACGGGGCGCGGAGCAGGATTGCGCTCTACGTTGCTCTGGTTCGCCGTCAATGCCGCTCTACGGGCCGCTTCGTTGATCTGAGCGCGGCTTGCCGTTGGAATGGTTGCAATCGTCGTTCCGGGGGCAGACGCTATCTCTCTAGCCGTGGGCTGTAGAGTGAATGGAACAGACGGCACAGTTCTGGTTGTTGGAGGCAGGCCAACACCAGATGTTGGGACAGTCGCAATCGTTTCGCCCATAGCTCGCCGGATTGCCATATCGAGGGACTGCTCGGCGGGATATGGCGTGGCCTGAGACTGACGAGCAGATGCACTCATAAGCGGGTTGCGCATTAGAGACAGGTCTTGAGACTGCGTGGCGGGATTTGGAGCAACGCGGGGGATATTCAGCGGCGGAACCGGGCGATCAGATGCAAACGCATGATTTCCATAGGTGCCAAGTTGAGCCATGCCGCCAGCCCATGACGGATTGACGATGCTGGGATTCCAATAGTGATTAGCCCCGCCAGTCGGGTCGTCAGGGCCTTGAGCAAGGTTCCACGCTGCCTGTGCGGCGGAGATAGAACGCGGATCGCTCTGAGCACGAACAGCAGCAGGCCCAGGGCTGGAGTACCCAGTGTACTGCGCTCTCTGCCTAACTACTTCAGCAGGGCTAATCCCGCGCTGCTCAGCACGGTTTAGGATTGTCTCGGCAATGCGGCGCATGCCCTCTTCGCCCTCGCCAATGCCTTCAGCGATGAGCGTGTTAATCACGTCCTGAATGTCGCGTTCCGAAGCCATTGACGAAATCCTTAGTTGTCGCGATATTTAGAGGGAGCAGGAGAGAGACAATGCATCATCTTACGGATAGGCGAGTTTGGGCATACGCCCTTGTGTTTGCGGCTTTCTATGCCGTGATGAAATTTGCAGTTCCGTGGCATCTGATCGTCTCTTAAAAGTTCTGAAGGACACGCCCGCCAACGTTTCCAGCGGTATTTACCAAAGCCTGAGAAACGGGAGAGTAGACCTGAGATGGCAAAGCCCCGCCCGACCGCGCTAGAGCGGACGCTATCAGAGCGTTATTCATTGTTCCCTTCTCTGCTACGGTTCTTGCAAGTTCGGCTGGTAGAGCAACCGCTCCGCCTGCGAGTGCAGCGCCAACTGGACCGCCAAGACCTGCGCCAGCAGTACCAGCGAGTATTGATGGAATTGCAGAAACAGGACCACGAACGGAAAACTTCCCTACGGATCGCGCTAGGTTCTCGATAGGACCACCATCCGCGACCAGCTTAACCTGCTTCGCTAGCTCTGGCGTTACGCCAGGAACACGGCCCTTGATGATCTGGGCATTCAGTTGGCGGAATTGGGTCCGAAGTGCATTTTCCATACCTGACTGAGAATACTGACTAGAGCGATTATCAGCGAGTTCAATCGCCTCATCGATCATTTCGCCCATCTTCGAACGCCAATATAGGTTCGATGCCTCGGCAAGCTCTGGAGCCACGCCGTGAGCGAAGTCATCAAACTCACCAAGCATCAAAGTAGCGATACGACGCTCGCCCGGATCAACGCTCTTGGCGGCATCCTGAAGGTTGCGACGAATGGCCTGCATCTGGCCAACATCGAGCGGCAGTCCCTTATACTCGTCAAAGACATTCAGAACGCCCGCGATCTTAGGATAGGTTTGATTGACCTTCCCGCTGGGCAGAACGACATTCTCGGACTTGGCGATGCTGGAAATAGCATCAGCAACCTTAGTTGAAGCCTGAGGCGTAGAGGTCACACCAGAAGCACGAGCGGCCTGATAGAGTGCCCCAGCCTGATCAGCTAGTTCTTGCGTGGTTGGAACGGCTGCTTGCTGTGCGCGAGCCATTGACCCGCCAACTATACCACCAGTCAAACCACCAAGAACACCGCCAACGCCTGCGCCTTGGGCAGCAGCAGCCAAGCGCCCAGGAAGCGTGTTGTCCTCAGCGGCGTTGAAACCTGCCCCAGCACCTTGAGCGCCACCCTCCAGCGCTCCCCGCCCTGCCATGCCAACGATAGACGGCCTTGCCACACTAGCAACGTTCGAACCGCCCGACAGCAGGCCAAGAGCCAATGCGCCTGCAATGTCACCGCCAGCGGCAGAGATAGGTGCCTGATCGTATGCCTGATTGACTAGGCCTTGCTGCCCTTCCTGCGCATCGAGGAAAGAACGGCCTAGAAATGGCAGAATATCGCCAGCACCGTTGATGCTATCGCGACCTGACAGCAGATTTTCACCCGCCTTAATGGGGGCGCCGAGTGCGGATGCTATCTCATCATAGGCGCCGAAGGTCAGGCCTTGCCCAATACCCGTCAGAGCAGAACCAAAACTCTGCCCTGCTCGATTAGCAATTGCTCCGATATCAAAGCCTTGGTCTTGTGCCGGGGCCGTCGCAGGTGCACCTCCGAACTCCTGCTGCAACACGGCCTCAATGTCTGCATCAGCCATACCGTCAGGGAACTGGGCAATGGAGCCGTCAGGTAGCTTAATCTCAATCATTCAAGCCGTCCTGTTACCGGATTAAACACGCGAACTACTGGTGCTGGCGATCCTGTTCCTGGAGTAGGGTTTCCGGTACGTGCGGCAACGTCGCGTTCCTTCTGTTCGATAAAGGCTTCGAGAATGGCCTTCTTCTCTTGGGGGCTTGCATTTGGATTGCCGAGGGTAGCCCGCAGAGATTCTCCTTCAGCCACGGTAAAGGCCGCGCCGAACGTATCCTTGAGCAGAGGCAGAACCTGATTGTCCACCATCGCAATGTACTTGGCGCGGGCAAGTGCGTTCTCGGTTGGCTCCTGACCCGTCTCTCTCATAACATTGTCGATGAACTGTCCGGACTGCGTGTAGGTAGCAGCTTCAGCAAGATCGTTGAGTTCTTCTACGACTGCCCGAACCCCAGGCATCTTGCTAACGATGCTCTGTGTCTCAGCATCCTTTTCAGCTTGGGTTTTCCCTTCTACGCTGCCGTATCCGGTCTGTCGGGCCGCTTCCTGATTTTGCTTGGGCGTCCGATAAAGCTCGTTGCCGTAAACATCGGTTGTGATGATTTCGGTTCCGGTGTCGATCTGCTTAGTGGTCGGGGCTGGCGTAAACCCTTCGGCGCCCTGAAGCGGTTGCCAATTCCCCTGATTAGAGGCTTGCCCCAAAACTACGTTGCCGCTGGCATCCTGCATAGGCACGATGTTGCCGAAGAACGTTTCGTTGCCTTGTCCGCCGTTCGCAAGATCGGCCTGCAACTTAGCAAGCTGCGCCTGATACATCGGGTCTTGCCGCTCTAGGCCGCTATTGAGCAGAGCAGAGGCGATGGAAGTCTGCGCAGGACTGGCCCACGCGCTATCAGGAGACGTAAGGGCCGCAATGATCGAGTTGGGGTCGCTATTGACCGCAAGGTCCGCAAACAGCCCCCCAGCACGCTCCCTGCCAGCCTGTTCGGCTTCAGCAACGCGACCTTCCAGCACTGTGCCTGAAAGTGCGGCTGCTACGTCAGCGAGGCCACTTGCCCAATTATCAGCAGGGGTCGCAGACTGACCAATGAGTGCTTCGGCAATAGCCCGCTTGCGAGCAGCTTGTTCCGGAGACGTAATCTGCTGTCCACCCATGCCCCACTGGAAAGGAGTGCTTGCCATTATGCCACCGCCTTCTTGTAGAACACACGGTCAAAGCCATCAGGACCACGCTCAACTGCTTCCGGCGCTACTGCCTTAACCTCATCAGCCATCAGGCCGATCTGGAATGTATCGTCGCCAATATAGCGATAGAGGTACACGGTAAGCCCGTTATCCAGCTTGCCTACCGCCTTGATATCCGTTTTCATTCGACGGTCCGACAACAGAGGAATGAGACTTGCGCCTGCCGAGAACAGGCCACCCAACTGCTGCTGGCCAGCGTTGTAGCCCTGCATTTGCTGCGCGTAGTTCGCGTTCGTAATGCCCGCAATGTCCGTTCCCGCTACACCAGTCTGTGGCGTTTGACCGAACTGTGGCGACTGAACCTGCGACTGTCCGGAAAGGGCTAGAATCTCATTTAGCGGCTGGGCACGTAGAGCTAGCTGGCTCTGGAGGGCGTTATTATAATTTCCGAGGTTCGCGTTGTTGTACGCGCTAGAACGAGACTGCGAGAACTGATCCACGGCGTTATTATATGCAGTTGATCCTGGACGCAGGCCACGATTAACCAGCGCCTGCTCATTGCGCTCGGCCATGCGATCCCATTGAGGGTCAAGGTTCTGCGCAGTCAGGTTGTTTAGGTATTCCTGCTGGGCCGCCCAATCCAACGGCTGGTTTAGTAGCCCGCTAAGTCGCCCTGACTGTTCCTTAGCTAGATTTGCTAGGTTTCCCTGCGTAGCCTGACCTGCATTGGCAATCGCCTGCTGTGGCGCAGAGAGTGTCTGCTGAGACGTATATTTAGGAGTGCCGTCAGCCCAAGTCCCCTCCTGAGCATAAGAAAGCTTGTTCCCCAACGCGTCGGTCTGATTGACCATGTTGAGTTGGTTCTGAGTGATTGCAGTCTCACGGTTTGACGCGGTTTGCGCCTGAGCGGTCGTTACCGGATTTGGAGCGCTAGGAGCCTTGCCCATCACTTACCTCTATTAAAGCGGCTAGAGCGCCATTGGTCATCGGTTAGGGTCATAACAACCTCGTCCTCTTTTTTACCACGCAGACGGGCGATTGTATATTCAGAGAAACCAAATCGACGGCCAATGTTCAGCATTGTCGAATTATTGCTGCTGATGCGCATCACGGTCATTTGGCATTCGAGAAGGTCAAAGGCATACGTGAAGATTGCTCGGATCATTCGCCGCGTAAGCCACCGGCTATCGATGGAGGCAGAGGTCATCTCAATGACGCCCTCTTTGGGATAGTAGTTGTGGAACGCGGTGCCCCCGATCAGTGCCCCCTCATGTGCAACTCCGAAGGCCGTCATGAAGTATCCGGCGAAACCGGTCTGGCCTAACTGAGCGGCAATCCACTCTCCAACTGCCTTGTCCTGCCCGAAGACCATCATACGCCATAACCTCCGGCGACGGTGGTGTGATAAACGGACACAAGCTCGATCTGAGGGGTGTTCGTGCCATTTACTGGAACCTGCACCTCCATGGAGAACACAAGCCCTGTGCGGCCTATGGAAAGCTGCCGGGAGCGCACATTGTATTGTACTTCACCCGCGTCCCATTTGGCCGAGTCCCAGAGGCCTGAATCCCAGAGACTGGCGGGGTCAGTATCGGGCAGCGTATTCGGAGAAATCGGGAATTCCTGCCGATAGTCCGTAGAAGCGCTGAGGCGATAGGCGAATGGCCGCGTGGTGTTCCAGATGGCCTGAGCCTGCTTGATGGATTTGGTCCATCCTGGCGATCCCAGATGATCCCACGCGAATGCTGCTTGCGCGGTATATGGCATGCCATCATCAGACCCGCCGACCTCTGCAAGCCTCACCGTCCCGTCATTGCATCCGAAATACATCTGGCGGTTATGGATACCGAAACACCGATTGTCCCAACCCGTATAGGTGGAGATGGCCCCAGTCGTGAGGTTTCCAACAATGGTGAGCGTCTCTTGTCCGTCTATGGCAGGAGTGTTGACATAAAAGGCATCGTTCTCATTCCACTTGGCAATTTCCCAAGGCAAGGATGCGCGAGACTGCGCGGCCTGCTTCCATGTAGGTTCGATCTTCTGCGAGATGGCATCCATGCCCAGAGCAGCGGGGTCTTTATACCGCGCCGCTGAAACCGGGACCATGCCCATTTCCGTAGCAATGACGATATCGCCACCAGCGCGGAACCATCCATTCTTGCCGAGTGGACGGGCGATGTCATAGACGTTGACCAGGGACCAGTCATCCGCCTCAGGGAATGCGCCGGAGAATACTGCCGCCTCACCCTCGCTCGACATCACCACAAGATAGGCCTGCATAGAAGCGGCGCCGGATTCACTCGACCACGTGGCAGTAAACTGGATCACACCGCCCTTGGTGAATACACCGGAGAGCGACAGCACAGACGCAGCACCGCCGACGCTATCAACCGGAAGATACCAGACATTAAGACTTCCGGATTCCACCATGTAGATGCGGTTTCGATAGGCATTGATGTGAATGAGGGTAGAGGTGTCGACGCCGGTAATGGCGATAGGAACGGAAACCCCCGTCACGGCCTGCCACGTCAAACCATCGTAAAGCTGGAGAGGGTCGGTGCCATTCACCACAGGCATGCGATTGCCGCCCGTCACCGGGAAATTGATGAAGGAGTAATAATTGCTTGTCTGCCCCGTCACATCTGGCGCTGGAGGCGTCACTGGATCAACCGGGCTGGTGATGTCATATATGTTCCCGCCCGCACCTGCAAAGATTGCGCTCGCATTCCCTCCAACATAGTTCATCAGGCTTTCGACAGGCTCGGTTCCGGTCGTAGCATGCTTACGGTTGCCACCCCGAACCGCCGTTCCTGTGCGTGTTGGAAACCAATTGGACAGTACGATTGCGGTGCCGGGCTGCATTGCACCGATGTTCTGAGACGTAACAAGCCCACCAACTGGGGCGGGCAATGCAGGGGTAACGATCTGGGGGCGCTGCTGGCGTTTGCTTGATGGAGCGATCCTGTTAACAAGGCTCATGCAAAGGCTCCCGGCATCGTATACCGGCCTCTACGACCACCGAGGATCAATGTCTGTCGCGCTCCAACATCTCGGAAGCGCTGCATCTCAAGGCGCTGTTGGTACTGGGCCAATTCCGCCGAGAAGTCGTAGCCTTTCGACTTCTTCCAGTTCCAGACAATTCCGAGACGCAGCAATTCGTCATCGAGCACAAACGTGTCAGTGTCGGCTGTAAACGTGGTTGGGTCGGTTCCTACAACAATGCTGGTGGAGATGTAGCCGTAGTTAAGCGGCTCACCCAAAGGCATGATCGGCATGACGTTCATATTGCCGCCAAACACCATCCAACGCTGCTGCCATGTAGCGACTGGATAGTCGATCAGTTCAAGCCAGAGATTGAAATCCTGCATCTGCTGCGCAGGGAAGAACCGCCAGTTAGGCCCAATCAGATTAGCGTCCTTGACCATACGGCTATAGTCATCCGGAAGGGCGAACGAGGTTTCGACGCCATCCCCGGTAAGGGTAGCAGTTCGAATGAGGCGCTGCCAATCGTAGTCATCCAGGATTTGCAGCGCCGATGTATTCGCCGTATCGATAAGCTCCAAAGCCGTGCGATCTGTGCTCGTAAACAGCACTTGCGGACGATCAACGTCAATGGACAGCGTTGCGGCCTGCACGATTTGGAGAATGTTCATTACTGAGACGCCTCAAGATCAGTGAGCATGCCCACCAGAGTTGCCTTGTTCGGGTTCCCACGCGGCCTTGACCCTGCAAGTGCTTCGATCTTGTCCTTAAGCTCGGCCTCTTCCATCTCGTAGTATGGATTAACTGGGCTTTGAGGTACGTCATCCACTTCAGCAACGAATGCAGGGGCCTCTGGCTCGACGTAGGTAATGGGACCGGGGCGGCCGGCCTCAACCATGCGTGTAAGCTCCTCATTGCGCTTCTGTAGAGCCGCAATCTGTTCAAGGACCTCAGTCATGCCTACCCGGCCTCCAGCCGCCGCGAGGTACTTCTGTGCCGACTGCTTGAGCGCATGCCCCTGAGGGCCAAGGTTCTTGATCCCCTGCCCTTCAAGGCTGGCGAGGGATTCAATAGTGTACACCGAAAGTGCCTTGAGCGTGGATAGCTGGATAGCGGTCAAGCCCGGAAGGTTCTGGAGCGGAGTACCGCTAGCTTCATTTCCGCCCGTTTCCTTGAACTTCTTGTAAGCGTCCGGGAAACGCATGGCATGGGTTATGACTTCGCCGTTCTTTTCCTCATGAAAACCATGGGCAAGATCGTGGAAGTTGAAATTACGGTTTGATGCGAAGCGGTATTCGATGCGCTCTTCATCGATAAAGATCGGTCGTCCGGCTTCTCGGGAGGCAAGAACGTCCTCAACCTGAGCCGTGTAGAAGATAGGCGTCATGCCTGCCTGTGCTGCGGTCTGCATTTCAGTTCCTTATGTCTGAGATAAGAGAAAGGGCCGGAGCGAACCCCGGCCCCAGTGCTTTAGGCGGGGGTTGCGTTAAAGGCGCCGCGTCGGACGTGAACCGCTTCGCCAGTCACAATCGCAAGGCCTGGAGGCGTGTAGAATCCACCTGCGCCGGTCGCAATGGACTTGGTGGCGAAGGTGAGCGTCACTTGGGTGCCAGTGGTTGCAGTGGCGGCGATGTCAGCCGTTGCCACAACCCAGAAGTATTCGCCGCCATCCACGCCACGAACGACGCTACCAAGCTGGTAGGATGGAACGTTGGCATTTGCGCCGTCATAGAAGGCGTAGGGTGCGAACTTCTGGGTAAGGTCAGGGCCAAGAGAGGGAGTAATACGGAAAGGATAAGCCATTTGATTTTCTCCTTACGCAGCCGGATTCGAATCATAGAACCGGAAGCTGTACTGGGGGTTCCCCAGAACGAACTGGCCTTCCCAGCCGATGAACTGAGCCAGCGCGTCCTGATTGAGCGGCATCTGGCCATCGCCTTCGAACAGCCGGTCAAAGCTGAACTCATCGCGGTAGTAGACGAACAGGGAGCGGCTTTCGAGGCCATAGGTGGTATTAGCGGGCATGGACGAACGAATGCCCGAAGCCAGAACAGCATCAGCACGGCGACCCGAACCAATGAACTCCAGAGCAGAGAAGCCAATAGCGCCAAGACGCGTCTGGTTCACAATGCGCTGGTGAGCAACCATCGAAGCCTCAAGAGCGCTGAAATGCTCCTGCGACATGATCAGCAGGTCGGCAGAGCGGTTGCCCTTGGTGCGTCGACCAATGATTTCACGAAGCATCGGCTGAATCGTGGTCGAAGTGACCTGAGTGCCGATAGTCGGGAAAGCGGAGTTCGCGTCCCAAGTCGTGGTCTGCCATTCCGGAATGGTGCGGGAGATGCCACCATACACGCCGGTATTGGTAACGATGGGCAGGGCGGCGCCCAGACCAACCATGTCGCGACCATTGAAGGACGTGCCGTTGCCGTTGATGGCGACTTCAAGGCCATCGTTCAGCGATTCAGTTGCGGCCTGCACATAAGACCGAATAAGCGGGATCATCCGGTCGCCGGTATTGGCGCGGATTTCTGTGCCGGTGAAGCTGATCGGGGCGTAAATGGCGCTGGGCTGGAATACAGCGTCATTGAAGAGTTCGATGGGCGGGTTTTCGAGGAAATCATAGCCGGTTGCCCACTGAGTGCCCTGCTTGGCAAACTGGAGGTGATGACGGATTTCCGGGCCATCAAAGGAGCGATAGTTGCCCTTCTCGCGAACCGTATTGAAAACCACGTTGGAGTTATAGACCAGTTCCTCAATGCCAGGCTTGTAATAGGCCAGAGTGGCGCTGAGGGTCTGCTGATATGCGCGAACTGGATTGATCGGCATTTACATTCCCTTAGGGTTTAGAGCTACCCATTGACGGACCTAGCCGCCATTTTGAGTGACTCATCGAGTGACAGTTTGGCAGACTTGCGAGGGACTTCCGCCCCATAGGAAAGACTACCTTTGACGGATTTACTGCCAGCCGGGTTTAGCGGCCTCTGGGCATTCGGTGCCGGTTCTAGCGGCTCACTTCTGGCATTCGAGCCAACGGGGCTTAGCCGTTCGGCGTGATCAACTGCGGCGTATAGCCTATCTCGTTCATTCATATTGGACGGCAGTAGATCACTGTTCCAGATTTTTAGCACAATTGGCCGAAGTTCGTCAAACCGTGGGTGCTGTTGGCGCACCTCGGCAAACAAGGTCTGCTCGACCTGCTGAGCGGCTCGCTGAGAGGCCTCTTGCTCCAGCCGCTGATTGACCTGCTGAATCTGCGCCTGTAACTGCTGGTTCTGCTGCCGAAGCGTCTGCATCTCTTGTGACTGCGCATAGCCCTGCGGATTATCGCGCTGCATTTGCTGCTGTCCCAAGATGTGGTTAGCATACTGCTCAGGCGTGATATTGATGGAACGCAAGATGCGCTCAATACCGCCAACGGGATCGGTCTTGAGTTGGTTGTCGATGGCAACATAATTTGCCAGAGCCGCCTTTACGGTGGTTCCAGCGCCCTTTGCCAAGTCATCGAACTCACGCAAATCCTTGCGGTAGTCCATGGCTTCTCGACCTTCTTCAAGGCCCTTCTCGTAGTTCTCCATCATGCGATGAACTTCACCGCGAACGTCTACGTTAACCCCAGCCCATGCCTCTTTGGCTCGGGGCAAGAAGTGAGCAGGAGCGCGGTTAATGTCCCGCACCTCAGACAGCTTGGGAGCTTCGCGTTCCTGCCCTACTTCCGCATCAACCCCATCGTGAGCGGCGGCGGGGGATTCTGGTTCTGCCTTGGGCTTGGCAGTGAATTTTCCATCGTTGCCGCGTTCCGCAACGGCCTTCTTAATGGCTTCATTAGCGGTCTTTGAATCAACGGTCTTATCCTCAACCTTTGGCTTTTCGGGCTTTGGAACGGGCTCGTCTTTCTCTGCGCCTTCCTTGGTATCGGCTGCCGCCTTGTTCAGCGCATCCTCAAGGGACATTGGCTTGGGCGCTTCGACAACGGGCTCTGGCGCTACATCGGGGCGGAACTCTGCGCCGCCAGGAACAGGCGCATCGTTGTCAATTACAGTGCTCGGCACTTCGGCATTAAGTTCGGTCATTTGAATTCCCTTGTCTGAGTTGGGAGGTGAAGTTATTCGCCTAGACGGCCAGCACTAAGGTCCGCATAGGCCCGCTCTGTGGCCTCGCGGATTAGGTTCTCGTCTGGCTTTCGGTTGGCGGTTGCCTGCTTCTTGTAGGATTGGTCATCCCCAATTTCTACGAACGTGGCGCCCTGAGGATTTCCACTAGGCTTGTAGCTCTCACGCATAGCGGCTTTTGAGGTGTACATCTTCCCGTCCGCCATGCTCATCAAAGGCTCTTGTTCATCGCTCGTATTGATGCGCGGCATCTTGATCGGAGCATCGCGATTGAACGGCGTAACGAGGCCCGTTGATTTATCCATCAGACCATCAGGCGTGAAAACATAAGTCGTCATGGGGTATAGCCCTCAATGACAAACGGTGCGCCGAGAGGCGTGATGACAATGGGTGTGCCGATGCCATTCGTTGCAATGGTCATGACTGGCGCTTTGTCGCGGTTAAGATCGCCCACGAGAACCGGCTTAACGGGAATACCGATATTATTGGTTGCGATGACGACTGGAAATCCGGGCATTATACGAACCTCACTGCATATTGGCCTAGCTTGAGAAGGGCGCATGCAACAGCGACGACAGCGCCTCGCATAAACACCCATGCACCTATGGCTAAAAGTTTTTCTCGGTCGGACATGCTCTTTATCCTAGCGTTTGCTCGATTGCGCTTGTGATGGTCGCTGTTGTCCCGGCAACGCGGCGAATGGCCCAATACCAGCCCACGGGAACCCAGCCAGAGATTTGATTGCCCTGCCCTAGGCCCATGCCAATAACCAGAGCAATGCCAGTCACCGATGCTCTGAAAGACGCTACACGTGTTCCGCCCGTCCCATTTGCCACTGTTGCCTGTACTGGCCCAACACGCAACTCAACGGTATCGGATTGGGTGCCGATGACTGTTACCGTGTAAGCGGCATCGATAACTGCACTGATGAAGCTTGGCTTCGTTGGAACCGCCGTTGCATAGGCAGTGCCGAAAGCAGGCGCAAGCGTGCTTGGTGCCGAAATGATTGCAGGCCCAGCCGGTCCCGTTGCTCCCGTGGCTCCGGGCGCTCCATTGGTCCCGTTAGTGCCGTTCGTCCCATTTGTGCCGGGGGCGCCAGGAATCCCCTGAGGCCCTTGTGGCCCTGTTGGTCCGATCCCTCCGGCCTTACCTCGATAGTTATTGAGAACAGTCCATTCCATCAGAATGCCCCCACTTCATAGTCAACAAACCCAGCACATGAGAGGCCGGGGTCCATTTGGATAACGAAGGATTCTCCCTCTCCACCATTGTAGGTGTTTGGGCTATCCGTCTTGCGATATCGGATCGATCCCCCATCCGTGACGTAGAAGGGGCCAGCCGGATTGATGGCGCCGAAAAGAAACCAGACGCGCAGGGAGGTGGACGCATTATGCGCAAAGGTCACGTAGACCTCTCGCAGCATGATCCGGTTCTGAGCGCCAGGAGAGGCGATGTTGTGAGGGCCAGCGCCCGTAATATCGATGCTGGTTCTCATTTAGCTCCAAATCCCAAACGAAGCGTTGCTATGGAGAAGCTGCCATTCCACATCGGTGGAATTGTAGATGAACTGGAAGATCAGAACCTTGCCGACAATGGTCGCGGTTCTAAGATCGGTTGGTGTGAAGGCGGTGTAGATCGCATTCCACGACACGGCCCGAATTGTGCCGTTATCCTTGATGCGAATGAGAAGAGATTGCCCATTGGTGGGGGTGCCAGTTGGGGCGGCAATGGATAGTGCGCCAGCCTGCGCAGTTACAGCCGTTGCGTCCTGCGTGTCGGCATTAGGCGCCAGCGTAGCCGTAGAGGCGGTAGTTGCGATTCTTGGCGTAATGCGCTTATTCGTCAGCGTCTGCGTGGCCGCTGGCTGTACAGCGCTATCGGCTAGAGCGCCTTGAGCAGCCGTTGCAAAGTCGCCGGTATTGTTCAGAGCAGCAGAGCCAAGGCCCGTAATGGTCGTGTAGCTCTGCGTTCCCGTCTGGTTGGCACGAGCGAAGGCATCAGCGTTCTTGTTCTGTGGATCATAGACGGACTTGAGCATGTCGCCCACGCCCGCTGTCGTCCAGCCAACGTTAAGATCGGTATTGCTCAGCTTTGTGAGCACCTGTCCCGTTGTGCCGCCATTCGGCACGGCCTGAGCCATCGTCGCAAGGTCGGTGCGGATATTGAGGTTCTGACCTACAACAGCGGCTCCCGGTCCTACTGGAAGGCTTGCGAGGTAGTCGCGAAGTGTACGCACTGGAATGGGCGGGATCATGAGGCCTCTCCCATCAGGTAATTGCCGTTGTCGTCGGTGAGGTAAACGCCGTTATCATCGGTCAGAAGCATGAATCCTGGGGGGACGACAATAATGCCGCCTCCAAGAATGCCAGGATACGCTAGCCTTACGTTGAGCATAAGACCGCGACGGCGCTTGATGTTAACGGTCATTGCCGCCTCCGCTTGGCTTCAGTGCCGCCTGTTGCCGGGCCGCTTCGGCATCAACTGCCTGCTGGTCCAGCTTGTCGTATTCCAACTGCGTGTTGATAGCCAATTCTTCACGGCGGAACGCAAGGTCAGCAGCTTCACGCGCATCCTCACTGATTTGCTTCTGGGCCTCTAGGACAGCTTCAGCATCGAGAGAAAGTTGAGTGGTCTGGATATCGGCGCCAAGCTGGGCTTCTTCACGCGCAACCGCCACCTGTGCATCAAGTTCCTTGGCCTGTGCATTCCCTTCGGCCTTGATCTGTTCCTTAATGGCTTCGGTTTGTGGCTTCTGCTGGATTTCCTGAGCCTTTAGCTGCTGATCGCCCTTGCGGATTTCAATATCGGCCATCCTGTACTGACCTTCCTGCTGGAGCTTCTGCCCCTCAATGGCCAGCATACCCTTCTTGTATTCGGCTTCTGCTTCGTTCTTGGCAGCATCCGGATTAGGCTGGGGAGGCGTATTGGCCATGGTGTCGATCCACTCATCAATGGATGACATGAGGGCGCGAGGAGGGCGATATACGTCCAGATTCCACTTGAGGATTTCCCCCGCAGCCCCAGCGCCTCCGCTTTGGATCATGGGCAGCAGAGCCTGCATACCAGTAGCCAGAGCGCCAAGGAATTCATTGCGCATCTGTTTCTCAGCCATCTCATCGGGATAGATGGTCGAATCCGTTTCAATGTCGAAAATGAAGGGGTCGGTCTTGGTATCGGAGAGAAGTTCCTTGACCTGCTCAACCGTTACGGCGGAAGCGGCCTTGCGGACCTGTTCAGTGGCCTCTGCGATAATCTGCTGTGTTTGCTGCTCGGCCTGTTGCGCGGCTTCCTGAGCCTTCTCTGGGTTCTGCTGTGCTAGTTCAAGAACGCCGCCCTCAATCTCATCGATCTTGGCTTTGGCGCTAGTCTCGATTTCCTTGATGTCGCGCTTGATCTCAGCGTTCGTGGGCAGTTCCATCTGCGCCATCTTGAGGAGCGTATCGATGCTAAACTCTTCGGCAAATATCTCCACCATCAGACGGCCAGCGTCACGAGCAATGCGCTCAAGGCCCTTCACACGATCCCGGCTTCGGGTAGAGGTGTGCTGAACCTTGATCTGCTGAGCACCCAGCGTCTCGTTAGGGTCACTGTCCCCGCGCTGAATGTCGGCAACGCCAAGAAGCTCCTGAACATTGCCGATAAGTTCTCTGCGCTCTTCCACGGCGGCAAGAATGGTCTGCGCCACCTGATCTATAGGAAGCCACTCAACCAGCTTGTTGCTACTACCAAAGGCAGCAGCAGGGACAGGAACGAAGATCGCTGAATTATCGCCAGAGCGAATAGCTGTCTCGACCGCATCGCCAATATCAGTTCCGCCTGGAATGATACCGATGACGCGGAGAAGTTCGGCAAGGTCATGAATCTTCTGCGTGAGAAGATTGATAGTCTCAAGCTGGCCCTGGATATAGACCATATCCGGCACGGGAACGAGGCTACGGCGCTGGCGGGTGCCATACGCTGGCTCAGGGCAGGGGAAGAAGCCCTTTAGCTTTAGATGAGGCTCCTCACGCTCCAGAATATCGGGAAGGCCGTCAGCGATCCAGATAACCTTGTTCTCGTTCTTGTCCCAGATTTCCCAGACAGCGGCCTTATTGACCGTATCCTTCACGCCGTATGTGCTGGAATCTCTGGCCTGCTCAGTGCGTTTCTCGGTGTAGGTTGCGTCATCGGCGGCATCTTCGCCAAACCGATCCCGCATTTCCTTCTTCGTCATCCATGCGCGGCGGGCCACCCACGAAACCTCCGTCCACTTGCGAACCGGATCATGCGCGAAGTCGTCTCGATCCAAATCCTCAATGCAGACCTTTTCCTCGCCGTCATCCTCATAGCTGACCCACAATTGGCCACGAGCATTGATGGCTAGATCATCACGAACCCCAATCATGGAGGCGTTGATATTGGTGGTTTCGAACCCCGAAATAGCGGCCCGCTCAAGTAGCTCAGCCGTTACGCGTTTGACTGGCTTGCGATCCTTGAACTTGGTCGTGACAACCGGGACCGGGGGGCGCGAATAGATAGAGGGCTTGATGATTTCCATCGAAGCCCAGAACAGATCATACTCACGATCAACGATAGAGGTTTCGGTTAGCGTAATGCCCGAGAGTGATTGGAGGCCGGAGTAAACACGGTCGATCTGGTCACACCGATGAAACCAACGGTCGAACTCCTTGCGGTACTGTTCGATGGCCTCAAGGTATGGAGCCGCAGCCTTCGGCTCGTCGCGCTGGCTGTCGTCCTCACCGAATGCCATCTCTACGCAATCACGGCTGCTGTTGGGTTGCTGGTAGAGTCAGCCGTACCGCTAGCATTGGTCGCAGACACGACAACGCGGATAACCTTGCCAACATCACCGACGACAGGAACATACGTTACCCCGGTAGCTCCGGGGATGGTCACGTTGTCAGCCGTCCAACGGCGTCCGTAGCTGTTTCCTGTGCCCTTCCACGTGCCTGTGGTGCTCGTTAGGGTCTGGCCCACCTGCGCAGTGCCGGTAATGGTTGGGCGAACCGTATTGAACGGGGTGTTGACCGCCTGTGCAATGACAACTGCCACGCCAGGGACAAATGATCCCTCAGACAGAAGGTTAGCGCTGACAGTGCCTGAGGTAATGCCCGCCGCGAGGATTTGTGCATCCAGAGGCACAACGCCGACCTCTAGCAGTCGATTGATGATGCCGGTGCCCGCTGCGATCTGTCGCTGGACTTCCATGCCCAACTCTGCCGCCACACCGAGAGATTGAAGGTTCTGCGCTAGGTCAAATGGCATTGGTGCACCCATATCGAACAATGTTGGCACATTACCCGACATTTCGTTACCGCACAAGCAAACGAAAAGGCCCCGCCCGGATTAAGGAGCGAGGCCACAACACACAAAGGAGGAGGTGTTTACTTATCCGTGGTGGGCTTCCGATACTTTGAGCCGCCCGGACCATTTACACCGTCATGGTCGCCTTTGCCGCCGAAGGGCTCGGCCTTAGTTTCGGCCTTGGCCTTTGCTGCTTCCTTGTCCTCTACAGGATTACCCTGCGCAGCGCGTTCGGCATAACCGTACTGGTTCGGATTGAGGATGGTGTGGGAAGTGTGCAGAACTGGCTTTTCGCCGTGTACGCCCTTCACTGCCTCATTAGCCCGATCAGCCTCATGCTGTTCAACGCGTCGGCGCTGATCTTCTGACGTATCGTTGGGCAAGGTGGACAGGTCGCCTTCGATATAACCAACGGCCTTGAGTTCACCGAGTTCTTTGTCACTGAGCTTAGTCATGGTTGACTCCTGTATCTGATGGTTCGGAAACGACTTCATCCGAGGAAGGTTCAATCACAGTTGGGCACAGGAACTTCCATTGCCCATCGATACAAACCTGTGAAACCTTGCCATGAGGGCCCAGCTTTATAACATCAGTAGGTATTTCCTCACCCGCTATAGGATGCCCTCCATGCGTCATCTCGAAGTCACTCGACATGATAACACTATGATAATGGATATCCCGAATAGCCCTGGCGTAGTGCTCTCCATTATCATGGGTAAGCCACTGGCCAGCCTTCATCACTAGCTGATCTGTCATATCCGTCTCCCGCCTTTCCTTGCTCTCTTGCGCTCTTCGTATGTTGGTACGCGTGACTTGCCGTAGTGCTCTGGAGGGATGAACTCTTCTTCTGGCTCTCGCTCTGGGGCCTTAACTCCAGCGTTCACCGCAAACTCACCAAACCCATCAGCGCCGTGGCTGTGCTCATCGTGGAGCGGGCCAAGGTATACGCCAAGCTGCTCATTGATCTTCCGACTATAGCGCCTCAGGTGAGTGAGGCCAATCATCACTCGTTCTGTCTGGTTAAACTCACACATGGGGAGAAGCTGACGAACAGCGTTGATTCGCTCATCTGGATTCTGGGCAACGCCTCGATTGATCTGGCCAAGCGGCACCCCGAGAGAATTAACTGTTTGAACTCGCGTCTTTGCGCCAGCTCCCCATTCTCGGTTTCCGATGTCGTGCGGAAAGAAGTGCCTTTGGTAGATGAGCGGCTTTTCACGTCCTAGTTCCTCCATGGCTTCCCAACGCTTTACAACGTCAGGATTGTACTCTGGGTTAGCGGCATAAAGAAACTCATCTGCGCCAATGCCAGAGGCCTCGTAATAGTCGAACACTCTCACTCGGGGAACATAGTCAACGCTGTGGATTTGGAAGAACCATTCGGTCGTGTAGTCATCGACGCCCAAATCCCATGAGGTGTAGACGGGGCCTAGAAGCGGATCATAGGGATAATTGCCAATCCGGCCTTCCTTCTCCAGCTTGGCAATGTGCTTGGCATAGTAGGCGCCCGCGCTGATGCGTTCATACCCACCATTCCACACATGCTCGGCCATTTCAGGATCAGCGGCGAAATCGTCGTCCTTCTCCCGCTTCATGACGGCATTGAACCATGGATTGTCAGGCCAATTTACATTGATGATAATCGCATCGGCTGGTGGATTCTTACCACGGAAGAACTTGTCTACCGCATCAGTCTCGAACCTGGGGTTCCACGAGAACCAGATTTGTGACCCATCCTTACGAATGGTTGGGCGAAGCATGCGCAGGGAGGTTTCGGAGAATGTCTGGGCCTCTTCAACCCAAGCGCCGTCAAAATCCTCAAGCGACTTGATGTTGGCAGCGTTATAGCTCTGCATGCCCTTGAAGATAATCAGGCTATCGTGAGGGCCGCGTATCTCGTTGTCGAGCACTTCAAACTTATGCTCAAGACCAAACTTGGCGATCTTGTCTACGAGTAGCTGGCGTACTGAATCCCTGAGCGTTCCCTGGACTTCACGAATGCAAGCCCAGCGCGTCCGCTTCAACAGGCACCGCTCTATGAGCTTCTCTGCAAAGAAATGTGACTTAGCCCCGCCACGTCCGCCGTACAAAGCGATGTAACGAGCATCGCCTAGGGCGGGGACTAGCTTGCGCGGGGTGTCAATTACCAGTTCCATCGCGTGGGTCTACAACCTTTCGGATGATCTGGCTAACTTCTAGAGGGCCGCCATCCTCACCAGTGACTTCCATGCGCTGAGCGGGCTTGCCGTCGAGAGTGTCACGAATGTACTCAGCAGCCCAGCGCTCGCCGCCCTCGGCAAGGTCCATAATGGTTACTGCCATCTTACGCAGACCGCGCTTATCGCCGTCATTCTCCCGCGCCTTAACTTCTAGAAGAAGGGCGTCTGTGATGAATGTGGTCTTGCGTCGTCCGGAGTTAGCGTTCCCTGCCATTATAAAATCACTCAAGCCTTTGTAATGTTATTACGTTCAATATCGTCTAACGTAACACCAGCCATCATATAAGTCCTAAGCCGTTCTTCGGCATTAGCGTCAGAAACAAGTGCGGTGTTTACGGGCTGTCCGTATCGTTCTGCCATCTCTTCGGCTATCTCCTGTTTAACCAAACAGCGCATCTTGATCAATGTTTCATATGTGTATGCCATCTCATCCTCCTGATTATGCGTCTAGCAGATTGTTGGGTGTTATTGGTTTAGATTGGCTTTGGAATGAAAACGCTCAGGGATTTTAGCCCATGCCGTTGACGCTTTCCTGAAATCCTTCACCCTCAAAACGCCACCGGCTGCATATTGCTCTGGCATGGGTTTATATAGGTCAAAGTCGTCTTCTTTTGCGCTTATGTCCCATATCTCAACCAAAGCGAACGGTTGCAACGCCTCCGATAACTCACCGATTAGCTTACTCTGAGCTTCAATCGTGTCGTTAGCTTTGTCGAGCCTCCGAATGGCATCTTGGTAATAAGCCTCGATGCTAGAACTGCCTTCCTCACTCATTCTTCATTCCCTGTTAGGTTAGTGGGTTGGGGAAGACGAGACAGCCGTTCAACGCAAGGACAATCTTTGTGTCCGGGCTGAGGTCCTACGCACAGACAGCCTCCATTGTCTTCCACGATTCCCTTCCACTCTTGGCTCCGATACTCACGGATTGAATCTTGAGCCAGTCTCAGGTTTCGTTTGAACTTATCAAACAGTTCGCTCATTTCACCCTCGTTAAGATCATTGAATGGGTTTGGAGGCTTTGGAACGTAGGCGATATTCTCGCTGCTTAGCCGCCTTGTATGCCGCCATGTCGGCAATGGTTTTTGGACGGCCTCGTTTGGGCTTAGGAATGACTGCCTCACCGGCGCCTCGAACGCCTGTGTCACAATGACCGCTACTTGGGTTGATCAAGTCTTTTCGCGAGTCCGAGAGAACCTGTTCCAATGCCGGTTCCGTGCTGTGAGGCATAACAGCCGCTAGGGGCTGATTCTTGGAAAGCCTTTTGGGCTTCCAATCCTTTGGTTTCGTATCACGCAGAGGGCAATTGAACCATACGTGAGATGTCTTGCCACAGATGTCACATGGTTGCATCGTGCGTCTCCTGTGTAAAAAACCACCAACGCATCCGCGCCCCCTCATAAAGGGGCCATTCAAATCCATTTTTGTACGGCTCAAGCCCCCGACTACGGTTCATCCGTTGGATTCTAAGCTTCATGTGCCTGATGCTTTTATGGCCGCACCTGATGGGGCAATCTTCCCAAACCGAAGAAACTTCCCCATCGACCAATCGCTCCAAAACAAACTTAATCATTTCTGATAAACCTCCATCCGCTAGAGCGCAACTGGCCTACAGAGGCAGGCGTTAGCAGATAGGTCGATACCCCAGATTCGTCATTTAGATGACGAATTCCGCGCCCACTCAGCTTTGTGCCAAGAGGGAAATCCACGACTGTTTTCCCATTGATGTAGAAGGATATCGTCGCGGTCATTTGTCATCTCCGTTGTTGAGATGAATATATTCCACACGTTGAAAGAATGCAAGCACTTTGTTGAATTAATTGATCGGTCTACTCGCCCACCGTACCGATCAGAAGTGGGAATGCCGAGGGAGGCTCGGTGCGATGGCTTTGAGGGGGCTAGACTTTTGTTACCGCAGTCCAACCCGTCCACGGCGGAACGGAGCTGCCAAGCACCCCCTCAAACTCTATTTTCGTCTTAATCTAAATGGGCTAGGACGAGTATACTCGAAATACTCACCTTTGCCATCGTCCCATGTTGCGACCTTGCGTCCGTAAACGTCATAGGCCACAGCATGAAGGACCTTCCCTGATGCCCTCTCACTCCAAATCCTGGTGGCCTTCCACTCGTCTCTTGCGGCCCGCTCCCATCTTGAGAATGAATCCCTCATATCGTTCCCTCAAACTCTATGTTCTATTCCTTGTGGTCGTTTGGCTTTGGAAACAAGGGCTTAGTACGAATAGCCAGCCAAAACCCAATAAACCCTACCGACAAAGATGCGAGTAACCAATACCCTGGTGCGTTAAACGCGATGATCATCACTGTCATCACAATAGAGCACAAACTGATGACGATTGAAACCTGATACTGCTCGCTCATTCCTTACTTGCCTCCGTTGCGAATGGCTTGGGAGATTAGAACCGGGATCATTTCGATCATATTGCCCCTAGTCGCCAACGGTATGCCAACCTCCTCCGCTATCTTCGCAGCGTTATTACGCTCGTTAAGGATGGCGCGGGCGATATTCCGGTAAATGGTTCCGCCGTCTTCCGCCCATCGATATGCCTCATCCCAAATGTCCTGCGGAATATCCTCATGCTTGTTCATCTCGTTACCCTTCTGTGATTGTGGGGGATAGGGGCTGGGGAAGTACGGTGTATTCCCCGCTGAGAACAGCAATTAGGTCCGAAACCCACCATGACGAAAAGTTCATTTTGAAATACCAAGCGCCATCGTCTTCGACGTAAAGCTCGACCAAATCTCCGTACTCCTCGCGCTTGACGTACTTCAGTGCGAACACCTCTCCGACAACATCAAACTCATCAACCTTAGCCGTCTTGCTCGCTTCGTAGCTCATTCTGCCTTATCCTTTGATTGGGCTTGGGAAATTCGATACAGAAGCTTCGAAGCGTCCTCCCATGCCGACCATGAAGCCTCCATTCTGCTCTCAAGGCCTTGATCGTGGAACAAGTCCCCATCGTATCTATTGCGTTGGGCGCATTTCTCTAGAGCCTCGCACAACTCCGCAATGGTCTTGTCGCGGGCTTCTAAAGCATCGGCTAAAAGCTTTAGGCGATGTTCGTAAGCCCTTACCTCCGGTTCGTAGATGTGTCGCTTCCAGTCGCTTAGTTCACTCATCCTATTCCCCTTATCCTTGTATTAGGTTTGCTTTGGGCGTTCAGGAATCGGCATAAACATAGTGGGAGTAAAAGACAGTGGCGTCATCCCTCCTCGACTTCCCAATACCCGCCAAACTTCCGTCGCGTCGTTGAATGCAGAAATCGGCTCGCGCCACGCTCCATACCTGTTTTTGGCCGTGACCAGAACCGCCATGCAGTGTTTTACGTCATACTCAGCAATCGGTTGCCACTCACTCATTTCCGTACCAGTTGGCTTACGTGGAACTTACGATGGGTTACGTCTATAATCCGGCGCTGCTTTTGAGTGTAGACAGTGCTGGAGCGATGGCTGGTGTAGTTGTAGCTGCTCATTTTGCCAGTACCTTTATCTCTGGAATGGGGTAACGCGCCGCAATGGCAATCATCCCCTTCTGCGTCAGTTGAAAGTCCAATGAGGTTTCTGGACCAACATGCCTAATCAGGCCTTCCTCTAGAGCCCATCCGTAACCAACCTTTTTCACCAGCGGGTAAATCTCAAACCCGCTACCAATGGCTAGAAGTAGGTCCATCCTCTCGCTCATAGCATTCGGACCTTCCCGCCCTCACAGACGTAGATCATGTACAAATCGTACAAACACTCCGGTGTCGGAAGTGGCGGCACATACACAGGCTCAGGAACGGCTATAGGCTCTATCTCTGCTACTGTGGTAGGTTCTGGTGGTGAAACTGGCTGTACGGGGCTCTCTGTTGATTGTAGGGGCTTTTGAGTAGTGATCGAGGCGCGATATTCATCCGCTGCTCTCGATGATGCGCCAGGATTGAGGAAATTGCTCAGGTCACACCCTGCTAGTGTTGGTGCGATGGCGAGGGGGAGAAGCAGCCGGATCATTTACGCTCCTCTGCCTTTGCGATAGCAGCGCGGGCTTTCGAGGTGGCGGCATCATAATCGCGAAGCATTTGGGAAAACATGGCGTCTGAAGCGACCGCCATACTAGGTTGTTTTTTTGGTCCTCTGCTCTTATGACTATGCTGGTTATAGCCACCAAGGAAGCTGTTACATGCTTCAGTGCTTCCAACATCTCAGGAGCGGCAGCAATCACGCGGCCATTCGCCTCAAAAGGATCATTGCCGTTCTCTCGATGAATTTCATGAAACTCGAACGGGATTGAGCTATCCTTCGCTACAGCCACTAAGTGTCCAATGACTTCTCCGGGAAGTGGCTGTGTGCGCACGAATCCCCAATCGTCATGCTTTGCTGGCCTGTACGACCACGGACCCGGCGTGTGTTCCGTCTTCTCAGTCATATCTCATCCTCCTGGTTGAGTGGGTGGCGCCTTATTCGTCGGCGCGTTGCTCATGAATGGCGTGGGACAGAAGGCTGACTTTGCTCCAGTGTGCACGGATAAACATACGGAGAACCTTGGGATTTACCTGAACGTCCATTTCTCGGCTCATCAGGTCGGCCAGCTTTTCGTGGGCCGATTTATCAACTGTGTAGCTAGTGCTCATTTCTCTTCCTTCTCTATGGTGTTTTGTGGGATGGGCTTTGGAGAGGAAGTGTTTGCTTTAATTAGCATCTGAAGCGTTTTCCTATGCATCCCAAGCCGTCTCGCAGTTGCTGAAATGTTGCCCTCGTTCAGGGTCAAAACCGCATCAACGTACAGCCATTTTATTTCGTTCGGAGATTTATTGGCTCTCACGATGTACTCAGAAAGGTTGTCAACCTTTTGGTAAAAAGCCGGATAATCCATACACTCCCTCCATGCGTTACATGACCACACTAGCGGTGTTTTGCCGCACCGTCAACACCATATTTCTCGCACACCCTCTTTGCCTCTCCTGGCATGAGGTTTAGAACGGGATATCATCATCAAGGCCCGCAAAAGCGGGGTTTGTGGCAGCTTTGGTTTGTTGGGGAGCGCTGGAGGTTTGCTGGTGTGGCTGCTGCTCATTTCGGCCATTGTGATCCAGCAGGACCATAGCGGCGTTAAATCCCTGGAGCACAATTTCCGTGCTGTACTTCTCTGCGCCAGACTGATCGGTCCATTTGCGCGTCTGAAGCTGGCCCTCTAGGTAAACCTTGCTGCCCTTTTTAAGGTACTGCTCGGCAACCTTCGCAAGCCCCTCGGAGAAGATCACTACGCGGTGCCATTCCGACTTCTCGCGTTTCTCTCCAGTGTTTTTATCGCGCCAGCTTTCGGAAGTGGCTACCGACAGGTTAACAACCTTGCCACCACTAGGCAGGTTACGAACCTCTGGATCGCTGCCGAGATTGCCAACGATGATTACCTTATTCACTGAACCTGACATTTACGTCTCCTTGATTAATTGATGAGTGTTGCACGTATCGTTTTCCCCATCCGCTACGATCATAGCTCGAATGATAGCGGTAGGTTTCCTGATCGAACCAAAGCCCGATCTTGCCTTCAAAGTCTCCGTTGCGCTGCTTAGCAACGTTCATAATCACCCCTGCCTTATCCATCAGGGATGCAAGTTCCTCCTCCGTCTTTGCTGCCTTTACCTTGTCCTCGTGATCTCGGTTACGCCACACCGAGATAATGTTGAAGGCGTTCGAACCGATTTCGCTGGCGCCCTTAATGTCCTCCGTTTCAGGAGCGTTGCCGCCCTTCTCTCCCTTCCTGGAATGGGCCACCAGATGCACATGGACATTCTTGGAAATAGCCCAATCCACAATTCGGAACACGGCCTTCTCCTGACCCGTGTAGTCATCCGATGCGATGCCAAGGCGCATGAGGCTGTCGATTATGAACTGGTCACAGCCATACTTGGCTCTGGCGTAGTCGAAAACCTCTAGAAGAGAGTCCACCCCAGCCTTGCCGACCCGCTCGTAAATCAACAGGCCGCTGGAAAGCCAGTCAATGATAGCCGTCAAATAACTCTCAGTCGGCCTGTCGATATTCCCGGCCTGCTTGACCATGCGCTTGAGAGTCTGAGCAGGCTTCATTTCGAGAGACGCAATGCAAATCCGGCTCCCCTGTGAAACCCATTCCACGGTGCAATGAGATAGGATTTGGCTTTTACCCGACCCGCTCGCACCTGTCCAAATCGAGACTTCTCCCGGTCGGAACATGAGGTCTTCTCCGACCTTTCCGAACGGAGACGCGTAACCAATCTGTTCCTGATTGGACGGCCAAAATAGCTCCATCACGTCTTTCAGGTAAGCATCGGCACGGCGCAACCCATCAGGGTCATAGCTCTTGGCACTCGCCAACGCCTCATCCATGACAGCCTTTGTCACCCCTTCCTGAAGACAGGCGTTTGCATCCTTCAGTGGCAAGCTGACGCGGTAGCACCGATGCCGACCAAGGCGCGACATGATTTCCTGCGCAGCCAAGTCTCCAATCTCGTCCATGTCGGTGGAGATATAAATCTTCTCGAAGCGGTCGAGCCGGTCATAGTCATTTTCGATCCATTGCTGCTTGGCTCCCTTGCCGCCACCAAACGGAACAGATAGGGCTTCATGGCCGTAAGCATGCCAACTCATCGCGTCTATCTCTCCCTCTGTGATTACAATGGCCCTAGAAGCCACAGAGAGAGCCTGCCAGCCGAATAGAATAGGTTCCGCGTCCTTGGACAAGGGAATTGGCTTTTCGCCGTCCGTGGCTTTCCTAGCCTTCGCAAACGATAACTCGCCATTTGGGAACAGGAACGGGAAAATGATCCTGTCGCCGTCAGCCGCAATCCGATATGCGTCGATTGACGCTTGAGGGATATTCCGAACCTCCCGCAGGAAGTCCAGAACCTCATCGGTCGGCTTCGTGCATTTCGGCTTAGGGGGTCGCACGTATTCCTTCCGCATGCCAATTGCTGGCTCAAGCCGAACAATTCCGCAAAACTCTCTGGCGCGGTCTAGCGCCTCGGATAGCGTGAGGTGATGGCATAGCATCCACAGGTCCAGCAGGTCGCCTGTCTCGCCCGTAGCGAAGTCGGCCCATATCCCGGCCTTGTCGCCTGCAAGGTGCACACCAAGAGATTTTCCACTCTCGCCTGAGATGCTGCCCGCCCGCCATTCGCTGCCATCGCGGCGGCCACCCGGCAACAAGAATTCCGCCACTGCCTGCGCCCTGCTTTGAAGCGCCTGCTTAACCGCAAGAATGTCGCCCATCAGTAATCCACCCCATAGTACGGATCGCCCGGCAGGTTCCCGTGCTTGTCCGCAAACTTCATGTCGCCCTTTTTGTCGAGCGCTTGTTGGTTAGCTTTCTTCAGCCACTGCGAAACCTGAAAGAACCATTTCCCATCCTTGGGCGCGTTCTGGCTGTAGTAGTCATCCGCCAAGGTAAGCTCTGCCTTCAAGTCAGTGATGTTCGGGTAGCTGGTTTTCCACCGATCATAATCCGCATGCTTGAGGCGAATAACCTTACCGACAAAAGCGAACGCGTCAGCGCTCTCTTTCTTCTTACTTCTTTCTGTATCTGTATCTGTATCTGTATCTGTATCTGGGGGCGTCACCAAGCCGTCACGTGACGTAACAGTAACGTCACTCAGTGTAACGTTCTCTCCAATTCCAGCCGTTTCCTGCCGTTTCCGCTCTCGATAACGAGCCTGACGGTTTGCGGATTTATCTGACTCATACTGGCGGTCGCTCCACTTGACCACAACGCCGGAAGCAATACGGCCAGCGCTGGAAAGGGCATCCACAATGCTGCATATGTCAGACTCATCCGTGCGTAGAAAGTAAGCCGCTTCGGCTGCGTCCAAATCGAATCGTCCACTATCAGAAATCTCCGATGCGCTTTCCAGAATAGCGCTCCAAACCCACAAAACGCGCTCGACCGACTGTTTGCTTTTCACAGCTACAGCTACCAGCTTTTCGTCACGCATCATTCCAGTGTAATGCCTAAACCACCTAGTCATGATGGCTTCCGCATTTCTGCAATCAGGGCATCATACGCCTCGACGCACAAGCGGAAGTTCTCAACGCTGGGGTGATCCTTGCAGCGCCGGAAATGACCCACATAGATGTCGTAAAGGTACGTGGAATGATCGGTTGCCGCAGAGATTGCTTGCAACGGAATACGAGCGTTGGTATTGTCTTGTGGCATGCGCTACTACCTCTAGCGTTATGTGTGGGTGACGAGTTTGCCGCTACGTCATCCCGATTTACGAACATTACGCCTTTGACGGCTTCTGTTCAATGCCCGTGTTAAAAACGCCCCATCTCTTCCGCCCCGGTTGGTTTAAACGCCTTCCGGGGCTTTCCTTTCCTAAGCCTACGATACTTCTGACAGCTTGAGATTAATGTAAGTGAGAAGAGCCTGACGAGCTAAGAAGCGGAAATGGCTTTTGTCCTCTACCGACCTCCAAGCTGGCGTTCTCATTCCCTTGTTCCCAGCCAGTGACCATTCTGCCTGAAAAATCGCTTCTGCTACGCGATCAACAACTTCCGATTCCATATCTAATTTCCTTTTAATGAGTTACGTGGTAGGGTGGAGATGTGAGGCGGTGGCTACCGGATGGTGGCGATGCCGAAAGCGCTGCCCAGCTAATGGCAGAATCCCTCACTCTCCCCCCTCCCAAGCCAATTCTTACCTATTAATAGGGGTAGTGGAGACTAATCCCCGCCACCTCCGCCGCCGCTATCAGACGAAGACGATCCGCTGTCGGATGACGAATAGGAACTACCACTGTCGTAGCTTGAGGAACTGGAAGAGCTATGGTCGCTCATGCCTCCGCCGTAATGGTTCGACTCCCCACCAAACCCGCCACCTGTCTTGAAGCCGGTATGATCGCGAGAGCTATAGTCGCCTGAACGATCAGGCTCGCTAGGAGGAACATACGAGGCATGGCTATTGGCAATCATCTGATTGTGCATGGCCTGCATTTGCATTGACAGGTAGAGGTCCGACAGGCCGGAATCGACATTCGTAGTTGCCGGCCCCCGCCCATACGATAGCTGAGCACGGCGACGTTCTTCTTCACGCTTGCGTTTCGCTTTAGTCCAAGGCCATTCAAACATTCGCCTCTCCTATAGTGGTTTAAACCAGGGTCGTATTTCAATCTCCACACCGCCACCAGCCAGACCCCAGCCAATGGATACTCTTTCGCAGAGTTTGTCGTTCTCGATCACATTGCAGGCCTGTAGCGCGTCCTGCGTGACCTTCTCGAAGTTGCCGATATCTGCCAGAGGGTGACGCTTGGAACGGTCTATGGTGATATCGATAGTGTAGGGGCCTTTAATAGGCGATTGTCGCGCCATAGAAGCCCGCACGTCCCACGCAAAGGCATTGAACCATGTCGCATAGTCTTTGGTCTTGATGCGGCCCTTAACGCTGTCCTTAGACGTTGCATTGCGGTAGGCTTTGTTGACCGAGATAGGAACGTGCGGGCTGGAGATACGAACGACTGTCATGCTGCATTCTTCCGCATCTTGGCCGCCTTGATGTTTTCCCGAAGCCAACGACGCACTGCCTTATGGCGATAATCGTTGTCCTCTTCCCACCAAATGGTATAGGATAAGACCATAGTTCCACGATGCGAAACCCACCGAATATCGTACGTTCCGCCCATGTCGTTCTCGTCTGAGAACATGAAGTTGCCCAACAGCTTGTAGGTCGATGGGTCAACCTGAATGCCGTAGGTTGTCGAAAGCCTAACCGCAGGCTCTACCCCTTCCCAAGCCATTCTAAATCTCCCCTCTATAAACAGCCCTGGTATTATCCTCTATCGCTTCCATACGTACCTTGTAGGAATGCTCTAGGATAATGGCGAAGATGATTCCGCTGAAGATCATGAGCATGCCAGCAGCCAGCCATAGATAAGCCTCTTGTTCGATGGTCATTTGGAACGCTCCCTGATCAAGGCATCAGCGATCATGTACGAAACCCTAGCAGTCGCATCTACGGACTCCTTTAGATTGATCATGCGCATGCTTTTTGTTTCTTCCGTATTCGAGGATAGTCCTGCGGCAATCTGCCCAGCAAACCAATCCCTCAGCGTCATTCCCGGATTTGCATGGAGGCCGCTGTCTGATCCTCCCTCGGCTGGGAATGCCGGTCCACCAGTTTCTTTCTCAATCACTTCAAATACCCCATCCAATAGAGAAGACCGATAGTGGGAAGAATCGTGACCCATGCGATCACGAACAAGGTGAATAGGGTCGCGAAGATAACCACAATGGCATCACTCATTCGCCGCCTCCATCGCTGTGAGGATGAGCACGAGCGTAGTCGGAGAGGTCCTGCATGGCGGTGTTGATACCTAGAACCATATCCGCCACTATGTCGTTGTAATGGCCGCGCAGATAGCCCTCAAAGACGATTGCAGCATCAAGAACAGCCGCAGGCTGGGAGGGCCGAAGGTTAGTCCCATTGGCCTTCATTGTTTGGTACATAGAGCCATCCTTGACGATTGTCTCCTTGTGATATGAGACAGCCATCATTAGCGCAGTGGCCCTAAGCTTTTCGTCTTTGCTAAGGTCAAGAGACATGTCTAGAATTTCCCTCACTTGAGGGATACCGGCCATCTCACCAACCTGTTGCTCTTCGTTCTCCTCGATCATTCTGATTTCTCCTTGAGCTTCGTCCATGCTGGCGAGTTGTTCATGGCTTTCCATCCAAGAAAGGCGCCATGGCTTTCGAGCATAACAGATGCCTGAGCCGACATGCTGCGCTTTTCTGATGCGGAATGCTCCTCTAGGAACTTCTCCATATCTGCGCTAATATTCACCGAAATACGCGGCAATTCCTGATCCTTTCGAGTTTCGCCTATATCCATTCCTAAGCCATATCGATGCATCACACAAGCGCAAAATGATGCTTGACGCGGCGAATTGTGTGTGGTGATATAAGAACACAAACGGAGATGAGGAAATGACCCAGACAATCACCGAACGGAAGTTGAGCCAGCGTGTAGCGCATATCCAGGAAAAGGCTGGATGCCGGAATACATTGGCTGAATCTGATGCAGCAGCCGCACTGTTGGCTGATGCACCTGCGTTTGGCTTTACGTGCAGCTATCACAATCAGCTTGGAAGCTTGTTCGTGGCAAGCGTCTCTCGACTTCGGTCAATTCAAGAAGCTCAGGTAGAAATGAAACGGTACGGCAATCGGTTTGATCGAGAGTGGGCGTTGGATTATCTGCTACCGCTCAACAAGCCTGCCGCCTTGATGCTCATGCGGGCATACCAGAACGAGGGCACATTCCGCACCTCTGAAGAGCTTCTAAAGCGTACTGAACGAGTTGAATTTGGAATGGAGGACGTGGCATGAGAGTGAAGGATTTGCGAAAGGCTTTGGCCGACATGCCCGGAGAGATGAATGTCTATTTTCGGGATGGCACAGGGGTTAAATCGGTAATGCACTTGGTAGGAATGAACCTTGTCGGCATGGAACAGTGCTGTGAGGTAATCAGCTACCTTGAGGAACACACGCCAGACCTCCTAGACAGTAAGATTGAGCGCGAAACGGGCTTCAAAGATCGTGATGAACTAATAAGCGCTTACAAGGCACTCCTATCAAAACCCGAGGATGTAGCCAAATGAACGAGTTCGAACGACCCTACCGCTCCGACTTCACAGGCAAGCTCCAATGGTATGTTCATCATAGACCAACGACTATCGCTGTTATGGTGTTGGCTGTGTTTGTGCCGTTGGGATGGTGGCTGACAGGGAGTTATTCGCCATGGCCGTGAATTCTATTGCAGAATATCTGATAGAGGCTCGCTCCATATACGAAGGTAATTTCCCTCGCTGGACTTTCCACATGTGCGTGGATCATGTTTCGGAGCACGTAGAATACGGCGATCCAGAGATAATCTATGCTCAGATGATGAATGCGTTGAATGGGGCGCGCCATCAAGTACCGCCGCCGAAATACGGACTTGTTAAATGGTCCAAAACTGCGACCAAAGACGAAATTATATCGCTGTTCGAAAGAGCCATCGAACTGGCGTAAAAGAAAGGCCCGGAGAGCGTTAAGGCTCAATCCGGACCTAAGTAGCGGCAGGGGAGGATGAGGGATGCCGCAATCAGCTTCTATCCCACTTCCCCAGCCATATACAATACCCAACCAATGAGGATGAACATGTATAAGAAAAAACATACGCCGGGACCGTGGCGGGCAATTATGGAACCAACGGAATCTGGCGCGGAATTCTGGAGCATCTATGGCGCAAATGGCGAGGCAGTCGAATACATGACCCTTCGAAACGGAGGGGAATTGGAGGCTAACGCTCGGCTAACGTCTGCCGGTCCAGAACTCCTAGAGGCGCTGAAACTGCTTCTGTCGAGTGCGCACGATTACCAGACCGGAATTGCAGAGGCTGAAGCCGCCATCAGAAAGGCTGAAGGAAATGAGTGACGATCTGATCAAAGAGGATTGGCCGCAGGACTACCGTTGGCGCCTGCTGATTGAGAACGAGGCCAAGAACATTATCAACGCCTGTCAGGCAATCGCCGTCATTCCCAAGACTGAACACAATCGAGGGACGCTTGAGGGCTATTGGGGTGCTCTAGACGAGGCATGCCACGAAATGAAGCTGCTGATTGAGGGAGACAGGACATGAGCCGTATCGATTTGGACGTTCATTTCCTAGAGCAGGAAATCACCAACCTCGTCCTAGCGTACCCTGAACTAGCCGAGGACGAAGCTCTCAAGGCTGACATGATTTCTGGTGAATTTGACGTTGAGGCTGTCATGGCTCGCGTCATCAGCCATTTGCTTGAGGCGGAGGAGGTTCTGGACGGGATCAAGCCGCGTTTCGAGGATTTGACCGAGCGTAAGAAGCGCTGGGAGCGTCGTAAGGAGTTCTGCCGTGCATTGGCTCAGCGAGTGCTAGAGGCGTCTGGACGGCCCCGTATCGAGCTTCCAGAGGCTACTGTGAGCAAGAGCGTCGGTCGGGATAGCGTTGAGATTACCGATATCAATTCCTTGCCTCAAGGCTACTATGCCTCTGAGCGTGTGGCGGACAAGAAGGCGATCAAAACGGCTCTGGATGCCGGGGCTGATATTCCGGGGGCTTCCGTCAAGAAGGGCGAACCTTCAATCACAGTGAGGACGAAGTGAGCACCGTTAACGCCACATTCCGGGCTGGAGCTTTAGTTCGTGGTCCAGTTCGTAGATATCTGGAAAAGTGCGAATTCAACGGAAAGGTCAAGGAATGGCGCGAGCTAAAAGGGTGGCTCCGAAGTGAGTTTTTGATCAAGGGCATGACCAAGCCGGAGTGGGACGCTCTTCAGGAGTGGGCTGAACAATTGGATAACGATAAATGATCACGCACAGCGACAGCATTAAGACCATCTCCAGAGCCCTATTTACGTTTCAGGGTGCGGTTGATGGTGTCGAGAAGAACAAGGTCAATCCGGGCTTCAAGTCGCGTTATGCCAACCTAGAAGCGGTGCGCGATACCGCCGTTCCTGAGTTGCAGAAGGTTGGATTGCTCTACACTCAATCCCCCGGCGCAATCGTTGATGGCGTCATGGCTGTAACAACTATGATCATCCATGCCGAGAGCGGAGAGTGGATGAAGTTTGAGGGCGACATTGCCTTGGGGAAGCGTGATCCTCAGGGCGTTGGCTCTGCAATTACGTACATGCAGCGCTATTCGCTTATGGCTGCTCTTGGGCTTCCTCCGGTCGATGATGACGGAGAAGGTGCAATGGATCGTTCAAGGCCCGCTGACACCCCTCCCAAGCCTTCTGCAAGGCCTGTGGAGACGCCTAAGAACTTCAATGCCTACCTCACCAGCCTAACGAGCGCAAAGACGCTTGGTGATGCTCAGGCTGCGTTTGCCATCATCTGGAAATCCGATCTTTCTTCGGAGGATAAGACCACTTTGCAAGCAGCGTATGAGGCTAAGAAGGTTCAGATCGCCACACCAAACTTTGAAGGGATGCAGCAATGACAGACATTCAGCAAAAGGCTTCTCGACTGGCAGAGTTGCAGCGGGTTCGGGTTAACGCGTTTTATGACGGACACCCTGACGATGTTGCAGCCTCTCTCGCTGTCGCCTTGAAATACATTAGCGGAACAGCACAATACCGAACTGTTCTGAATTCTATCGCAGACGGTCTAGATGCGATGATAGCCGAGGCTAAGGATGAAATACGGGCGGTTCTAGATTGAGTAGCTTTCACCTCATAAGCGAGACCGTACGCCGAAACTGCATCTCCGCGATACTCAATGCTCCTGCAAATTGGGTTGTGACGATCAAGGAGCCGAAGCGCTCAATGGCACAGAACGCGAGGCTTTGGGCGCTTCTGACAGATCTATCTGAGCAAGTGGATTGGTATGGGCAGAAGCTTTCGAAGGAGGACTGGAAAGACATGTGCACCGCGTCTCTTCGCAAGTCCCGCGTTGTCCCCGGCCTTGATCCAGGTAGCTTTGTGGTCACTGGCCTTCATACCTCAACAATGACCAAGGCGGAACACTCTGCCTTGACTGAACTAATCGTCGCCTTCGGCACAGAGAGGGGCGTCGTGTTTCATGATGGATGGAATGATGTGGACGCCTTTTGATCTAAAGCTAATCCTGCATTTCCACTCTTGCTTGGATAAACCCGATAGCGCCAACGCCCCGATTTATCGAGAACGCGTAGATAACCTAATGAACGCAGGGCTTGTCGAGTATCGAGAGGGAATCCCGCGCACCACAGAATTAGGTGATGCATTCGTGGGGTTGCTGCTTTCCACGCCGATACCTGTGGTCAAATATGTTGATCCACGGTTCGCAGATGCCTCGGCTTGAGTTCTCTAAACGCACGAAACAAGAGGCGCTGAAGCGTTCTAGCGGGATTTGTGAGGCAATGGGGATTGTGTACGGTTTAGAGGCGGGAGAGCGTTGTACGACCTCCCTAGCCTACGGTGTGGAGTACGATCATTACCCCAAGTCGGCTTTGGATGAGGATAGCAATGGGCTTGATAACTGCGTTGCCTGTTGCCCGGCTCATCATAAGCATAAGACCCGCAAGTACGACATTCCCATGCACGCGAAGAACAAACGCATATTGAGGGATATGGACCCGGAAACGAGGAAGCGCAGCAAGCGACCCATCGCAAGCCGGGGATTCCCCAAACAGTCCATAGGATGGAGGAAGAGAGATGCTGAATAAGACACTGATCGAGTGGGATGACGACAAGGTATCGAAGCTGAAGAAGCTTTGGAAGTCAGGCGATAGCGCCGCTACGATTGCTGAAAAGCTGGGATGCGCACGAGGTCGCTTGGCTGTCATTGGGAAGGCTAAGCGCCTGAAGCTAGGACCGCACCCACACGCCATAGGAAAGTCAAAGGCCGCGCTGAACCGGCACAGAAGCAATGTTCGGAAGCTGGCAGCTAAGATGGAGGCCGATGGTTCTCTTAGCCGTTGTCAGGCTGTTGGGCCAGTACGTCATAAGAAGCCGCCACGGCCTGATATTGTCATTGAGAAAATCCAGGAGCGCCGAGCTTCGATTGATGGGCCTAGCATGCGTCCTGATTATCGGTTCCAGCGCTCTAAGGCATGGGAGGCTTTAGAGGGGAGCCAGCCGGTTAGCCTTGTGGACCTGAAGAAGGGCCAATGTTCATGGCCGGTTGGGGTAGATTCACCTTACCACTTCTGCGCCCTACCTGTCGATACGGACGGCAAATACTGTCAGACACATCACCACCTCTCGCACCCAAAGGGAAATTGAAATGAGCGACGAACCTAGAAAGCCAGAATGGGCCACTGATGCCGTCTGGGAGGACAGTGTCGTTTCCTCAATTGACGCTATGATGGCCGGAAGCAGGCAAGAAGCCGCCGAGATCATTGCCTATGTCTCCATGCGAGCCTATGCAGCGGGAATCGAGCGAGCCGCTTCGCTGTGCGACAAGAGAGGCGATTGGGGCAAGGAAGTTTGGGATGAGTACGTTGCATCAGGAAGCAAGGGCCCTGCAACATCGTACCATGAATGGTTCTATACGATGGGGGCATTCATTCGGCGCTTTGGTAAACATTCCGAAACCGAACCCGATATAGCAGCCGCTCTCACGAAGAACCGATCTGAGATGTATTGGGATGGAGAATCGAAATGACCCCTCGCAAACCCCCAGAGAAAGCCACCGACGACATTACGATTGTTCCGGGTCCAGCAGTGGCCAAACAGCCAGCTCGCCAGCCATACGTGCTCCAAAGTGCTGTTGTGCTGAGTGAGCTAGATCGTCAGATGCGGGATGCACTATCCGAGATTGAGGTTGTGGAAGCCGATATCCTCTCCATTACCGAAAGAGCCAATAGGGATATTGCAGCTATCAATGAGAGAAAGGAGCAGGAGATTACAGGGCGTATGGAACGCAAGGCTGATCTTGAGCTAACAGTGGCTATTGCTAGTGCTGGATTGGGGGCTGGGAAGGTAGGGGCTTAGGAGTGCTTGATGGCCTACAAGGTTCGAATTAGTCGGCGTTCTGCTAGTTGGATGCATCCATTACCAAACGTCCGCACACCTGAAGAACATCGGGCTATTCTCGAACGCAAGGCCACAACTATTATCGACCTCAACAGCAAGGCCGTAAAGGCCGCGCTGAAGAGAGAACGGCGCGAGAAGCGCAGAGCCCTAATGGCCGAGAAGAGGGCGGCAAAGCCACCAACCACCAAGAAGCTTACGCCTAAAGCCGTTGAGTACTACGCCTACATCGCTTCCGACCAGTGGAAAATCACCAAGGCAAAGTGGATGCAATCTGGGCAGTGTCGGGGACACTTCTGCCATGCTGCCGGGTGCGGTCAGACTACAAGCCTTCAAATGCATCACCGAACCTATAAGCGTCTTGGTCGTGAGGATATGAACGATCTGGTTCTCGTGTGCGGAGGCTGTCACCTCAAGATACATGAGCTTGCGAAATCCGGCGTTAAGCTGCGAGAGGCAACAAGGCGCGTCGTAGGATACTAATCTGCACAAGGCCTCGGGTTAATTCCTGGGTCCTTCTCTTTTGTGTTTGCATACGAGTCGAATATGGGGTATTCTTTCACTACACAACCAAGGAGGGTGCCGTGGCGATAAAATGGCATGAAGAAGCCAGAAAGATGCGAAGTGAGGGAGGGAAGCTCTCAGACATTGCTCTTGCTCTAGGCGTATCTGCTGAGCGGGTGCGTCAGGTTTGTTTGGATGTTGTCTGTCCTGTAGACCACAAAGCGTTCTTCCGTGATCCTGAATGGAGGGCACAGCACAGTCAGAAGCCAGAGCGCAGGATGGAGCGAGAGGCGTTTATTCGAGCGCATTACAAGAATGACCTTAGTGCGACCGAAATCGGATATCGCCTTGGCATTTCGCGAAATGCAGTTATCGGAAGTGCGCGCGATCTGGGCCTATGCACGCCTTCCATTCCCCAGCCAAAACAAGCCACCCCTCATTTAGGGTAGAGGGAGAGAGAGTATGACGGAATTAACAGAGAAGCTTCGTAGAGGGGTTCAGGAGTACGGGAACGGGTACGCTCGAGGCTGGAACGTTTCGATGGCTGACAGCGCGATGGACGATGCCGCCGACCTTATCGATTCTCAGGAAAGGCTAATCGCAGAGATGGTGAAGTGGCTTGAGTATCTTCCAAAGCCATACCCAGATGATGCAGAGATGGTTATGGACTTAGTCAAGCGCGCTTCCCCTCCCCAGCCCTCTACCACAACATCACAGTAGGAGAATGGGAATGAGTGGCGGTGGTAAAATCATTGAACGTGAGACGATGAAACTTCCAGAAGGAGGACAAGACGTTGTGCGGTATCGGGTCATGACAGAGTATCGACCGAACTGGTTTGATGAGACATTCGTATATGCTCTGCCACAAGAGGACGAGCCGGAACTGGGAGAGGCTATTTGGTGGGGTGGCGGAACGACCATTTATTGGGGTCCTAATGATTCCAAGCGACTCGCGAAGGTAGGGTATTCTTGGGGTGCCGACGAATGACAGTCGCACACCTCAAAGCCCTTCTATCCCAAGCCCTAAGCTCGCCCAAGCTGCCGGTTGCCATGTTGGTATCAAAGTTACCGAAGCCCCTCCCCAGCCCTCTACCACAACATCACAGTAGGAGAATGGGAATGAGTGAGATGGTTGAGCGTGTTACCAACGCCATTTATGACGCAATGGACATTGCAGACAGCCTCGCGGTTCCAGAAGCCGAAAGGTATGCCCGCGCCGCAATCAAGGCCATGCGTGAAGCAACCTACCCTATGCTTTTGGAAGGTCAGGGCGTCGTCAATCTGTCCGAAGAGGTTGGAAGGTTTGAGTTTATCTCCCGCGACGAGTGCCAAGAGATTTGGGAAACAATGATCGATGAGGCTTTGAAATGAGCGGAGGCGGAAAGATCATCGAGCGGGAGGCTATGACGATCCCGGGAAATGGACAGTCCGTTGTGCGGTATAGGGTAATGACGGAATATCGATCAAACTGGTTTGATGAGACATTCGTATACGCGTTGCCGCAAGAGGACGAGCCGGGATTGGGTGAGGCCATTTGGTGGGGTGGCGGAACGACCATTTATTGGGGCCCCAACGATTCTAAACGCCTCGCAAAGGTAGGGTATTCTTGGGGTGCCGACGAATGACCGTCGCACATCTCCTTGCCCTTCTATCCCAAGCCCAAAGACGCTCTAAGCCACGCACACAAGTAGAGATAACGGTATTCGGTCCAGATGATAGACGGGCCTTGATAATGAGGATGGGGAAATGAACGATGAGAGCATGAAGGAAATCCTGGCTCGTATCATTGGCGAAATGTACGATGGTTACGCAGACCCAGTAGACACACCAAACAACTGGGCTCGCGCTCTGCATGCCGCTGACGAGGTTCTAGAGGCCTTTATCAACCCAACCACAGCCATGATTCAGCGCGGGGCAGTTGAGGTTGAGGAAGATCACGCAAGCCCTCAGAGCAAGGCTTATGACGTATTTGGGGTTATGGTTCAGGCTGCGAAGGACGGGAAATGAAAAGCGCAGAAACTAAGCTTGCAAAGCTCGCCCGCTGGAAAACCAAGAAGCCCTACAGTGACCGCATCACTAGCCTCTATTGGCGGTACAGCCATCAGGTCCACGGCGACCTAAATGCAACTGGTGCGTGGTGAACCGCATATATGGCCTATCCCTTATTTTCCTCATCTCCTTAGCTTTGATAGGGGTAGGGAAGTGGATGGGGAGTATCTAGGAGGAATGAGATGAAGGAAATCCCCACCGACAAGCTAGAATCCTGGTTGTATCTATCTGATGAGCTAATTGCCCGGTATGGATATGAGTGCAAAGAGGCCATGAAGCTGCGATGGGAAATAGCGCAGGAAGTGGAGCTTAGAAAGCTAGCGAAGGGAGGTGATGCCAAATAGACCCTCATTTCGGAGTTCCGGTGAAGTCAGGTGACATATAGATAGGCCCCGGTGCTAACGTGCCGGGGCTTTAGAATGCGCGAGCTATACCGCCAAACACGCTCTTGATGAATGCCATAATCTGGGGAATGTGCGAGACAACAAACACCGATAGAGTGCTCAAGGCCACAACGGCTAGAGACGCCAGTTCGGACAGGCCGTTCCTATCGTTCCCAAACGGCGGCAGACGGGGTACAGAGGACGCAACCACTGCAAGGCCTACACCAACCAGAACAACGAAAGAAGCCCCCCAGTACTGGCTAGAGAGCCACAGGGGCCTATCATACGCGATGTAGACCCACCCATAGGCGATCTGGAGCATGAAGCCAACGAGGCAGATTGCCCAGCCGACAATGTTCCGGGCCTCTGGAGAGAAGTTCCTGGACCACATCAGGAACGGAGCCCGACCGACATAGCGGGCGGCAATGTAGCCGAGAAGGGTAAACACCGCCGCCCGCCCCCACAGGTTGATATAATCAGGGTCGGTGTCAAAATGGACAAGTGCCATGAAGATAGCGAGCGGAACAGCAATGATAGCCCAATACGGGTTTGTGAACTGATCTCTCACTTCTTATTCTCCAGTAGGAGCAACGATCTCTTGACCATAGCATCAAGGTCATTGGTGACCTTATCCAATTGAAACAGATTAGAATATAGCTTGTCGCGCTCACTACTCACTTCGACATGTAGCGCATCAATCTTCTTCTGGCGCTCAGAGTGAGTTCTCCGCTTCATGAAGGGCCACCAGGGCATCATTGCCCCCTCTTGCTTGACTCGATAGCGATGACAACTTTCTCCGCCAATGTCGCCACCTTGTCGTTCTGGGCCTGTGTATCCGTGCGCCATTTGTTCAGAGTGTCAATGTGAGCTTCGTCTTTCGCCTTGATCTCGGCATCGTATTCCTTCCTTTCGGATACGCGCTCTCTGCGCTCATTGACTAAGGCCAATATGGAAAGAGCGGCAATTACGCCGCCCGCTCCATTATCCAGAAGCCACGATCCTATCCTTGCGAAAAGATCATCCAATTAGATGCTCACGCCAGCCAAAGGGAGGGCGTTGTAAAGAATTATCAACACAGCAATGACGACAATCAGGACACGAGCAATGCGGCTGAATGGGTCTGGAATGCCGAGTTCACTGATAGCCCACAGCGCGAGCCACACGACAAGGCCGACAACCAGAACGAGAATCAGCAGGGAGATGAGGGACGATACCATGTTAGTTCTCCGTGAGAGACTTTGGCGCGGAGTTCGGAAGCTTGGCTTCGATCAGCTTCTCCATTGTGGTCTGGCTGAGCTGGAACTTGCGCACTGCGTCAGGAACGGATGAGGTCACATACTGTTGCGCCTTTGCGACCACAGCGGCCTTCTGGCTCTCTGGCACAGTACCGTCCTTACTCAACTTGCCGCTAAGAACCTGCTGAATCGCCCAGTTCAGACCATTCGTTAGGGCAGACTGAAGGGCCTCACGGTGCTTTGCCTCAAGCTCCTTGCCGGTGATACGGGCATAGAGGATTGCGGCCCACGTCAGGAGCGCGGTGACGATAAGGGGAAGAATCGCTGCAACGACTTGAGCGATGATGTTGGATTGGATGAAGTCCCACAAGGTCATGGTTACTTACCTTTCGAAAGGAGGGATAGGAGGAAATCGGCAATTGCGGAAATCGCCTTCTGCCACCAGGTTTGCTTGGGAAGGATCGGCTCGTCGTTAGGATTCCAAACGTCCACAGGCTCCTCCTTTGGTGGAATTGGTGCAATGGGTGGGGAATGATCGGGCTTAGATTTTTCCATATCCCGGATACGCATCAGAAGCGCAGCCACACCCAACTGCTTGTCTACGTGCTCGGGATCGTACTTGCCATCTGCAACGTACTTGCCCTTCACATACTGATCAGTTCCAGCCCAGAGGTAGGGAGACGGAAGCCCCTTCTTTCGATATCCCAAACCATTATACCGCTCTAGAATGTCCAGAGTGCCGGCAATCGACCAATCCTTATTCTTGGCTGCATATGGCGGGCAGACAACCAGAGCGTCCTTCGCAGCCTCTTCCCATGTCGAGAATGGACCGCGACCTTCTGGAACTAGCGTTGTGAGTTTTCCGGTGCCGATGATTTTCTGGCCGTTGTGCAGGACGCCTTTGAAGTCACCAGAGGACTCACGGTAGTGGATGACACCAATAACGTCCCACGGAACGCCTGCGGCCTTGGAAACGGCCTCGTAGCGCTCGCGGTTGGCTTCGATCTTCGCCGCTTGAGCGTTGATTGCCGTTGAGCGAGTAAACTTGGCCCGTTCCCAGCGCTCGGCGTTCGTCAGTTCCATCTATCTACTCTCCTCTTGGGCTTGGGTCATTAATTCACCATGACGTTGTTTCTGGTGCCGGAACTACTAACCACAGATACGGGTAACCCCGACGACGCATAAGCTCTGCATGCATCATCAATGATCGTTCCGGGGGAATCGCTTACCGCAAATCCAGGGTGCGCGGGAGAATAAGGCATTCCGGATCGCCCCCCTACGTTACAAGACGATAGCGTAACCTTAGATGAGTTATTGACCGCAATCCCTATAGCGCCAACCATGCTTGAAATTAACTGATTGCCATAAACATATTCGCACCCGTTAAAGGCAAATCCGCTTCCTCCAACCATGTCAGCCATGCATTGTTCAATCCACACGGCCTTGCAGTTCACAAATCCAAAACCAAGCGCGGAAGTATTTCCAACATGGACACTGCCACCTGTAGCATCGCACTGGCGCCAGAATGAACCCTCATTACCAATCGAGTAGAATGCCGGTTGAAGATTGCTGGCCACAGGGAGCATAGTTAGCTTTTCACAGTGCTGATATGCGAAGCTCCGTTGCAGCATAATTCCACTGCCGCGCAGGCCGTACGCGATGATGTTCTTAAGCGTCAGCAGAACGGCACGGTAAGTCGGGCTCGCCATATCCATAACGGCGTTTGTGGCGGCGCTGAGAATGATATCTTCAATCAGGACCCTCTCTAAATGAGACTGATCTGTCCGAAGAAGAATTCCGCCTCCTGAAGCCAAATGCGATAGATCAGCCCGAAAACCAGTCAGCTTAACGTCTGATCCAACGACCTCAAAAAGCCAGTCGTTTGAATTTAGCTTTAGAGAGGGGCTTTTGGTGGAAAATTCCAACGCGGCTCCGGACTGAAGTCGAACCCTGTGTCCGAGAACATACCCTCCCGGCGTCCACGGCACATATATAGGCCAGCCACTGTCTGCTGCTGATTGGAACGCAGCTCGGTCATCCGTAGATCCATCACCAACAGCACCAAAATCCTGTGGCGTTTTCCATTCAGGTCCGTAGCTCACTCAGCATCTCCAGACGCCACAGATAAACTATCTTTAGGTTCGCTTTCTACAGACAACCCGCTAAGGAACTCGCTAATGAGAAGGTTAAACGCTGCTACTTCTGGATCATCGGCATCTAGCCATTCCTCTGCATATTCCGGCTGGACATTGGCGTAGCAGCCCTTCACCTTGCCGTTATCATCTCGTTCGACGTATGGCATCAGAATGCTCCTCGTGTATCGGTCCAGCCCATTGTTTGAATACGCAGAACTGTATTGGCATCGGAAAATGTAAGTCGACTTCTGATCTGAGATGCCGTGCCAGTATAAACCTGAATTTGAGAGTTGGTTAAGATTGCGCGGCCTGCTGCGTTGGAGATATTGCTGACCTGATCAAGAAGGGGCGCAATGTCTGCAACTGCGAGAGTGCTAATATAGACGCTACCTGGCCCTGTAGCTGCTGCAATAGACAGCGATACAATTATATTAGCGCAAACAACTACGCCTCCCGGAACCGTAAGCGATCTGGTAACGGCGGCAGTTCCGGAATTTGTGGCGTTTATATCCAGAACTGGGGTTCCCAGATAAAAATCGTTACCGTATTGGACGAAGCCCAGGATCGAACCCGCACTGCGGATAATTGATCCGATGCGCCGAAAATAGACGTAACCTGTTGGCAGCGTCGGAGCCGTTGGACTCACGTCAAACCCAAAGTCGGGAAGCGCAACCCCGGGACGATAAATTTCGAAAACATGGTAGGTTGTGTTTGTCAATGCAGCGGCAGACATCAAGCCGCCATTTCCAGACCCAACAGCCCATGC
>Ga0247822_10000058_pt1 | contig 42657 bp, 62 predicted proteins | sample 13C_Cellulose_Da_FD_192423 | JGI IMG/M metagenome (GOLD analysis project Ga0247822, IMG submission 192423) | Soil microbial communities from agricultural site in Penn Yan, New York, United States - 13C_Cellulose_Day30 | ecosystem: Environmental > Terrestrial > Soil > Agricultural land | place...
GGCCGTGAACACCTGCCCGCCGTCGTGCCTCAGCTGCATGGCGAAGGCGAAGGTGATTGAGCGACGAAAGGCGAACGCCAAGAAGCGGCGCCAAGAGCCGGAGCAGATGGGGAAGCGCTGTGGCTACTGCGGCGACATGCCGTGGCAGCGCAAGGGCGGGATCTGCAGGGGATGCGAGAAGCCGTATGCGGCAGAGGCTGCGCCAGCGAGGCGCAGTTTGGGGATCGGACAGCAGCCATGGGTGTAGCCGACCCAGCGCTGATTGGAGCCATTAACAAGACGTGGCGCAAACTCACGCTTGATCCGGTTCGCCCTGGCCACGATACGTTCGTCACCACAGCGAGTAGGCGTTCTCGCGTCGACGAACTCCGCATCGACATGGTCGGCGAGGTCTTCGGCAAGCTGACCGTCGAGTCTGCGGCCAAGGGCACCGGTCACGGCGCGGCGTGGAACTGCCGCTGCGAATGTGGCGAACTCGTCAAGCGGTCGCGGCAAGACCTCCTGAAGTCGCGCCGGCTCAATGAGTCGCCGTGCTGCAAGTTCTGTCGCTCGTCAGCCATTGCAGCACGTAACGCAGAACGGAGGCGAGCGGAGCAACCGGTCGAGCAAGCTGAGCCGCGCGTCGCTGTCTCCTACTGCGTCTCCTGCTTCAACATGTCTCACCGACGACCACGCAAGACGCTGTGCCGATGCGGTGAGGCCTACGCGCCGGAGCAGATCGAGCCGGTTGAGATCGAGCGGAGGTCCTGGTGGCAGTAGCGCATCAACTGCCTGAAGTGGTGCCGGCTGAGCCTCAGAAGATCGAGCCGGATCCACAGGCGCTTCCTAAGGTAGCCTGTGTTCCAGGGACTACACCAAGAAGCCTCCCACTCTTGAGAGCAGACTGCGTCGGTGGTCCGAGACCGTGTCCTATGGTCTCTTGCCGTCATCACCTATACACGTCCGAAGGAGAAGGCGATGATCTGAAACTGACCTACTTCAGCCAGATGGTCGAAGATGGTCAACGAAGCCTCTTTGCGCAAGGTGACCTGCGCGCCTCGCAAATGGTTGCTCCCAGGTGGAAGTTCTTCGACGGCGTACCTGCACACTCGATGCCGCCGTCCTGTGCACTCGATATCGCAGACGCTGGCGAGTCGAGTGCTGATGAGATTGGTGCGCTACTTGGGATAGACCCGGAACGAGTGCGACAACTAATCGATAGCGCATATGCAAAGTATCGCGAAGCCGTAGACCAGGGCTCGATCGATTGCGTCGAGTCAACTGAGGAGAAGCCATGAAGTTCACCGTACCCCAAGACAAGATCCTACCCGTCCTCACCCAATGCCACGCCGTCACCGACAGGAAGGGCACGATGCCGGCGCTCGGGCACGTCCTCCTCGTGGCCAACGGTGCGATCAAGCTCTCAGCCACCGATCTCTATCAGTCGGTTAAGGCCGACGCGGATGGCGAAATCAAGCAGCAAGGCTCGGCCGCTGTCGACGCCCGCATGCTGCTCGACCGGGTGAAGCAGCTACCGGGCGAGATCGGGTTCGTGCTCGATGGCACGACGCTCACCCTGAAGTCTGGCTCGCGTCGCTTCCGGTTGCCGGTCATCCCTGGCGACGAGATGCCGAAGCTGCCGGATGCCGCGGACACTCAGCCGTTGCTGACCATCCCCGGCGACGAGCTCGCCGACTTGATCTCCCGCGTCCAGTTCGCGATCTCGACCGACGAGACCCGGCTTCACCTGAACTCGATGCTGCTTGAGCACGAGGGCGACAAGCTGACCGCGGTGGCGACGGACGGCCATCGACTGAGCGTGGCGGTCACGACGTCCGGGTCGATCGGCGCGTTCAAGATCCTGATCCCGCTCAAGGGCGTGCTGCAGCTCAAGCGGCTGTGCGAGTCCGGCGACGTGACGCTAAGGCAGAGCGGGCATGTACTGTTTGCCGAGGCTGGCGGGTTCGAGTGGACGTGCAAGCTCTGCGACCAGATTTTCCCGCCATTTCGAGATGTGATTCCCTCGAGCTCGGAGGCAACCGTTTCAGTCGATCGGCTGGCGCTCATGGGCGCGTTGAAGGCGGTGTCTGTGGCGGCGAGCGATCGCACCGGCGGCGTCAAGTTCACGTTCGAGTCAGACAAGCTCCGGATCGAAAGCGAGTCGCCGGAGTCGGGTGAAGGCTTCGACTAGATCGAGTCCGACTACCAGGGCGATCGGCGCATCGTCGGATTCAATGCTCGTTACGTCGTCGAGGCGTTGGGTGCGATGACTGGTGATGCGGTGATGCTGGGTGTGTCGGGCGAACTTGACCCGATGACGATCAGGCAGGACGGGTCGGAGGATGTGGCGGTGTGCATGCCGATGCGTTGCTGAGAAGCAACCTATGGCCCCGCAGAATCCACCCCAACACCCCCGGATCCATGTGGCGAATTGGTGCCAGAGGATCCATGTTAGTCGACTCGGACAAGCATTCGCAGTGCCTGTCCGAGTCTTGTGTGCCTGAAACAACGTCTGGGATGAAGTCGTAGGAGGCGAGCGGGATGATTGCAACTGATGACGCGGGGCGCAAGGGGTCACAAACGCGCAGGGGGATACGCACTAGTTATGCCGGCATTACGTTTCGGAGTCGTCACGAAGCCGCATGGGCGCGCCTGTTCGACAAGCTTGGGCATCGCTGGGCCTACGAACCGACCGACCTTGACGGGTACATCCCCGACTTCGACCTGCTCTTCGGAAAGCGCCCGCTGCTAATCGAGATCAAGCCGCGAGAGGATGACTTCGAGTTGGCCAAAACGAAACTCGAACTCTCTGGCTGGCCCGGTGAGGCAGCGATCCTGGTCTCGGCCGAGACTCGCTACATCGGCCAGATGTTCGACGGCGAAGTGTGGGACACGGCCGTCCTGGCTTTCTGTATGGCCTGCGAGCGCGCGACGATCGTTCAGGAGTGCGGTGACTGGTCGTGTCGCAACTGCAACGCGGGCAGCCGATCGATCTGGTGGGCATGGGACGCGCGCGAGGAGTGGGCACAGGCGATCAACGAGACGCAATGGAGGGCAACGTGAGCAACGGAATCGCTTCAGGACTTTACGCAGCAGACCCGCACGAGTTCGGCCCCGGCAAGATCCATCTGGTCGACGCCGAGAACCAAGAGAGGACCCTGTGCGGCAAGTGGCTCAAAGCAGTGCCTGGAAAGGTCGTCAGCACCGGCCGTGACACCTGCAAAATCTGCCTGAACGCAGTCAAGAACCGCACCCACAACCGCCTCATGGAGGCGGAGCGACAACGGGAATACGAGCGCCTTGGGCGGGAGCGCGAGAAGCAGAGCCGCGAGTGGTGGACCTGGTACAACAACTATCTCAGATCTGAAGCGTGGCGCGAGCGAGCGGCTCTAGTGAAGCGCCGCTCAGGCGGCATGTGTGAAGGGTGCGGCGCCAACAAGGCGACACAGGTTCACCACGTCACCTACGAGCACGTCGGCAACGAGTTCCTCTGGGAGCTGCGCGCCGTCTGCAACGGGTGCCACGAGCGGATCCACGACAGCAAGCCAGGTGCTCAGCCATGAGTTGGGCGAAGGTCGACGACCGGGCGAACGAACACACGAAGCAACTTGATGCTGGCCCTGAAGCTTGTTGGTTCTGGGTCTGTGGTTTGATGTTCGTGAACAGGAACCCGAAGAGGAACGGGGTGATTCCAGACAAGGCGCTAGCAATGCTTTACCCGGTAAAGAGCCCCAAGAAGCTGGCAGACAAACTCGTCGAGGTCGGCCTGTGGGAAAGAATCGATGGCGGCTACAGAATCCATGACTTCGAGGAGTGGAACGAGACCGCAGAGGAGAGAGACGAGCGTCTCGGGATCGCGGCTAGGCGGCGAGCACTCAGAAACGACCCGGACCTCTACCAGAAGCTGAAGACGCGCGATGGGCTCTCGTGCCGCTACTGCGGAGACGCTGTTAACTTCTCGGCAAGGAGGGGACCAAAGAGCGGAACATACGACCACGTTGTCCCTGTTGTTCAAGGTGGGGTCGACGGGATCGATAACCTCGTCGTGTGTTGTCAGGCGTGCAACCTCAAAAAGGGAGGAAGGACGCCCGATCAAGCCGACATGAAACTTAGGCCCGTACCTAGCTCCGTACCTAGGTCCGTACCTAGCTCCGTACCTAGGTCCGTAACTAACGCCGAACCAAAACCGAAGCCGGATAACGCCGGATCCACTCCACTCCACTCCAAGCCACTCCAAACCACTACCACTCCGGAGCAGAAGCCGATCCGGGTGGTGGTGACGATGGCAGACAAGGATCTTCCGCTCGCCGAGCGTGCTCGCAAAGTCCTGGAAAACCCGATGGAAGGCCAGTGGCTAAACCCAGGTGGGTGGCCTGAAACGCTCAGGGCTAACGAGGCGCTTTCGCTGGGATTCAAGGCGGGAAGGCTTGGTGACTACCCAGACCGAGACGCCGACCTAAGGTCGATTTTGCAGCTTTTTCGCGACGGTCACACGGCGGACAGCATCGAAGAACTCGGTAAGAAGGCCAGAGACAGCGACTTTATCCGTTCGAAGAAGCGCGTGGGCCCAGCGTTTTTCACGCCATCCGTTGTCCGCAGACTTCTGGCGGAAGGCACTGAACCAGATTCGATCGAGGTGTCATGACCCGCCAAGACCGCCCCGACTACTCGCAAGAGATTCGCAGGTCACTCACCGACCCTCGACGAGTCTGCGAAGCGCTCGGGCTGACCAAGAACGCCCGCAAGCAGACCTCGGGCGTGATCGTCTGCTGTCCGGCTCACCGCGAGAAGTCGCCGTCATGTTCGGTCACCAAGGGCGGCGACGGCACCATCCGCGTTCGTTGCTTTGGGTGCGGTTGGACCGGTGACGTTCTGACTCTCGTTGCCCAGGTTCACGATCTCGACGTCCGGAGCAGCTTCCGTGAAGTCCTGCTCGAGGCGGCGCAGATCGGTGGCCTGCACACGGTGGTCGACGAACTCCGGGGGAAGTCCGAGTGGAAACCCCGCGAGCTGCCTCCCGCTCCCGAGCCGCTTCCCGAAAACGAATACCCGCCTACCGACGAGGTGACCGACGTCTGGGAGGCTGGCGACAAGTCGGACCCGGTAGCCAAGTCCTATCTGGGCTCACGACGCATAGACCTCGATGCCGCCACGCAACTGGGCCTCCTGAGCGTTTTGCCGCCTCGGACGAGTCAGAGGCTCACCCTACCCCGCTGGGCGCATTACGGGGCATCCTCGTGGCAGGACAGCGGGCACCGTTTGATCGTGCCCGTGTTCGACCACCTGGGGGCTAGGCGCTCACTTCGGGCTTGGCGCATCGAGGGGACTGCGGCGGCTAAGCGGGTTCCTCCAGTGGGCTGCAAGGCGACCGGGCTCATGATGGCCAATCGACCAGCGGTCGAGTTGCTGAAGACGATCGTGGCGCCGCGTCGCGTCGTGGTCGTCGAGGGTGAGCCGGATTGGGCGACCGCGTCCATCCGTTGGCCGCACCTACCGATCTTCGGGATCGTCAACGGTGGCTGGACCGACGACTTCGCCGCTCGGGTCCCGCTTGGGTCGGAGGTGATCCTGGCAACGCACCACGACGAGGCTGGCGAGCGGTACGCGCAGCACGTGGCCAAGACGGTTCGAGACCGGGCGGTGGTGATGAGGAGCGCAGCAGCATGAGTAAAGCTAAGGATCTGAACGACCAGGCGGTTGATGGCACCCTTCCGGACGACCCGGCAGCTGGCGCTACCGTAGTGTCAGCTGACGTCGCCAGGGTGTTGACGGTCAGGGAGATCATCCAGAGCGCCCAGCAACGAGCGTTTGAGCCTCGCTCAAGGGTCAGCGTCTGCACAACCGGCAACTTCGAGATCGACAAGGTGACCGGCGGGTTCAAGCCCGGCTTCGTTACGGTGTTCGGTGCCGATACGAGCTGGGGCAAGTCCAGTTTCCTGATCATGGTGGCCGACGACAACATAAAGGCCGGCCGTCGTGTGATGATCGTGTCGGCCGAGGACTCGGAGAAGATTTACGGCGACCGTTTACTGCTCCGCCGCTCGAAGGTTCACGCCGACAACCTGAAGCAGAAGAAGCTCAGCGATAGCGACTGGAAGGCGATCGTCGAGGCTGTGCGGAAGTCGGAGGATGTGCCGGTCTACCTCGACGCACGTGGGAAGCCGGTCGAGTGGGTGTGCAAACAGACCAAGCGCCTGATCCGTGAGCACAAGATCGACGTGGTTGCCTACGACTACCTGCAAGCCTTCGATAACGAGAAGCACCAGCAAGATCGGCGCAACCAAGTGAGTTACATCGCTCGCGTGTTGACCGATTCGGTGAAGACTGAGGACGTGGGCGGGATCATCTTCAGCCAGATCACCGTCGAGAAGGGTAAGCCTTACCCAGACAAGCACTCGATTCGGGAGTCACGCGATGTGTCGAACGCAGCGGAGGTGGTCATGCTCGGGTTCACTCCGGACAAGCCAGTAACTCGCGGCGGCGTGACTTTGGCTCAGGCTGGCGAGAAGTGTATCTTGGTCGACAAGTGCAAAGACGGGCCACGTGGCGGAGTCTTTGTGATGCCTTGGGATGACGATGTGGCGTGCTTCAAAACCGTCTTGGACCCTGAAGTCCAGCGCTTCCAGCAGATCGTCGGCGACCGTTTCGACGACTTCGGAGACCCCCAATGACCCTCCTCACCACCCTAGAATCCTCCGCCGACCAACTCCCGCCCGCCATCCGCGACGACGTGCTGCGGCTCTGCGAATGGGCCCGGGATGCGGCTCAGCTCTGCGGCGAGGTCGAGGGTAGCGAGCTGGTGTCGCGCGGCATTGCAGAAGAGGCGGAGCGACTGCTGGAGGAGTTTGGGGAATGACCTCGCGTGATTTCTGTTTCTGGCTTCAGGGTTTGTTCGAGCTGACCGATCCGCCTCATCTTGACGCTCGCCAGACGGCGCTGATTCGTCAGCACCTCGCCCTGGTCTTCCGCCACGAGATCGACCCAGCGATGGGCGACGAGAAGCACCAGGCTGAGCTGAACAAGATCCATGGCCAGGGCTCATCGATCAACCCGCACGGCGTGGTGATGCGGTGCTGACCCACACCGACCTCGTCACCCGCGCCGCCCGCTGGCTCGCCTCAACCCGACGTTGCGTCGTCGTGCTGACCGAGTGCGGTTCGTTTTGCACCAATCAGATCCCGGATGCGCTTGGCTGGACAGCGCGTGGCGAAGCGATCTCGGTCGAGTGCAAGACATCAGTCAGCGACTTCTATGCTGACCGTCAGAAGCCGTCGCACCGATCCAACAAGGTACTCGGCCAGCTGCGATACTACCTTGTGCCGCCTGGGCTCATCGGCGCGGAACGTGTGCAAGATCGAAACGGCTTGCTCTGGTGCTACGAGAACCGGATCAAGGTTGTGCGCCACGCGACGCCATCGGAAGGCAACCGAGCGGCTGAGCTTCAGATCCTGATCGCTGAGATGCGCCGAATCGCTGAGGGGTTCCGGAAGCCGGGCGCCGCTCACGGTTTGTTCCTGGAGAAAGCGTCGTGACTGACACCATAACCGTCACCTTGCTCGGGCGACCCGTCACCTTGCGCCGCACCTTCGCCGCGTTCCGTCAATGGCGTTCCGACTGCGGCGCGCTCGAGATCGGCCACTACGAACCGCCGTTCTATCGCGCCACGTTCTCGGTCGGTGACTTGGTGGCGGAAGGATCGGGAAAGACTCCTGAGGAAGCACTTCTGGAGCTGAGGTCGGAACTCGAGCCGCTGGAGGCGTGGATCGATGCCCGCTGACACCCTCACCCTCACCCTACTCGACCGCGAGGTGGTGCTGACTCGCGCCCGTGACGGCCAATACTACGGCGGCCCGGTCTCGCTGCGTCGCGGCTGCCCAGGCTACGACGAGCCGTTCGTCGTCACGTTTCACATGTGCGGAGTCGTGGCAGAAGGCAGCGGCAAGACAGAGGACGAGGCGGCGGCCGCGTGTGACCAAAAGCTCCGTCAACTCAGGGAGTGGTTCAATGGCTGAAAGGGCGCTGTTTGTAGGTGTGTTACTCGTAGTTGGTTCCATATTTGGCTTTGGCGTCGGCCACTACACCGCGTGGACGTCAGCGCCGGACAACCCGCTGTGCAAGGCGGTGGTCTGCGAACAAGGCCTCAAGGGCCGCTACCTCGACGGCAAGTGCTACGAAGCCGGCGGGCTGAGGGAGGTGAAGCCATGACATCGAAACCACTCCCGCCCCACGTAACCGTCCTTGGTTTCGACCCCGCCTCCTCCGAAGACGTAGCCGTCACTTTCGGCATGCATGCAGGCGGCACCATCCACTGGTGCGACATCATAACGCCCGACAACATCGACGCAAAGGCGGCAGAGGCGGGCGTCACGCGAGAGCCGGGTGAGGAATGGGCGGACTGGGCGATGAGGATTGGGGAGCGGCTGGCGGAGATGAGGGAGCAGAAGTGACCGACCTTTCCCCCTCCGCTCTCCTCGCCACGGTTCAACCCGGCGACACCGCCGGCTACGCCTCGTGCGCACTCGCGCTACTGCTCGACCATTGGCCGGTGATCGTGAACCAGCTGATCCTGGAAGGTGAGTACGGGGAAGCGGTAGCGGAAGATTTGATGGAGTTGATGGGGAAACTTGGGGAGATGCCGTGATGAAGAAACCCAAACCACAAGTCACCTTCACGTTCCGCAACAAGGCCGAGCGCGACTACTTCATGGGACAACTGTCCGACGGCTGGGGCGAGAACAAGGTCGAGCTGAAGTGGCCTTGGCGCAAAGGCGTCGAGTTCGAGGACTGCACGGAGTTTGGCATCGAATTGGCGCCTGACGAACTGGACGAGCTGAAGCGCCACCAGGAGCTGGATCGCAAGATGGCGGAGAGGTTGAAACAGTGAGCCAGGACCACGGCTTCGACTTCCCCTTCGGCGCTACCCGTACCGAGGCCGCCGCTAAGCGTGCTGCTTGCTGCACTGGCGAACGCCGCACGCTCTGCAACGCGCCGGCTAACCACAAGGTCGAAGAGGACACCTGGGGCGAGGCGCGACACCCGCTCACAGCCTACGTCTGTAGCGACTGCTTCAATCGGATCTTCTGCCCGTATCTGTTCAAACCGGAGTCGACATGACTAGCGACCACCACACCACCACAACCCAGCTCGAATCGGCGTTAGCCGAAGCGAAAGCCAAGGCTGCCGAGGACGCCTATCACCTTGAGCTACTGCTCGCCGCCGAGAAAGCCAGCCACACCGACACGCTGGTGAAGCTGCGGCTGACCGAGGAGCGGTTGGCGGCGAGTGAGGCGGAGAGGGAGCGGTTGCGCGAGGTAGCCGAGATCCGGAAGCGTGACAGTGTTGAGGCGGAGCAGGCGCTGTGGAAGGTCCACGGCTTAGCCACAGGCAAGGACTCAGTGCCGGGTGACTACGTCGAGTGTGAACGCGAGATCTCCGAGGCGTTGGCGGTATCAAAGGCAGAGCGCAGGCAACTCCGTGCGCATCTGGACATGCTTGGCGTTGTAGTGACGCCTCCGAGTCAAGGGTACGCGCTGGACCTAGTCGACCCCGACTCCTACATGTCCGCGGACCACGACGAGCCGACGGATTCGGATGCGGCGGTGACGTTGGTCAGGAACGAGAGGCCGGGGGAATGAAGCGCGTCGCCTACAACTACCAGCACGCGAAGTTTCGCGTACATGCCGACGACGCCGGCCGTTTCGAAGTCCACGTGACCGAGGTGATCGACGATGACATGAGGTCGTCCAGTGAGTGGAACGTCGACATCTATTCTGTGAGTGACGGTCACCACGACTGGATCGGTGAGCTCTCCTACCTGCCAGCGATCGAGCAGACATCGCAGCGGCTGAGCCACTCGTGCCCAGGCTGGCTTCAGCAGGAGATCAACCGAACGTTGCTCCACGTCGAATGGGAGGTGCTTACGGGTTGGCGCAATGTCGAGGAACAGGGCGACCGCTGCCCGACTTGTGGACGGTGCTGATTTGGGTGGGCGCGTCGAGATCGGTAAACTCGGCGGAAGGAGTTGGAGATGGCGATAACGTTGAAACCAGGAGAGTTGCACTCGTTCGGGTCTAGAGGAACGTGGGTCAACCAGAGTGACGACGAGCTGAAGGTCGGAACGCCGGTTGGAATGAATGCTGGCACGGTCTACGGCATCAACGGTCCGATTGGGTACACGGTCGGCATCGATCCTGGCGCTGGTGACTTCACGGCGACGCGCTACCGGATGCGCGGCGAGGCCCTATCGCACTTCAGCAATCCAGACGTCCAGGCTTGGATGCGGGAGCGGGTAAGCGAACGGGCTGATGTGCGGTTCTATATCGACATCAACTACGGTGGAACCGTGATCGCTCAGTCGTGGGGCGCCAAGGAGTTCTGCATAACGCGCACTTCCGGCAAGGTCTGTTGGTGGTCTGCGTCTCAGGAAGAAAACGAGCAGGCGTGGAAGATGGCCGCTGATGATGGGCGCGCGTACCTAAACGAGCGCGGGCAGATGGTGGCTCCCGTCACCACCGCCAAGCAGTACCAGGAGCTATTCGGCAAGCCGGCGCCGGTGGGGATGTTTGGGGAGATGATGCGAGCGATCGATGGTGAAGATGGCGGCGTCTACGTGCTGCCGCCGGGTGTCGATGTTGAGCTGATTCGTTGGGGCAAGGCAGAGCCTGACGTGTTGACGATCGGGTCTTCAATCGGTGTCGAGTCCAAGAACTGCGCATCGTGCGGTGACGCGCTTCATGAGAGCTACGATCCGAGCCGCATCGTCGACGGTCAGCGGCTACACGGAACATGTGCTGACCGTGTCGAGAGACTGAGAGCGGAGCAGGCGCCGAAGGTGGTCGACGACCCGTACGCGCAGCACCGACTGAGCCGCAGCGAAGTGCTGAACAGGGCGGCAATGGACCGGCTGGACGATGGCTTCGTGTCGTCGTTTCGTGCGGACAAGGTCCCGTCTGGATATCGCGAGAAGTTTGGGGCGCACCCGTGGGAAGCTGATCTGGAGGAACCATGACCCGTAACCTACTGGTCGCAATCGCGTTCGTCGTGCTGGCGTGCAATGCGAAGGCAGACGCTCCTCCGCCGCAAGCGCAGGTGTCGCCGGAGTGGGTGGGGAGCGTCCCGTCCAATGACATCTACAGATTCAAGGATGGCTCGGTGACTTGCTATGTGGCGAGGCGACCAGCGGAAGCCCCGGCAATCTCGTGCGTTACGGAGGCGAAGTGATTACCGACATCCAGATCGGCGAATGCGGCAAACGCTGCTACGGGTCACCAGACAGGGCCAAGCGGGCGAACCGGCATGCGGGGTTTAGCCTGAGCGTTTACAGGTGCGATGTGTGTCGAAACGCTTGGCACATTTGCAACCGCGGGAAGAAAAAGCGATGACCAATGAAGACGGAATCTGGTTCGGTATCTACGATCCGACTGGCGACGACGCTTTTGCTGAAGGGTTCGCGCGCGTCGACGGTGGTAAGGCAAAGCTGGAGTGCGCCGGCAAGCTAAGCGGTCACCTGGGCTACGAGGTGAAGCCTGAGCATGTCCGCATGGTCTGGGTGTCGCCGGCTCCGATGATCCCGAAGACGAATTGGGGCGCGCTAAAGGGGTTAGTGGGCGGAGGCGACAGACCTTGACCATCGCCGACGACATCCTAGCCGAGTTCGAGCGCTCACCCGGCGTCGAGCAAGCCACACTGCGAGAGCGAGCACTGATCCGGGCGATTGCGGAGCAGCTGTTCGCGTTGGAGCAGCGGCTGTATCGGGCGGAAGAGATGGCGAAGACCAGACCGGAGTGGGCGAGATGATCGCCATCGACTACGTCTGGGTCATCTACGACGAGCACGGCAACCGGACGGCGACGACGCGGCCTGAGCACGCGCGGTCACAGATCGCCAAGGGGCTGCGTGTGCTGCAGGTCAAGTATCCGGTGCTGGTTGAGACGGTGGGGGAGCAGGTGGATGGGTGCACTGACGAATACGAGGCAAGGGTCGCGGCGACGACACAGCTGTTCAATGAGTTTCCGTCGATGAGAAAGGGCGAGCCGTGAGCCACTCGCAATCGTCCGAGATCGGCGAGATCGAGATCAGCGCCGAAGCTAACAGCCCGCTCGCCATCAGGCTGGATGACGCCCACGCTTCCGGCAATGCGGTCGAGTTCGATATCACCTCGGATGGAATCGTTAACGCTGGCAGCTTCTACGTGCCGGAGCGCACTAGGGTGGATGGTCGGTGGGCCACGTATCGACTGAGGCGAGCATGACATTCCGCGCGCACATCAACACGAACACCGCGCCCGAGACCCTCTACTACTCGAGCTGGCGTTGCCCGGTCTGCCCGCGTGCCGTCGACGTGTCGCCGCCGTTGTTCAAGATCGACTGCCGCGATGGCCACGATTGGTGCGCGATGGTTCCGGTTGGCGAGCCAACGATGGCGGAGTGGCGCGAGCCGATGCCGGAGTCGCCGCCTGGGCCGAACGTCGACGTTGACGGCAAGGCGTTTGAGCGTGCTGGCGATCTTGAGCCGAAATGCAGATGCGTGCTCGACGACTGCGGCGGAGTGTGCTGCCTTCTTCCTGGCCACGGCGGCGAGCACGAGTGTTGCGGCGATAGTCCAGGATGGCCGGGGAGTTGTCAGGCGTGACCATCCGATCCCTCACCGAACTGAAACCCGATCCCGATCCCGAAGTGGTCGCGCTCCTGCAAGAGATGCTGGCCGCGGCGCAATCGGGCGAGCTGACCGGCATCGTGATGGTGACGACGTACGGCAACCGGCATGGTCAGGTTGGCTCGCGAGCGGCTGGCCTGTGGTCGGCGCCGGATGCGTTGTGGGCGATCGAGATCTGGAAGCAGCGGGTGGTGGATCTGGCGATGGAGATGAGTGAGGAGGAGGAGTGAAGCGCCAAGCATTCCCACTATCCGATCTCATCAAGGTGGCCGACGCGCCTCCCCTTCGCGACTGGCAACCGGGTGAGTTCGCAGAGCTGGCATCTGGCGGGCCGCCGATGCTGGTGACTGGGATCGGCAGTGAGGTTCGCTGTGCCTACGAGAACGGCAGAGGCGAGATCGTGACTGTGTCGTTTCCGGCGGAGTGCCTAAAGCTGTCTGTCGCGACGGTATCGAGGCGCCTAGCTTCGCAAGCGTTCTCGTGATGTCGTGATTTGGGTCGCTACCCGCGAGAGTGGTAGTTTCGACTCAGCAACATGAGCGAAAAGCAGAAGCCGCGACTGGAGTTGGTCCGCAGCAAGCAACTGGATCTTCGCGACCAGCGACTGCTCGAATGGTTCTTTGGGTACGGCCAGTCCGTGTTTCAGCGCTCGACGTTCTCTGACATGGTGGAGCAGCTTCACGACTACATGTACGGTCAGGGCAAACAGTGCCGGCTGTGCAAAGGTGTAGGGTTCACCAGCTATGGCGATGACAAGCTCTGCGGGCTCTGTAATGGTCTAGGCCATACGCCGAAGCGTCACCCAAACAGTGACCCCGACACGTGGACAGTGAAACCAAAGAAGCTGTCTTTCTCCGAGCCCAGCTACATGCCGGAACACGACGATCTGGCTAGATTCGCTCAGGCAAGCCGAGCCATTCGCAGGGTCGACGAGGCCGATCCGCTGTCGGTGAGTGTGTTGGCTGCTTACTGGGGTAACCTCGGGGCGCGCTGGGACGCGACTGATCGCGGACGCCTGTTCGCTGTGTTCTCGTTGACGGACGCGGGCGACGAGCTGATTACGCGCTGGCAAGAGAGAGCGAAGCGGGATCCAAGCATGTTTCTCAGGATGGCAGACATCATAGGTGCGGAGGCGTCGATTCAGATTCGTCAGCCGACGCCTGAGCGTGGAAAGCTTCTGGCTCGCGCCGAAGAAGAGGCGACGAAGATGTACGATAAGGCCGTTGACGTATGGGAATCGTGCAAGTGAACGGAGGGTACTTAACGCTTAAACAGGCGGCGCTGCTATTGGGCATGCCGACCAATAGGGCGGCAATGCGGAGGTTCTCAAGGCTGCTACGCGCCAAGGAAGCGTCATCCGGCACGAAGATCCTTGTCTCCCTTGAGTCCGGCCACTTTCGAGTTACCGAGAGCGCATTGCGCGAGCACTGCCCGGAGCTGTTCTCCAAGCGAGACATGGTGTTGCGTGCCATTGAGGAGTCACGGCGGGAGACGGATGAAGCGATTGATGAGTTGCGCGTCAGGGTGACCAGGGTCGAGAGAGCGATGGGCCAAAAATGACCCATCTGAGCCCATCTGAGCCCATCTGAGCCCAAAGTAACAACATGGAAGCCTATATCTTTAGAGGCGGTCAGTAGCACCAGCCGGGAGTTCACGGTGCGGATATACCGCGTTGACCGCACGGTCAAGATTGTTAAGGCGCACAGACCCTTGTCCTGCTCGCAATGCGGCAGAGACATCCGGGCGGGCGAAAACTACGTTCGCGACAGGCTTCGCGGTGACGGCCATGACGATCTGGTTGTCACGTGCGCCCACTGCGTCACGCATGGCGAGGTATTGCGTCGGCTCCGCCGTGATTGGTGGGCGACGCGGCTGATTCCTGAAGGCATTCGTGTGCTTGACTGGGACGGTGACGGTGTGCCGTGGGAGATCGCTGCGGACGAATCATGCCTGATGTTTCGGTCCATTCTCGAAGAGTTCTTGGACTTTGAGCCGCGCACCGTCATCGGCCGCAGGGCGGCTTAGGAAACTGTGATGGATTTCGGCGACTACTTCCACGACTTCGTCGGTCGGCTGCAATCGACGCCGCCCGACGCCAAGCGCTGCGATGACGCGCGAGAACTAGCTGACTGGTTTCTCAAGTTCTCGATCGCCTGTCGGGCAACGCTACCAACTTCTGAGCCGTCGTGAGTCACGGCGAGCTCGCTACGATCGGCCTCACCCTTGACGACGGCTACCGCCAGCTCGTCGCGGTGATCGTCGAGGTCAAGCGGGTGCCGAAGAGTAGGCGACGACGGCTGATTCGACGCTACGACGGGCAGCGGCCAGGTCAGGCTGGCATGAGACCGGCCGAGTACATCTTGGCGTTTGGGATCGAGCCTTGGCAGGGGAGCCCAGCTAGGGCAACGAGAGTGCAGACGGTGCATTGAGATGGCGATCGGTAGGCCGACGAAGCTGACGGAGGAGCTGACTGCGCAGGTCGTTGAAACGATCAAGCGTAGCAACCACCCCGAGACGGCCGCGCTTGCATGCGGCATCAGCCGTGCCAGCTACTACGACTGGAAGCGCAAGGGTGAGAACGGTGAAGAGCCGTACGCCTCTTTCTGGACAGAGGTCACGCGCGCAATTGCAGCCTCCGAAGTCCAGTTAGTCGATGCGGCCCAACGTGGTGACGCTCCTGGTGTGGGATACGGTGACTCCAAGGCCGCGCTCGAGGTGCTCAAGCTCAGGTTCGCTAAGCGCTGGAGCCCGCAGGTCAAGCTGGAGATCGCTGACCAGTTGAATCGCTACCTCGACGTCGCTCAGCGCGTGCTCGACGATGCTTCGTTCCGCACATTGCTTGACGCGCTTGCGGAAGATGCTCCGACCGAAGAGGTCCCGGAGCTACAGACTCACTAGGCAAATTTGATGCCAGAGGGCTACGTCGCCCAGAAGATCAGGCGGCAATCAGCCAAGCACCTGCTTAGCAACCTTGCGCGTGATCGACTGAGAGAGATCAAGGCTAAGGAAGCGAAGACGCCGCCAATCGAGGCCGCGTGGCAACCGAACCCTGGTCCGCAGCAACAGTTTTTCGACTCGACGTGTCGCGAGATCCTCTACGGAGGCGCGGCTGGTGGCGGCAAGAGTTCTGCGCTCACGGCGCTGGTGCTCAAGTGGAGTCACCTATCAGGCTTTGAAGCGGTAATCCTACGTCGCGAGACGACCCAGCTCGACGATCTGATTCAGAAGTCGAAGGAGTTGTTCCCCAAGGTCTATCCTGGCCTTGAGGCGGTCCACTCCCCTAACTTTGAGTGGAGCTTCCCCGCTGGTGGCAAGGCCAAGTATAGGCACTGCCAACGCGAACACGACTACGCGAAGTTCGATGGCTGGGAGATAAACCTCCTCTGTTTCGATGAGCTAACGCATTTCACGGAACGTCAGTACAAGGCGATCTGTGCCCGCGTCCGTAGTTCCGACCGTCGCCTTCCGCGCCTGATTCGCGCAACGACTAACCCGGGCGGCCCTGGTCACGACTGGGTGTTTCGTCACTGGGGAGCGTGGCTCGATCCTGACTTCAAGGCAGCTGGCCTGCCAGAGCGTCACGACTCGAAGGGTAACCCGATCCCGCCGGCACTCCCCGGAGAAGTCTGGTGGATCAGGACCGAAGGGGACGGCGTCGAGACCTACTACCGTCGGGAACCTCCCGCGGAGCAGGGCAGGACGCCGGCACTTAGCCGCACGTTCATCCCGGCCAAGCTCGAGGACAACCCTCACCTCAACGAGAACGACCCCGAGTACGTCGCCGAGCTTAACAAGCTCGACTCAGTGCGACGCGCGCAGTTGCGCGGTGGCGACTGGCTGGTCAAGCCGGCCCCAGGTCGCTACTTCAAACGCGACTGGGTAACGTTTTGCGATGCGGCGCCGCGCAACGTCATTGGACGCGTGCGAGCATGGGACTTCGCTGGCACTGAGAAGAAGGACTCCAAGGACGATCCTGACTGGACAGTCGGTGTCCTAATGTCCTTCACCAAGGACCAGATCATCATCGAAGATGAGGTTCGGTTCCGCGGTAATCCCGGTGAAGTAAAGCGCAAGGTCAAGGCGACAGCCGAGATGGATGGCCAGAGTGTCACCATCCGGATCCCGCAAGATCCTGGGCAGGCCGGCAAGGCCCAGGTCGACGACCTAACGAACGAACTTCGCGGATATCGAGTGGTGGCTAAGCCCATCACCGGCGACAAGGTTCAGCGGTTCGGCCCGTTCTCGTCCCAGGCTGAGCGAGAAGGCCGAGTCGTCTTGGTGCGCGGCCCATGGAACGCCGGATACACGTCCGAGCTTGAGGGCTTCCCCTCCAAAGACTTTCACGACGACCGCGTTGACGCGACGAGCGACGGCTTCGACACGCTGACGAAAGAGCTGCCGGCCGTCCTGCCCAAAGAGCAGCCCCGCGCTCAGCCCTCCCGTTGGGCCGGCTCAGCCGGCAGAGGATTCGGATAATTGGCACTTTCAGACTACGGCGGCAAAGGCATCCTTGAGGTGGGCGACATCGGCGCCAAGCTGGTGTCCGCACGCCTTCTCGGCATCTTTGCGACGCGCGCAGAGCTGAAGTCGCTGCCAGTTCGCGCGAAGTCTCGCGGCGCCCTTGCGTTCGTTACCGAGGACCGTTCCATGTGGACGGTCGACGAGACGGATGGCGCGGGCGATGAGGTCGGCGCGTTGGTGCTCGCTCCTGATGACGGCCTCGGTCGGCTGCTTCGTTGCGATCGCGCGATCGATCTCAAGCTCCCGGTCGCCTTCGACACCGCTGATGCTGCTGTCCTGTTTACGGTGCCTGCTGGATTCAACCTGGTGCTCTCCGGCTCCCTCTGGAACGTCACCACGGCGTTCACGGGTGGCACTGCCTCGGCGATCGGGCTCAGCTCCAGCAACGCGGCGCTGTCCGATCCGGGTGACCTGTTGGGTGGAGGTACCGGCAGCGTCGAGGCTGACCTAGCTGGTGGCATATCCGCCGGCACCCACTTCGACACGGTGACCGCACTCGTAGCCGACGACACCATCCTCTTCAACGCCATCACCTCCGAGTTCGAGGAAGGCGCCGGCTTCGCTCACGTGCTCGCTCAGGTGGTCCAGTGATCGCTAATCGCGCCATGTCGTTTACGACGTCCCAGACGGCGGACGCTGACGGCATCAAGACCAGCATCGCCACGTCGACGTCGGCCGCAAACTACTCTGGCGCTGCCCTGAACGGCGCGATGGTGACGAGCAACGTGGCCTATCCTCGCTTCAACTCGAAGCTTGACGTTGCGTCCTACCCCACCGTCACCGCGTCCAACACTGTGGGCGCATTCGTCGCGGCCAGCGCGGTGGTTTTCACCGGCACCTACTCCGGCGAAGCTGTCACCCGTACCGCGACCCTGACGAGTGCCAACGGTAACGAGACGCAGTTTGCCGATGGTCCGATGGACTCGGTGACTAGCATCGCAGTTGCGGCGCAGGCTGACACGGACGGCACCTTCACCTTTGGTTTCTCGGGTCTCGTGCCAACGAAGAACAATGTTGGCCAACTCAAGCGCTGGAACTTCATGGCCGCCACTTCGGGCAACGTAGTGGTCGGCTTCAGCGACGGCACCAGCGACACGATCGCCGCAGTCGCAGGCATCGTCTACCCAGTTGCGATCACCAGACTCTACACCACCACCGCGGTCACCGTGACCGTATTCGAGTGACCGTGTGGGTTTCTTCAATTGGTTCAAGAAGGCTGCTCCGGCGCCGAGCAAGCTCACTGCGCGCACACCGGTAGTTGCCACTCGGCCACTCTGGGAGCAGTTCTGTCGCATTGGTGGTGGCCTCACTCCGCAGCAGGTCACGCAGATCGTCCGGCGAGCCGACTCTGGCTATCCCGCTGAGCTGGTCGACCTAGCCAACGAGAGTCGGCAGAAGGATGGCCACCTCCAGGGCATCCTCAGCGCACGTGACGCAGCAGTAGCGGCTTGCCCACTCGACTTCGTCATCCCTGAGCGACTGAACCAACGTAAGAGTCGCAAGGACAAAAAAGCGGTCGAACTCTGTCGCCGAGTCGTTGACGAGTTCGATAATTGGCCGGTGCTGATCGAGCACCTGACCGGCGCCTACCTGACAGGCCATGCGACCTCGCAGATCTACTGGCAGAAGACCAAGGACGGCTTCGTTCTGCCCTATAGGGCTGAGGCGATCTCGCCTCGCCAGTTCGTGTTCTCTCAAAGCGACGGCCAACTCAGGTACTCGCCGCGCATCGGCGTTGAAGTCGATCTACTGGCCGACAACCCCGGCCGCATCATCCAGGTACAGCGTCGAATCGTCGGTGACGTGCCCTGTCGCGAGGGGCTGCTTCGGCTAATCGTCTGGGCTGCACTCTTCCGCAACTGGAGCCTCCGAGACTGGATCTCACTCGGCGAGGTGAGCTGGAAGCCGTGGCGGATCGGCATCTACGAGAAGGCCGCTTCGGACGAGGACATCGAGGCGCTCGAGGACGCGCTAGAGCATGTCGGGTCCAACGGCACGGCGGCACTCCCGGAGACCACCAAGCTCCAGGTCGAGTGGCCCAAGGGGATGGCGCCCGGCACTGGCGGGTCGAGCACTCATCGAGAGCTGTTCGACACCATCGGCCGCGAGATGTCGAAGGCCGTGCTGGGCACGACCACCAGCATCGAGGCTGGCCCCAACGGCACCCGTAGCGACACCACGACGCGCGACGGTATGCGCATCGAGAAGCGTGAACAGGACGCCGTAGCGGTCGCCGCTGCGCTCAAGGCTCATCTGTTCAACTGGGTTGTGAAGATCAACCTGGGTGAAGACGTGGTCGTCCCGACTCCCTGGTTCCAGACCGACGAGTCGCTAGACCAGGAGACCTTCGCTGGCGCGATCGAGAAGCTCACTCGGGCCAAGGTTCGAATCCCCGCCAAGTGGGTGCGCGACGAGATCGGCATGCCTGAGCCTCGAGAGGGCGAAGAGATCGTCGGTGAGCCGCTGCCAGGAACTGAGCCGGAAGAAGAGCCTCCGACTGATGATGACGCCGCCGAAGATTCCGAGTCAGACGACACCGAAGACTGACGCGATCGAGGCTAGGAAAGCATGGGAAAGAAAATCACGCAGCGCGACGCGCCGCAGTGGGACGGTGTCCTACGCCGATCGCTTGATATCGAGTGCCGCGCTGTCAACCAAGAGGAGCGGAGCATCGAGGTAATCGCCTCGACTGACTCGCTCGACTCGCACGGCGATATCGTCGAGCAGACCTTCGACCTCAAGCGCTACAAGAAGAATCCGGTCGTCCTCTGGTTTCACAACTCGTTCGGGATGTTCGACGGCTCCACTGCCGAGGACTTCCTACCGATTGGACGAGCCGAGGACGTCAAGATCGAAGGCGGCAAACTCACTGCCAAGATCTTCTTCGTCACCGGCGATGGACCAGAGTCGCTAGCCGAGAAGGTCTGGCGACGAGTCGAGCAAAAGGTCTTGCGTGCCGTGTCGATTGGCTTTCGGCCGGGCAAGATCACCGAAGAGAAGCGCGATGGCGGGACGGTATTCCGTCTCTCCGATAACGAGCTTTACGAAATCTCAGTCGTCCCCATCCCGTCGAATCCCGACGCCGTGGCGAAGTCGATCGAGTGGGAACGCGAAAACCTCGGCCGCGCCGCGGCCAAAACCACCGCGGTTAGCGGAAAGGCAGATACTATGGACGAAGAGCTGAAGAAGGCCATCGAGGCGAAAGCCCTGGCCGATAAGGCGCTCGAGGCGGAGAAGTCTGCGCGCGAGAAGGCCGAAAAGGACGCTGCGGATCACAAGGCCGCCAGCGAACGCGTGAGCGCTGAACTCGCCTCCGAGAAGAAGGTCAGCGAGAAGCTCACTTCCGATCTCGAGCTCGCCCACAAGAGCCTCGCAGACGTGAACGCGAAGCTGGCGAAGACGGAACTCGACGCGCTGCAGGGCGTGAAGTTCGCTCCGACCGAGCGCGAAGAACTCGACCAACTGGTCAAGGACGTCGGCGTCGACCGTGTCAAGGCGCTGCTCTCGAAGCGCGCCGATCTCGTGCTCACCAAGCCCGTCACCGACAGTGAGGGCAAGGCTCTCAACTCCGGCGAACTGCCGCCCCCTGCCGTCGATGCGGACGCGAGCGCGGACATCGTCAACCAGGCCAACAAGGCCGCTGCTTCGAACTGAGGAAGCTGAACAATGGCTCAAACTCGCGCTGATCAGGATCTCTCCAAGGCTACGATCGTCACCCGTACGGTCGAAGCTGCCACCTCTGTCACCGTCGGCTGCATGGTCAAGGACGGCAACGCCGACCATGAGTGCCAGCCGTGCGCCGCTGCTACCGACCTGCCCGTTGGCATCGTTGTGCAGCTCGGTAAGCTCGATGGCGCGGCCGGTGACCTCGTCTCCGTTGCTCTGTTGAGTGGCGGCGGCATCGCTCGCGTCAAGACCGGTGGAACGGCCACTCGTGGTCAGTCCGCCAAGTACGCGGCGACCGGTGGCTTCCTTGGCGACTCCACGCCGACGGCGACCGCGTCGTCTCCGGTGATCGTTTGGTCCCCTGGCTACTTCACCCACTCCGGCTCCAGCGGCGACTTCGTCGGGCTGGCCCTTTGCCGCCACTACCTGACCGAGGAATGAACATGAGTGCAAAGATTGCGCCCGTCAACGAAGTCGCTCTTCAGCGTACCGAGAAGGGCCTCAAGTACGAGAAGTGGGCCGCAGAGGTCCGCAACCTGCTCGACGGGCTCACCCCCGAAGATCAGAAAAAGGCTGCCGCAGCGAACGAGGGTTTCCTTCGTGGCCTGTCCGGCATTCGCGTTCCGGCCAGTGCTGGCGGCGGCCTCGCCAAGGCGGTTTCCCCCGCTGCGGTGCACGTCGACACGCTGATGTCCGGCTTCTCGAAGATGTACGCGAACGACGCTTACATCGGCGAGCGCTGCATGCCTGCCGTGCCGGTGGCGAAGCGTTCCGACAAGTACGCCGTCTACCCCAAGCGGGAGCGATTCGCGTTCCCCGACGACGTGATCGGTAGCCGCTCGGGACCGAACGAGCTCACGACCACGCGCACCACGGACAACTACTCTGTGGTGGATTACGGGTACAAGAACTTCCTGGATCTCGAAACGGCCGTCAACGAAGACGCGCCGCTGAACGAGATGCTGGATGTGCTCGAGGAGATCAACGAGGGCATCGCGTTCCGTCGTGAGGTCCGCATCGCCACCATCGTGGTGACGTCGGGCAACTACGCCGGCAACACGGGCGCCATCTCGAGCACCAACTGGAACGACTCGACCGGTGGCACGATCATCGGCGACATCCAGACGGCGGTGACGTCGATCTGGCGTGGCCAGAGCCCCACCAGGCTCGTCGGCGTCTGCCCGATCGGCGTGTGGAACTCGAGCATCTTCAACAACCCCGCTCTCGCCGAGCGCTTCAAGTACACCCAGGGCGGCGCAACGCTGGTGCAGCAAGTGGCGACCTTCTTCGGTCTCGACGAGCTGCTCATCGGCGGCGCGCGGCAGGATACGGCGAACGACGGTCAGACGGCGAGCTACGGCCGCATCTGGTCGACGGACGTCTTCGCGGTGCTCGCGGTGGCTCAGCGCCCGACGGTGCGCTCGCTGCACTTCGGCTCGACGTTCCGCATGAACGGCGACCCTTACACCAGCGAGTACCCGGATCCGGGCATTGGCAAGCGCGGCGGCATCTGGGCCAAGGTCAGCGTCAGCGAGGACCACAAGGTCGTTGCTGGTGACGCGGGCTACTTGATCACCGGCGTCGCCAGCTGATGAGCAAGTCGGGCAAGAGGGCGCGGTGGGAAGCCGAGGCGCAAGCCAAAGCCGATACCGCGCCATCCGCTCCGTCTGCTGAGGTTGTTGCGGGTGAGGCGTTGTCGGAGCCAGAGCTGGTTCCGGAGGCGCCTCTGCCGCTTAGCGCCGAACTGCCTGCCGAGGCAACCGAGACGCAGGCAGACCTAGAGCCTGAGGCGCCGGCCGAGATCGCTCTGCCGTCACCAGTGACCAACTTCGCTCCGGACGGCACGCGTCACTCTGACCAAGTCGACGCAGCAGATTCTGTCCGCTGCGAAGTCCTGGCGAACATCATCTGGCGAGGCGTCACGGCACCCGTTGGCACTGTCCTGATGGTCCCTCACGGCGTCGCCGACAGGCTCGTTCGAAAGCAACTCGTCAAGCGCCTTTGACCCATGGCCTACGAACCGCTGATCACGAAAGCGCAGCTTGAGGCTCGCCTTTCGCGCGTACTCGTCCAGCGGATCTTCGACGACAACGACGACGGGGTTGCTGACAATGACCCTGTCACGGCTCTGATCCGAGACGCATCGTCGAAGGTCAGGGGCAGACTTGGTCCCGTCTACAACCCCGAGACGCTCGACGAGAACACGGTCGACGAGGTGATTAGGATCACGCTCGACGTAGCCACGGCCTACGCGGCTCAGCGCCACCCGGAGATCGTTCAGTACGACTGGGAAGCGCTGATGAAGCAGTCCGACGCAGATCTGAAGATGCTGCGGCTGGGCGAGGCCAACCTGGGGACGAACGCGTCTCCGCCAGAGCCTGCGGCGAATCATGGCGGCATGGTCTCGTCGGGCAACCCGAACCGGCCTACGCCCCGTCGTCGCTTCTCCGACAACTGGGGTGACTTCTAGCCATGTCCGCCACCATCACCTGCGATCTCGACATGCGCGCCTTCAGGGCAAACGTCGTCGGGACTCGTCGTGTGATCGAGGCTGGCACGGCGCGTGCGGTCAGGATCGCTCTCAACGAGGGAGCGGACTACGCGCGCACGCACCACGTGCACAAGAAGCGCACTGGTCATCTCACATCGAAAGAGACGCTGCGCGGTGAGATGCGTCAGGCCAACTCGAGCGGCGCCTGGGGTTACCTGCTCAACGATGCCAAGTACGTGCGGCACGTCGAGTTCGGCACCAAGGCGCACGATATCTGGCCCAAGGCTGGTCACGGTTCGATGGGGCCACTGCGCTCCGGTCAGAGTCGCCGCGCTACCGGCAAGGGCCCGCATGAGCACATCGTGGGACGCGGATTGATGCTGCGTTTCAAGATCGGTGGTCGCGTGGTGTTCGCCCGGATGGTCAAGCATCCAGGGACGCCAGCAATGGCCTTCATGCACCCGGCGGCTGACCATGCTCGCAAGGTCATCATTCGTGAGACTGAAGCGGTGACGTTCGCGCGCGCCGCAGCCGTCTGGGAGTAACACCTTGCACAAGCTTGGCGCTCTGCTCTTGCCGGCGCCAGCGCCGGACAGTCAGGATGACTCCGTCGGAGATCCGGCGCTCGACATCCTGGGCGACTTCTTTGCCACGGTGCTCAGGCACTATCTGGATCTCGCCTGGTCCGACTGCGCACCCGGCGAAGAGATCGTCAAGAAGATCCTCAAACACGACCCTGAGGACTTCGACTTCGCGGCCAAGGACACGCCGGTTCTGTGTCTCTGGCGTGAGGGCGATAGTTCACCGAAGAACCTGGCTGACTCGTTCGTCGAGACCGAGACTCAGCTTCGCGTCCTCTGGGTTCTACCGCCAGCTACGAAGTTCAAGAACGGCAAACGCTCTTCCTTCTTCGCCGCTTTCGACAAGGTGATCGGACTGGTTGCGCTTCATGAGCGCGATCGGTCCTACATCCACCCGAGTCAGGCCAATCCGGCTCACCCGAGTTACGACGAGGCCGCTGCCTACGGTAGCGACATCTTCGCGCTCGCGGGGATCGACTGGTGGAAGCTGCAGTCAGTGCAGCGGGCTCCGGTCGACGTCGAGGGTGGCAGTCAGACTCACCGCTTTATCGGTTATCTCGCGTCGTTCGCCATCGGTGAGACGACCGTGACCGACCCGACCGTTTTCGGCACAGGGCCGACGGTCATCGATTTCGATCTCACCACAGGCGGCGACGACCCGCTGGTGACGCATGAGGCGCTGGTTCCACCGGACGCCGATGAGGATCCATGAACGTTCTGCGTGTCTATCCCAACCCCTGGGCTGCCACCGACAAGCACGGTGTCCCGTGTGGTGTGTGCCCGCGTGACCCTGAGTCCGATGGCGGCGCTCCTGGTCAGTACGTGGGCGCTCGAGTCGACAAGAAGCGCACGCAGGTCTTGCAGGACTTCGGTGAGCACGCGGCGCATGAGTTGCGATCACCGATGCAGCGCACTTGTTACGAGTATCTGGGCGTCGCTTCTGACGATCCCGAGCTTGGCACGAAGCTGCTCTCCAAGGAGCCGGTCGAACTGCCGCGCTCGAAGTATTACCGCGATCGGATCGCCGACGGTTCGCTCCTCTGCGCTGACAAGGCGACTGCCGATGCCGCGAAGTTCCGCGGCTTCGTTCCGATCGAGCAGCTGAGCAAGCGGTTCGTCGCCGCACCCGCTCCGCCAGCTACTCCGACAGTCGAGGCGGAAGCCATCGACTCGCCTGCTCCTAAGAAGCCGAAGAAGCCTTCTGACCTCGAGGTGACCCAGTGATTGTGATACCGGGCTATACGGCCGACGACAAGGTTCCTGGCGTCGTCGCTATCAATCAGTGGGGCGCCGGTCGTCAAAGCATTGGCGCCATCCCGCTCGTCCTGACCCTGTTCGGGAACAAGACCTCGGACGGCACCGCCAACCTGAACGAGCGCGTTCTCTGTACGACTTCGGAAGAGGCTGACACGCTCGCCGGTTCACGCTCCGAGCTCGGGCGCATGGCTCACGCGGCGCTCGATGTGCCCGGCGTGACCCTCATGCTCTGCCCGGTCGAAGAGGCTGCCGGTGCAGCTGGCGCGGTGGCGACGATCGTCATCAGCGGCTCGTGGTCGACCTCCGGCGAGATCACGGTGCAGCTTGACGAAGAGATCATCCGGGTCGCTGTGGCTGCGAGCCACACTCCAACGACCTTCGGCGACGCGCTCGAAGATGCGATCGAAGGCGCCCAGAACGGTCGCCTGTTCTGTACCGCTGAGAACACCACGGGCACGGTCGTCATGACGGTCGCCAGCCTTGGCGTGCGCGGCAACCAGCACATCTGCTTCCTCGACAGCTCGAAGAAGCCGGCCGGCATGACGATCTCGCTCAGTCGGCTCTCCGCGGTCACGCGGAGCGGCGGCACGAGCGGGCCGGCCATCACGGTCACCGGTACGCATTCGACGACCACCGTCTACGTGGCGACCATCACCACGGGCGGCTCAAACGGTACTGCCCAGTTCTCGCTCACCGGCAACGGCGTCTCGCTCGCTACCGGCGTCACCGTTCCGACCACGCCGTTCACCTACTCCGTGCCCGGTTCGGACAGCCTGGTCATCACTTGGGGCAACGGCACGCATGTGCTGAACGAGGTCCACACGTTCACCGCCGCGGGTGCCAACTCGAACGGTGGCGTGTTCTTCATGCAGGGCAGCGGCACCGATGACATCGAGGATGCGCTGGACGAGACCGAGAGCGTCACGCACGACTACATCGCGGCGGCCCACAACGATGCGGTGAACGTCGCCCTGATCGAAGCCTCGTGCAACGCCAAGGCGGCCTTCGACGTCAACCGGCTCGAGAACTACGTGGTCGCGATGAACGGTTCGATGACGGCCGCGATCGCCATCGGCCAGACCGGCATGAACGACCAACTTGGCCAGTGCATCTGGGACCAGTGGGGCGTCGAGCATCCGAGTCGTACGGCGGCCCGGTTCGCAGCACTCCGCAGCACCACTGAGGGCTCGCAACCGAACACCAACTACGACGACGTGGCGCTACCCGGCGCGGCTCCGCACTACCGCGATGCTGACGTGCCGAACCGCGCAACCCTCAAGGCTGCGCTGAACAACAGCCTGACCCCGCTCGTCACGGTCAACGGGACCAAGCAGATCGTGCGGGCCATCTGCTCGCGCAGTCTCAACGGCGCCATCCCTGACTACCGTACCTACGACGTGGGTGAAGTGGCGGTGCCGATCCGGATCCGTAAGGAGCTGGTCGCGCTCGGTCAGCAGCTCAAGGCGTCCAACCCGTACGCCGGGCCCGATGTCGCGGAAGGCTTGCCGCCACCCGGCACGTTCACGCCGCGACTCTGGAACAGCAAGGTGACCGCGAGGATGACCGATTGGGCCAGCTCTGGAACCGACTGGGTCACCGACGTCGAGAACAACCTGCCTGAGAGCGAGTGGGATTCTGACGCCAAGCGCATCATGTCGATCGTGCCGGTCGTCGTGAAGCCGCTCAATCATCAGTTGGGCGTTGTGGTTCGGCAGACCGCTGCCTAATTCAAATTCGCGCGGCGTCGATCGCCTCCGGGTGTGACGCCGCGCATTCCTCTTACCGACTGAACGCGCTCGCCGCAGCGAGTCCGCGGAGAACTGCATGGCGAATCCGAAAGTCAAGAGCGGCTCCTTGTTCTACAAGGGCAAGCGTATCGCAACGCTCCAGAATCTCACGTACACGATCAAGACGAACGATACGCAGGAGATGACGGACTCTGGACCACACAACACGGACGGCATCACTACGACTGAGGTAGGTTGCGACACGTTGGTCCCGCTTACTGGCGTTGGCGTGACTGCCGTGACCGATGCGCTCAATCACGAGGACGTCGACATCACCGTTGGCATCATCGACGGCAAGATCCACGAGATCCAGGCCATGCGCGCGACGGAGATCGCCTTCTCTGGCGAAGTGGCGTCCGGCAAACTGACCGGCAAGTTCACTTGGCACGGTGGCGCTCCCAAGGTAACGGGCTGATCGACACGCGAAACTAGTACTTACATAGCCTGAAAGGGGCGCAGGGGATGCGTCACGAAGCTTCGGCCTAGCCGGAGTGGCCTTTCGTTTCTGTCGAAGAAGCGAATCGGAGACCCATCCCTTGAAGTTGCGCGACTTAGCAAAAGGCACCCGTGCTGTGAAGCAGGTGTCATTTCGTCTCGCGAACGCCCCTGAGCCCAAGGTCATCGAACTCGATGAACCGGTCGCTCCGGACGAGTACACAGCCAAACTGTGTGTGCGCGTACTGACCGGAGCCGAGTTCGCGGAAGCGATCAGCAGGGCACAGGCAGACGCTCTTTCGAAGGGCGTCAAGGAATGGCTCGACACGCATCCGCTGTGTCGACTCTACGAGATGGTCCACACGTTGGCCGTCGCGTGTGTCGACGCCGATTGCGTGGCTGAGCCTTTTTTTGCGTCCGCTGACGAGATCCTGAAGAGCCCGGAGGTCGGCGAGGACAACATCGCCTACCTGTACGCGAAGCACCGTGCTTGGCAGGACGAGTGCTCACCATTCGTCAAGGACTTCACGCTTGAGCAGGTCATCGGGCTATTGGCGCTGGAGGCGGAGCGACCCGAGAACAGCGACAGCCCTTTAGACCGTATGCCGCCCGTTTTGCTCAAGAGCTTCATTCGTACTACGGCAAGCCTGTTTGCGAACTCACTGAATGCCAGATTGGGCTCTGGGTCGTCTGGCGATGCAAGTACGAACAGCACGTCAAAGAGCGATCCGGGTGAGGCGTAGTGGCAACGTTTGCTCAGATCGCCAAGGCGGTCCGTGCTCCAGCACGTACCCTGATCCTCGAACCGTGGGTGTTCGCCGACGAGTGGGACGGTAAGCCCAAGGGCAACGTCTGTGTTGGGCTCAGGCTGCTCAGCGAGGCCGACAAGTCGAAGGCGCGCGGCGAGGCCGAGAAGTCGGCCGACGACCTGCACCCGCAGCGGAGCGTCAACTGGACCGATGCGTTCAACGACGCGGTGATGCGCCAGGTCGGCGCTCTCGGGATCTGCGACCCGAACGACGTAACTCGCCCCACTGGCGTGCTACCATACGCTGAGGAGCAGGTCCGTGTGGCCCTCACCTCACGCGGCACCAGGTTCCTGTTTGAGTCGCTGGAGCGCTACGAGATCGAGTCGTCGCCCATCGGCGAGGAGGTCGACGCGGCGACGTTGCGGGAGCTCTCAGAGCGCATCGCTATCGTCTCGATCGCGACGGTCAAGCCGAGCGTTCGGCGACTCGCCCACCACGTACTCGAAGAACTTCGGGCTGTTACTGATCTGCCCGAGCCCGATCAATGAGCTGAGCCACGAAGTCGGCCTCTTCGTCGTCAGGCAGGCCATCGTCATCGGTGGGCGGTGGGCGGGACAGGTCGATGGTGGTCATGCAGCTCGAAGCGTCGTAGCCGTCACGCTCCAGGTTGGTCGCCAACCGGAAAAAGTGCTTCCGGTTCTCGATCAAGATCTCACGCAGGGCGAACTCGGCGTCCAGCTTGTCTGCTAACTCGGCCCGAGCTGCTTCTAGTTGCCCACCGACGCGCCCCGCCATCTTCGCTGCAGCGACCATCACATTCGGGTCTGAAATCTTGGACGCGCGGTCGATGCGCCGCTCCCACGCCGCCACCTGTGCCGACAGGAAATCGACCCTAGCGCTCAGTGTGCGCGCTCGCAGGGCCGTCTCCCGCAGCTTTCCGGCGCCGTCACTCAGCTGTTCCCCAAGTCTACGAACCAGCGCGACGCGCTCCGACTCGGGCGGCCTCAGTTCGGTCAAGAGTCGGGCGATCAGCCAGCGCAGCATTCTTTTCTAGCTTAACCACGCTTCCCATCTGAGACAATGGCTGACGGCATTCGGATAAAAATCGGCGCCAGCGTCGATGGTTCCGTCAGCACTGCTTTCAAATCTGTCGAGCAAAGGGCTACGCAGGCGCAGACCAAGGTACGCGCCGAAGCAAAAAAGACCACGACAGCGATCGATCAGGAGACGCGCAAGCAACTCCAGGCGCAGCAGCGGCTTACCAGGGCAGCGGAAGCGCTCGACCGGCAGCGTCACCAGGGTCTCTATCGCCAGTTTCGGCAGCAAGAGGCCGCCGCCAACCGTGCCGCCGCAGCACAGGAACGGGCACAGACCAGGGCCGCGCAGGCCGCTGAGCGCGCCCAGACGCGGGCACAGGAGAAGATCCGCCGAGAGCTCGAGAAGACCGTCAGGGCCGCCGAGAGGGCCGCTGAGCGCGAGAGGCGTGCCACTCACGGCCGCAATGTGCGCGCCGGTGAGTCGTTCGCTCGCCGCACCTCGCATCGGGCTACGCGGTTCCTTGCGCCGGAGATGCCGCTCACCTCGCTGGCTGCTGGCGCTGGCCGCTCGGTGGCGAATGGGCTCGGGATCGACACCACGTTCTCTGGCTCACTCGCCAGGACGGTGAGCCTTGAGCAAGAGGCGGCGCAGCTAGCTAACCAGGAACGCATCGCCACCGGCTCAACCCGCGGCGGGAAGCACTTCGAAAGGCTTGCCCGAAGCACCGCTGACGCGACATCCGGCGATCCAGCTTCGTCCCTTCGTCTTGCTTCACGCTTCGCCGCCAAGACCGGTACCTACGGCAACCTCGACAGCATCGTCCCACAGCTGGCCTCGCTCGCGAAAGCGTCTGGTGCTGACTACGAGCAGGTCGGTGAGGCGGCCGGCATGGTCTTCCAGCAGATGCGCAACGAGGCCGACCCTATCCAGGCGACGCTCGATACGCTGCGCGCAATCATCGGTCAGTCTGCAGAGGGCGCGGTCGACATGCCGGACTACGCGAAGCAGCTTGGCCGTGTTGCGGCTGGTGCGTTCAAGTTCGACGGCGATCGCAGCAAGAACGTAGCGGCACTGTCGGCTCTCACGCAGATCGCGATGGAACGCGGCGCCACCAGCCCGGCTGACGCTGCCCGCTCAACGAGCTCGTTCGTCTCCACGCTTGGCAAGGGGGCTCGGTTAGCTCAATTCGAAGCGGCCGGCGTACCCATCTACAAGGACGATGTCATCAGCGATGGAAAGGCCATTCGTGATGGCCGGGTCATACCAAAGGGTGAGGTCGCAGCTGGCGAAAAGCGAAACACTCTTCGCCCGCTAGACGAGATCATCAAGGACAGCTTCCGGGCAACCGAGGGGAACATCCCCATGCTCGGCAAGATGTACATGGACGTACTCGGCAGGAAAGGCGTCGAGTCGCTCGGCTCCGAGTACCAGGCTGCCGGCGGTGGCGAGGCGGGCATCAAGGCGATCGAGAAAGTCTTCGACCGCTACATGAACGCGACGCTTACGAAGGAGACTGAGCAGCAAAACCTCAAGGACGTCGAAGGTACCGCAGCCGCGAAGGCGCAGAAGTTTCAGAACAACCTAGACAAGATCGTCAACGTCACCGCCGAGAAGCTCCTGCCGGCCATGGAGAAGTTGGCTCCCGGCTTCCTCAAGATAGCCGAAGTGCTTGGCAGTACCGCCACGTGGATTGCTGAGAACCCGAAGAGCGCGGTGGCAATCGGCATCGGTGGCACCATTGCTCGTGCTGGCCTTGAGTCGTACTTCCGCGGCCAGATCGAGGCGATGATCCTCGGCAAGGGCGGGGCCAACGCGGCCACCGTGGGGACAGCCGTCTCGCGCCTTGGTGGATCGATCGGTAGGGCGTCACTGGTGATCGGTGCGGCGTTGGCTGGCTTCGAGGCCACCAAGGCGATCATTGGCGAGGTCGGCGACGCCTCCGACGAGAAGGATCGCAAGAACTTCAAGGTCGAGGCCGACGCTAGCAACGCCGGAAACTCGGCCAGGGCTTCTCTAGAACGAGCGAAAGCCCTGGCCGACGCTGGGCACACCGAAGAGGCGCAAGCGGAACTCGACAAGGCTCGAGCCAACGCGGGTAAGGCGATCACCGGCACCAAGACCGGCATCTCCGAGATGGAAGACCGCGGCGGGATCCTGCGGTTCCTCGGTGACAACCTCCTCGTCCCGCTGAACGAGCGCGAAGGCGTGATTGGCGATCGCGACAAGCGGGAGGCCAATGAGTTGGCACTGCGCAAGAAGGACCTCGCTGAGCTTGAGCGCCTGATGGACAACATCAATGGGACGCTGGCCGGCGGGATCAACGTGAACAACATGCCGGACGCTCCGCCACCCGGTCGCGCAAGCAACCTCAGTCCCGGCGACTAAGCCACGTGCCGATCTTCGATCAGCTACAGCGGGCGTCCTTCGACGGCCTAGAGTTCCCGATCCGTTCGGTGTCCGTGCGCGGGCAGTATCGCCACTACGATCACGTCTATCTCCGCGTTCCAGGCGCCGTGATCGAGAAGCTCGAGCGCGACCCATACATCTTCGAAATGGACGCCGTGTTCCAGGCGACGATCAAGGGCTACGGCAACCTGTGGCCGGCCGGCATAGCGGCGATGCGTGGCAAGTTTGAGCAGGGCATCACTACCTCGCTCACGATTCCTACGATCGGATCGATCCCGGCATTCATCACGAATTGGGACCAGTCGGCCGACATGGGCCGCTCACGCTCCGGCGAGTCGGTAAAGATTACGTTCAAGGAGGATCAGTCCGAGGTCTTTCTTACTACAGCGCTCGCTCAGGTCGACCAGAGTTCACTTCAGTCCGCTACTGAGGCGTTCCAATTCGAGCGCGAGGCAGCCGCAGAACGCGAGGCGCTGCGACGCGGCATCACTGCCGCTGACTTCGAATCAGAGACCGACACATCGATCTTCGACGCCATCCAGAACGCGGCTAACGGGCTGCTTTCGATTAAGGATCAGGCCGGGCTCTATGGCGGGTTGATCCAGGCGAAGGTGATGCAGCTGAACAACCTCTGTGCCCAGGCCGACAGCCTGTCGACGTCGATGCAGTCGCCTGAGAACTATCCGCTGCTCGCGGCGCTGCTTGGTCTCTGGGACGCGTCCACCAACATGGGCAAGAATCTGTCTGAGAGCCCGCGTAGTCCGCGCCTGTACACACTGCCGCAGACCATGGCGATCTCTGACGTTGCCACCGCCACGAAGAAGCTCGGCGGCGTTGATGACGCGAACGCCTTACTGCTTAACAACTCAATCGAAGACCCTTTTGAGATCCCCGCAGGGTCACAGTTGATCTACTTCGCCGCGTGATCGCGCGCCCGAGTCACAATTTATGGCCGAGCGCGACGCCGTCAATCAGGAGACGTTCAGCCTCAGGCTGGCAGGAGAATTCGAAGTACCCATCGCAAGCTCCTACACCGTACATGCGGGCGTGATGGAGGTACCGGCGACCTTCGAGTTCACGATCGGACACGCTGGGCTCATCACTACGATCGCTGATGCGGTGCCGCCGTTCACGAAGTTTGAGCTTTTGGTCGGCGATACTGTCGTGCAGACCGGCGAGACCGATGGTTACGCTCCGACTGGCTCTAACGGGAGTGAGATCACCTTTCGCGGTCGCGACCTCACCAAGTGGCTGGTCGACACGCAGATCGAAAACGAGCGGACTTTCTCAGAGAGCACTTTTCTCGATCTGACGAAAGTCGCCCTGACTGAGGTCGGACTCGGCGGCGCGGCACTTTCCAGCTCGAACACCGCGAACCGCAAGGCCATTACCGGCACTCAGTCGATCAAGGAGCTGGCGCCGCCAACGACCGAGACACAGCAGACCGAGGCCGGGGCCTCGAGTTCTACGACGAAGACGGTCTACCAGACGATCAAGGGCGAAGTCGGAACTACCTGGTGGGATTTCCTCGCAGAGCAGTACCGCCGCGCCGGACTGTTCCTCTGGGCCGACGTCACCGGAGGCTTCGTCCTGGCCCGCCCAGACGGCAACCAAGACCCGATCTATCGGATCCTGCGACGTCGAGGCGGTCCAAACCAGCTGGGTGAGGTGACGATCGTCGGCCAACCGTCATTCACGTACGACGCGACCAAGCGCTTCAGTGAGTGCCGCGTCATGGGGCGCAGCGGAGGCGGGAAGAACGGACGCGGCCAAGTCCTAGCTCGCGCATTCGATCAAGAGATGATCGAACTCCTAAACCCGGAGCCAACGGATCAGGCAGACGGCGGAACGCGCAAGAAGCCGATGATCATCAAAGACGACAAGGTTCGCACGCCTGAGCAGGCCGCGTTCCTTGCTCGCCGGAAGATCGCCGAGTCGCGCCGCAACGGCTGGTCGCTGTCCTACACGGTGGTTGGTCATACCGCGCCGGCTCTCTCGGGCGGCGGTCGCGTCATCTGGCAACCTGACACGGTCGTTCACGTAGTCGACGACGATCTTGGCATCGATGGGCCCATGTACGTCGAGAGTCTCGTCTATAAGCGCGTGCCGCAGGCGACGACCGAGGTTCATCTGATGCGCATCGAAGACCTGCTCTTCGCAGAAGAGGACGTCGATAACCCGCCCAAGAAGCTCGCCAAGAAGAAGGGCGTGGCGAACGTTCGCGTCGGCAAAACAGAAGTCTTCGATGTGCAGGCCATGTGGAAGAAGAACCCAACGATGGGCAACCTCCCGACGCAAGCCCGAGAAAGCTTCGTTGGTGTTCGCCTGAACGCAGACGGCACCGGGTTCGAGGCTGACAAGGGCGCGAAGAAACGCGGATGAGCTTCATTGGGATCGTCTGGGAAATGGGCGCGTGCGTCCACACCGAGTTCGACGCTGACGGCTACCTAACGGCTCAGCCGGACGGACTCGGCGATGCGGCGCGCGTTCACCCGTACGAGCTGCACCACCCACTAGGTTTCGCTGCCAGAGCCGTTGATCCTGAAATGGTCGACGGTAAGCCGGTGCAGGGCAAGGGCTGCAATCTGCTCATCGGTTCGCTCGGCAACGAGAACCACACGCTATTACTCGCCGATCCGCGCTATGTTGCCAGCTTCCCGCCGCTCAAGGCTGGCTCGGTCGTTCAGTACGCCTGCAGCCCGCTTCCTTCCTTCGATACCCACGACGGCGAGAACGGGACAAAGACGATCTACGTCGAGGTCGGTGACACGGCTCACGTGATCACGGTCGGAGTCGACTCGAACGGGCTCCCGCTGCTTTCGATCGTCCACTCCGATGGCATGGCGATCATCCTCGAGAAGAGCAAGGCCGTGATCAAGAACGCGGCTGGTGACTGCTACATCGAACTCGGTGAGAGCGGCGGCACGCTGAACGGGAACTGGGTCGTGACTGGCAACCTGAGCAACACGCTCGGAACCACGTTCGACAACCACATTCACCCGACTGGAACCGGACCGAGCGGGCCGGCAACTCCTGGCATCTAATGCCGCTGAATCAACCCGGGCTAGCGAGTGCGCTGGCCGCAAACTTCGCTGCACCTGGCCCTGACCCCGCTTCGTGCGCCGCACAGTGGGCCGCCGCGATGGCTACCTACGCCGCCGCGATCGTCCCTCCGTCGACTACGGTAGCCGCAGCGTCTGCCGCACTGGTGGCGCCGCTGACTGCAGCGTTTGCAACGCCCGCCGCTGCTCCAGCAATGGAGATCGCTTTCGCTACATTCGCGGTGAGCGTCGGGCTCGGAATGGTCGGTTACACGCCGGTTCCGCCGACTGCTCCAGTTGGGTTCGCTGACCAGTTCGCCGGCCCTAAGCCGCCCACGCACGCCGATGCGGGAGACGAGATCTCCACGCTCATTCACTCGTGGCTCACGACCGGCACCAGCACGCTCATCGCACCACCGTTCACGGTTGTTCCGTGGAGCTAACCCCTGTCCTCTCGCTGCAAGTTCCCCGAGATCGGATTCGACCTCTCGCTACCGATCCCGCCGATCCCGGGACTCCCTAGCCTACCCGAACCGCCAGCAATCGCGCTCCCTTTCCCTGGCGCCAAGCTCCCGGACATCGGCTTTGCGCTGAGCTTGCCGATCCCGCCGATACCTGGGTTGCCGACACTGCCGGAGCCTCCGTCAATCTCGCTTCCGTTTCCAGGGGCGAAGTTGCCGGATATCGGGTTTGCGATCTCGCTGCCCATTCCGCCGATTCCTGGGCTGCCTTCGTTGCCATCAGTCCCGGCGCTCTCGTGTCCGCTCGATCTCGTCTGAAACCACCATGGGCCTCGGATCCTCATCACTCGGCGCTGCGCCGTTCGGCTTCGACTCGCCTGTCTTCACCGACGCGCGCGACGTGACGCCGCCACCGGCACTCGCCTTCGACGGAACCACGCGTGACTTCCAGCTCGACTCTGCCGGTCGCTTCATCGCTGAGCATCCGGTCGACGCGAAGGTGTTCGCTGCGTTGCGCACGGTGGCTGGATCGATCCGATCGGCTCCGACTGTCGGTCAGACCATCAACTCGATCGCTTACATCGATCAGCAACGCATTCGCTCGCAGGTCGAAGACCGCGTGAGAGCCGCACTCGCTCCGATGACGAACGCCGGTGAGATCCGGATCGAGAACATCGAGATCGACACCAGCATCCGCGGCCGTATCGCGCTGCAAGTCGACTACGTGAACCTCATTCTCGGCGCTCGCCGCAAAGCCTCGAACTCCTGACCATGGTCGACACTCTGCCTGGCGAAATCGTGCTCCCTACCAGGGACGCCGAGATCGAGAAGTTCAAGCGGTCGTTTCGCGTCCGCGTACCCACTGCCGACACGGGCGAAGGTACTCAAGTCGACATCGATGCTCGCGTCTGCGCTGACGTCGTGATGGCGCTCTATGCGACCGCTAAGACGACCGGTGACAACTCCGTCCTCGAGTCAGCTCGTGGCGCAGCTCTCGACCAGTGGGGCGAACGCGAAGGTGTGGGGCCGCGTCGGGAGGCGATCGGCGCATCCGGCTACGTGCTGGTCGCAGCCTCGTCTGGCGGCACCAACATCCAGGCCGGCGACGAACTCCGTCACGAAGACTCGGGCGTCCGCTTCGAGGTGATCGCCTCCGATCACTACGACGACGGCGACGCGCTTGCGATCGTTGGCAAAGACACCGGCCCGACCACGAACCTGGCTGGCGGCACGGTACTCAAGTGGAGTTCGCCCCGACCGGGCTGCGGCGCAGTCGCCACGGTGATCGAGCAGCCCGATGGTTCAGGCCTGAGCGGCGGCCGTGAGCGCGAGAGTGACGACGAGTACCGGGATCGGATCCTCGAAGAGAAGCAGACCAGGGCGGCGAGCGGTAATGACGCTGAGTATCAGCTGCTCGTCCAGAACACGCCCACGGTAGCGGTTCAGAAGGCTTTCTCTTACCCGGCGATCCTGCATACCGGCACGACCGCCACCGTGTTCACGATGCGCCCGCCCTACCCCGGCGGTTCACGCATCCCGAACGCGGCTCAGGTCGCGCTCGTCGAGTCCTACGTGGTCGGCGAGATGCCGGCGGACGACGGCGCCTTCTTCTGCTTGCTCGACAACGAGGACGCCGACGTAGTCTACGCGGTCGAGTGGTCAGAGAACGCCACGGGCTGGGCCGACATCGTCCAGTGGCCGCCCTACTACGCTCCCGCCGACTCTCCTGGCGCCATTGTGGTGAGCGCCGCGTCTAGCGCAACCAGCTTCACGCTTGCCACCGATGACGCCGATTATACGAGTGTCGCTCAGCCGGTGATCGGACAGACGATCGGCTTCTTCGATCCCGACGAACTCGAGTTCGTGTCGAAACGGATCCTCTCGTTCACCGGGACGGGACCATGGGTCATCACGGTCGACACGTCGAACAACGTGAGCGACACCGGCTATACTCCGGCAGTCGGTCAACGCGCGATGCCGTGGTCTGAGTCGCTGAATGCGCTCCTCTACACGGAAGCGACCGACAGCACGCCAGCTTCAGGCATCCTTGCCTACTTCGATCGACTCGGGCCCGGCGAGATGAAGTCGACTTTCTACGACGAGGGACGCCGGCAGAAACGGCAGCCTCGCCCGCCGCGCAACTGGCCCTTTACGCTCACGACTCGCGACCTGACTGCCGCCGTCACTGCCGATGAGATCGATGACGTCGATGTCTTGGAGGGTGATGGGTTGGCGCCGAGTGTGGGTAGTCCCGGCGTTCTCGCAAACATTCTCAAGCTCCGATACGTGAGCGTCTTTCCGCAGAGCACCTAATTAATGGCAGCCGCAGAACACAACACCTGGGACGGATCTGGCGACGAAGCTCCGCGCCGGCCGTCTACCGAAGACCTTGGCGGCGACGAGAAGCAAGACGATCTCGAGAACCCGCCTGACGACGTCGAGCATCCCACTGCTGCCGGCTGGAACCAGAAGGTCAAGCAGATCGCAGCGATCGCTCGCGTGGCCAGCTCCTGCAAGTTCGAGCTTCGATTCAATGCCGGCGCCCCTTACCTAGCTCGCGTTGCCGCTCCCGGATCGAACATCACCGTCGCCACGTTCGACGTTACCGACGAGGGACCCGGCATCACCACCATCGAGTGGGAGGCGGACACGTTCCCGCCGCATGAGCTGTCGCCGACCGGGCTCACCGTGTTCTCGGACTCAAGCGCACGTTGTGAAGGCCACCTGGAAGAGATCACGAACGGGGTTCGCGTGCGGACGTTCACGAATGGGACAGCTGCCGATCTTACCTGCACTTTCGCCGTGAACTGAACCCACGTGCCTCGTTTCTCAGCATTCAGCCCATTTTCGCACCTTCGCTTTTCGGGTCGCGACCCGCACGCGAAAAAGATCTACCGCCAGATGGTGGCAGATCTGGGCGGCGGCAAGAACTACAGCGATGACTTCGACTCGCTAGCCGCGGCCCGCCTCTACAGCCACGCCATGGCGTTCGGTCGGGTGAAACTCGTTCTTGAGGCCGCTGGCAATCAGTTCCGTCCCGACCGTGCCCTTCAGCTCCTACCGGCACTCGAAGCCGAGTACGGCATCGTCCCCGAGCGCGACGCCACCATCGGCGAACGACGACGCGAACTCGCCGCAGCCATGCGGATCGCCCGCGGTGCGAGCCAGGTCAACGTCGATTTCGTGCTTGGTGAGCTGCTCGGCGATGACTTCATTTCCTACACGCCGATCCCGTACGACGACGCCGTGGTCACGACTGCCACGCCGGAGGACGAAGGGATCTACTGCCTGCCAGGCACGCAGCGCAGCGTGTTCCGTTTACTTGATTCTGTGACGTTCGTCGGCACGCCGGTAACGGTGGCCTATGAAGCGGTGGTCGGCGCGAAGGAAGAGCTTGAGGTCGGCGAGAAGTTCGCGGTCGACGCTGGCGATCCTGGCCGGGTTGAGATCGTAGAGGTCACGGCGATCGGTGACGGTACGTTCACCGCCACCTTCGAGAGCCCGCATAACAGCGGCGTCCTGTTCGCCACCGGACGCTTCCCCAACCTAGCCGGCACGAAGCGCCACAACGTCGTCAAGCTAACCGAAGACGGAGCCGCATCGGCTCGCATTCAGCGCCGCACCAACAACGCGGTTCGTCGACTGCTTCGCGGTGTCAGCACCTGGGCGGTCACCGACAGTGACGACGCGTTCACCGTCGGTGAAGGGCTGCTTGGGCTGACACTGATCGGCGAGGACGACCTGCCGGAGCCAGAGATCGAGGGCATGGTTCTGCATCTCGACATGGCGGACGTTTCGTCCTACTCGGTCTCGCCCGGGACGCCCGACAAGGTCTCGGAGGCCATCAACAAGGCGACCTTCAATCTGTCCGACACGTTCACGGGCGGAGGCAATGAGCCCGAGTACGAGGCGAACGGGATGAATGGCCTGCCGTGCATGCGCGGCAACGGCACGAACATGCGCCTCATCTCCACGGAGGCGGAGATCCTCACCGCGTTCGGAGGGGTAGACCACCCGTTCACGGCGGTGTGGGTCGTCGAGGCGCTGTCGCCGGACGCCTTAGCCTTCTTCGGCGGAGCAGCCAATTCGGGTAGCGCGAACGGCGTCGTGGCTTTCGGGACGACGGCGACTGGTAGCGGCAGATACGCCGCAGCGCGAATCGAAGACGGCGGCACGCCAGCTTTCGTCGCAGGTTCGGTGGACATCGTCAGCGATCCCGCCTTGCTCGTCTACGTGTTCGACGGCTTCACGCTCTCGCTCTACGTGAACGGCTCAGAGACGGCGCATTCGAGCGGCAGCTTCTTTTTCGAAGACCCGACAACGCCGAACCGGTTCGGCCTCTTCTGCAGAGCAGGCAATTCGCCGGACGGATTCATCTCGGCGCGGATCTCCGAGGTCCGCGTCTACGACAACGCGATCAGCGCAGCGGACCGCGCTGTCCTGAGCGAAGTGCTCCTATCCAAGTGGAACTTCTAAAGCCATGACGTTCGCTAGGCTGCGACCATCCGGACTCTGGGTTCCTCGAACGGCGATCACTCCAGAGGAGTGGGAACAGTTCGACGAGAACCTCAGCAGCGCGATCGATGGTGCTGATGGCGGGGCCTACGCTCCGAGCAATCCGATCGAGATTGGTGGCGATGGCGTCATATTCTCTGGTGAAGTCACATTCGATTCGGCGACAGGGGGCGGCGAATGGAATCCAGGCACCGTTTTTGAGATCGGCGGCGCCGGCATCAGGCTATCTGGAGCAACCACGGATATCACGTGGCCAGGGACGGAGCTACCGAAGCTGTCTTCGCGCTCGTATACGTACGTGCAGCCGCTTTCGCCTAGCTACCATGACTCAGAATGGAGCGCCTCTGCCGGTAGCGGCGGCTGGGTTACTGGAAACAACGCTAGCAACTACGCGATCCAGTTCCCGCTGCATCTGCCGCTACTTGGGACACTCACGGCGCTGACGGTTTACATCGACCCAAAGGCTGGTCACGTTGGGCTGCCTTCGAACAAGCCACGACTGACTCTGTGGCGAAAAACCTTGGGATCAACGCCGGATGCAACAGTGGACGAGGTCTTCGACGCGCCGGCCGACGTCACGGCTTACCAGCTGCTCCACTCATTCAGCTTGACGGGTCTCAGCGAAACACTCGCATCGACGAAATACTACTATGCGGAATTCGCGGCGGAGAGCGGGACCAACGCGCTCGACAATCTGCAACTCGTGGGCCTAACGGCAACCGTCACCGTGACGCAGATCGCGCCCTAGCGCTCGCTGTCGGAGCAGGGCGCCAAGCTGGGGAGCACGCGCCCCTTCGCGGTCCTGTCCTGGCTCTTGTCGACGAAGACGACGACGAACTCACCCGGCGCGGCGTCGTAGCACCGGCTGAGCTCGCAGCTGTCGACAGGGCCAACCGAGAACGCTTCTTCCGGATCCTCGACGACTCGGTACGTGACGGCCTCGTCACTGGTCCGAACCTCGGCCTCCATCGCCGAGCAGAGCAAGGAACTCGGCGCGTAGTCCTCCGGAGATATCCCGCATCCGGAGACGAAGAGGGTCGCAGCGACGAGGAACGTCCGCACGTCTTTCAACGCTAACCAGCCAGCCGACGCCGCGCAAGGCGTCTCGATTCGAAGCGGCGGGGACGAGTCCACTGCGCACAAGCTCCCACCTTTGTTTTTGGCGGCCTTTCGCCTGAACCGAAACACCTGAGCAGTCAATGCCGACGCCCGAAAACGTACAACTCCAGGTCTCCGTCAACGGAGGCCCGCCCCAAACCGGTGCCATCGAGGTCGAGGCAGGCGACACCATCGCCATCTCGATCGCGGCGCCGGCCGGTGTGAAGCGCGCCGTTTACAAGATCTGGGAGTGCCCGGAGGCGTTCGTCTCGGTGCCGTCCGGCTGGACCGCTGGATCGATCGGCTTCTTGGTCACGACGACGAACGGGGCAGCGGCGCCCACGTTCACGATGCCGAGCCCGTGGGGGAAGTATTTCCTCAGTCTAACGGTAAACGACCAGCGCCGCGATGGCAAGGTGGTCGCTGACCTCTTCGACGACACCACGTATCTCTATGTCGCCTCGGTGAGCGGCCTTCGCGATCTTGGGTTCGGCGAGAGCAACCAGGCCGACGCGATCCGGGAGTGGGCTGGCGAACAGAAGCGCAACCTACGTACGCTCGATACGGCGCTACAGAGCATCGAAGGCGCATCGGCCGACCCCCTCAACATCTACTTCGGCCCCGACGCAGATCCCGGCGGCACCGGCACCCGCACCGCACCCTTCGACACCGCGTCTGACGCCGTTGCGGCCCTCACCGAGACCGGGACGATCTGGCTACTGCCCGGCGACTACTCCGCCGTGGACTGGGCTGCGACCAAGGATCTGATCCTGCGTGCCGTCGTTCCCGTCTCAACGGGCGCGGCTGGCCTGGTCTCGTTCTACACGCCGACCATCCAGTGCGATGACCTGACCGTTTCGGCGGGCAAGAAGGCAAGCCTGTACTCGGTCGGTGTCGACGCCGTGGCTCTCGGCGCTGGCTCTGCCGTCGAACTCTACGCCTCTAGCCAAGCCGCTTCCGTGACCAACGCGGGCGGCACTGGTGTTGTTGGCATCGTCGACTCGCAGGTCACCGGTAGCATTGCCGCTGGCACCGTCTGGGGTCGTAGCGCCCAGTGGCTCGGCGACACCATGACCGTGAGCGGCGAAGCGGTCGACTTCCAAGACAGCTACTTTGGCGGCACGCCGGTCATCACCTTCAGCGGCTCGTCGGGCACTCTCCAGGTCGACGACTACTCGAACTACTGGTGGGACGCTGCTGGCGGATCGATCACTAACGGCCTCCGTGAGATCGTATCGCTCGGTGCCGGCGGCGGCGCGTCTCTCCCTTTTGCAGCCGACCACGGCGACACGATCGCCACCGGCGAGATCGATGCCGGCGGTTCTGATGCTAAACTGATCACCTGGGGCGTCGACGATGTCGATATCCTCAGTCTAGGCGACAACACGCTTGTCGCAGGGCAGCAGTACCGCATCGCGTCGGGCGGCAACTTCGGGTTCTACGTCGATGACGTAAACGTCGCCAACGTCAATGCCGCGCAACTTGAACTTGAGGGGATCGATCTCCGGCTTACTAGCGGGCACGTCGAGCACGGCACGCAGGTCGCCACGACTGGTGACTACCGCGTCGGATCCGGCTGGTCTCTGATCGGCCTGAACGAGACCCTGAGTGCCGATAGGGACATCCTCACCTACAACACCGGTACGGTGACGCTCGGCGGGTCGACTGCCGACACGTCGGTAGTGCGCGGCACGACCAGCGCGATCGTCAACGTCAACGGAACGACGATGCTGTCGTTCGACACGACGAGCGGCGACTTCGGCGCGACGGTCATCAAGCAGGGGTCGAGCCCGGCCAGCGCTGGTGACTTCCGTACCAAGAGCGTCTGGAGACTGGCGGCGAATCTTGAGGCAGGCGGCGGCGACGTCGACCTTCTTCAGAAGACATCGGCCAACCTCGTCATCATCGGCGACTCGACCGATGCGAGTGGCGTCGAGTTCAAGACCAAGACCGGCACCACCTTCATATTCGACATCGCT